>Ga0335074_10016669_pt1 | contig 10349 bp, 9 predicted proteins | sample Lox_Sample_23_FD_206715 | JGI IMG/M metagenome (GOLD analysis project Ga0335074, IMG submission 206715) | Soil microbial communities from Loxahatchee National Wildlife Refuge, Florida, United States - Lox_Sample_2.3 | ecosystem: Environmental > Terrestrial > Soil > Wetlands | place: USA: Florida...
CTCCTCCCATTGTGGCGACTCACGTGAGCGCACGAGCAGTTGTCGCAGATCGGTGTCCGGCATCTGGCGTCCCATGCGGTGCGACGCCGCCTCGACATCGGCTCGAGCAGAAGTAATTTCGTCGACCCTGGCTTCGCGGTGTGCCACCGCGGCAAGCACATCGACACCCTCCTGCGTGCCGACTTCGACAACATATCGTCGGCCCTCATCATCGATTCGCTCAGTCAACGCAAGGTCATAGCCGGGTCCGGCAGCTGGTCCGGTACCCATCGACGCGCAGAAGCACAGGCCGCCCGGCTCAGTGCAGTTGACCGCGACGACGAAAAGCCGCCGCTTGCGACGCACGAAGGAAGTGTCGGGATGCGTGCTGGTGCCGAGAACTCTGTCCAGAGTTGCGATTGCCGCCAGGTCGCAGCCCCGCACCCCGATGAAGGCGTACGCCGGGGTCTCTTCCGTCGTGGCTTGCTGGTTTTCGCCGTTGCGCCCGCCGGACCACAATTGCTGACGGGGTGGATGCAGGAATTGCTTCCAGGATTGTGGCCCAGCCGAATGGCCGAACATCGCGTCGTCGTCGCGGCGCCGCAACCGGTAATGGCCCGGGCCCACGTCAACGCCCCAGCCGCTGGGGAGATCCTCGGCCGAGTCGAGTTCCGCGAGCACGATCGCGTTGTTCCGCACCGTCGGGCCGACCACCCGGTAGCCGCGCTCGATCAAAACACTGACGAGCCGCTTCAGGCCCGCCGAACTCAGCACCGCGGGATGTTCGACGTCAGGGGCTTCGCCGCGTTCGTTCATCCACCAGCTCCCGGCTTTGCGGCTGCACGTATATCGGTCGCAATCGATGCTGCCTGGGCGTTTTGCCCGTTCTCTAGAGGCAAAAGGCCCTGCTTTCTGCGCCGCCGGTGCACGGGAGCGCGCTGTCGCGCGCCCCCGATCGGGACCTAAGGCCGGCAAACGAGGGACCAACGGCCCCTGAAGACAGCACGCGTTTGTCGATAGCGTTGTCGGACGGCGGTCGATTCGCGTCGCGCCTACAGCCCGACGACTCCGGAGCTCAGGATGACTGGTTCGCAGCAACAGCCGACGGTCGTGGTTGGCGTCGACGGTTCGGTGGCGGCCCTCTACGCCGCCCTATGGGCCGTCGATGAGGCAGTGAGCCGGGACATCCCGCTACGCCTGGTGCACGCGCTCGACGGCGAGAAGCTGGGACCTGACGCTGCGGCGCGCTGTCGAGACGACGCCGACTGTGCGATCCGTCACGTCATCACGGCGGTGCAGGCGACCGACCAACCGGTCAAGGTCGAGGCCGATGTCGCCGAGGGGCCTGCAACAGCCATCTTGATCCAGGCATCCCGGGAGGCGGCGATGGTGTGTCTCGGCGCGGTGGGATCAAATCACTTCCAGCCCGGACGAATTGGGTCAACCGCCGGTGCCGTGGCCTTGTCGGCGCATTGCCCGGTCGCGATCGTCCGCCGGCACAACCGTCCTACCCGGCCACATGCCGGCTGGATCGTTGCCGCGGTCGACGAGTCGCCGGATGACGGCGTCGTCCTGAAGACCGCGGTGGACGAAGCACTCCTGCGGGAGGCTCCGCTACGGCTGATCAGATGCTGGAAACCCGGCTGTGGTGACTCCGCGACTACGGCCGAAGGCGATCGACGGATACGGGCCGAGCTGGATCGCCGACTGACCCGGTGGCGGCGACGCTATCCCGATCTTCAAACTGAGGTAGTCGCAGTGCGCGGCGGTATTTCAGGCTACTTGGCCGAACATGCTGCGGAGCTGCAACAAATTGTCGTCGGTGCGCGCGGCGCAGGACAGTTGCGCGAGGTCGTCGGACCGACAGGCAACGTCGCCCTGCGCGATTCGGACTGCGTGGTGTTGGCCGTCGATCACCAACACCTTTGAGGGGAAGCGAGCATGATAAGGGGCGACGCGCCGCACGGTCAGCATTATAGGGAGGGTTCGTCATGGTGAAGGTTTTCTTAGTCGATGACCACGAGGTGGTCCGACGCGGAATCGTTGAGCTGCTCGGCTCCGATCCGGAGCTTGAAGTCGTCGGCGAAGCCGGCTCGGTCGCCGAAGCGATGGCGCGGATCCCGGCAGCGCGGCCCGATGTTGCCGTGCTCGACGTGCGGCTGCCCGACGGCAGCGGGATCGAGCTGTGTCGCGACTTGCTATCGGACATTCCCGAGTTGCGCTGTCTGATGCTCACCTCGTTCACGTCCGACGAGGCGATGCTCGACGCGGTGCTGGCCGGCGCCAGCGGTTACGTCGTCAAAGACATCAAGGGCATGGAGCTTTCGCAGGCGATCAAAGACGTCGGTTCCGGAAAATCGCTGCTGGACAATCGTGCTGCCGCAGCGCTGATGGCGAAACTTCGCGGTGCGGCTGAACGCACCGACCCGCTGATCGGGCTCACCGACCAGGAGCGGACACTGCTTGGGCTGCTGAGCGAGGGTTTGACGAATAAGCAGATCGCCGCCCGCATGTTTCTTGCCGAAAAGACCGTGAAAAATTACGTCTCACGATTGCTGGCCAAGCTCGGAATGGAGCGACGGACTCAGGCGGCGGTTTTCGCGTCCAAGCTGGAAGCCACTACGCGCCCGGAGAAGTAAAACGGTATGCATCCCCTGCGTGACACGCTCTCGCAGTTGCGGCTCAGAGAACTGCTGGCTGAAGTTCAAGAACGGATTGCCCAGATTGTCGAGGGGCGCGACCGACTCGACGGCTTGGTCGAAGCGATGCTGGTGGTCACGTCGGAGCTCGACCTCGACGCGGCGCTGCGCACAATCGTGCACACCGCCATCGGGCTTGTCGACGCCCGCTACGGCGCGCTGGGCGTGCGGGGGAGTGGCCACGACTTGTCGGCGTTCATCTATGAGGGCATCGATGAACATGCCCGTGAGTTGATCGGGAGCCTGCCCGAGGGTCGCGGCGTACTCGGCGTATTGATCGATGAGCCAAAGCCGATCCGGTTGGACGACATCGCACAACATCCGGCTTCGGTGGGATTTCCGCCAAACCACCCGCCGATGCGCGCGTTCCTCGGTGTGCCGGTGAGGATTCGCGGCGAGGTGTTCGGCAACCTGTATTTGACCGAAAAGGCCAACGGGCAATCGTTCAGCGAAGACGACGAGGTGCTCGTTCAAGCGTTGGCCGCCGCCGCAGGCATCGCCATCGAAAACGCACGCCTGTATGAGCAATCCAGAATTCGGCAGTCCTGGATCGAGGCGACGCGCGATATCGCCACCGAGCTGTTATCCGGCGCCGACCCGGCAAAAGTATTCCGTCTTATCGCCGATGAAGCTCTGAAATTGACTGAGGCCCAGGCGACTTTGGTTGCTGTGCCGGCGCCCGACGAGGAAGCGTCTGCCGATGTGCGTGAACTCCTGGTCGCTGAAACCGCGGGAAAGCTGCCCCCGCTTGGCATGGCACCAACGGTGTCGGTCGAGGGAACCTTGGTCGGGGAGGTATTCCTGGACCGCACTCCGCGGACATTCGACAAACTGTGCCTTGCGATCGGAGATGTCGAGATCCGGCCCGCTTCCGCAATGGTGTTGCCCCTCTGTACAACCGACAAGGTCGCCGGCGTACTTGTCGCACTGCGGCATGAAGGCACCCCGCCATTCAGCCGGGACGAAGTGGAGATGACGGCCGCCTTCGCTGGCCAGGCCGCGCTCGCCTGGCAACTGGCGACCTCGCAGCGTTTGGCGCGAGAACTCGATGTCATGGCCGACCGCGACCGAATTGCCCGAGACCTGCACGACCACGTCATCCAACGCCTGTTCGCCGTCGGACTTGGTCTGCAGGGAACGATCCCGCGGGCGCGATCGCCCGAAGTTCAGCAACGGCTGTCAACTTACGTCGACGACTTGCAAGCGGTCATCCAAGAAATTCGGACGACGATATTCGACCTCCACGGGCCAGCTTTAGGGGCCACCCGGCTGCGTCAACGGCTCGACGACGCGATAGCCCAGTTTGCGGACGGGCCATTGCACATCACGACGCAGTACATCGGACCACTTTCGGTCGTCGATGCGAGTCTGGCCGATCACGCCGAAGCCATTGTCCGCGAGGCGGTTAGCAACGCGGTGCAGCACGCTCACGCGACCACACTCGCGGTGACCGTCAAGGTCGACGACGCGTTGTCGATCGAGGTGGTGGACAATGGCCGCGGTATCTCCGAACGCACCAAGAGCAGTGGCCTGACCAACATGCACTATCGCGCACGGCAAGTCGGTGGCACCCTTACCGTCGACGCGCCGCCAACCGGAGGTACGGTGCTGCGCTGGTCCGCCCCGTTGCCCTGACTGGCATGCGGCTACGCCGTCAGGCGTGCATTTCCCGTGCCACGATTACCGGAATCCGCGCCAGTTGTGCGACGGTCTCACTAACCGAACCCACTGCCATTCCGTCGAATCCGCCGCGGCCGTGACTGCCGACCACTAGCAGCTGCGCTTCCCGCGAGTGCTCGATGAGTTGTCGGGCTGGTTGATCGCGGGCCACGCAACGGCTTACGGGTACATGTGGGTAGCGCTTTTGCCAGCTTGCAAGGTAATCGGCCAGTGCGTGTTCGCCCGCCGATTGCGTTGCCGGCCAATCGATACCGGGATATTCTGTCACATCGATACCGCTCCATGCGTGCACGGCGCTAACCCCGACGCCTCGGCGCGACGCTTCGTCGAATGCGATTGCGGTCGCCAGCTCGGATGCCGACGAGCCGTCGACACCGACCAACACCGGCGCCTGGGATGACGGTTCCATTTCCGGACCTTGGTCGTGGATGATCGCGACGGGGCAATGGGCGTGCCGGATTAATGCGGAGCTCACCGAGCCGAGAGGCCGGCCGCTGGAGGTCTGGCTGTTGCCAGATCCGGCCACGACCATTTCGGCGTTGTTGGATTGCTCAATCATGGTGGGAACCGCAGCAGACGAGAACAGTTCACTGCGGATTTGCGGGGGACCTTCGCGGCGGCCGGCTTGTTCAGCGACCTTAAGGGCCGCATCGAGCACTCGTTGGCCATGTTCCTTTTGCCACTCTGCCAAGCCGGGCGGCAGCGGTGTGTCCCACCACGTCGCGAGGTTTGGTGAGACCGCGTGGACCAGAGTCAGCGGGAGGGTTCGCAGTTCCGCCTCTCGCGCCGCCCATTTCACCGCTAGTTCAGCGGTTGCCGAGTCGTCGACGCCTACGACGATTCCCAGATTCGTGTCGCTCGATGACATGGCTTCTCCGAAGGAGAGCGAACTTTGAAAATCGGACCGGACAATGTTATCGACATCGAGCACCAACGGTCAGGAGGCGTTGGTCACTAGTTCAAAGGTCATCGGCCCCTCTTAGTTGCCGAAGGCAATCTGCTTGCCCGTCGAGACAACAAGTCCTCCGGTAAGGAGTCTTTCGGCTCTACTCGCTGCAGTCGCAACGCGCGATGCTGGACTGGACTTTGTTGTAGGCAGAAGGCGGTGTTCCGATGAGCGCTCATTTTCCCGATCACGAGAGCGTCCACACGGTCTTGTCCCTGGCAAGCCGTGCGCCTTCGGTGCACAACACGCAGCCGTGGCGGTGGCGGGTGGGCGCGGACAGCCTGCACCTGTACGCGGAGCCCGGGTTGCATCTTCCCAGCACCGACCCCGACGGCCGCGATCTCATTCTGAGTTGCGGTATTGTGTTGCACCACTGTGTGGCCGCGCTCGCGGCGCTCGGATGGCAATCGAAGGTCCACCGCCTCCCGAACCCGGATGAGCCCGAACACCTTGCCGCGATTGAGGTTTACCGGCGTCAACCCAGCGAGCTCGACATCACGCTGGCGGCGGCCATCCCACGGCGACGCACGGACCGGCGCCATTACAGCTCGTGGACCGTGCCGGGGAACTACATCACCCTAATGGGTGCCCGGGCCGCTCGAGCCGGAGTCATGCTGCGCCAAGTCGAATCATTGCCGCGCCTGCAAAATATTGTCGCGCAGGCTGTTTGGCGGCATGCGACCGACCACGACTACCTGACCGAACTCACCACGTGGAGTGGCCGATACGCGTCGTACGCCGGCGTGCCGGCGCGAAATACACCAGGGTCAGACCCTACGGCGCCGATGCCTCCGAGGTTGTTCGCCGGTCCCGTATTGGCCCAGCCGCCCGAGACCGAGTCTGTCGAAGACAATGCCGTGGTTTTGGCGCTGGGTACCAAGGATGACGGAACGCTTTCGCGGCTGCGCGCAGGCGAGGCCACCAGCCTGGTCCTACTGAGCTCAACCGCGTTCGGCCTGGCAAGCTGCCCGGTCACTGAACCGCTGGAGATCACCCAGACCCGCGACGCCGTGCAGATCGAGGTTTTCGGGATCAGTGGGTTCCCGCAGATGCTGTTGCGGATCGGCTGGGCTCCTGTCGGGGCCGACCCGCTGCCGGCAACTCCACGCCGACCGCTTGAAGACATCGTCGAATACCTGGACGGCAGTGCCTTCAACTGAGGCTGTTTAGTGCTCGGCTTTAGACCGTGGTCAGATCGATGTCGAGGTGCACGACCCCGCGGTCGTACCTATTGTGCTGCGGATGCAGGCCGGCCTCATGAAGCACTTCGAACATCAGTTGATTCGTCGCAAGAATGTCCGCCACCAGGTGCCGAATTCCGTTCTCGCGGGCCACTTGCGCGAGCTGTCGCAGCAGGGCGGTGCCTACCCCGCGAAGGTGCTGGTTGTGAGCCACGACGATCGCAATATCGGCAGTTGCCGGTCGTTCACCGAGCGCGTAGTTGGCAACGCCGATCAACACATCGCATTCAAACGCGCCCAGTGCGTAATCGTCGCCTTCGGCTGCAGTGAGCTTGTCGGCTGCTTTTCTCAGGTAGGCCGGATGCATCGTGAAGAACCTAAAGTAGCGTTCCGTGTCGCTGAGGGCTTCATGAAGCGCGACAACCGCATCCGTATCCGCAGGTTCGAGGCGGCGCAGCAGCACCGTGGCGCCGTCGCGCAGCGTCGCGGCGACCACCTGACCCGAAAGTCCGCTGGCGGTCGCGCCTACCGTCATCGGGCAACCAGCACCGAGCACTCGGCATGGCCGAGGATGGGATGTTTGTGAGGCCCAATAAGACTCGCCAGCTGATCGATATCGGAGCTGCCGATCACGGCGAGCTCGATCCGGCTGTCGCTCACATCGAGAAAATCGGCGATGCCGGTTCGGGTGGTCAGGGCGTGGAACTTGACGTCCGGGTACCGCTGCTTCCAGGGCTGGAGTCGCCGGTCCAACGTTTGATGGGGCATGTCGCCGAGGTCATCTCGCCACACGCCAAGGGCGAGTATCGGTATCTGACGCAGCTGGGCCTCGTGGATCGCCTGCTCGACCACGTCGTCGTTGCCTGGCGATTCGTTGACTGCGACCACAATTAGCTCAATGTCAGGTTTCGGTCGGCTTGGCTGGCTGCGGATGATCGCAACCGGGCAATGAGCGGCTTCCGCGAGCTCGGCAGCGGTAGACCCCAGCAACGCACGCGCAAATCGGCCGATTCCGACCGAACCGACACAAACCATTGCCGCGTCTTTGGACTCGGCGACAAGAGCGGCTACCGGATCGCCTTGCGAGATCGCAGTCTCGACCTTGACGGGTTGCCCGCTGGCTGTTACTGCGGCGGAGGCGATTCTGAGCGCCGTCTCCCCGTATTCACGTTCCATCTGGAGGTTACCGACGGACGCGAACGGGGCCGGTTCGGCGTGCTGCGGCATTACCTCGACCAAGCGCAGCGGCACCTCTCTACTGACTGCCTCGTCGATCGCCCATTCCGCAGCGCGGATCGCTGCTTCGGAGCCGTCGATGCCGACGACGATAGGCAATTGTGTTGTGGGCGAATCGTTCATTGCTTTCCCCGTCAATTCTTGAGGCGTAGGACTTCGGAGAGTTGTCGCCGCGGTGTGGCCGGCGGGACCTTTTCGGTGACCGGCACCACACCAATCCGGATGAGGACCTGCGGTTCGGCCTCACGGACCATCAGCGACTTGATCAGTTCGCGAGTGACGCTCACCTCGGTGAGATGTGTGACCGGGCAGGTCGCCAGTCCGCCCATGGTGCATTCCAACAACATCGACGAGAGCGCCTCGCCGGACGCCAACGCATCGCTGCGTTCATAGCCGTCGGTCGACAGCAGCACGATCTTGGCGTTGTCTTCGGGAATTTCGATGCGTCTTTCTGGCCGCCGACTGACCGGGAACACTCGTCCCACGCTCACCCGGTCGCTCTCCGCCGCGGAGACCAGGGCGCTGTACGGAATACCTTCCGATGACTCGAATGGTGCTGTCCACCAGTGTAGTTCGTTGTTGTAAGGAATGTCGTAGAATCGCAATGATTCAGCGATCTGGGCAGCCTCTTCGAGCCGGGGATGCAACTCGTCGGACATGACATCCAGATGCACCGCTTCGCGGTTGACGCTGCCGGCTAGCGCCGATTCGAAGGACTGCCATTCGGTTGGTGCGCTGAACGGCAGCCGGTCGGTGCGGCGTACGAGTATGGCGGCCGCGCGCCGCTGATCCCGCTCGGTCGCAAAATCCAGTGGGGTGAACTCGATCGAGGCGAGGTGGTTCGGACTGTCGGGGTTGGGGAACCGGTCGATATGTGACTGCCATCCGGCCGCGGCCATCGCGACTCGCAGATGGTCGAGCGCGGCGCCACAGCTGATGATCGCTTCGCGCGCGGACTTGTCGGTGTCCATGACCCGGCTTGGATCGAGGAACAATCGGAGTTGTCCCCGGTTGAACACCCACTGCCAGGGTTGGCTGTTGTGCAATGACGGTGCGCGGCACGCCGTCCGCACGGCGTCCTCGATGACCTCGGTGTCCACGATGGTGGCAGGCATTTTCGACCTCCAGATCTGTACCTGTCTTTACCTGCTCTCAGGGTTGTCCGCCGCAGCCGGCAGCGGCAGGGCCATAGGTCCCCGATCTGGGCGGTATTCGGACCCGCCGACGTCACTGAGTGTCGGCCGCCCGTCGCGGCCTGTGCCGGTCGTTGGCAAACCCGCGGACCACATGTGCCCGCACGAAATTGGCCACGACGTCGGGGTCGTCCATGTTCAGCACCGAAGACGGTGTGCTGAACAGCGAGAACAATATTCGCGCGAACCATTCGCCTGCGGCCGGGATGTCGAGGTCTTTGCGGACCTCGCCGGTGAGCTTGGCCGCGGCGAGGTGGGGTGCGAAGAAGTCGACGCATTCGGCGAGTAGCACCGCGGCGTCTTTGGTGAGCAGCAGGCTGATCGCGTCGACGTCGAAGTATTTCTCGGATGCGATGACGCGTCGCGCCTGAGTGACGAATACCGCTGCGCGGCTGAGCTTGTCCTCCAGTGAGCCGCCCCGGTCCATCGCGTAGGACATCTCGCGATAGAACCATTGGGACGCGCTTTCGGCGCACGCTTCGACGATGGCTGCCTTGTCGCGGAAGTACTCGTAGACCGTGCTGCGGGAGACACCGGCCGCCCTGGCGATGTCGACGATCGTCACCTTCTGCAGCCCTTGCTTGCGGAAGCAGGCGTACGCGGACTCGATGATGAGTTCGCGAGTGTCGGTCGCCTGGGTCAGCGCAGAAGCTTGAGTCGTCACGTCAGTCGGTGCCTAGTTCTCCGGCGCGAGGATCAGTCCGCTGGTGGGCACTCCGGTGCCGGACGTGACCAGGACGTGCTCGACGTTGTCGACTTGGTTGTGCGACGTTCCGCGTACTTGCCGCACGCCCTCGGTGATGCCGTTCATCCCGTGGATGTAGGCCTCGCCGAGCAGCCCGCCGTTGGTGTTGATCGGCAGTTCGCCGCCGAGCGACAGCCGCTCGATGGTGGCGAAGTCCTTGGCCTCGCCGCGTCCGCAGAACCCGAGCTCCTCGAACTGGGTGAACACGAACGGCGTGAAGTGGTCGTAGATGAAAGCGGTCTGGATGTCCTGCGGCTTGAGCCCCGAATCACGCCACAGCTTTGCGCCGACCACACCCATCTCGGGCAGACCGGTGATGTCGTCACGGTAGTAGCTGGTCATCATCTCGCCGTTGTAGGCCGCACCCTGAGCGACCGCGCTGATGATCGCCGGCGGCTGGCGCAGGTCGTAGGAGCGCTCGGCGCTGGTGACCACCAGCGCGACACCGCCGTCGCTTTCCTGACAGCAATCCAGCAGCCGCAGAACGGGTTCGATGATCCAACGCGAATTCTGGTGATCTTCCAGCGTGATCGGGCGCTCATAGAACCAGGCATCGGGGTTGGTGGCCGCGTGGGCGCGGTCGACGAACGCGATGCGGCCGAAGTCCTCGTTGGTGACCCCGTACGTCGACATGTACCGCTGGGCGTGCAGCGCGACCCATGCTGCGGGCGTGACCAATCCGAACGGCGC
>Ga0335074_10016670_pt1 | contig 10349 bp, 13 predicted proteins | sample Lox_Sample_23_FD_206715 | JGI IMG/M metagenome (GOLD analysis project Ga0335074, IMG submission 206715) | Soil microbial communities from Loxahatchee National Wildlife Refuge, Florida, United States - Lox_Sample_2.3 | ecosystem: Environmental > Terrestrial > Soil > Wetlands | place: USA...
TCCGAGTGTGGAGACATCGTCGGAGGTGCACTCGCCTGCAGCGACCTTGCGCAGCAGCTTTTCCAGGCTCTGCCGCTGGGTCGGGTCGCGGTCGAGCGGTGCAGCGTCAACCTTGGGGTTCTCGGTGACGCCGATGGCGTCGACGATCACGAAGCGGGTCTTTTCCAGCAGGTCGGGGGTGACGGACTGGAACTCGGTCTGGGAGAGGGTGCGGGCCCCGCGTCCCTTCATCTGCTCGAAGTATGCCCAGCTCCGTACGTCTCGCATGAAGACGAGGCATTCGATGGGTTTCACGTCAGTGCCTGTCGCGATCATGTCGACAGTCACTGCAATGCGCAGCTGAGAGGTATTGCGGAAGGCAGCTAGGAGTTCCTGCGGTTTGCGGGCTTTGTGGGTAATCTTCGCGCAGAAGTCGTTGCCCCGCCCGAAGGCATCGCGGACCGTTTCGACGATTTCTTCGGCATGCTCATCGTTCTTGGCGAAGATCAACGTTTTGGGGATCATGCGTTTATCTGTTGGGATATCCTTGCGTTCGGGGAAGATCTCGGTGAAGAGACGTTCGCGGAAGGTTTCGATGACGGTCTTCATCTGACCTCGACTCATGACGCGGACGCCCAGGTCGCGGGAGTCATATTGGAAATCTTCGTCGAGATCCTCGTACCTCTGCTTGCGGGTCTTTCGGTCCCGGACCGGAACGGTGGATCCTGCATCGATCAGCGCGCCGGACTCGGAGATCTCGGTCTTTATCCGGTAGACGTCGAAATCGACGTTGACGCCGTCGGCTACAGCCTGCTCGTAGGTATACTCGCTGACCAGGTTCATGTCGAAAAATCCATACGTCTGAGCGACTGGGGTTGCGGTAAGGCCAACGATCGGCGCGTCGAAGTACTCGAGCACTGATCGCCACTTGCCGTAGATCGATCTGTGGCATTCATCTACGATAATCAGGTCGAAGGTCTCCGGCGGAAACTGCGGGTTGTACCGGACCTCGATGCCCTCGTCCGCGTCGTACGAATCGAGGTCATCACTATCCCCGAGAGGTATGACCTTGCCGGACAGGGCAAGGTAGAGGCGCTGGATGGTCGACACGACAACCTTGGAGGATGCGAGCATGTCGCTTCCGGTCAATTGTTGAACGTTGTACAGTTCGGTGAACTTCCGTCCTTCCTCAGGGGTGTCGTAGTTCTCAAACTCGCTGCGTGCTTGGTTCCCGAGGTTGTTGCGGTCAACCAGGAAAAGGATTCGCTCTGCTTTGGCATATCTCAGCAGCCGGTAGGAGAAAGTAACAGCTGTGAATGTCTTGCCCGCTCCGGTCGCCATCTGAATGAGTGCGTGATCCCGGCCGGAAGCCAGAGACTTCTCCAGCCCGTTGACGGCGTCAATCTGTGCCGGACGCAAACGCTCTGTGATCAACTCGGGTAGGCGGAGCCTCAACTTCGCTCGATAGGTTGGTGCCGGCGGATCGTCATTTGCATCGTGCACCCAGCGGGCGATCGTCTGGGGGCGGTGAAAGTAGGAAACGAGGCGCGATCGCGAGTCGGGGTCCAGGGTGTTGCGGAACCTAGTAGCTCCGCCATCGGAGGCATATCGAAACGGAAGGTCTGGGCGCCAGGCCACGCGGCGCTGGTTAGCGGTGAGCCCAGAAGCGTACTCGTCGGCCTGCTGTTCTGCGGCAGTCAGGTCAGCGCCTTCCCGCTTAGCCTCGATGACCCCAACCAGTTTGCGGTCAACGTACAACAAGTAGTCCGCTCGGCCCGCCTTCGTGGTGACCTCGCGAACAGCAACACCGCGCGCGGCCCACAAGTCCTGGCCCACTCCTGTATCCTGCACAGACCAGCCCGCGTCGGCGAGCATTCGGTCAAGCTGTCGCCGAACCTGAGCCTCGCCAAGCGGTTCCCTGGCCGCCAGTTCAGCGTTCGTGCTTAGCTTCTCGCGTTCCTCCAGCGTGGTCACCCGTTGGCCGGATTCGAACTGGCGGTGCAGATCTGAGAGCTCGCTCCGCATCCCGGTCACCAGGGAGATCAGCTCACTCTGGGCTGAGCGCACCTGTGCGAGCTCTGCCTCTGCCCTTCGGCGGGCGTCCTGCTCGGCCTCGAGCCGGTCTGCCCTGTTCTCGAATGTCAGACGGGCCTCTACCAACGCCTCACGTGCCAGGTCCAGATCATTGCGCAGCGCCGCTATTTCACCGACCTCAGGTGAGTCGCCATAATCGGCGGGCGGCGTGGGAGGGATGAATGGTCTCTGCTCCCGGGTACCGGTGAGCAACCGATGAAACCACACACCCAGCCGGAAGCACGTCTGAACGGCTTCCAGGGCGGCGCGCTGCGCGACTAGATCATCGGCCGTGCCGAAGTTCTGATGTACCGCACGGTTGCCGGCGCCACGGATGTGATCAAAGGCTTCGCGGACGTTGCCGTGCAGGAAGCCTTCCCGGTCCAAGGCCCGCAGACGGTCAATCTGGCGATCTCCATCCACGCGCACCCCGGCCCGTCGGACCAGGTCTGTAGACAGAACCTCTCCGAACTGGCGAGCCTTGAAGATCGCGACGTTAGGGTCTGTGAAGATAGCAGCTTCGGCCCCAGCACCGTAAAGGACAAGCAGTCGTTCATGGCTCAGCAGGAAGCCGAAGTTCGCCGACGCAGCGGCAAGTACTCTGATCCGCTCGTCCATCTGTCTCCACGTTGCCGATGACACCAAGCGCTGCGCGCTACCTAACACCAGCATGGGCCTGATCTGCAGGCCGCAGCCTATGAACAGTCGACGAGAGTACTGGAATCACGTCGACCTGCTTACGCATCGTGCCGGACGACTGGCGCGTGGCTTCCTTTCTACAGTCCGCCCCGGACACTCTGGATCTCGTGATCTCAGGTGACTAGCGCCCGGACGTCCCTTTTTCACCGGATTCGCCCGTGTAGGCGGTGTCGAGTTTGTGACAGCTTCACGCGATCCCATGACGTTCCGTCCTTCGACGGGGCGTACGGGTCGGTCGGATCGTTTGCAGGTTTCGTGTCGTTGCGCGGCGCGCTCGCGCGCCCCATTGTGCTCCAGTTGATGATCGCCAGCTAGCGCAGCGTGACGACAGCCTCGTCATCGGGAAGGGCCGCGGGCCTTCGTGACTTTGGTGGAGCTCGTAGTTCAGGCTCTCGATCTGTTGGCGCTCTCCAGCAGCGCGCGGGGCCGGCGTTCTGAAGTGTCGTTGACATGAAGGCCAGAAACTACGGTGGAGGCGTCCCCGGTGCCTTCACAGACCTACACGGCCTGAGGTGTTTTTGTCTCAGCGGCGAGGCAGCCAGGCGCGAGGACGGATCCTTGGGTGGCGCGGTGTGCGTGTGCGTAGCCGGCGGCCGAGGAGGCGTCGCGGCGGGCAAGGTAGCCGGATGGGGGGCCTCAAACCCGGCTAGCTCGTCGCAGCACGCGATGAGGACGCCGCGGTCGCGCACGCTTAACGTGTTGCTGCAGTCATGGTCTGTTCACAGGGCCGTTGCAGGCTCAAACGCATAGGGATCGTTCACCTGGCGACAATTCCTTGTCGCGCCGGTGACAGCCAACGCGCTGTTTGCTCGGAGCCCAGTCGTCCAGTGTCGCGGTACGAGCCTGCTCCTCGGGCGGCGCGGCTGCGCCTGTCAAACCGGGGTGCAACCCGTCCGCACTTGGTGCCTGGTCGTCCTTGCTTCCCAGCAGTTGCCTCGGCCCGCTCGCGTCAAAAGGGCACGCCGTCATACCCGCTAACGAGGCCGTCGCCCAACTGCGAGACGTTCAGCAGTGCGCCGCCCAGGCCGCCAGCGCCCGCCACGCGGCCAAACGCCTGCGCGCAGCCCGAGCCGCGTACGCCATTTGGCCGCCGACCGCACCTGCCCAGGCGCGCACGCCGGGGGAGCGGATGCACCTCGAATTCCCGACCCCGCCGGGCTCGCCGCAGAAGGACCCGGCAGTCCCAGTACTACGAACGACAGCACGGCCAGGTCCCCGCTCCTCGCGCAGCCCTAACTCACCGCGCCCGCGCACCCCCTGACCTGTGGAAATCCCGCCGGGACCGGGCGACATCGCCCGTCTGGTGATCGCAGGAAGGCCGGAAAGCAAACCGTCGCCCTGCTCGCCATCATGACGGCATACACCACCCGGCTCCTCGGTGGGCCGGGTTCTATCCGAGCTCCAGAGGTGCGCGGAGCCGGACCGCCGGTATCGCCGCTCCGCTCAATGCCGCACTGTCCGAACCGTCTGGCAGGATGCCGCCAGCTACCCGAGCGGCCTGGGGAGGAAAAGTGCCTGTCCGATTTCAGCTGGTCATCGACTGCACCGACCCGGACCACCTGGCCCGGTTCTGGTCCGCCGCGCTGGGCTATGAACCCGCGCCGCCCCCGGCTGGATTCGCCACCTGGAACGACTTCTACCGTGACCTGGGGCTGCCCGACGAGTACCTGGTCGACGGCGCGGACCGGATCAGCGACCCCGACGGCCACGGCCCGGACATCTGGTTCCGCGCCGAGCCGGATACCAAGACGGTCAAGAACCGGCTGCACCTCGACATCCGCGCCAGCGGCGAGCGCACCGACCCGCTCGAGACGCGCCGCAAGCGCGTCGACGCGGAGGCCACCCGGCTGGCCGCCCTGGGCGCCACCATCAGCGGCGCGATGTCCGCCGAAGGGATCGACCATTACGCGGTCGGGATGAAGGACCCCGAAGGCAACGAGTTCGACATCAACTGACCGGCACGTCTGACCAATCAAGATCGCCGTCTTTTACGCCCCGGCGCGGCGGAATCTGCTCAGCCCAGCCGAGAATCTGGGCACCCAGTGAGGTCGCCGCCGCGAACGCCTGCCACACCGCGGAACCGCTTGGCATCCCGCTCGCCGGCGCAAGCGCCACTCAGGCCAGGTCGAACTCGCCCATCTTGATCGCCGTCGTGAACGCCCGCCACGAATCCTGCCCGAACGCCAGCACCGGCCCGCCCGGATCCTTGGAGTCCCGCACGGCGACGACCCCGGACAGGTTGTCGGCGACTTCGACGCAGTTGCCGCCGTTGCTGCCGCTGTAACTGCTCTTGCGCCAGATGACGCTGTCTATGTTGTGGCCCATCGCTCCTCAGCTACCTTCCCGATCAGGTCTCGTGAGGCTCCACGGGGTAGCGCGTCAGCTCTCAACGTGTCGAACGTACGTGAGAGTCTCTTGACCACGGACGGCACCTCGGTGGTCTGCCCCTGGTCGGGTGACTCCATGTATACGGTACCTGCTGCGTTGCCGAAGCTGGCGATCGCAAATCCGCCCAGAAGACCGGAGTGCGCGCCTATCTCAGCAGGCACGATCTGAACGGTGATGTTGCTGCGGCATGAGGTATCGGCCAGGTGCAGCAGCTGGTCATACATGACCTTGCGCGTTCCGATAAGCCGGTGCAGCACAGCCTCGTCCAAAACGGCCCACAGGGTCGGCGGTTCTGCTCGATCGAAGATCGCCTGTCGCTCTAGTCGGGCAGCGACCAGCTCGTCTAGCTGGTCTTCAGCCGTTTCCGGATCGGCGGCAAGGATCGCCCGCGCGTAGTCGGCGGTCTGGAGCAAGCCCGGCATGATGAGGGGCTCCCAAGACCGCAGCGACGTCGCCCGCCGCTCGGAGTCGACCCACTCGGCGAACCACGATGGGTAGCCGCCGTCCCAACGCCGAGCCAGTTGGTAGATCCGTCCGAATAACCCGCCAGCCTCAGGAAATGTCTGATCACAGCCCTGAGCGAAGTCTTCCGAGGGCGCCCGCTCACCCACTTCGACTTTCCCGACCAGGGCGCCCGAGTAGCCGAGCCGCTGTCCTAACTGATCCTGGCTCAGCCCGGTCCCGGACCGTGCCCGGCGCAGCTCGGCACCGAAGAACTGCAGCGGCCCCGCGCTTGGGTCAAGCTCGCGTACTAGCGGCATCACAGCCCCGCTTCCCGGACGGTTCAGACGGCACTGGTGACGTTCGGACACGTCCTTACGACAGCCTGTTTTGGCTAGCGAACCTAAAGCCCCCCGATCAGGATGACACCGAAACGGCAGTCCGGCACCGAACGCCACGCATCGGGAGAAATCATGCACCAGACCACGACCGCCACGTTGCTCGCGTGGTCTCGTGCCTTTCCCGCCGTTCCCGCGCAAGTGCGAGAAGCACGCCAGTTCCTGGCCGCCATACTCGACGGCCACGCGTCCGCCCCCGAAGCCATCCTATGCTTGTCCGAACTGGTCACCAACGCCACCGTGCACAGCCGATCCCGAGAGCCCGGCGGCCACTTCCGCGTCCGCATCCAACTGCACGGCAGCCAGCTACGTGTGGAAGTCGACGACCAAGGCGGCCCCTGGACTCCGCCCGACAGCACCGACGAACGCAACGGCCGCGGCTTACTCATCGTCGACCAACTGGCTCGCGCCTGGGGCCGCATTGGAAACGACCAGACCGGATGGACGATCTGGTTCGAAATGGAGTGCTGGTGAACGCCGGGCAGATCATCGACCGGGCACCATCCGGCACGCAGTGGATGAGGCCAACCTCGCCGCACACCTTTATCCTCGACGGCCACCTGCTGCGCCAGTTACGTCACAAACGCGGCCTCTCCCAAGCGGCCCTGGCCGATCAAGCAGGCATCAGCCTCACCACCGTCGCCCGCCTAGAACGCCAGCCCCACGCCCCCTGTCGCGGCTGGACCCTCGGCCGCCTCGCCAGAGCCGTCGGCGAGGACCCCACGACCATGACCGCAACCGACGTGTCCAAGGGCACTGATTCACACTTGTAGCGCAGTGAGGGTCAAGGCCGTGTTCGTCGTCGGCGGTAGGCACGCGGCCGGCCGCCGATCTCCCCACCTGCCTGCAGCCGCTCGGCGTTCCACGCGAGCTGAGCCGCGGCCGCTGCGGGGACGCCCGGCGGGACTATTACATGGTCGAGAGCCTTCGTGAAATCGTCCAGCGTTGTTGTGACGATCTGCTCCGGTTCGCCGGTACTGAGCGCGTTCCACCGCTCGGCCTCGCGGATCAGGTGCTGCGCGCTGATGCGCCGATGGTCGAAGCTGCCGTCGATGGCGAGCGCCAGGTTGTACTCGATCCGGCCGGCCTGGAAGAGGTTTGGGACCGCGTCGTAAACGTCGGCGAGCACGCTGCGGCCGGGCAGGTGCAAGATACCCAGATTCTTCGCATGGGCGTCGTTGTCGCCTAGGAGCACGGCGAACGTGAGCCTGCGCAGAAAGTCGGCGACCGGCCTCCCCTCACCCTGAAGCGAGCCGAGGAGTTCAGCGATCCGATAGGCGCTTGGGCGATGAGAGTTACGTGGCGCACTAGGGTCCTGGAACTTCGCATGATCATCGACCCAGTCGATGCCAAGTGCCTGAGCGGCGTCCTCCTGGTGGATCAGCGTGACCGTCTCGCCGTCGACGACCCGGTCGTAGCGCTCTATGACCAGGTACTGGCGGGCGCCGTTACCTGCAAGCTCGGTCCGGTAGCGCGCGAGCCCGAGTTCGGCGGCCAGCGCGTAGCCGTAGTACTCCCTGGCGAGTCCGTCGGGGCGCCCAGGAAGCCTCGGCTTGAGGATGTGGGTAGAGTGCGCACGCCCGCGGGGGAGATACCAGTTGCCGCCGAACCGTGCGAGCAGCAGCTTCGGCTGGTAACCGGCGAGCATGGAGCGACTCTGATCATCGGAGCCGAGATCACCGTCATTCGCGGCCCGGCGGAGGCGCTTGATGATCTCGCCGTCACTAATCGGCTCGTAACGCGGCTGCGTGCGGCTCACCATGTCTGGGTCGGCTATCGTCACGGCACCGGCGATCGAACTGCCGAACTCGCGGAGCATCGCGTACAGGTCCGCTGGGTTGCTGATGCCACGGCGCTCGGTGAGCCGCTCACGTTGGCGGCCCTCGAGCGCATATCCCCCGAAGAAGTTGCTAGCCTCACCAGGCGGCGCCTTCGGGCGGACGGACCCGAACGACTCCGTCAGTGTGACAGGCCCTGGAGCGTAACCGCGTGTCCAGGCAAATTCGATGCGCTCCCGCCGGGAGCCCCGGCTGATCCAGCCGATCTGCTCCCCGTGGAGACGTACCTCCAGCCGGTCAGCCATCAAAGCCACCATCGTCAGCGGCAGGCTCACCGGTATCGAATGTCACGCTGAGGGTGATGCCGAGCGATTTGAGCGTGCGCAGCAGACGGGTGATGTACACCGTGCTCCGGCCCGCCTCCAGCCTGTACAGGTAGAACCGGTCGTAGGCGTTCGCATGCGCGAGCTCCTCCTGAGAGATGCCGCGTGCCTCGCGTACGGCGCGAATAGCGTCGCCGATGTCGCGCTGCTTACGCACCTCGATCGTCCTACGGGCCATGACTCCCCCAGGTCTGCGTGAGGAAATCCCCACATCGCTTGACGTGAGAATATCTCCACATCTACCCGTGTGCCAAAATCCCCACACCGCAGTCGGCGGGAACAAGTGGTACGTATAGAGTTTTGTCAACTTTGCGTACCGACTTAACGACTGAGCCGGCAGCGTCCGACCATGACTGACAGAACTGTCTCACCTGCGATACGCGAGAAGGTCGCGAGTTCAGGCGAGCGCTTCTGGTGTCCCTCTGACTTCAGCGGTTCGCCGGGTGCGGTCGCGAAAACGCTCTCACGGCTCGCCGATGCCGGAGAGCTGCGCCGCGTACGCCGAGGGCTGTACTGGCGCGGAACGCCAACTCGGCTTGGCATGGCCCCGCCTTCACCGGCTCGCGTCACCGAAGAGGTCGTCGGCAGTTCAGGAACCGGCCCGGCCGGGCCGAGTGCCGCCCTTGCGCTCGGCCTGGCAACGCAAGTCCCTCGCTTCGACATGATCGCCATACCCGGCCGGGTGCCCCGGAATCCCGGCGCTGTAGGGCTGGTCAGCCGCGCTGCCAGCACGAAGCGCCGGAGCGAGAGACTCCGCTCTGCAGAGGTTGCGCTGCTGGAAGTGCTCCGGGACTGGGCAGGGCTTGTCGAGCTTCCAGCCGCTGACGCCGCCGACCGCGTTGCCAGTCTCCTTAACGACGGCAGCATCCGCGTCGACAAACTTGTCCGCGCGTCTGCGACTGAGCCGCCACGCGTGCGCGAGCGTCTACGCCACCTCCTTGCCGCTGTCAGCCGGCCCCACGCCCCTGCCGCGGCTGGACCTTAGGTCGCCTCGCCCGAGCCGTCGGCGAGGACCCCACCGCCATGACTCTCCCGCAGCCCAGCGACTAGATCCAGCGAGGCCCTGCCGCGTGTACCGACCGGCATCCATGCACAGCCGCGATGCAAGCGACGAGTCCGAGTCGCTACTGCTCCCTGATATCCCATTCGGCGTACTATGTCATCTCTGACAACTGCCGCGAGCGATACGACCTGGTCGTTGTAGCGTTCGGTCGTGTTCACCATCAACTGGGGTGATGTCCCTACGTGGCTCGCGGTGGCCGTCGCGTCGGTCGGCGGCTGGGCCGCCCTGCGTCAGCTCCGTGACCAGCAGGATGTCATCCGCCGCCAGACCATCCAGCTAGAGCGACAGCAGGCCGCACAGATCGGCTTCTCATGGGAATCCGCCAATCAGATTGACGAGACGATCGATGATCCCATCTGGATGGGCGTCGTCTGGAATGCCTCTAGTCGGCCCATTCTGGATGTCATCTGCCGGATCGAGCCGGGACCAGGTCAGGGCTTCGACCTCGAGGCGCAGGGAGTCGCCGAGATCGTGGACGCGGGCATCGGGTCGAATGTCAGCGCGCGAGTATTCCTGCGTCCCAGGTTGGACCGCATGGTTCCCTTGATCCGAGCCGAGAGCAGATTCGGGTTCAAGACCTCGGTCCCGGTCAACGATCATGGCGTTGCCCGGATGATGGTCCGATTCACCGACGACGCCGGACTCCATTGGGAGGTCGATCCCGACCTGCACCTGGCGAAGCTAAAGTCACGCGCCTGGTGAGACGGCATGCTCCTTCACGCTCGCGCCGCGGTAGGCGATCATCGAGGAAGCGAGGCGCTCCTATCAGCCCTCGATGGCATCTCCTGCGTACGGCAACCCCAAATGCACGTGCGAGATGGAAGGGCCGGTCTCAGATTTTCTTAATCTGGCATGTCGGCCTCCCAGGCTGTGCACCGACCCACTGCCCCGCCGCACGATCCGCACCATCCGCCGCCGGCGTTCATCATCATCGATCTCACGCACCAGCAGGCGGTCGTTCACTAGGCCAGTCTCAAGGATCAACACCACCAGCGATAGCTTCCCGGCCAGGGTCCAGCAGGGCAAACGTCATCTGTTAGGGCACTAGAACCCACGCGCTCGCATGAAGCCTCTATAGGCAGCTAGCCCGAACCTGTAAGCTTCCGCATGACAAGGGCAGGAGCGCAGAAGTGGCCGACGCTGACAC
>Ga0335074_10016671_pt1 | contig 10348 bp, 9 predicted proteins | sample Lox_Sample_23_FD_206715 | JGI IMG/M metagenome (GOLD analysis project Ga0335074, IMG submission 206715) | Soil microbial communities from Loxahatchee National Wildlife Refuge, Florida, United States - Lox_Sample_2.3 | ecosystem: Environmental > Terrestrial > Soil > Wetlands | place: USA: Florida...
ACGCCGGCGATAGATTCGTTCCGCTATAGCGGGGAAAACTCACCGGACGATTCAGATCGAGGGAGTACATCATGATCTCCCAGCCATTCTTGGTCAGAGCGCTGAATGCAACCCGTGATCCGTCCGGCGAAACGCGCGGCGAAAGCGCAATGGATCCCAGGTTCGTGATCCGGTGCTGGTTCGAACCGTCGTAATCCATCGCCCAGATTTCTTTGTGCCCGGTGCGATCGCTGACGAAATAAATCTGCGTTTCCGCGATGCCCTGAATTCCGCCGCCTAGCCGGTAAATGATTTCGTCGGCGAACTTGTGCGCCATCACGCGGGCTGCGGCATCGCTCGAAGTATCGGTGTACTGCTTGCCGAGAATCTGCGGATTCTGAATATTCTTAACGTCGTACAGCCATCCCTGAACCGTCAGCCTGCCGCTTGCGACTCCGAGGTTTCCGAACGCGAGCATCGCAGCGTTCGGCGGAGGCGCGTTCCACGCCATGAAATTCACCTCTGGCGGCTGCCCCGGAACCTGCAGCGGATAGAAGCTTTTCGAAACCAGTTCGACGACTCCCGACACATCCAGGTCGTTCCACAGAGTGTCGTTGAAAGTCTTGAGCAGCGCGGCGTTTTGCGGATCGGCAGTGGAGGGCTTGAAATCGGGAACCGCGAGACGAACTTTTTCTACGCCAAGGCTCGTGCCCGTCTTGACCCAGTCTTGCGCGGAAAGTAACGATGAAGCAAGAACGACAAAAATGACGCAGATGAGCGCCATCGTCAGGCCAGAACTACTGCTTGACCTTCGCGGTAAGACTGATCTAGCAGCCTCGTCCATCCGTTGGGGGAAAAAAGGTAACTTAAATATCGTATTCCGACACGTATGGCTTTGCAACATTTTGTGCTGAACCCCAGAACTATTCATCCCTTAAGATCCCCATTCTGCGCTCCTTTTACGCTTTACGCACACGCGCGTACCTGATTGGTTACGCGGCAGAAGTACATCGTTAGACCACTTGGCTATCACTTGTGATAATCGAACCAATACTCAACAGAAATCTTGTTGCCGGAATAATCCTGCGGCAACGGCCCAAACGTATTGATACGCTGCAAAGCCCGGACGGCCGAAATATCCAGCGAGGGCACGCCGCTCGACTGCTCGATCTGAACATTCGAAGGATGCCCGTCCCGTGCAATATCAAATGTGATGTAAACGCGCTGCGCCGCCTTGATCGACGGATCGATTTCGTACTTCAGCCAGTTCTCCGCCACTTTCTGTTGAATCACGCGCACGTACCAGGCGTATCGATTGCCGAAATCTCCGCCGCCACCCGTGATTCCGAATCCGCCCTTCGCCCCACCGGCGTCAAACGATCCATACGGGCCGCTGACCGGCCCACCTTCACCGAATGCCACCTGATTTGTGTCCGGCGGAGGCGGAGCCTCGCTCTTCTCCTTTGTAATCGTTTCCTGTTTCTTCTTTGGCTTGATCTTTGCGTTCTTGCCTTGAAGTTCGATCGCGTCCGGTTGCTTCTCTTCCGGCTTGGGTTGCGACTGAGTGACGCCTTTCGATTCGTTGGCGAGAACGTTTTGCGTCTGCGCGGGAGTCGTAGGAATAGGAACGGCACTCACCAGCGTCGCGCCAATGGCCTCTCCCCCGCCACCCGCGCCCCAAGTATTTCCGCTGTTACCGGAAAAAATCGCGGCATATCCCAGCAGAAACGCCGTGATTCCTACGTGCAGCACCACCGACCACGCCAGCGCGCGTCCCCATCGGTCGTGCTCAAAATAAATCTCAGCGTTTGCTGCCATTCGATTCCAGAGGCTGGGTCACGATGCTGACGTTGGCAAAGCCGGCTTGCTTGACTGCATCCATGATGGTCGCGAAGGCGCCAAACGGAACATTCTCGTCGGCTCGCACAAAGATCGACTGATTCCGCGGATCACGAATTCTCTGCCGCAGTTTCGTTCCGATCTCGTTGATATTGACCGGGTCGTTCCCCAAAAAGACCCGCTGATCTTTGTTGATGGTGATCACCAGCCGCTCCTGCGTGATTTCCTTGACGTAGCGCGTCTTGGGAACGCTGACGTCAATCCCCGACTGCAGCACCGGAGCCGTCACCATGAAGATGATCAGGAGAACAAGAACCACGTCCACCAGCGGAGTGATATTGATATCGGCCAGTGAACTCTGCGTGCGTCCATTGGAAACCGAAAACGCCACTAGCGCCTCACATCCGCAGGCACTTGCGGTCGCGGCTGGGCCTGGCTGTTCTCGACGGCGTTCAGCACTTCCAATGCGAAGTCATCGCTGCGCGAGGCAAATTCGCGGATCGATGCTCCAATCAGGTTGTAAGCAATCACGGCGGGGATCGCGGCCGCCAGTCCGGCGGCAGTAGTGATAAGGGCTTCCGAAATTCCAGGTGCAACGGCGCGCAATGTAGCTGCTCCCGCCGTTCCGAGTCCGTGAAAGGCATCGATGATGCCCCACACCGTGCCGAACAATCCCACGAACGGCGTCACTGCCGCCGTGATCGCCAGCCACGGAACGTTGCGTTCCAGCCTTGTTATTTCTTCCGATGCCCCGATCTGCATGCCACGTTGTACCGAGACCAGGTTTCTCAGCGTGCCTGATACCGCGGTCTGACGTCGGAACTCCTCGTATCCGCCCTCGAATACGCCCACCAGCGGACTCGGCTTGAACTGGTCCGCAACGGCCGCAATATCCTGCAAACGCTGGGCTTTGCGGAACGCCCGCACGAACCGCCCGCTTTGCATACGAGCCCGCCGGAGCAGGCTCCACTTGGTCAGGATAATTGCCCAGGACACAAGGCTGAAGGCCAGCAGCGCAAGCAATACCAGCTTGGCAACCGGGCCGCTGTTGGAGATCATGTCGGCGATTTCGCCGCCGACGAACACTGCCAGCAAGGGGAAAAATTCCATCTTTTTTGAGGAGAATGCCTTGCTTAATTATAGATGATTGAGGCTCCGCATTTTCCCACATGTACCCGATGTGGCAACGAAAATTTCAATTTGAATGACGTGATTTTAGGCTTTGCGGAATCAGAAGGACATGTCCTCATTTCTGCTGCCCGCTCAAGCCGCGCAAAAACGCGCACAGCGAAGCGGAGGCTCGCTTGCTATTCCGCGCCAACCGAAGAACCGATGGCCAAACCCACGGCCTGACTGCTGCAAACAAAGCAAACCGTGCCTCCGAAAATCGGCCGTCGGAATCGACGAACCGTTCCATCGACGGGAACTCAAAATCCATCTCATCTGAAATTGCCTTTGCCGCCGCGAACTCCACCCCCCGCGCCTCGGCGGCCTGAGCAACCGCCGCTGCCTCCATATCGACGGCATGTGCCGAGAATGAATCCCGTAGCTTTCGCTTCTGCTCAGGACTCGCGATCGATTCGAAGCTTACCAGCACGCCATGTCCGCCATCGATGGATACGCTGCTGCCATCCTTAGCGTTCACAACACGCTCGGGACGCATGGCGTCGCCGACTTTCAACGATCCGTCCAGCGCGCCCGCAAATCCGACGGAGTAGACGATCCGCGGCTCGTGCAACGCGATGATCGCCTCCGCTGCCCGCCGTGCCGCGCTCGCACCGATTCCCGCACAGACCAAAACGAAGTCGTCGTTCTCAAAAAAGCGAAACTGCCGTCCCGAGTGCTCCTTTTCCGATGTCAGCCAACTCTTCACCAGCGGACGCACCTCGCGCTCCATGGCGGCCACAATGGCGACTTTAGACATATCCGTTCGCCCGAAACCATTCGACAGCTCGCCGCAGCGCATCATCCACCGGGACTATCTTCCAGCCGAGTTCCCTCTCGGCCTTCGCAGAACTCGCGAACATCATCTTGCTGCCCATGCGCACCGTATCGAGCGTCGCTCGCGGATCACCTCGCAAGAGCCTACCCGTGATGTACTCACCCGCGACTCCAGCCATGAATGCGAAGAAATACGGCAGTTTCACTTTCGGCGAAGGCAGGCCCGTAATCGCGCCCAGCTTGTCGAGAATCTGTTTCAAACTCAAATTCTCTCCACCCAGAATGTATCGCTGCCCTGACTTTCCTTTTTCGAGCGCCGCCACATGCCCGCGCGCGCACTCGCGCACATCTACCAAATTCAGTCCCGTCTTAACGTACGCCGGAAACTTGCGCTTCAGGAAATCCACCACAATCCGTCCCGTCGGTGTCGGCTTGATATCCTGCTCGCCGATCGGCGTCGTCGGATTCACCGTCACCACCTGCATTCCGTCACGCCCGGCCTTCAGCGCAAGCTGCTCCGCCATGAATTTCGAACGCTTGTAATGCCCGATCATATCGCCGAGCGAAACCGGGGAGTCCTCGTCGGCGAGCTGCCCGTCTTTCCTGAACCCAATTGTGGCCACGCTCGACGTATACACGACGCGCCGCACGGCATTTTTCCGTGCCGCCTCCAGGATCGCCCGCGTGCCTTCGACATTCGACCGGTACATCTCTTTCGGATCGCGCACCCACAGCCGATAGTCGGCCGCAACGTGAACCACGGCGTCGCAACCTGACATGCCTTTCTCAAGTGACGCTGCATCGCGCAGATCGCCAGTCGCGGTCTCCGCGTTCAAGCCCTCAAGATTTTTGAGATTGCTGGTCGGACGCACCAGCAGCCGAAGTTGCGCTCCCTGATCGGCAAGCGCGCGCGCGACGTGAGAACCGAGGAATCCGGTGGCGCCAGTGACGAAGGCGAGCATTCAGCACTCAGCATTCAGCACTGAGCGAAAGTTTGTCAAATGAAGGTTGTGTGGCCCGGACTCATTCGCCCGGAGCGCGCGAAGCACATATCAAGTTTTCTTACGGACCGCCGGGAACTGGCAGCTGATCGCTAATTCCCGTTCTTCTCCACGACCTTCTGATATGTCGTCAGCGCAAGCAGCGGGAAATACTCCCGGTATAGGTGGTACATCAGGTAGAACACGCGCGGGAATCCGGTTCCCGTATAGAACTTTTCGTCCCACGATCCATCGCTCTTCTGGGTGCGCATCAGGTACGCGATGCCCCGCGCCACGCAATCGCTGCGCGTGTCTCCCGCCGCAAGCAGTCCCAGAATCCCCCACGCGGTCTGGGAAGGCGTGCTGTCTCCCTGCCCGCGCAGGTTCGGATCATCATACGATCCGACAGTTTCGCCCCATCCGCCATCCGGATTCTGCACCATGCGCAGCCACTCCGCGCCCTGCTGGATGCACGGCTCGTGCAGATCCATGCCAATCGCTTCCAGCCCGCGTAGCACCAGGAAGGTCCCGTAAATATAATTCACTCCCCAGCGCCCGAACCAGCTGCCATCCGGTTCCTGTTCGTCGCGGATGAACTGGATCGCCTTCTTCACCGCCGGATGATCTTTCGTATAACCGTAGGTCGCGAGCATCTCAAGAATGCGTCCCGTAATATCGACCGTCGCCGGATCGAGCATCGCGTTGTGATCGGCAAACGGAATGTGCTGGAAAATCATCTCGTCGTTATCTTTGTCGAACGACGCCCAGCCGCCGTTCTTGCACTGCATCGAGAAGATCCAGTCGATCGCGCGCTGCACCGACTCGCGCTGATAGCGCCCATTGGGATGCTCCACGCGGCTCAGCCCCAGGCAAACCATCGCACTGTCATCGACATCGGGATAGAACTCGTTGTTGAACTCGAAATACCACCCGCCCGGCTGACCCTTCTTGTTCTTCACCTTCCAGTCGCCGACCGTGCGCACCTGCTTCTGCAGAATCCAGTCCGCGCACTTCACCATTCGCGGATCGTTGGCCGGAACTCCGGCTTCGCCCAATGCGAAAAGGGCGTACGCCGTGTCCCAGACCGGCGACATACAGGGTTGCATGCGAAACGTGTCTTCCTCTTCGATCCCTAGCTTCTCGAACTCGTCCATTGCACGAATCACCTGCGGATCGTCGAGCGAATATCCCAGGCAGCGCAATGCGATAATCGCGTTCATCATCGACGGATAAATCGCGCCCAGCCCGTCGCTCATCTCGAAGCGCTCGAGCATCCACTTCTCCGCGCTCTTTAGTGCAACCGAACGCAGCGGCCGCACGTGCACTCGTTCGAACCAGTGCGTCACACGATCGATCACCAGGAAGAAATTTCGCCACGAAACAAGCTTCTTCGCCCAGTGAAGATGCATCCGCGACTTCTGCATGCCTCCGACGAAGAGCTCTTCCACTCCCATCTCGCGCGGAATCTTCTTGAACGGCTTCTTGGCGTAGCAGATTGAAAGCGGAACAAGGATCGCCCGCGACCACGAGGAAATTTCGTAGATGTTGAACCAGAACCAGTTCGGAAACAGCACGATCTCCGGAGGAATCGCCGGAACCGCGTCATAGTCATACTGCCCGAAGAAACATAGATAGATCTTCGTGAATGTATTGACTTCGGTAACGCCGCCCATTTCCAGGATTTTCTTGCGTGCGAGCGCCAGCGCGGGGTGATCCGCCTTATATCCCGCCAGTTTGAGGCCGAAGTAAGCCTTCACCGACGCGCTGATGTTGGAAGGACCGCCGACGTAGATGCTCCATCCGCCGTCTTCATTCTGATGCCGCAGTATCCAGTTCGCACACTTCTGGAACCGCTCCTGGTTCCCCGTGCCCAGCAGCGTGTGCAACAAGATGTAATCGGATTCGAGTGTGGTATCGGCTTCGAGTTCGCCGCACCAATAGCCTTCTTCGTACTGCTGCGAGAAAAGATACTTTCGAGCGGCAGCAATCGCCGCGCTCACCCGGCTGCCCAGTTCCTCAATTTTGCCGAATCGAATCTGTGGGGCTGATCCTAAACTCGCGGATCCTATATGGGCATCGGGGGAGTCGTTATCCATGCAGTTCACTCCAAATTTCATCGTCGCTACCGACTAATTCGCCGGGGCGCTGGCGATCGCTTCCACAATCTCAGGCGGAAGCCCAAAGCGCACGTTCTCCGGCATCACTTCCAGTTCTTGCACGTTGTTGAATCCCTTGGCCCGCAGGAATGTCACAGTTTCTTCCACGAGGTGCTCAGGCGCCGACGCCCCAGCCGTCAGAGCGATCGTCTTCACACCCGTCAGCCACGCGGGCTCAATGTCGTTGCAGCTGTCGATCAGATGCGCGTTCGTGCCAAGATTCCGCGCCACTTCTACAAGCCGGTTCGAATTCGAGCTGTTCTCCGAACCCACCACCAACAGCAAATCCGATTCCGACGCCACCTGCTTCACCGCGACCTGCCGGTTCTCGGTCGCGTAGCAGATATCCTGCGCCGCCGGCCCCTTGATATTCGGGAATTTCTCTTTCAGCGCAGCGATAATGTCCTTCGTCTCATCGAGACTCAGCGTCGTCTGCGTCAGATAAGCGACGCGATTCGGATCCGGCACGCTCAATTTCTTCACCTGCTCCGGTGAACCAACCACCTGTGTCACCATTGGAGCCTCGCCCAATGTGCCGACGACCTCATCGTGATCTTTATGTCCAATCAGGATGAGCGAGTAGCCTTCCTTCGCGAACTTCACCGCCTCCACGTGGACCTTCGTCACCAGAGGACAGGTCGCATCAATCACGCGCAGGCCGCGACGCGCGCTGTGTTCGCGGACATCCGGCGAAACACCGTGCGCGCTGTAGATAATCCGCTCGCCGTTCGGCACTTCATCTTCGCTATCCACAAAGATCGCACCCTTGCCGCGCAGCTCTTCCACCACAAAGCTGTTGTGGACGATCTCCTTGCGCACATAAATCGGGGGCCCGAATGCCTCGAGCGCGATGCGCACCACGTCAATGGCCCGCACCACGCCGGCGCAGAAGCCCCGTGGCTTAAGCAAAAGTAAGGTCTTTCCGTCGCTCTTTAACACGCCTGTCACGATGTGAGTCCACTCCCCCAGCTGCCGTGCCTTGGTCTAAGTCCGAGGCCTAGCCCCAGTTGTAGGATGCAAACCGCCCTGAATCTGTGCATTTAGAGTACATGATCCCGGGTCGGCCAGTCTCCATAAGCTAACGGAAAGTACCCCGATGGTCAACGTAAGCCACAGAAATTGCGGGGATTAGCAGCGAAATGGGCGATTCGCACAGCGAATGGAGACGCGCTAAAACTCCCGCATCTCGACGTAATCGAGTTCCACATCGCGCTTGGCCTCAAGCTCGGAGACCGTCTTCAGGCAGATCTCCTCCGCAGAACCGTTGGCCGGGATTCGCACCAATCGGCCAAGAGCCCCATAAAACTCAATGAGGGGAGCCGTGCTTCGGTTGTAAGCCTCCAGCCGCACGCGAATCGACTCCGGCCGGTCGTCCTCCCGCTGAAACAGCTTGCCACGGCAACGGTCGCATTGACCCTCCACCTTCGGCGGACGCTCCGTCACGTGATATACGGCCTTGCAATTCTCACAGGTCCGGCGGCCTCCGAGCCTCGTAACGATTTCGGCCTCAGCCAATTCGTAGTTCACTACCGCGCTCAGTGAAAGGCCTTCGTCGTCCATGAACTTCTTCAGCGCTTCCGCCTGCGCCAGTGTGCGGGGGAAGCCGTCGAGGATGAAGCCTCCTGCACACAGTAGGCACTCGCCGCGTTCCCGGACCATCTCCCAGACGGTGGCATCCGGCACAAGCTCGCCCCGCCTCATATAGGCCAGCGCCTGTTGCATAGCCGGAGAGCGGTCGCACTCTTTTTGCCCACCCGCCGCGCGGAACACATCCCCTGTCGAAAGGTGGCAAGCGCGAAGCCGCTTGTGCAGCAGATCGGCCTGCGTTCCCTTGCCCACGCCCGGCGCGCCCAGCAGAACGATTCGCCACGGAATTTGGAGAGTGTCGCGAACGTTCTTGCATGGCGCGGAGGGCCCCTGCAGCCATGCCGATCGATCATTTTTCTCGGAAGCCATGTGCCGAATGTACGAGCCCCCCGCCCGCCGTGCTGTGACAGCAATCACACCGCGGGCCGCTGCAAAACACGCGCCGCCAATCACTTCGGAGTCGAATGGCACCTCATGGCCCGGTCGTGCCCCTGTCTTCCCCACCCCGTGCCATTGTCATTACTTCGGTAACGATGCAATCTATGTGCGTCCAACGGGCTCCCAGGTCTCACAACAATGTTGGAAATCGACTCCAGAACGATGATGCACAACGCGCCGGTTCGGACGACGGTTCCGAGCCAGCAGCCGCGCCGACTGGTGCTTGCCCTCGCTCTGCTCTTGATTGCCCTCGTCGCTCTCCTGATTAAGGACCGCCAGTTCTGGTTCGGCACCGAGCAGGCCACAATCGAATCGGATGTTCCCGAAGCATCGGTACCGACACAGACCTCGAGCACCCGTCCGGCTCAGCCCCCCGGTTCCGCGCTGAAAAAAGCTTCGCACCCCGTGAAGGCCGCCTCTACGCCAGCGCCGGCCGCCGCGACTTCCGGAGTTGCCGTAACCCGCACGATCCTGCCTCCGCTGGACGTCGATGTCGTGGCCGGAGACAAGCATCACAAGGTTCATCCCGGATCGAATCAAACGCACGTCGAGATTCCAAACGCAGCGGCTCAGGGCGCCTTTGCCCCGGCAACCAACGCCGCCGAGCGGCAAGCGCTTCCCACGGTCCAACAAGTTCCGGCTTCGGCCTCTTACCCGCTGCTCGCGCAGCACATGAATGTTCAGGGATCAGTCGTTCTACAGGCTGTGATCAGCGCACAGGGATCGGTTGAGAATCTGACGGTGCTAAGCGGCCCGGCAATCCTGACGACTGCGGCCCAGCAGGCTGTGCGCGAATGGCGCTTCAAGCCGGTCGTGCAGAATGGTCAGCCGGTCGAGACTAAGGCGATGATCACCGTCAACTTCTCGATCAAGGTTGCCGACAACTCGGCGACCACTACGGTGGCTGAAACTCGCGCTTCGGAAATCCTGATCGTTAGCCGTTAGCCGTTCGCTTTAATCATCTGCTCGGCATGCTTCCTTGAAGTCTCCGTCAGCTTCGCTCCGCTCAGCATCCGCGCCACTTCTTCTGTCCGCTCTTCGCCCGCAACTTCGCGAATGCTCGTTCGCGTTCGTCCCCCGGATTCTTTTTTCTCAATGACAAAGTGATGGTCGCCGAACGTAGCGATCTGCGGCAGATGGGTCACGCATAACACCTGGTTCGCGCGCGCCAATGACTTCAGTTTCTTACCAACGGCCTCGGCAGCCCGACCGCCAATGCCGGTATCAATTTCATCGAACACAAGGGTCTTCTGTGCCCCGGATTTTTTAGGCGTGCCCGATTTGTGGCCGGTTTTGCCAGCAGTGGGAAATCTTTCCGCCTCGACGCTGGCCTTTAGCGCCAGCATGACTCGCGACAGTTCTCCACCAGAAGCAATGTGCTCCAGTTGCCTCATCGGCTCGCCCGGATTCGTCGAGATCAAGTACACG
>Ga0335074_10016672_pt1 | contig 10348 bp, 9 predicted proteins | sample Lox_Sample_23_FD_206715 | JGI IMG/M metagenome (GOLD analysis project Ga0335074, IMG submission 206715) | Soil microbial communities from Loxahatchee National Wildlife Refuge, Florida, United States - Lox_Sample_2.3 | ecosystem: Environmental > Terrestrial > Soil > Wetlands | place: USA: Florida...
CTCACCTTCGCCACTATTCGATTCGTCATAATCTCCCCGATTCTCCCCTTTTAGATCCGCTCGTATCAATCTGGCCACGCATGGCGGTCTCGGTACCTGTTAAGGATTGACGGTGACTTTGAGTGCGTGTCGTTCCTCGACTAGGCGATAAGTGCCGTCGGAATTCTCCTGCTCGTGAACCATTTTCAGGTCAAAGCAGCCGAGATCGGGGGCCTGCCAGAGAGTAATGATGCGTCCGTCCTGCAACACGTCTCCTGCGTCGCGTGAAGGCGACCGGTGCTCGGTAACGGTCGTCCGGTAGCCGAGGATGATTTCATGGCCAACCACCGTGCCTTCGTTCGAGCAGCCGGAGGCGACGAATTCCGCCCACCGTTTCGGATCCACCCGGGAAAGGAACGGGGAAAGAGCGGCATTCAAGTTTCGAATGGCGAACGTCGCCAGCGGGTTACCCGGAGCCTGGGACAAGATAATCTCCATGCCGTTGCGAAGGTAAGAGGATATATGGGTTTCGTGGTGGAGCGAGCCATCCAGATTGTAGGTTCTCGAATCTGTCTCTACTATGTAGGGGATCTTTGCCGGCGAAACGAGCAGTTTGACAGTTTTGGGGAAGGCGGCGGTCACGACAACGAGAAATGCAGTGAACAGGAAGGCGATAGCCCAGAAGGAGAGGCGAAAGTGGCGAGGCGCTTTGGGCGTGAGTGTCGCGTACCCAGCCCGGACGCTAGCGCGGAGGGAAGGTGGAGCGGCGGGGGCCGTCCAGGTGTTGAGGAGATCATCGAGTTCCGTATCGTTCATTTGGCGCTCCTTTGCGGCGGGGCATGGGCAGCCAAGCTTTCACGGAGGCGGGCGCGGGCGCGTTCGAGGCGAGACTTGACGGCGCCGACCTCGATTTCCAGTATGGCCGCAATTTCGGACAGGGGCAGTTGTTCATAATGGGCCAGGATGAGGGCTTCACGCTGGGTATCGGGCAATTTTCCTATGGCCTGAACGATGGCCTGCTGGGCTTCGCTGGCGAGGAGATCGGATTCGGGCGAGCGATCATCGATGGGATCGGGACCGGGATCAGCGGTTGAGGCGTTGCGACGGCGCTTCAGCCATTGATTGCGGACGACGCCATACAGATAGGCACGAATGCGGGCGCGCCGGCGGTCGTAGGAATTGCCGGGGCGGAGAATCTCGAGGAAGCATTCCTGAACGATATCTTCGGCGTCGGCGGAGGAGTTGGTGAGGCGGTAGGCGAAGCGGAAGAGAGCCGCGTGGTGGTCGTCGAAGAGTTGGAGGAACGCCCTTTCGCGCATCTAAATACTATTACAGCGAAGGGCGGAAAGGAATCGGCTCGTGGAAAAAATACATTATGGCCATGGGTGGGGCCTACAATCATTGAAAAACGGGCTTACCGTAAAGTGGACCCGAGAGCCGCAATCCTCACCCGCCAGGATGTCTTTCCCTTTGAAAAAACCGGCGTCACCGATACCGGGAAAGTGGTTGGCCGTTTCCGGGCCACCGGCTTCCGTCCCAAGTTCTACGACCGCCGCAAAACCTCCGGCATCACCCTGCCACCCACCCTGTTCCAGACCATCGGAGAAATCACTTAGCCGAGACCCGCATCGCAACCCGCTACACTACGGGTGATGAGAATCGAAACCCGCGCCGTCCACGCCGGCCGCCGCATCGACCCGGCCACCGGCGCCGTCACCCTGCCCATCCACCTCTCCACCACCTTCGAACGCAGCCCCGATGGCCAGTACCCGTTGGGCTTCAGCTACTCGCGCGAGAACAATCCCAACCGCGCCGCCCTGGAAACCTGCCTGGCGGAAATCGAAGGCGGCTCCGAAGCCCTGGTCTTCGCCTCCGGCCTGGCGGTGACCACCGCGCTGGTACAGGGTCTCGAACCGGGCGACCACCTACTGGCCCCCGACGACGTCTACTGGGGCCTCCGCAAAGTCATCGGCGGCGTTTTCGGCAAGTGGGGCCTCGAAACCTCCTACGTCGATATGACCCAGCCCGATGCCGTGCGCGCCGCCCTGCGCCCCACCACGCGCCTCATCTGGACCGAAACCCCCTCCAACCCGCTTATGAAAATCACCAGCCTGGCCGCCATCGCCCAGCTCGCCCGCGATGCCGGGCCCCACATCGTCACGGTCTGCGACGGCACCTTCGCCACGCCGGTCCTCCAGCACCCGCTCGATTGCGGCATCGACATGGTGGCCCACTCCACCACCAAGTACATCAGCGGCCACAGCGACGTGGTGGGCGGCGTCCTCATCACCCGCTACCCCAATTACCTGTTCGAACGCGCCCGCGCCTCGCAGCGCTACGGGGGATCGGTCCCGTCGCCTTTCGATTGCTGGCTCTCCCTGCGCGGCATCGATACGCTGCCCTACCGCGTGCGCGCCCACTCCGAAAACGCCCGGCGGGTGGCCGAATTCCTGGCCGCCCATGCGGCTGTCGAAACGGTGCACTATCCCGGCCTGCGCAGTCATCCCGGCCACGCTGTGGCTGCCTCCCAGATGTCGGCCTTCGGCGGCATGCTGTCGTTCCAGGTGCGCGGTACCGCCGAAACCGCCATGGCCGTGGCCGCCCGCTGCCGCCTGTTCATCCGCGCCACCAGCCTGGGCGGCGCTCACAGCCTGATTGAGCACCGCGCCTCGGTGGAAGGCCCCCAGACCCGCACCCCGCAAAATCTCCTGCGCCTGTCGGTAGGCTTGGAGCACCCCGACGACCTGATCGACGATCTCTCCCAGGCCCTGGCGGGTTAGAAACCTCTCTCCGGAAACGCCAATCCGTCTATGACCTCTCCGGGCCAAGCCGGCACCCCCGCGTCGAATGGGCCCCGCGCCTGCCTCTGGCCTGTCGGGAGCTTTCCCGCCGCAAGAACGTCGACATCCGTCGATGCCCGGGCCCCGCGTGCCGTTCCGCACCGTGCCCGGCCCGGCATGTCCGAAAGCTCTCGAAAACCTTTGACTTCCCTGGTACCGTTTGGTGTACACTGGATCTGACGTACCAGACGCTTGTTCCTCACTTTCGCAAATTCGCCGCTCGGCCAGAGATATCCTTGGGGCCTACCGCCCCGGTCCGCTTGCCTTCGCGATTAAAAACCAAACGCATATTCAAGAATGTATCCACCTAGAAACTTTCCTCCTCGCAGGCAGAATCGCAGAGAGAACGTAAACGAATCCATCCGCGCACGCGAAGTCCGCGCGGTGTTTCCCGATGGCACCACCGAGGTGATGCCTACGTCCGCGGCTCTCCGCAAAGCTCAGGAACTGGGCCTCGACCTCGTGCTGGTCGCGCCCACGGCCGTGCCTCCGGTCGCTAAAGCCGTGGATTTCGGCCACTACCAATACGAACAGAAAAAGAAACAGCACGACGCCAAGAAGAAGCAGCACGTGGTGCAGGTGAAGGAATTGAAATTCCGCCCCAACACCGACGATCACGATTACGAATTCAAGAAGAATCACGCCATCCGCTTCTTGCAGGAAGGCAATCGTGTGAAGGCGGTGGTGCAGTTCCGCGGCCGGGAAATCGCGCACGCCGATCTCGGCAAAAAGCTCCTCATGCGCTTCGCCGGCGACCTGACCACCTACGGTTCGGTGGAGGGCGTGCCGCGCCTCGAAGGCCGTAACGCCCACATCCTCATCAGCCCCGTGAAGGCCATCGGCAAACCCGGCGCCCCGGAAAAACCGCCCGCATAGGGCGCCACCGGCTCTCCCGCAACGCGGCCCAATCCACGTCTATCCATGGCCGAAATTGTGGTTCGGCGGAAATCGGTGCCGCCTGCGCGCGAAGTGGTGGCGGGCGCAACGGTTCCCGGCGAAACCGATGGTGCCCGCAGCCGTCTCTCACCGAAATTCCGGTTCCGCCTGCCTGCCCCCAGCACCGCTACCCGGCAAATCCGCAGCCGCGCCCGGCTGAAATTCCGCCTCCGCCTCAGCGCCCTCCGGGCGGTCCGTTCCGCGACGGCCGCATGGAATCCGTCACCTTATAGTCCGCCGGCACCTGGAACAGCGATGCCGCCGGTTCGGCCCGGCTCAAATTGGCCATCCGAAACACCGACTCGCCCGTTCTCGGATCCGTCCGCTTGGACATCACCACCACCTGCAGATCCGGCGAATACCACGATTCCGTCACAATCTGAATGGCTTGCTCGTTGCCGATCTGCCCCGCCGGAATGGTCAGCGTGGTGCGCGTCCCGTCAGCCGGTACGCCCTCGATCGTCTGGCGGCCCAGCGACTCCGTCTTCACATTTTGGTTGAACCGGTACCGTCCGCCGTTAGCCGGTCCCCCCGCGGATTTCGACTGGTTGTTCCGCCCGCCGTTCCTACCGCCGTTGCGTCCGCCGGGATGCGTCCACGACGACCGGGTGGCCGTCTTGTCCCGCGCACTCAGCGCGTAGTTCTCCCCCGCCACCGGGTCGTTAATGAAAATCACTTCCGGCAAATGCGCATTGGGAGCCAGGCTGTTCAACGAACTGAGCGCCGGCTCGCGCCGCGTGCGTCCTTCCGAGTCGCGATACACGTGGGCGGTAGCGGTCTGGTGGATGCGGTTGCCGTCCGCCAGCGTCTGGGTGATCTCCGTCACCAGATCGGCCGAGTACGGCGCCCCCGTGACCACCCGCCCCGGCATGCCGGCCTCGGCGCCCAGAAAGCGCGCCCCCTGGAACCCGCCTCCCGGCCCCGGCCCGAACCCCCTTCCGCGTCCGCGCCCCGGACCGGGATCCTGGGCGTATGCCACGCATCCCAGTACCGCCAACATCACCCCGATCATTCGCATTTGCGTACTCCTCCAGAAGCGCCCCAAGCACGCTTCTCCGACGCGGAGGCGCACAGGCGCGGAGAACTCCAGAGGAATGCCGCCTCCCTCTTTTCCTCCGCGTCTCCCTGTCTCCGCGTCAATTCTTTGCCCCGTCAGAACGTCTCATCCAGGAATCTTACCGCTCGCGCCACCCCATCCGGACCGAACACCACCTCCGCCTGCACCGGCTCCGCAGCCCGCTCCGGATTCACCTCAAATCCCACCGCGATCATGGCCGAGCGCGGCACCTCCATCCGTACCAGGTCGCCCTGCTCGTTGGGGGCAAGCTGCTCCACATTCGGCAGCGGGATGAAGCCGGCATCCAGACCGGAATTCTCCGCCGCCACCGACCCGTCCGCAACCCCTTGCACCACCGCGAAAATCGGCGTATTGGGCGGCACCGGTTTGGGCGTGGCGGTTTGCGGCGCGTGTACCCGCATCAGCGAAAATGCCATCACCAGCATGGCCGCCGCGGCCGCCGCCCAGGTCAGCATCGCAATCCAGGGGCGCCGCCGCTGGCTCAACGGCATCCCCGCCTGCTCGCGGAACACGCTCACCAGGCGTGCCTCCACCCGTGCCGGGGCGCTCAGGCGGCTCCAGTCCGCGGCCACCTGCTGCAAGCCCGCAGCCACATTCCGCTGGACCGCCCAGGCCGACGCGCACGCCGGACATTTGCTCAGGTGAGCCGCCAGTTCCGCGCCGGGAGGGCGCGACCCTTGCGGGGCCTGGTTCCAAAATTCCTGGCAATTCATATGAAACTCCTCAAAGGCTTCCAGCTTCCCAGGGCAGCCCGGGAACTCCTCTCGAAGCTCAACTTCTCCAATAACAGCGCCCGCGCCCGGTGCAGGCGGCTCCGCACCGTGCCGATCGGGCATCCCAACGCCACCGCCGCATCGGCGTAATCCAACTCCTCCAGGTCGCACAAGATCACCACTTCGCGGTACCGCCGCGGCAGCGCCAGCACCGCCCGCCGCAGCGATTCCAGGGTCTCTTTGCGGGTCAAATCCATCAGCGGATTGTCCACCGCCGCCAGTTCCAGACGTGTGGATTCTTCTCCGTACCCCTCCAACGGTGTATCCGACCGCCCCCGTTCAAGCTGCCGTAGTACCAGCTTCCGTGCGATTCCGAACAAATACGCAGAAAGCGATCCCCGTTCCGGATCGAACCCGCAATCCTCCCGAATCAGCGCCAGAAATACCTCCTGGGTGACATCCTCCGCCGAAGCCGCCGACCCGCTCATGTGCATGGCAAAGCGGTAGATGGCTCCCTGACGCCGCCGGTACAGGCTGACAAACGCCTGCTCATCCCCGTTGCGCATGCGCATCAACAGCTCATCGTCCGTCTCGGGCGAAGGGGTCGTCATCGGCTCCTGATAATGATTGCCGCAGTCCTCGGCAAAGGTTCCACGAATCGAATAATATAGAGCTGATCGGCCATGCAGCCTGCCAGCCCTAACCACTGGTAACCTTTTGGAACTTTACTGTTCCCTAGGGTGTTTACTATTATCTCCAAGACGGCCAAGGATTGGAATTCTCATGTCGCCTGGTAAAGAATTGGAAGAAATAGCATTCCTGCGCGAACGGCTCGCTGAGTTGGAAGCGCAAGTGCTCCGCTACAAGCAGGCCAGCGACTCCCGGTTTGCCATCCTGGCGGACGCCGCCCCGGTTATGATCTGGATGTCCGGCGCGGACTCGCTGTGCACCTATTTCAACCGCGCCTGGCTGGAATTCCGCGGCCGCCGCGCCTCCGAGGAACTGGGCCACGGATGGTGGGAAGGCGCCCACCCCGAGGACCGCAACCAGATGGTCGAGCAGTACCTGAAGAATTTCACCGCCCGCCTGCCCTTCCGCATCGAATACCGCCTGCAGCGCGCCGATGGCATCTACAATTGGGTCCAGCATGTCGGGACCCCGCGCCAGGATGAAACCGGCATGTTCTGCGGCTTCGTCGGCACCGCTGTCGACATCAATGATCGCAAGCGCCAGGTCTTCACCCCCGACGAGGAAGCCTCACGCCTGGTCTTCGCCCTCACCGAGCGCGAGCGCGAGGTGCTGGTGCTGATCGCCAGCGGCCGATCCACCAAGGAGACCGCCACCCAACTGGGCATCAGTTACAAAACCGCCGATTCCCATCGCAGCCGCATCCTGGAGAAGCTCAACATCCACGAGACCGCCACCATGGTGCGCTACGCCATCCGCTCCGGCCTGATCGAGCCATAAGGCGTGGTGTGTCGATCCGTTTTGCCCTTAAATTCTGCGGAGTTGATAAACTGAAATCGGGAGCGTAAGAAGGGCCTGATCCCTCGAAGCACCCTCGAATCGCTCAATCTCTTCCTCCGCTTACCGGCCGAACTGCGGAGGCCGGCAGTGAAAACTCCACCGGCAATTCCATCCTGGCGGAGCGCCTGGCAGAGGTTGTGCAAGGGCGTCTGCTGAGAAACTCTCTGGGGACCCACGTGGTCTACCGGTGCTCTGTGTGAGTCCTCCAGTCGAGCCCGTGGGGCCGCGCGGAGCAATGTCTGGCGAAGGGTTTCCTGTACAATAAACTCGCCGTAGCCCCGTTTGGCTGGATGGGAGTGACGGGGTGAAAGCCACAAGGGACAGTTTAGGGATCATGGCTATCAAGAAGAAATCAAAGGATCGCAGCCGGCCCAGCGAAAGCCGAGCCACCTCCCAGCCCACGGTCGAGGATACGCCCCGCGAAGAGGCCAGGCCCGCGGAGAAGGACGTTGAAGCCACCCCCCTGCAGAGTTGTCCGGTGATCGGGTTCGGCGCCTCCGCCGGCGGGCTGGAGGCTATGACCGAGGTTCTGCACCATCTGCCCCCGGACCTCGGCGCCGCCATCGTCTTCATCCAACACCTCGACCCCAAACATTCCAGCATGCTCACGGAGTTGCTGGCCCGCACCATCCGCATGCCGGTGCAACAGGTAACCGACGGCATGCGCATCGACCGCGGCCGCATCTACGTGATCGCCCCCAACACCTGTATCGGTATTCACAACGGCCGCCTGGTCAGCCAACCCAGGAATCCCGGCGTTCCGCACATGCCCATCGATTTCTTTTTCCGCTCTCTGGCCGGAGAGCAGGGAAGCAAGGCGATTGGCGTGGTGCTTTCCGGAACCGCTTCCGACGGCACGATGGGCCTGAAGGCTATTAAAGAAGCCGGCGGTATCACCTTTGCCCAGGAGCCCGAAACCGCCAAATACGACGGCATGCCGCGCAGCGCCATTGTGGCCGGGTACGTCGATTCGGTGCTGCCTCCCGCCGGGATCGCCGACGAACTCGTGCGCCTCTCCCAGCATCCCTACATGGACCGGCGGCGCCCCTCCGACGAGTTGCCCGAAGACGAAAAAGCCTTCGAGGAAATCCTCGGCATGCTGCGAACCGCCAAAGGCGTGGACTTCGGCCAATATAAACCCGGAACCGTGCACCGCCGCACCTTCCGGCGCATGGCCATTCACCGCGTGGAGAAGCCCGAGCAATACGCCAGATTCCTCAAGGCTCACCGCGAGGAACTGGACCTTCTCTTCCAGGACATCCTGATCCATGTGACCAGCTTCTTTCGCGAGCCCACCACCTTCAAGGCCCTCGCCACCTATGTGCTGCCGGCAGTTTTGAAGGCCCGCTCGCAGGACGATCCCGTGCGCATCTGGGTGCCGGGATGCGCCACCGGGGAAGAAGCCTATTCGGTAGCGATTTGCGCGCTGGAATGCATGCGCCAGGCGGGCGTGGAGGTCGCCCTCCAGGTATTCGGGACCGACCTGAGTGAAATAGCCCTCGAACAGGCGCGCACGGGGGTCTTTCCGCAAAGCATCGAATCCGACGTATCGCCCGAGCGGCTGCGGCGGTTTTTCGTATCCGCCAACGGCAAATACCAGATCGCCCGTTCGGTGCGCGACGTTTGTATCTTCGCCCGCCAGAACGTTACCAAGGATCCTCCGTTCTCCCGCCTCGATCTGATCACCTGCCGCAATCTGCTGATCTATCTCGGCTCCAGACTGCAATCCAAGGTCTTGCGGCTGTTTCACTATGCCCTCAAACCCAGCGGTTTTCTGGCCCTGGGCGCTTCCGAGAACCTCGGCGATACGGGGAACGAACTCTTTGCGCCGGTGGACCGGCAGCACAAAATCTACGCGCGCAAGCCCGCGCGAATGGTCATCGACAGCGATCTCAGCGACGGCTACGTGGAGCGGGCTGAGGCGCCCCACCCTCCCGCGGCGGCGGCCCAGCAGGAAGGCGCCAAGAGCGTCGACCAACTGATTCTGGCTCACTACTCGCCGCCCGCGGTGGTCATCGACGAGGACCTGCGAATCCTCCAGTTCCGCGGCGATACCTCGCCCTATCTCCGGCACTCGCCCGGCGGCGCCAGCCTGAATTTTACTAAGCTGGCCCGCGGCGGCATTGCTACCGAAGTTCGCGCCATGCTCTACTCCCCGGAAGTCAAAACCGGACCGATGAAAAGCAAGCCCCTCGCGGTGCCCATCGATGGCACCGAAAAGAAGATTACGGTTTCCATTCTGCCGGTGCACGGTGCGCCCGAGCCGCAATACCTGGTGGCGTTCGAGCCGGCTGCGGCGGAACCCGGCCGCAGCATCGCGAAGCAGCGGACCCGGACCGGCCGAGACGCCAATCGCGAGCGCGTCGCCGAGCTGGAAGAGGAGCTGGCCAGCACCAAGCGTTACCTGCACTCCGTCATTCAACAGCAGGAGGCCGCTGCCGAGGAACTCAAATCCGCCCACGAAGAGGTTCAGTCGTCGAATGAGGAGCTGCAGAGCACCAATGAAGAGCTGCTCACCGCCAAGGAGGAGCTGCAATCCACCAACGAAGAACTCACTACCGTCAACGACGAGATGCAGAGCCGCAACGCCGAGCTCCAGCAGATCAACAACGACCTCATCAATCTCTTGAGCAGCGTCAATATCCCCATCGTGATGCTCGGCAACGATTTGCAAATCCGCCGCTTCACCCCGCATGCCGAGAGGATTCTCAATTTGCTGCCCGGCGACGTGGGACGGCCGGTGAGCGATTTCCGGCTGAAGATCAATGTTCCCGACCTGGTGGAACTCTGCCAGGAGGTGGTGGACCGGCTGGTGCCGCGCGAGCGCGAAGTGCAGGATGCGGAAGGCCGCATCTACACCATGTGGGTGCGTCCCTACCGCACCGCCGACAACCGCATCGACGGCGTGGTGCTCTCGCTCTTCGATATCACCGAACGTAAACAGGCCGCCGAAGCGCGCTATCGCCGGCTGTTCGAGGCCGCCAAAGACGGAATTGTGGTCGCCGATGTGTCCACCGGAGAAATCGTGGACTCCAATCCGTTCGTCAGTAAGCTGCTGGGCTATCCCAGAACCCAACTGATCGGAACCCGGTTCTGGGAGAGCGACCTTTTCCGTAACTCCGAAATCACTGAGGCGGTGCTCGACGAATTGCATGCCAGCGAATCGCTCCAGAAGAGCATTACGCTCACCTCCGAATCGGGCCAGCAGGTCCCCGTGGATATTATCGCCTCGCTCTACTCCGAGGCGGACCGCACCGTCATCCAGTTCAACATCC
>Ga0335074_10016674_pt1 | contig 10347 bp, 13 predicted proteins | sample Lox_Sample_23_FD_206715 | JGI IMG/M metagenome (GOLD analysis project Ga0335074, IMG submission 206715) | Soil microbial communities from Loxahatchee National Wildlife Refuge, Florida, United States - Lox_Sample_2.3 | ecosystem: Environmental > Terrestrial > Soil > Wetlands | place: USA...
GACAGATGAGGCGGATTGCCCCATCTGGCAACATACGGAACAGAGAAACGGAGACCCAAAACTCAGCCCGACCGACTCCCTACAACGAAGGCACCCCTACCGCGCGAGCGGTTTAGTGCTCTGGCCGGAGGGCGAGGCATAGTGTGTCGCGGATGGCACATCGCGATCACGAGCTGAAGGGCGGAAAGGCGACAGCCTCCTGCCTGCCGTCGGCTCGATCGTGCGGGGACCCATCGGCGACGTTGGCGGGATGAGCGCCCGAACGCGAGCCAACCTGAACGGTGCCACGATCGTGCAGAGGATCACGACCTGTCGGCGATTCACAGTCTCCGTTATCGTGCAGCGATCAGGCCGCTAGAACCTTGGAGTGCCCGGCTGCGGCAGGAGACTGGCATTGCGGTTCTTCGCAAGCTCCAAAAGCGCCTTCGAAGGCTCAAAACCCTGGTTGGCGGCTTTGGTCAGCCACTCGATCGCCTTGTCTCGATTCTGCGGCAGCGTCGTCCCTACGAGGTACATCTTGCCGAGCAGATCCTCTGCGTCGGGGTTGCCTAACTCTGCCGCACGGCGAATGTCTCGAACTGCGGCCTTCGGCCGCCTGTCCTGCAACTCACTGAACCCGCGCCTGTACAGCGCATCGATGTCCTTCGGATCGTGCGCGAGCACCTTGGAATACAGCGGAATTGCGTCGCCGTACTTTGCCTCTTCGACCAACGTGTCCGCCGCCTGCTCAATGGGCCCGCACGGGGTGCAGCTCCTCTTCGGGTTGAGCTTTGCCTCTTTTCGGTACGCGCGCAGCGCCGCGTCATCGTCGTGTTCCACATATCGCGCGGTAAATGCCTCTTCATCGGCCATCACCGCCTCGAGCGATCGGAGTTGGTCTGCCGACAGGTGCGCCTTGCGGCACTCCTTGAGGAATTGCTTCATTTGCTCAAGGCTTCCCCCCCAGCGAGACTGCAGGGTGTACATGTACGCGTAGCGCACCACGTAGTTGTTTGGGTCCATCGCGATCGATCGATCCAGTAACGCGCGTTCCTCGGCGCTCTGTCCGAGTGACTGGGCGACGGTGAGCTGATGCAAGAGCGTGAGCAGCGGCTTGCCGGTGAGCGATAGGGATAGGTCGAAATCGGCCGAGGCGACGCCCAAGAGCCGTTCCATTCCGGCAAACTGCTCATCGGAAGTCTCAGAGGCGAACGCATTACCGCGAGCCGCTTCGCCGAGCTTTTTGTAGAAGATTCCGCGCGCCAGGCGCGCCGCGTACGACCGTGGGAACTTCTTGACCCACTCGTCGAAATCGGGAGCTAGCGCTGGAGTTGAGAAGTAAAATGCCCTGAACGCATCGCGTAGCTGTTCATCATTGATCGCGCCGCGTTCGTACATCTGCTGAATTGCCGAGAATCGCGCATCGAGCTCTGCGTAGCGATGAGTCGACAGGAGCGAGCTGACTTCGGCCTGAGAGAGGGAACTCTCGCGGGCAAATGCAGCGGGGTTGAGAGAGAGCCCCGCCGCGAGGGCGAGAAGAGCGATCCGCTGCCACATCTCAGCGTCCTGGTGCCGTGCCGGGTGCAAACATTGGCACAGGCGGAGTCCGCGCTCCGCGGGACGCTTCACAGAACGGACCGACGGATCCGCCTTATGCCGATGGCGTTACAGGTAACGGGTCGGAAGCCATTCGACATCGCGACAATTGAAGAAGTCTCACATGCCCGTGTCCGCAGCGGTGGTCACATATTTCGGAATTGTACTGACGAACGTCGGCAAACGGCACAACTGAAAGGGAGCCGCGGACGTCGTGCAATGGCCGGAGGCCGCCCGATCCAGAAGACCACCACGCGGAGAGGATCTTCATGTGCCAAATTCGGGGTGAACCGGAGTCCCCCGACGGACGCCCGTAGGATAATGCTCTATTCAACGGGATCGACAGCAGCGTGCCAAGGATCATTGCTTTCGCCCACTGGACGCTGTGCCGGTTTTTCAAGGTGGTCAACGACGACAAATGGGCAGCATCCAAGGCACTGACAGTCGTGGTCATGGCGGAATTTCTCCTGCTTTGGACGCTCTTCGCTTTTACGTTTGTGGCCATTGGACGCGCACCCTTCCCTTGGTCTTCCGTTTCAGCCACCTGGACTGTAATCGTTCTCTTGCCGGCGGGGGCCCTGCTCGCCGCGGCAAATAGGCGCCTACTGCGCTCGCGCGAGAACGCTGCACGATGGGAACGTGAGTTCAGCCACTATCCTCGGACGAGGCAGATGATAGGTGGACTGTTGGTCGCTATTGCATTGCTTTCGATCTTCGCAGCGGCGCTTTGGGCCAAAGCGGATTGGAACCACCTATATCAGTAAAAGACGAGTAAATGGACGCGGCCCCGACTTTAATCAGCCGCGACTGCCCCGTCGATCTGACCGCTAAGAAGAAGCGGAATCGTGAAACTGATGGGCAGCCGTGGCCGTAGAGCGCCGTAGCGCTCGTCAGTTGCCTGTTTCGGCGTCCGCGTCCGGGAGGGCTCTTCTGCGTTGAGATGCCGTGTGGCGAGCAAGTTTCGTTAGACTTGCCCTCCGATCATGATCCGATACCCTGCTATCAATCCCATCGCCTTCCACATCGGGCCGCTCAAGGTGCACTGGTACGGCATCACGTACTTGCTCGGCTTTGCGATTGGCTGGGCGCTCGGTCGATGGCGCGCCTCGCGTCCTGGTTCCACCTGGAAGTCTGAGCACGTCGATGACCTCCTCTTCTTCGGCATAGCCGGGGGGATTCTCGGAGGTCGGATCGGCTACCTGCTCTTTTACGGACTCACCTTCTGGACTCCGCAAAAACGCTGGTATCCGATCGAGATCTGGGACGGGGGTATGTCCATTCACGGCGGCTTCATCGGTGGCATCATTGCCCTCGCGATCTTCGCCTGGCGCCGCGGCCGTAGGCCGGAGGCAGCCGCGCTACGCGGTGTGGCTGGCGCGGAGCGTGCTCACGTCGCAACCACTCCATGTGGCCGTTCCCGCTCCCTCTAAAGCGCGCGGAAACGGGAACGCGGAACGCCACGATAAAGGCTTGATCACCCCACCATCAGAAAGCGTGCCCCTGCTCAGATCTTGGCAGGGCGCTTTTCGTAGAGCCGCCGCCGGCGCCTATTCGTAATTCACCGGGTGCTGGCGACGCGCTTCTGGTTTCCGCATACACTCGCGTGTTCCGAAGCAGTCCCCGCCGGCTGCTACTCAGGGAGGCGGATCGGTAGTGAGCATCGTTCGCAAGAGTTTCAACAGCTGATCTGCGTTTACCGGCTTGCGCGCCATCCTCGTGAGCGGATCGGCAGGAAGCTCGTTCATGGCGGAGGAGGTATCGCCAGTCATCAGCACCGCCTTGAGCGGGCGGTGGACTACCTCACGGAGGCCGTCGATGACCTGCGTTCCCAACTCACCATCTCCGAGGTGGTAGTCGGTCAGCAACAGGTCGACGCGTCGATTCTGGCGCACGTGGTCAAGCGCCTCGTGCAATGAGGCGACCGCCGTCACGTGATAGCCCTCGGTCTTCAGTAGCATCTGAGTCGCGTCGCGTACGGCCGGATCATCTTCGACCAGCAGAATGTGCGCCGCAGTGGGTCCGCTGTGCGCCAACGGTTTTTCTTCAATCCGCGGTGGAATCGATGCGGTGTTCTGGCCCGTCGGTAGCGTCAGGGCGAACAGTGAGCCTTGCCCCACCTCGGACTTCACATCGAGCTTAAGCCTGAGCAGCGCCACGAGACCTCGCACGATGCTGAGCCCCAACCCGTATCCTTCGCGCGCGCGGTGATGTGGACCGCCGACCTGATAGAACTCATCGTAGATGTGGTGCAACGAATCCGCGGAGATGCCTATGCCCGTATCCACGACCTCAATGCGGAGGAAGTCGGGAGTATCGCGCCGGCAACGTAACGCCACCCAGCCCTCGTGGGTGTACTTGATGGCATTCGAGACGAGATTGCGCAGGATTTGCCCCACGAGCGACGGGTCACTGCAGACGGTCTCCTGGGACGGCGTGACCTCGAGGCTCAGACCCTTGCTCACCGCCAGGGGCGCGAACTCCGTCCGCAACTCCTCGAGCAATGTATCGACGCGAAAATTCGTCGGATCGGGTTTGATCGCGCCTGACTCGAGTTTGTTAAGGTCGAGCAGGCTGTTGAGCAGTCGCGACATGACCGCGATCGCCTGAGCCTGCTGAGCGATCACTTCCTTCGCCTGCGGACGATCCGCGACGATACGTTCAAGTGCACCGTTGAGGAGGGCAAGCGTTTGCAGCGGCTGGCGCAAATCGTGGCTAGCGGTCGCGAGGAAGTGGCTCTTCGCAGCATCGGCGCGCTCTGCTCGAGCCCGCGCCTCCTTAAGCTCACGCTCAACGGTCGCGCGATGTGTCACATCACGAATCGCTGCAACCGTCAGCCACTCTTCCTGGCAGTAAACCGGTTTCAAGCTGATCTCTGCGGAAAACTCACTCCCGTCTGCGCGTAAACCGAACAAGTCAAGCCGATGCTCGCCCATGGGCCGCGCTTTGTTGGCCGTCACGAACTGATCTCGATAGATCGCATGCCCTTCACGGAAGCGCTCGGGCATCAGGGATTCGACGCTGCGGCCTACAAGCTCGTGGGGCGCGTAGCCGAAAAGCGCCTCGAGGCTCTGGTTAGCGAAGCGGATCGTACCCGCGGCATCGACGATGAGCATCGCGTCGGGCGCGTCTGCAAGCGCAGTGCGGATTACCTCGGGGTGCAGCGGTTCCATGAAGGCATGAGCGCTATTGCAGATCGATTGGGATGGTAAGCTGAGATAGACCCTGCCTCGTTGCGCGACTTGCCCGCATAGTACACGTGTTGCGGAGACTACCTACGTACAACTGCTGTCTCAGCGTGGCGCTTCCTCGGCTAGAACGGGAACCATGGATCTTGAGGACCTCGAGCCCGAGGCAAAACTGCTCGCTCACGACATCGCGCACTCACTGCGAAGACTCGATGCCGCGAAGCACGCGGCATCCGAAGAGCGAGTGGCCGCTGTCCTCGATGCGATCGACACGCGCGCGCGCGTGCAGCGCATCCTCTCGTGGGCGCCGCTTGACGCCGCTCACAAGGCGGACGTCCTCGCGCGGTTGCGGCAGCTTTCGGATCGCATCCGGGTCTTGACTGCTGGACCGCACAAGGGGAGCTAGAGCGCGCGAGCGCATTCGAGCTTTCTCGGCATTCTGCGGCACTCACGCGGAGAATCTGTCGATGGTTCTACCAGGGTCGGCACCCACATTGGGTCGCAAAATGCCTCAACCGCTTCTCGGCCATGCTGCACGCGTGGGGCACCGCCCAAGATATCGCCGTTTCACTTCAGGCAGTCGGCCGCGCGTGGCGGCGTGCGATCCGAGTTCCTCTGGTGACGACGGGCCTTACGGAAGAACGCGACCTCGAAATGTTTACGGCATCTTCGCCGAAATGCGCGTCAATTCCGGTGCGCTTCCATCAATTCAATGCCCTCTCCGCCTTATTCACGGTCACTTCGTCATCCTGCTGATCGATGAGCAGGTGTGCATGGCGAACGATGATCCGCCGGGCTGGATGCGCAGTCCGCATGCCAAGGCCGCGGGATCGCCCCGGTGGTGTGACGCGGGCCCGAGTCATTGCCTGGAGTGACGAGCTGGTGCTCTGAGGCGGGCGACGCTGACGCGAATGAGATTTGCGGCATTTCCATCAGGGCGCAGAAGACCCCGGTCGACATTCTGGTCGGCAACGACCATTAGGCCCTGGTCCAGCTCGTTCCTGACCTCCCCACACGGCGAAATTCGCTGGTCGCGCGCTGCATACGGAGCAGGGTGCGAGGCCGCACCGGATCGATGCGGCAAGGCGGCTGAGCCTGGCGCTGCTGCGCTGCTGTCCCGGCTGTTCGATTGGTGTTGGGCGCGGGTCGTCGTGGCGAAAATCGGGTGTGACGGAAAGTCTGCGGCCCTATCAGGTAGGTGTCCGACTCATAATGGACGGAAACGGACGGATTGGTGGTCAGTATGCTCATAATGCCGGGGTCGAGGGTTCGAGTCCCTCCCTTTCCATCACATCTGTCCGCAAGTCTCCGGCATCTCGCCTCCTCACCAAAGCGAATATGAAGGCTCAAGGCTTGGGCCATGGGCCGAGTCCGCCCGTGCAGACCCGGCGCGAACGCGCGGCGATCTACGCGGCCGACTTGAAGCGCTCGAACCGTAAGGCCAGCCGCTCCCTGTCGGGTCGATCGCGCATGCGGTCGGGGAGATGGATCATTCGGCCGTCCAGGTGCTTCAATGCGTCTAACATCGGGCCATCCCGCTGCACTAGCAGCCGGTTGGATACGTGTAGCCGGTAATCCGGATCAATGCCGATCAGATGGGCGTCGAACGCGGCGTGATGGATCTTTGATAACGGGATCCCATTTTGTACAACAGGCTGGCCAAGTCGCTCGTCATTGTCGGGAACGATGTGCGCCGCGTCCAGGAGCAAAGGTTCTGGTAGCCCGGAAAGCGCGCAACGTCGGTTGTACGCTGTGATGACTGCTTCCCGGAATAGAGCCTGGTGCAGTCGCTGTTTAACCGAGCGGAGTGCATACCGGCGCTCCAGAACACTGTCCGGCACGACGAGGCTGTATTCATCGGGAATGCCGAAGGCGACACGTGCCTTCAGAGCTGCTGCATCCCATCCCGAAACGAATGCAGGGAGTACCGCTTGGTATCGACCTGGCGCGAAACCCAAGAAGTAGATGATCGGCACTTGGTATTCCAAGGCGTCCCGCAGCCAGCGATTGTCCGCCGCATCAGGATCTTTACCCATGAAGGCGTAATCCACAGCGTCTTCCCCCTCGAAGATTTGCCGATGCACATTTCGCTGGTCGTCATACCAAACCCTATTTCCCCGCCGCGGAAACACGGTCTTAATCGAGAGCAAGAAGCGCATCTGCTGCGGCTTGAAGATGCCGCGTTGGGGATTGAGGAGGGGGATCCGCTGCTCCTGAAACACAAAGCCCGGCTTCAGTTCGCGTGCTGTCAGCTGATCGTGCAATTGGGCGAGTTGCCTGACGTGTTCGAACGCGGCTACGCGGATCAGAGTGTCGAGTTCAGTACTTGGCAACGACATCGGTGGTGCGTTCTTGTTGGTTATCAGGTGGGTCCGTTCTCTGTTTTAACTCGCTCCTCTGATGCGATTCGTCGTGAGTCAAGACGCCGCATCGAATCCGAGGGCAAACGCCACTGCTTTGGCCGCTTCCTCCATTCGTCGCGCGGTCAGCCTGGCAATGCGATCTCCGATGCTGCTCTTGGGCACCGTCTGAAGATTGTCGAAATTTGCCGCGCAGCTATGCGATAACCCGTCGTCCTTATTCAGGACGACCTCAGTGGGGATGCTGCGAATAGTGGACGTAATGGGCGCGACTGTAACCGAGTTCAGGACGGCGATCGCCGAGTCGCGCGTGAGAATCAATACAGGACGCTTCTTATCCGGTGCCTTGAATGTGTACCAGCACACATCGCCGCGATTCACGCTGCGCCCCAGTCGTGCTCGCTGAACCAGACATCGAACTCGCCCGGCGCGACCGGATTCCGTGCGTATCCCTGCGCGTGGCGGATCTCGTCCTCTCGGATCCGTTCGCGGCGGATCTCGGCCTCGAGCGCGTCGCGGATGAATGCCGAGCGTGTCGTCTTGCGAGCCTGGCTCAGCTTGTCGACGAGCTTCAGCAGTCGCTCATCGATGGTCATCTGGATCGTCTTCATACGATGTGTATATAGATGTGGAGTGTGCCACACATTGTATACCACATCCGAGCCAAGGTTTGGTGCAGCGCGTGCGGGAAATTTGCGGGAATCAGTCGTGCTTGGTTGTGCTTCGTCGTGGCAACCGCAACGGAACGTCCGTCGGCAAGGTATTGAATATAAAACCTATCTTCAGCGAAGCAGCATGCTCATAACGCCGGGGTCGAGGGTTCGAGTCCCTCCCTTTCCACCAAAATCGATAGCGGACGGACATGATCGCACTTGCCCTCATGTCATATGCTCCTTACCATACGACCAATCGTAAGATCGAAAGGAGCCAGTTGTGGCCTTCGCAACGCTGACGAGCAAAGGGCAGACGACCATTCCGCTTGAGGTGCGTACGGCAGCAAAGCTCAAGGCGGGCGACCGGATTCACTTCACGGTATTGGCCGACGGCACGATCATCCTGCGTGTCAAGAATCGCAGCATCCGGGAAATTTCCATCAAGCCGCCCACGCGCAAGCGCGTTTCGGTGGAGGAAATGAGCCGCTGATGCTCGGACTCGATACCAACGTCTTGGTGCGGCTACTCATTGAGGATGACCCTAGGCAGACTCGGCGGGCACGCAATCTGGTGGATGCGGCCGTTGCCGAGCAGGAAGCGGTGCTCGTCTCACTTCCCGTACTGCTCGAGACGGAGTGGGTGCTCCGAAGTCGCTACGAACTTCCTCCAGAAAGCATTCTGGGCCTCTTCCGCGCCGCGCTAGAAGCGTGGGAATTGACGTTCGAGGACGAGCCCGCGGTTGAGGAGGCACTTTTCAACTGGCAGGACGGCCAGAGTGGATTCTCTGACTGCCTTATCATGGCTCACAATCGGCAACTCGGTTGCCGCTCGACGGCCACCTTCGATGCGCGCGCCGCCCGCCTTCCAGGCGCATCCAAAGCATAACTCGCGGGTCCAAATCTCCGCGGTTCCGAGCATCTGTGCGTCGGCTTCCGTGCGGGAGATTTGCGGTAGCAGCGCCCTGGTCCGCTACTGCGACGACTTCGTCATGCGGTTCGCGCATAAGGAGTAGGCCGTGCGGGTCCATGAGGTGCTGGGGAAGCGGCTGGGGCGGTTCGGGATGCAGTTGCACCCGGAGAAGACCCGGCTGATCGACTTCCGACCGCCCGCTGAGCGCGTCGGTGCGCGGAGAACTGTGAACCGGCGCGCTGTTTGGACGCCGACCGGCATCGCAAGTTCTGGGATCGGTAGGAACCGGTTCCGGAATGTCGAGTCACTCTTGGACGCCGGTTTGCGCCCTGCGCCGGAATCAAATCAGCTCAAGCCTATCGACCCGTAATGTGTTGTCCCTGGGGAGGGTCAGCCGAGCGCACACCACCGTTGGGTATGTCGATTTCCTGCCTGCATTCCGGAGTGATGGTCGAGCGGCAGTCCTGTGTTGACACGCATCCCTTGTCCCCATATCTTGTGTCTGCCAGCGGTGCTAACCCCTAGGGGTTGGCTTAATAGGGAATCCGGTGAAGCCACAACCGGTGGCCATTCCGGAGCTGTCCCGCAGCGGTAACTGGGAACGAACGATGCCTTGAGCACTGGGTCTTCACGGACTCGGGAAGCGGCATCCAGTAGGTCGAGGCGCTCTCCAGCGCTTCAAGCCCACGAGCCCGAAGACCTGCCGCGGCCACCGCGCAATGCGGCGCACGGCTATCGGGCTCTCGCGGTTGGAGCGGCCGGGACGAGTCGGCTTTGCACGCTGCGCCGTATTCGGTCCCGATCCCCTGCGAGGCCTTTGCAGGGGAGATTCAAGATGACCCTCAATCTGGCGAGAGATCCCGCCTCTGCCTCGGGTGCAGCCGCCATCGCGCACGCACCCGCGCAGAGCACCTTCCGCCTGACCGCTTCAGCGGCTGCGCAAACGCAAATGACTGTGACGAAGCGCAGTGGCGAGCGCGAGCCCGTCGATGTGAGCAAGATCGTGCGCGCAGTCACGCGGTGCAGCGAGGGACTTGCGGACATCGACCCGATGCGCGTTGCCCTCAAGACCATTGCGGGACTCTACGACGGCGCGACCACGCGCGAGCTCGATGAGCTCTCGATCCGCACGGCGGCTTCGTTCATGTTCGAGGAGCCCGGGTACTCGAAGCTTGCCGGCCGTCTGCTGAGCGGCTTCATCGACAAGGAAGTCCAGGGGCTCGGGGTGTATTCGTTCTCGCAGTCCATTCGGCTCGGCTTCGATTTAGGACTCATCAACGAGCGTGTGCTCGGCTTTGTCGAGTCGCACGCGCGCAAGCTGAACGATGCGATCGTGCCCGAGCGCACCCACCAGATCGAGTACTTCGGTCTGCGCACGCTCTACGATCGCTACCTGCTCAAGCATCCGACGCGGCGGCACGTGATCGAGTCATCGCAACACTTCTGGATGCGCATCGCTGCGGCTCTCAGCCCGACTGTGGCCGAGGCGCTGGAGCTGTATTCGCTATTCTCGAACCTCGATTACATCCCAAGCTCGCCTACGTTGTTCAACGCCGGCACGCGCCATGAACAACTCTCGAGCTGTTTTCTGCTCGACTCGCCCGAGGACTCTCTCGAGGGCATCTACGACAAATACAAAGACATCGCCCAGCTGTCGAAATTCTC
>Ga0335074_10016675_pt1 | contig 10347 bp, 8 predicted proteins | sample Lox_Sample_23_FD_206715 | JGI IMG/M metagenome (GOLD analysis project Ga0335074, IMG submission 206715) | Soil microbial communities from Loxahatchee National Wildlife Refuge, Florida, United States - Lox_Sample_2.3 | ecosystem: Environmental > Terrestrial > Soil > Wetlands | place: USA: Florida...
TGAGCCGCTTTAGTATAAGTGTTGAATGTAGCACTTCCCCGTCTTGGGGTCGTAGCGGCCCGCCACCGCGGATCCGACACCGTCGTTTCCGACTGCTCCGATCAACGTTTGCCCTCGCGTGTCGCACACTCGCTTGCCGCTCTTGTCCATGAACTCGAAGCGCACGAAGTAATAGCTCCCGCGCAAGTAGCCTCCCGTTCGCCAAGGACGGGAACTATTGGCATCGACCCAACCGTAATCGAGATTTCGCGTTTTGCCGAGGTCTTGAATGGTGATCCACGCGCGGTTGCCCGATTCGTTCTTCGTAAGAATAGCGTACGTGAAGCCATTTGCCCCGGCGGCGAACGGCGCCATGGAAACCGCCGCCAACGTCAATAGAAGAAGACGAAGAAAATAACGCATGAGGTTACCTCCTGACAGGGATCGCTAGCAAAGCGCGTTCGGAGTCCGCCGATCGCGCTCCCCCAAAGCGCTAACGAACGAGCAGCACGCTGACGATCAGTGCCGGGACAGTGATCGCAAGGCCAATGCGTAGAAAGGTCCAGGGATCGACTGCAAAGCCCTCGCGGCGCAGCGCGATGAGCCAGAGCATTGTGGCGAGCGACCCGGTGACCGAGATGTTCGGCCCCAGATCGACCGCCACCAATGCAGCGTGTGCAACGGGCGGTGCGACCGGCGCCGATTGTAACGCAAAACCGGTGGCGAGCGCTACGGGCAGATTGTTGAAGAGGTTGCACGCGATCGTGATGACCAGGGAAGCGACGAGTGTGCCGGCGCTTCCCATTGTTTGCGTGTGCTGCAAGAGGACGCGAAGCACGTTGATTGCCCCGCAGCGGTCGAGCGCCGCCACGACAACGAACAGCCCGGCGACAAGCGGAACGACCTGCCAAGCGATGTGGCGAGCGACAAACGCTGCGGCACCACGCTCCCGTAGCGAAACGATGAGCAGCGCGACCGCCGCTGCGGCCAGCGCCGTGTAGCCGACGTCGATGTGCAGCGCCGCGACCACGATGAGGGCAAGTGCAGCTCCGGCGATTGCGCCGCCGCTAAGCGCGCCTGCTCTTGGCAGCGCCGGCGCGTGTGCAGTGTCGGCGTAGTCCCCGCGTAAACTGTTGCGGAAGAAGAAGCGCAGCCCGGCATACGTGAGCAGCATAGCCACGATCGCCGAAAGCGCAAACGCGCCGAGCCATACGTGCAGCGCCGGAAGGTGCGAACCAAAGACGACCAGATTTGCCGGATTCGAGATCGGTAAGACAAACGACGCGGCGTTGGCGACGAACGCGCACGCAAACAAGTAGGGTAGCGGATCGGCGCCGGTACGCAGCAGTGCCGCGGCAATGGCGGGGGTCAAAACGATCGCCGTCGTGTCGTTCGAGAGCAACGCGGTGACCGCGATGCCCAGCAGATACACGAGCGCGAAGAGCCGCCGCCGTGACCCTCGCCCGAGCGCGAGCACGCGCGCCGCCAGCCAGTCGAATAGCCCTTCGTGCCGGGCAAGCTCCGAAAGCGCCATAATCCCGACAAGGAAGGCATAGACGTCCGCGCCACGCAGGATCGCGGACCATGCTAGCGCCGGCGAGATCGCGCGGACGAGCAAAAGGACGAGCGCCGCGCCAACCGCCCAGATCCATTCCTGAGAACGTTGGGGCCGAAGGATCATGCCGATAACGGCCGTCATCGAAATGACAATCACCAGCCAGCTTGAAAATGCCACCGGAACTACCATACCCGGAGGTTGCCCATTCATGCGACTGTCCCGACTACTTTTTGTGTCGTGCGCGCTTTGTGCTGCATTGATCGCCTGCGGCGGAGGTGGTCGTGGGGTCCCCGGCGTGATTCCGGGCGGCGGTAGTGGGCAGGCAACGTCGAGCCGTCCGGCGGTGACGTTGCGCATGCTGATTCCCAACGCGACGCAGATCACGTCGGCGCGGACGAAGAAGCCCGAATACGTGTCGGCGGCGGTCGCGTCGATCGTGTACGCGATTACGACACAAAGCGGCACGACGTCGCTGGTGACCGGTGCGAACTATACGAACGTAACCGCGACCCCGACGCCGTGCACGAGCGGCAGCAACGGTCTGACCTGTTCCATCTCTATCTCGGCGTCGATTAGCGCAAGCGGTACCTACAATGTGACGATTGCGACGTACGACGCGGCACAGACCGCCACATGTACTCCGGGCGGTACCGGGTGCGCCGGCAATTTGCTTGGCCTCGCGACGCTGCCGGAAACTATCACCGTCGGCAGCGCGACACCGGTCGCGGTAACGCTTGGCGGAATTCCCGCGTATTTGCAGGGAATCTCTCTAACCGGCTACGCGATCGGCAGCGGCGACAACCAAGTGCAGAACCAGATCACGCTCTTCGGACCGTCACCGCAAACGGGCGTCGCCGAGTTTCTCGACGCGGACCAGAACGTGATCATTCCACCGGGGGCGCCGACGGTGACCGCGAGCTCGTCGAATACCGGCGCACTGACGGTCGCAATCGCGACGCCGACCCCGGGTCAGTACGCGCTGACCTGGACCCCGGTGAAGAGCGGCGCTTACGTACAGGCGGGCACCTACACCGTGACGCTCTCGCTCGCGGTGCCGAACACGAGTACCGTCATCACGTATCCGTTGATGATCACCATCGCGCACAGCGCGGTCTTTGCCGGCGTCTGCGGCGGTGGAAGCAATGTGCAGACGGTCTACGGATATCTCGACGGTAACACAACCGGCGGATCGCCGGATCTGACAATTTGGAGTAACCTCTACTCCTATTGTAATCAAGCGCCGGGACTCGCGACGGATCGGAACGGCGATCTCTATGTCGCGGACGGAAGCACGCTCTGGGAATACGCGGACGCGCCGGGCAATAATCCGGCACCGATCGCGTCGGCGGGCAGTTCGCAGGGCCTGAGCGTGCCGCAGAGCGTCACCGTCGACGGCGACGGGAACGTCTACGTCGGCGACACGACCAATGGGCTCGTCGTCTTTTCGACGCCTGGTCCCAGCGGCTTCGGGAACCCCGTCATGACCTTCAACAACGGGGATTTCGGCGAGTACCCCATCGGTGGCGTTGCGGCAGACAATGCGGGTAACGTCTACGCGGCCGTGCAGCTCGACGGCGACCTCGGAATCTACCAGTTACCGAGCCTTCAGGGCGGCCTGACGAATGGCAACACTCCGAATCAGATCGCGCTCCTCACGCCGTCGCAATATAACAGCGGAACGGCGATCGCCGTCGACGTGCAGCCCTCGCCGTCGATCCCGCCCAATCTCTGGGTTGGCGGCCAGCAAAGTCCGAGCTATGATGCGGCCCTTTGGTCGTTCTCCTCGGCCGGCTCACTGCTCAACACCTATCCGCTCGCCTCACTGGGTAGTGTTATTGAAGGGGTAGCCGTAGACGGGAACGGCGTGGTCTACGCCGGATATGCAGGCGCGAGCGCCGACGAGATTGCGCAACTTGCGCCGTCCGGATATACGCCCGGAGCGGGTATGCCGATCCCCTCGCCAACGCCCTACGTCGTCCCAAGTGCCTCCGCACTCCCGATTATGAGTCTGGCGGTCGCTCCGGCAGCCGGCGTGCGCGGAACGCAGGGGAGCGGTGGCGGTTCGCCCCAGCCGCTTTCGAGCCCGGCCGCAACGCACCGCTCGACAAGTACGCGCCGGCCATAGCGAAGAGAACCTCGCATGTCACAGGCTTTCGTCCACAGCTTGGCCAATATCCACAAACACTGATTTGGTGATGTGGACGGGCTGTGGATGACCGCGAAAGGTTGCCTCGAATAAGAGCGCGGATGGCGCCTTCGAACAGCGCCGATGCGCTTCGTTTCCGACGGCCATGGTACTGGCTCGTCGTTCTCGCCGTTGCGGCAATCGCTGCATCGGTTTTGGTCGTGGTGAATGCGCGGCTGCAGATCGCGCAAGAGCAGCGTGGATTTGAAGCAGCACAGGAAGTTCGTCTGCAGCGCGTCGAGTTTCGCGTCGACGATTATTTTGGCGAGGCAATTTCACTCGCGAGCTTTGGCGCACGAACCCTTGCGGACTCTCGCGGTAATCTGCCCCTAAGCGAAGAACTTACACTTTCGATTCTGCAGTCGCGGCGCAACCCGGGCGTGTATGGCGTGGGGATGTTCTATGCGCCGGATGCGTTTGCTCCGGACTTGCGTCTGGTCAGCGTGTACGATCACGTCGGTAAGGCGGCGTTTCGTCCCTACGATCATGTGTTGCCCGATGGCATCGATGAGGTGCTCTTCACCCTGAAAACGGTTCCCAAGGGACTGGATTACACTCAGTTCGCCTGGTATCGCCGCGCGGCCACACATAACTCGATTGTTTTTGCCGGGCCCTACACGCTCGAGGGGCGCAGCTTTATTAGCACCTTGCGCGCGGCCCGCAGTCACGGCCGGCTGGTGGGTGTGATGAGCGTCGATACGCTCACGCCGACGTTTATCGCGTTGATGGCGTCGCCGCTCTCACCCGGAGACGTCGCATGGATCGAGTCCAGTCACGGCGGTGGCCGCCTTCTGGGGACGGCTCCCATACCGGCCGGGGCTCGGATGGAACGTCGCATACGGCTACGATACACGCAGGCGTTCTTGCACCTCTCGACCGATGCAACGGCGCTCGAAGACTCCAAACGCGATCAAATATCGTCGGCTGTCGGTCTGCTGCTCGGCCTCTGGGCGCTCACCGCGCTTTTCGGCGTCGGGCTGGTCCAACGTTGGCGCGCCCAGGAGCGCGAGCATGCGCTCCAGGCCGAGCGGGTGCGCCTCGAGACGCAGGTCGCACTTGCCAAGACGGTTGAGGGCGAGCTGCGCAAGGCAGCATTTACCGATTCACTTACAGGGCTTCCGAACCGTGCGGCATTCATGGAATATACGCGGGGCATTTTGGCCGGTAATCGCGATAGCCATGCAGTCTTCTTCATCGATCTCGATCGCTTCAATATCGTTAACGAGACGCTCGGCCACCTCGCCGGTGACGATTTATTGCGCGCCATCGGTGAACGGCTGCAATCGTTGGTCGAAAGCACCGATCTCGTCGCGCGACTGGGCGGCGACGAGTTTGTCGTCATTGGCGCGGTCGAGTCGCGCTCGTTCGGCGAAGCAGCGGCGCTTTTGCTCACCCACGTGAGCGAGCCGATCATCGTCGAAGGACGGCCGATCTACCCCGAAGCATCGATCGGCGTGGTCGCGGTTGACGCGTCGTACACGACGCCCGAGGAGCTGTTGCGCGATGCGGATATCGCGATGTACGAGGCGAAGCACCGGGGCCGGGCGCAGTTCGCGATCTTCGATGCGCCGATGCGACAACGCGTTGCCGACGATTCGCAGCTCGAAGACGATCTACGTCGCGCGATCGAGCGGGGCGAGCTCGTCCCCTACTATCAACCGATCGTCAGTATGACGACGCGCCGGATCATCGCTTTCGAAGCGCTGGTGCGCTGGAACCGCCGCGACGGCTCGATCACCGTTGCTGCGGATTTCATGGACTTTGCCGAGCAACACGGATTCATTCAGGCTATCGATACGCTCGTATTCCGCGCGGTCTGCGCGCATGCCAAAGCGATCTTCGATCTCTTTCCGTCGGCGCTGATCGCCGTAAACATCTCTGCGTCGGAGCTACCCACCGCGGCGATCGGGGAGACGATCGAGCCGTTGATCCGTCAACACGACCTTCCGGCCAATCGTCTCAAACTCGAGATCACCGAGACGGCGATGATGACGAGTTCCGAGGCCTCGCGCCGGACGATCGAGCGCTTGCGCGAGGTCGGCATCGAATTTATCCTCGACGATTTCGGCACCGGCTACTCGTCGCTGGCCTATCTGCAGCGGTTACCGATCGCGGGTATCAAAATCGACCGGTCATTCGTTGCACCGCTGCTTACCGATCCCAAGGCGATCGAAATCATCCGTAGCATCGTGATGCTAGCCCGCTCGTTCGGCCTTTCTACCACCGCTGAGGGCGTGGAGAGCTTCGAGCACTTTGAGCTGCTGGCAAGCCTAGGCGTGGATCATGCGCAGGGCTTCTTCTTCTCGCCTGCGCTCGAAATCGGGTCGCTTGCGCGATTGCTCGACCAGCCGATTTCCTCTTCCTCGCGCGCGGCCGTAGAATAGGATCGTGAGTTCCTACGTCCCCGCCGATCCGACCATCGCCGAGTTTGCTGCCTACCTTCGCTTGGAACGGGGTCAGTCTCCACGAACGTCCGAGGAATACGCACGCGACGTCGAGCTCTTCGGTCAGTTTCTCGAGCCGGGCCACCCCAAAGATGCGCCGTTCGCGAAGCTGTCGTCGACCACCATCTCCGACGTGCGGCGCTTCGTTATGGATCTAATGGGTCCGCGCAAATACGGCGCTACGTCGGTGCGCCGTAAGATTGCGGCCTTGCGCTCGTACTTCACGCTGCAAAAACGCGAGGGACGTCGCGTCGACAATCCGGCGCAAGACGTGCCTCCCCCCAAGGCACCCAAACGGTTACCGCACGTGATGAGCGAGAGCGAGGTCGGCAAGCTCCTGCGCACGCGCGTCGCGGGCAAGACCGAGTTCGCCCAGCGACGGGATCTCGCGATGATGGAACTGCTCTATGCTAGCGGCATCCGGCGCGCGGAATTGGTGGGCCTCAATATCAGTGACGTCGACCTGGAGCGACGGCTGATGCGCGTGATAGGCAAAGGCAACAAACAGCGCACGGTATTCATCAACCAAGCCTCTGCCGACGCCATTACCAACTATCTCGCCGTGCGTCCGCGTACACCGGATGAAGCGCTGTTCATCTCTCGGCGCAAAACGCGGATGTCGCACCGGCAAGCGTGGGTCATCTTTCGCCAATTTGCCGAGTTGGCCGGGCTGCGCCAGCATGTGACGCCGCACGTCATGCGCCACTCCTTCGCCACGCACTTGCTCGAGAACGGCGCGGATCTCATGACGATCAAAGAGCTGCTCGGGCACGAGAGCTTGTCGACCACGCAAATCTATACCAATGTGTCGCTCGAGCATATGCGGCGCAGCTATGAGGAGGCGCACCCGCGCGACCGCAGCGAAGACCGTTAGCGTGAAACGCTACGCCTTGTTCTTAACTGTTGCTTTTGTCGCATGCTCGTCGTCGCCGCAGTCCTACTCGACAACCGTCGGATTTCTCAAGCCGGGCGCGGTAATGACTGTGAACATCGACAGCGGCGTCCTCAACGCTTTTAAGCCGGCGGAGTCCGATCCGTCAAATAAATACACGATTACCGCGACCGCGCCCGCCGGTGCGAGTCCGCCGCCGGCGCCGACGACACGCGCGAACGGTAGCGGCATTATCGTCGACGCGTCGGGAAAGCTCGCCAATCTGCTCGTCCGTGTTCCGCAAGGCGTCGAGCTGGTAGTCCACTCGAAGAGCGGCAATGTCAACGTCACGGACATTAGCGGCCGCGTCGACGTTCATGCCGATAACGGCGACGTCAAAATAATGGTCGCCGGTGTGGCTCAGGCGACCACGATGAACGGCTCGATTGACTTGACGATGGGCACCACGTCGTGGCAAGGCACCCTGCATGACAGCGCTAACGCTGGCGACGTGACCGTCTACATTCCCGCGCCGGCCTCATTTCACGCGAGATTACATACGGACAACGGGACGCTGTTCACGGATTTCGGTCTAACCGGCACATCGCACGGGTCGAATGAGACGATTGACGCGCCGGTTAATGGCGGCGGCGCGTCCGGAGTCGACATCGAAAGCCGGCACGGCACGGTCCGGCTGCTGCGTCTTACCCCTCAGGCCTAAGACGACTGCGCATCGGGCGGCAGCACGGCGCCGGGATTCATGATGCCGGTGGGATCGATAGCGCGTTTAACCGCGCGCATCAGGGCAAGTTCACTTGGACTGCGATGTTCGCGCAGCTCGTCGCGACGGTATCGGCCGATGCCGTGCTCCGCGGTGATACTGCCACTGAACCCGCGCACGATCGCGTGCACCGTGCGATTGACTTGCGCGGCCGATTGATCCTTGCCCAAAAGCACGTTGAAGTGGATGTTGCCGTCACCGACGTGACCGAACGCAAGGACTCGAGCCCCCGGATAGGTGCTTTCCACTGCATTTGTCGCTTGCTCGACAAACGCGGGTATCGCTGAAATAGCGACGGATACGTCGTGCTTCGCGCTGCGGCCGGCGCGGCGCTCGTTTTCGGTGATGGTCTCGCGCCACGCCCATAAAGCCTGCGCTTGCGTGCTGCTCTCCGCAATTACGCCGTCGCCGGCGTGTCCGCGCTCGAGCGCTAGCGCAAGCGACGCTTCGGCACCCTCGCGCAAACCGGCGAGCGCTGACGCTGCTTCGACCAACAAATACCACGGGTGCGCGCCTATCGGACGCACGAGTTGCGGTTCATGCTCGAGGCGCAGCGCAACGGCCCGTTCGCTGAAGAGTTCCGCACCGACCAGCGCTTCGCCGAGGGCTTCTTGCACGTCGTTGAACGCGTCGACCGCGTCTTGCAGGCTCGCGATGCCCAGGAGTGCCGTCGCACGATGCGCCGGCTGGGCGAAGAGGCGCAGCACCGCAGCGGTGATGATCCCGAGCGTGCCCTCGGCGCCGATGAAGAGCTGTTTCCAATCGTACCCCGCGTTGTCTTTGCGTAGCGCGCGCAGACCGTCGGCAATTTCACCGTTGGGCAGAACGACCTCGAGACCCAGAACGAGCGCGCGCATGGACCCGTAACGCAAGACCGCGGTGCCCCCGGCGTTCGTCGAAATCAATCCGCCGATCTGCGCGCTCCCTTCGGCGGCGAGCGAGAGTGGAAACAGCCGGCCCACGTTGTCGGCCGCCGCCTGCACCTCGGCCAAGACGCAGCCGGCGTCGACGGTGATGGTGAATCCGAGCGGATCGAGCGCGCGGACTTGGCGCATCCGCGCAAGGCTGAGCACGATGGCGTTGGCTAGATCGATCGGCGTTGCGCCCGCGGCGAGTCCGGTGTTGCCTCCCTGCGGAACGATGGCAACGCCGGCTTCGCTGCAGGCGCGCACGCAGGCCGCAACCGCGCTGGTGTCGGCCGGCCGGGCCACGGCGCGGGCGGTTCCGAGAAAAGCGCCGCGCCAATCGGTCACGTAGGGCGCGATCTCGCTAGGCTCGGCGAGCAGGCCACCCTTCCCGCAGATCGTGGCAAGGCGTTCGAGAAAGTCGCCGTTCACACGCCAGACTGGGCGCGCTGCGCCTCCTTGGCCTTGACCAGTCGAACCATCGCATCGTTGTAGGGCGTGGGCACTCCGGTGCGCCGTCCAAATGCGACGACGGCGCCGTTGATGTGATCGATCTCGCTGGGATGCCCGGACTCGAGATCGAAGGCCATCGAACTCTTTGAGTCGGCCCCGACTTCGATGACCTGCGTGACGTATTGCCACGGGTTCACGAAGGGCAGGTTGATCTTGAGCGCCGCCGCGACAGCAGCGGCTTCGTCGGCGAGTGATTCGGCCAGATGCGCGGCGTTGGCGTTCTTGGCAATCTCGCCCGTGTCGCAATCGAGCAGCGCCGAGAGCGCGTTGATCGCGGCGTTCGCGACGAGTTTGCCCCACAAGTGCGGACGAATATCGTAGACGACCGAAGCGCGTAATCCGGAGTGGGTCAACACGTCGGCGATCGTGCGTGACGTCGCCGGTGCTGCCGAAGCCGAGCCGATCAACGTCGTCCCCGAAACCGAACTCCGCGCGTGCCCAGGACCGGTGGTGATCGACGATTCGGTCGTGACGCCGAGGACGACGGGGACCGCACCGCCGAGCGCCGTCTTGATTGCGTCGTCATTGCCCACACCGTTTTGCAGCGAGATCACCGGCGTCGCCGGATTCAACTCGCCGGCAAAGGGCCGCAATGCTCGCAGAGTGTCGACGGCCTTGACGAACAAAAAGAGCATCTGCGATCCAAAGAGCTCGCGCGCGTTGGTCGCGACGCGCACGCGCCGGGGCGGGTCGTCGTTGATCTGCAGACCGTTTTTCGCGATCGCCTCACTCGTTTTGGCGTTCGCATCGAGGACCGTGACGTCGGCGCTCTGCGCCAAATGATACCCGAAGAGGGTTCCCATCGAGCCTGCGCCGATAATGCCGATGTTCACGGGATCTTTGTTTGGAAGCCGTAGGTAAAGCGTCGCTCCGTGTGATTGAGCGCGCGCTCGCCGATGAAAAGCTCCCAGTTCTTTGCAATGTGAAGGTTGCCGTAGGCGTCGATCTCCGGACGCTGCGGATTGTAGATCTTGGCGTCAAAGCCGAAGACTCCGCTGTTATACGCGCCCAGGAAACCGAGCTGCGAATACAAGACACCTCCGCCAACCCGAACGGTCGGCGAGAGCGACTGGATGAGGGCAAGGTTCGCGGTCGTGTTGTAACCGATGTC
>Ga0335074_10016677_pt1 | contig 10347 bp, 8 predicted proteins | sample Lox_Sample_23_FD_206715 | JGI IMG/M metagenome (GOLD analysis project Ga0335074, IMG submission 206715) | Soil microbial communities from Loxahatchee National Wildlife Refuge, Florida, United States - Lox_Sample_2.3 | ecosystem: Environmental > Terrestrial > Soil > Wetlands | place: USA: Florida...
GGGCCGAAGGCCAGCGGCACGGCGTCCAGCGGCACCCCTGGCAGCCGAAGCCGGGAGTGCTGCGGGAAGTCGTCAGCACCGAAGATCGTCTGCGCGCAGAACCCGGCCTGGTGGCTCAGCTCCCCGGCCGTGACGGCGAACGATGGCCACGGGATCGCGAACCCGATGTTGGCCTGCATGCCGTGAAAGGCCATGCCGTCAGACAGCCTGCCCGAAGCCCACAGCCAGGAGATCTGCCACCAGTCCCGCTCGCCCCAGCTATGGTCGCGCTCGCCGGAGGCGCGGACGGCGGTCTGCTCGCCTCCGATGGTGACGGTGCCTGTCACCTCACACGGAATCTCATACCGAGGCAGGTCCCGGTACGGGTACACGCCGCCGGCCGTGACCCACTCCAGGTCAAGCACGAGCCGGGTCTCCTTGGCGCCGTCAGGGCCGGCGTACGCGGCAGCCGGCTCGGACAGCACCGCTGCGGCGGCGTCCAGGGCGATCCTGGCCGACCGCAGCGGCTGGGTGATCTGCTGAGAGGCAGTGATGCCAGAGCCGCGCAGGTCGGTGCTGCCGGGCGCGGGCAGCGGCGCCGCATTGTCAGCGACGAGGATGGCGGGCTGCCCCGGCCGGACAACGCAGGCCCAGTACCAGGCTCGGTGCCAGTTCGGGTACAAGCCGAGGCGCACATAGCCGCCGATGGATCCGTCCGGCGCGGCGAAATCAAAGTAGTACGACTCGTTCCACAGCTGTTCCGGGCCCGGCTGGTGCAGCTCTTCGTCAGCCGCGGTGAGCTGCCAGGTCCCGTGATCGACGATCGTCACCATCGGCAGGCCTCTCGCTAGGCTGCTGTACCGCCGCTGTGGACGGGGGCGTTGCGTGGAGAATGGCACAGCAGCAGCTAGACGTCCAGGCTTGTCGGCAGCGGCCTGGTCACTGGTATCGCCGATCGCGGGAGACAGATGGATCTCGGGCTAACGGGGAAGGTCGCTGTCGTCGCCGCGGCCGGCAAAGGGCTCGGCCGGGCGTGCGCGCTCGCGCTCGCGCGCGAGGGGGCACGAGTCACGATCTGCGCCCGCACCGAGGCTGACCTCAGCGCGGCGGCCGAGGGCATCCGGCGCGAGACGGGCGCGGACGTCCTTGCCGTGCCGGCCGATCTGCATCGCGCGACCGATATCCATGCGGTAGTAGCGGCAACCGCTGAGCGCTTTGGCGGTGTCGACATCCTGGTTAACAACTCCGGCGGGCCTCGGGTCGGCCGCTTCCCCGACCTGACCGACGAAGACTGGCGGCAGGCCTTCGAGCTGGTGACGCTCAACTTCGTGCGGTTCGTCCGCGAGGTCGTGCCCTACATGCGGGCCAAGCGATGGGGCCGCATCGTCGGAATCCAGTCAAGCTCGGTCAAGCAGCCGGTAGCCGGCATCGACTTGTCCAACGGTGTCCGGCCGGGCATTGCCGGGCTGATGAAGGCGCTGATGCCGGATCTGGCCGCTGACGGCATCACGATCAACCTGGTGCTGCCGGGGGCGTTCCGGACGTCGCGGATAGATCCCGGCCTGGCAGCCGGTGCACCGGCCGATCCGGACCTCGAGGCACGACTGAAGTCGCGGGCAGCTCAGATCCCGGTTGGACGGCTGGGGGAGCCGGCCGAACTCGGCGACCTCGTCGCTTTCCTGGCCTCGGAGCGGGCGGCGTTCATCACCGGCGCGACCTACCAGATTGACGGCGGCATCATCGCTGCGAACGTGTAGCTTCCGGCCCGGGCCCGGCCGGTCGGCGATCACCGCGACGCCACCACCGGCGGGCTGGCGGCGCCGGCGCCGGCTGAGTCGCCGGCCCGGCCGGGTCATCAGACGGCGCTGGCCGCCCAGCGTGCCACTCGCCGACCATCGCTTCGGTATCGACCAGCGGGACGAAGATCGGCGGACCGAGCGGCAGCCGTCGCCACTCCATGATCCGGTGGTTCAGCTCGGCGGCAGCGTCACGGACAGCCTGCTCGGACCCGAGTGCCTGGACGCTCTCGGCCAGGCGGGCGGCCTGCTTACGCAGCTTCAGCGGAGTCGGCAGCAGTTCCTCGGCCGGCACGCCTTCCCGGCGGACCCACTCCAGTACCCAGGCGTCGGGGTTGTCCGAATCTCCGTGCCGGAGTGGCTTGCCGAGGCCCGGAAGATTGTCGAATGCGCCCCGCTCCGTTGCCTCGCTGATCTGCTGGTCGATCCAGGAGCGGAAGCTCATGCCGTCCGGCTTCCGCTCGGTCATACCGCGATCGTGCCGGTCGCGCGAACGGGCCTGCGCACGCTCTGCCCGTAGGACAGCTTCGCTTTGCGGATCTCGCGCATCAGCGCATAGTTTACCGGGCCTTTGCGGTCGCCTGCGGCTGCCACTGAGCGTCCGCCCGGGTCCTTCGGAGCGGAGGCTGCGGCGCCGCTAGTTGCCGCCTGGCGAGTGCCTGACGGCGAGCGGCGTCAGCTAGCCTGATTCGCGGATCCAGGCCGCGCGGGCTACCGGCGGCCGTACGCAGCGGCCGAGCTGAGGTCGGCTCCGGAAGGACAGGCGTTGGCCATCGTGGTGCTGGTGCTCTGGCTGGGCACCGCAGTAGCCGGAATCACCTTGCTTAAGGCCGGCGGCTCGGCCCGGCGGGCTGCCGCCGGGGAGCCAGCCAGGCCGGCAGTGCTCGCCGATTCCATGGCCGTTACCTCGCCAGCCGGTAGCTCCCTCGACGCCAGACTCAGTGCCGCAGTCCCGCTGACCCCGGACGGACGCCCGCCGCCTGGTCCGCACGTCCGGGTCGCGACGCCGCCCGGAGAGCACCCGCTGCTGGAGTTCAGCCACCCGACCCTGGCGGTGACCGGGATCGCGTGCTGGATGATGTACACGTTCGTGCACTATCGTCCGCTCGCCTGGATTGCCTTTGTCATCCTGGTAGTGACCCTGGCTCTCGGGCTGGGCTGGTTCATCCGCAGCCGGCCGGAAGCGAAGCGCCGGGGTCTTAGCGGAGCGGCGACAGACTGGTCTTTCCCGCCACAGCTGGTCTGGCTGCACGGATCGGTTGCCGTGTGCTCGCTCGCGCTCACCGTGTTGACCGCGATCATTGCCAGCCGGGCCTAGTGGTCAGGCTGCGGGCTTAGGTTCGGCGGCTACCCGGGCGGAGCAAGCAATTCGCTGAGTGTGCTGACAGATCGCCAGCCTGAACCAGGCGGTCTTGCCGCCGGGGTTTGTCTGCACCCCGCTAGCGGAGGCCAGGGCAGCGACGATTGCGAGCCCGCGGCCCCGCACAGCATCCGGCCCGGATCGCTCGGCGCGGGGCAGGGCCGGCGAGCTGTCGCTGACCTCGCAGACGACGCCAGGGTGGCCCCCGGCATCGGCCTGGCAGCGCAAGGCGAATCCGATACGGGTCCCGTCGGCGTGCTCGACGGCGTTGGCGACCAGCTCCGAGGCGAGCAGCTCGGCATCGCTGGACAGCTCGTGCAGGCCCCAGGTGTCCAGGGCACGGCGGACCGCCGAGCGGGCCTGACCGACCGATCCCGGTTGGGCGGGCAACTCTGCCCGTAGCCCTGCATCTGCGGATTTGACCGCCGGGACCTTGCCTGCGTCGTTGCTCCGGCTCATTCCTGCTCCAGGGGGCTAGTGCTGCGTGCAGCTCGACCCCGGCCCGCTGCGGGTTCGACAGCAGGCCGGGATCCTCGGGCGCGTTTCCGTACCTTTCTGGCGGGTGCTCGCGTCGCTGCCGAACAAGGACACCACGCTACGTTCGGCGCGCCTGGGCTCGCATCCGCGCGACTAACAGTCACGGACGCGCAATTGATAGCGGGCTGATGGCCGGCCAGAGCCGGCGGTCAGGGCTCCCGTGGCCGGCGGTTAGCGTAAATACCAGGGAGCGACAGGCGTTGCGGGCGGGGCCGGTGATGTTGATAGATCGCCTTACTGAGCGTGCCAGCCTTGGCCGGCTGCTCGACGCGGCCAGATCCGGTCAGAGCGCGGTGCTGGTGCTCAGTGGCCCGCCCGGAGCTGGCAAGACGGCACTAATCGAGCACACGGTCGAATCAGCTGCGGGGCTGCGCCTCGCCCGGGTGGCCGGCGTCGAACCGGAAATGGAGCTGGCGTTCGCCGGCCTGCAGCAGCTGCTGTCATCGATGCCAGGCAGCACGGACGGGCTGCCAGGCCCGCAGCGGGATGCACTCGAGGTGGCGCTCGGGCAGCGGGCGGGGCCGGCGCCGGATCGGTTCCTGGTGGACATGGCGACCCTTAACGTCCTGTCGGCAGCAGCCGCGCTCCAGCCAATGCTGTGCGTCGTGGATGACGCGCAGTGGCTGGACCAGGCGTCCGCACAGGCGCTTGGGTTCGTGGCCCGCCGGCTGCTGGCGGAGCCGATCGCCCTGCTGTTCGCCACCGACGACGAGCTAAGCGAGAACCTCTCGGGACTCCCCGAGCTAGCCATTGGCGGCCTGGGCGTGGCCGACGCACGGGCGCTGCTGGAGTCGGTAGTCAAAAGTCCGGTCGATGATCGCGTCCTCGATCGGATCGTCGCGGAGACCCACGGGAACCCGCTTGCGCTGCTTGAGTTGCCGCGCGAACTATCGCCGGTGCGGTTCGCCGGAGGATTCGGGGAGACTGGCGGGCCGGGACTGGCGGGCCGAATCGAGCAGAGCTTCCAGCGACGGCTTGACACGCTTCCGGCTGATACCCAGCAGCTCGTGCTGATTGCGGCGGCGGAGCCGACGGGTAACCCGGTGCTGCTGTGGCGAGCCGCAGCAATGCTGGGGATCGGGATGCAAGCGCAGGCCGCGGCGGAAGAGGCCGGGCTGATGGTAATCAGCGACCGGGTGATCTTTCGTCATCCGCTGGTCCGATCCGCGGTGTACCGGGCGGCGCCTCCGGACGCACGGCGAATGGCAAACGGCGTACTCGCCGAGGCCACCGATCCGCGCGTCGATCCGGAACGGCACGCCTGGCATCGGGCCCAGGCGGTGTTCGGACCGGACGAGGACGTGGCTGCCGAACTGGCCAGGCTGGCAGACCGCGCCAGGGCGCGCGGCGGGTTTGCGGCAGCTAGCGCGTTCATGCAGCGCTCGGCTGAGCTTACCGTCGACCTGTGGCAGCGCGCCGAGCGGACGCTGGCCGCAGCGCACGCGAAGTACGAAGCCGGTGCGTTCGACGTCGCCGAACAGCTACTCGTCACGGTGGAAGCGTGGCCGCTTGACGATCTGCAGCGCGCCCGGGCTGACCTGCTTAAGGCCCGGATAGCGTTCGCTGCGCGCCGCGGCTCCGACGCGCCGTCGCTGTTCATGAAGGCGGCGCGCGAATTCGAGCCGGTCGACGTGCGGCTGGCTCGCGACACCTATCTGGAAGCGATGACAGCTGCGCTGTTCGCAGCGGGCCTGGCCACCGGCGGCGACGTCCTCGAGGTTGCGCAGGCGGCCCGTGCCCTGCCACCGGATCCCGAGCCCGGACGCCCTGCCGACCTGCTGCTTGACGGCATGGCCCTGCTGGTCACCGAGGGCTGCCCGGCGGGGATACCCGTGCTCAAACGGGCGGTCAGCGCCTTCTGCTCGGGGAATGTTTCCGACGAGGAGACACTTCGCTGGTGGGAGGCCATGCACGCGGGCGTCCTGATCTGGGACGGCGAGAGCGTGGACGTGCTGTCGGCCCGCCAGGTGAAGGTCGCCCGTGAGGCCGGCGCGCTGACGAACCTCGCTATCGCCCTGAGCACCCGCGCCAGCGTGCACTTGTTCACGGGACAGTTCGCCGCGGCCTGCTCGACTGCCGGAGAGGCGCAGTCGGTGTGCGAGGTGACGAACAGCAGCATGGCTCCCTACGCGACCGTTGCGCTCGCGGCCTTCCAGGGCCGGGAGGCCGAGACCGCAGCGCTGACCGAGGCCGGCGTGAAGGACGCGGAGCTCCGGGGCGAGGGGAAAGCAGTGACTTTCTTCCGGTGGGCGAACGCGGTGCTGCACAACAGTCTCGGCCGCTACGAGGACGCGCTCACCGCGGCGCAGCAGGGCAGCGAAGGCTCGCTTGTCCACTTTTTCGTCCTCTGGTCACTGGTGGAGCTCGTCGAAGCTGCAGCACGCAGCGGGCACTGCGAGCGTGCGGCGGCTGCACTCAGCCGGCTCACCGAGCACACCAGCAGGTGCGAGACCGACTGGGCGATGGGCATCGAGGCCCGCTCGCGAGCGCTGGTCAGCGGCGAGGAGGCCGCAGACGGCCTGTACCGCGAGGCAATCGAGCGCCTTAGCCGCACTCCGCTCAGGCTGGAACTGGCTCGCGCCCAACTGCTCTACGGTGAGTGGCTGCGCCGCCAGCGGCGACGGCGAGCCGCCCGGGATCAGCTACGGTGCGCACACGAATTCTTCGACGCCATCGGCGCAGCCGCGTTCGCGGAACGGGCGCGCGGCGAGCTCGCGGCGACCGGCGAGCACGCCCGCGAACGCACATCGGCGGCCCGAGAGACCCTGACCACGCAGGAGACGGCCATCGCCCGCCTGGCGGGCGGCGGGGCTTCCAACCGGCAGATTGCCGAGCAGTTGTTCATCAGCCCGGCGACGGTCGCCTATCACCTGCGGAAGGTGTTCACCAAGCTGAGCGTCAGCTCGCGACGAGAGCTCGCCGCCGCGGTGCCCGAGTTATCAGCTTCCGGCACCTAGCGGTCATTTCCCATCGAGCGGGTTCGCATGACCGCGTGGCTGATCGCGTCAGCTGATTTGGCCATCGACCTGGCCGCGAGCAGCAAGCCCGCGAGCAGCACCACCGTCCCGGCCAGGACCAGCGCGAGCGCGGCGTTCCCGATGACTTCGGAGTGTTGCGTAACGGCGACCGCGATCGCAATCACGCTCAGGACCAGCACGGTTACCGCGATGTAGAGGATCAGCACGGCGTCTTTGATCAGCTGATGACGCTGCAAGATCATCGGCAGCTGCGCGTCGATTTCCGCTAGCCGCTCCTGGTTGACGGGCGACAGTTCCGTCTTGTCGAGAATCTGGCCGCTAGGTCCCGATAGCAAGGTCAGCCGCTCGAACGTCATGCTCCGCATCCGGTCATTGGCCGACCCGAATACGACCAGCAGCCCGTTCGACAACAGCCCGGCCGCCGTAACCAGGACAACCGGTGCCACCATGGCCGAGATCGCCGATACAGCGGTCAGGCTCACCCGCTGATGGTGCCCGCGGCCAGGCGATGCGAAGCCTGCCGCCAGAGGCTCTCGTATGATGCGCTGAGCCACCCCGACACCGCCGATTGGACCTGGCCGTGGAAGCGTCATTTACCGCACCGCAGATCACCGGCGACGATCATGTCCGCGGCCCGGCCGGCGCGCCGGTCACTCTCCTGGAGTACGGCGATTTTGAGTGCCCGTACTGCCGGGGGGCCTTCCGGGATGTCCGGCGCCTCGTTGACGAGCATCCGGCGGAGATCCGCTTCGTTTTCCGGAATTTCCCGATCCCGCAGTTGCACCCGCACGCTGAGCAGGCGGCTGAGGCGGCGGAGGCGGCCGGAGCCCAGGGCCGGTACTGGGAAATGCATGACGTGCTGCTGCAGCCCTACTCGCACCTGGACACCGATTCGCTCGTGACCTACGCGGAGGTCATCGGGCTGGAGATCGCGCGGTTCCGCCGGGACCTGACCGACCGCGTCTATGCCGCGAGGATCGAGAGCGATATCGCAGAAGGCATCCGGAACGGGGTGAACTCAACCCCCAAGTTCTACGTCAACGGGGAGCGGCTGGACGGAAAGGTGCCGTTGGAGAATCTCGTCACGATGGTGGAGAGCGCGGTGTCGGCGGCCAGCGATCAGCAAGCGCAAGGTCAATCAGTGCGCGACGGGTCAGTCAGGTAGCGCAAGCCGGGCGGCGCTGATGTCCTGCCGGCCGTGGCCAGCATCGACGGCGGCGTGCCACTGGCGGGACAAGGTGAGCAGCATGGGGGGCGGGTCAGTGCCCGCCAGGTCGATAGCCAGATCGACGTCCTTGAGCGCCCACTCCAGCGGGAACTCGGGCGCGTAGTCGGCTTGCTCCATTTTGTGGAGCTTGGCCCCCGCGAGCGGCGCGTCCAGCGGGCCGCCCTCGATGGCCTCGGCGACCGCGTCCGCATCTATTCCGGCCCGGCCAGCCAGCTCAAGTGCCTCCGCCACGCCCTCGACCAGCGTGGCCAGATAGGCGTTGACCACGAGCTTCAGCTTGCTCCCCTGGCCGGCCTGGCCGAGCCAGACGACGCGGCCGAGCGGGGCGAAGACCGGCTGGAGCACTGGCTGGGCCTGCGTCGGCCCGGAGGCCAGGACAAGCAGCCGCCCGGCCTCGGCCGGGCCTTTACTGCCGGACACCGGTGCATCGACGAGCCGGACATCCGGCCGGCTGCTGGCTAGCCGGCGACCGATCTCCTCGATGGCAGCGACACCGATCGTGCCCATCTGCGCCCACACGGCATCAGGTGCGAATGCATCGGTCACGCCGCCATCGAGTACGACAGCGGTCACGACATCGGCGGTCGGCAGCATAGTGATCACGACTGCTGCGCCGCTGACGGCTTCGGCCGCGGACGCCGCGACGGTCGCTCCGGCCTGAGCGAGCGGGGCGGTCGCTGCTGCCGAGCGATCCCACACCGTCACCGGCAGGCCGGCCAAAACGAGGTTGCGGGCCATCGCCGAGCCCATGATGCCGATGCCGAGGACCGCTACCGGAGTCTTCGCGTCAGAGTCGCCGGTCGTTGTCACGTCCTGGGTTGTGCCCAGCCAGGCGAAGCGGCACCAGCCGGGGGCAGGCGAGTGAGTTGCGAATCGATGAATTCTCTGACCGCACCGATCTTCGCCGCCCCTGGCGGATGCCCCCGCGTGGCCGTTGGGTACTAACCATGCCGCGGCCGGGCCGTTCCGGTCGGGGGGAAGTGCGCGTTCCCGCCAGTATTCGCGATCCAGCGCCCGGCTGCCGGCCGCTAGAAGGGACCGACCATGGCTAGGACTGTCGCAGACGTCATGGTCGGTACGCTGAAGGAGTCGGGCGTACGGCGGATCTACGGAATTCCCGGCGATTCGATCAACGGATTCCTCGACGCCATGCGCCGCGATGGCGGCATCTCGTGGGTGCATGTGCGCCATGAGGAGGCGGCGGCGTTCGCGGCGGCCGGTGAGGCGGCGGTCACCGGTGAACTGGCTGTGTGCGCCGCCAGTTGCGGGCCAGGCAACCTGCACCTGATCAACGGCTTGTTCGACGCGCAGCGCAGCCGGGTGCCGGTGCTCGCGATCGCCGCGCACATCCCGCGAGCGGAGATCGGCACGGAGTACTTCCAGGAGACCCGTCCGCAGGATCTGTTCCGGGCCTGCAGCGTGTACTGCGAGCTGGTGAGCATCGCCGATCAGCTGCCGCGCGTCCTGGAAATGGCGATGCGCGCCGCGCTGCAGCGGTCCGGCGTCGCTGTCGTCGTGGTACCCGGCGAAGTGTTTTTCGAGGAGGCGCCGGCGGGCGCGAGGGCGCGACCGATCCGGGCGGGCAAGGCAGTGGTCAAGCCAGGCGATGCCGACCTTGCGGCGGCGGCTGACGTGCTCGACGCCGCCAGCCGGGTGACGATCCTGGCCGGTGCTGGGTGCGCCGGAGCGCACGATGAGCTGATGCAGATCGCCGGTGCGCTGCAAGCACCGGTCGTGCATGCCTTCCGCGGCAAGGAGTTCGTCGAGCACGACAACCCGTATGACGTCGGGATGACCGGCCTTATCGGGTGGAGCTCGGGCTACCGGGCGATGGAGCACTGCGACGCCCTGCTCATGCTCGGCACCGACTTTCCGTACCGCGCCTTCTACCCCGAGGGCGTGCCGGTGGTTCAGGTCGACATGCGGGGTGAGAATATCGGCCGCCGGGTGCCCGTCGAGGTTCCGCTGGTCGGCACCGTGAAGGAGACGATCGCTGCGCTGCTGCCGCTGATTACGGCGAAGACCGACGATGGGCACCTCAAGCGGATGCTGGCCCACTACGCCCGGGCGACAGACCGGCTGAACCGGCTGACGGCCGAGCGCGGGTCGGGGGCGCCGCTGCACCCGCAGGTGACGGCGGCGGCGATTAACCGGATGGCCGCGCCGGACGCGATATTCATGGCGGACGTGGGCACGCCGTGCGTGTGGGCGGCCCGCTATCTGCACTTGAACGGCCGTCGCCGGCTGATCGGCTCGTTCAGCCACGGATCGATGGCGAACGCGCTGGCGCAGGCGATCGGCGCTCAGGCGAGCCAGCCGCACCGGCAGGTCGTGTCACTCTCCGGCGACGGCGGTCTGACGATGATGCTTGGCGATCTGCTGACGCTGCGCCAGAACCGCCTGCCGGTCAAGATCATCGTGCTGAACAACGGCGCACTGTCGTTCGTCGAGCTGGAGATGAAGGCGGCC
>Ga0335074_10016678_pt1 | contig 10346 bp, 9 predicted proteins | sample Lox_Sample_23_FD_206715 | JGI IMG/M metagenome (GOLD analysis project Ga0335074, IMG submission 206715) | Soil microbial communities from Loxahatchee National Wildlife Refuge, Florida, United States - Lox_Sample_2.3 | ecosystem: Environmental > Terrestrial > Soil > Wetlands | place: USA: Florida...
CCACCCGCGCCTGGTCCGCCTGCATGGCGAAGAACGGCTATAGCGCTGACCAGCCGCAGGTCCTGTTCGGCCAGGAGCGGCAGTCCATGTACGGAAACGGCCCGGAGAACATCGGAGCCCCGGTCAGCGCCGCCGTGAACCAGGCGCAGCTCGCGGCGGCCGTCGCCGACGCCAGCTGCACCCAGTCGAGCGACCTGGCCGGCATCTACTTCGCCGTCCAGGCCAGCTACGAGCAGCAGCTCGTCACCGCCAACCAGCAGGCGCTGACCGCCGCGGTCAGCCGGTACCGCGCCAGCTACGCCAAGGATCTGAGCAAGCTCCCGGCGCTGCTGCGCACGGCAAAGGCCCAGCCGTTCCGCCCAGGCAAGCGCGCGCGGCGGACCGTGGCGTAACCATTGATCGGCATGAAAGGCAGGGCGATGCGCATCCGCACCGGGCTCTGTGCCCTGATCTGCTGCGCGGCGCTGGCCGCCTGCGCGGCCAGCCCGCGCAAGGGGCCGGACACCACCGTCAGCACGCCCAGCGTCGGCAGGCCGGCGCCCCCCGCCTCTGCCCAGGCGGCGCTGTCCGGCGAGGCGTTCACCCCCTACGCAGCGCTCGGCATGTCCAGCAACGACGGCCTGGCCCCCGGCGAGTCGCAGTACTCCCTCGTCGGGCCGTGCATGAGCGCCGCCGGCTATCCGGGCGTGACCGTGAGCAGTTTCATCGTCCCCTTCGGCATCTCCATCGGCTTCGGCCTGGCCTTCACCCAGCCGTGGGGCGCATGGGGCTACCTCGGCGCCGCCGACGCGCAGCAGTACGGCTTCCGGGTCCCCCCGGGAGCGGCGCTCACCACGCTCGGCCTCGGCGGAACACCGCCGGCCAGCCCGCCGAGCGTGCCCGCGGCCGAGCAGACGGCGGCCGGCAAGTGCGGCACGATCATCCAGGACTTCGGCAGCGCCACCCAGAGCGGCGCGCTGGCGGGCATCACCACGCTGACCAACGACATCGGCAACGACGTGCAGCACGACCCGGCGGTGAAGGCCGCCACCCGGGCCTGGTCCGCCTGCATGGCGAAGAACGGCTACACCTTTGGCCAGCCGATGAAGGCGTTCGGTCACGAGCTGCAGGAAATGTACGGGAACGGGCCGAGAAGCATCGGAGCCCCGGTCAGCGCCTCCGCCCAGCAGGCGCAGCTCGCGGCGGCCGTCGCCGACGCCAACTGCACCCAGTCCAGCGACCTGGCCGGCATCTACTTCGCCGTCCAGGCCAGCTATGAGCAGCAGCTCGTCACCGCCAACCAGCAGGCGCTCACCAAGGCGGTCCAGCAGTACCGCGCCGAATACCAGAAAGAGCTGAGCAAGCTCCCGGCGCTGCTGCGCACGGCGAAGGCCCAGGCGTTTCGCCAGCCGAAGCCCGGCCACTCCGCTCACTAGGGGTATGCTCGCCGGGAACGGTGCGAACCCGTGCTGCGCGGTCACAGTCCGCGAGGTCCGCCGCTGGCGGATCGATCCGGCGCAATCCCGGAACCATCGGTGACAGTCCGAAGGAACGCCATCACTCGCGGACCAGAGGAGTTGTCACGCCATGTACACCGGACGCATTACCGAGATCGGGACCGTGATCGAGACCGGCTCACGTCTCGTCATCGAAGCACCAAAAACCGCGACGGGCCTGTCGGCCGGTGGTTCGGTCAACGTCAACGGCACCTGCTTGTCGGCGGTTCAGGCCGACGGCGAGGCCGGACGTTTCGGGGTTGAGATCTCTGCCGAGACCCGGACGCGCAGCGCGCTGGGCGACCTCGTCCCCGGTGCCCAGGTGAACCTGGAACTGCCGCTGCACGTCGGCGACCCGCTGGACGGTCACCTGGTGCAGGGGCACACCGACGCGATCGGCAAGGTGGCCAAGATCGACGCGGAGCCCGGCGGCTGCCTGCGGGTGTGGATCCGGCCGCCGAAGCGGTTCCTCCATGAGATCGTGGCGAAGGGCTTCGTCGCCGTCGACGGCGTCAGCCTGACGGTCGCCGAGATCCTGACCGATCGTTTCTCGCTCGCCCTCATCCCGATTACCCAAGGCCAGACCGCGCTCGCCGGCCTGAAGATCGAGCAGCGGGTCAATCTCGAGTCCGATCTGTTCGTCAAGTCAGCTCACGATCTGTGGCAAACGGCCCGCCTGGTGGCGGGCCGTTCCCTCGCCGCCCTGCCGTGGTCCGGCGAAATGACCGGCCAGGCCGGAGTCGACAAGTGTGCCACCCAACTGGCCGCCGGAAATGGGGTGCTGATCTATGACCCGGACCGGGAGGCCGAGGCGGACGTGGTGTTCGCGGGCGCGAGGCTCCGCCCTGGGTCGATGGCGTTCCTGCTGACCCAGGTGTGCGGGCACACCACCGTGCCGTGCGACCGGGAACGCCTGGACCGGCTGGAGATCGCGCCGATGCCGGGACCGGGGGACCGCCACGGGACGGCCTACCACATCCCGGTCGACGTCGCCGCGGGCACGGGCACGGGCGTGTCGGCGCACGATCGGGCCGCGACCATCCGCCGCCTCGCGCACCCCGACGCCGCTCCAGCCGACTTCCTTCGGCCGGGTCACGTCTTTCCGCTGGCCGGGCGCGCCGGCGGGCTGGCCGAGCGGGCCGGGCACACCGAGGCGTCGCTGGCGCTCTGTGCCGCCGCCGGCCTGCCCACGGTCGCGGCCATCTGCGAGGTCATGGGTCCCGACGGGCACATGCTCACCGGGCCCTCCGTGGAGCGCTTCGCGCTGGCGTGGTCCCTGCCGCTCATCTCGATCGGCGAGCTCGCGGCGCACCTCTGACCGCCGCGAGTGCGGCCGCGCGCAGGAGGGCAGAAAGTTAGTGTGTGCTCGTGACGTCCCCGGAGGAGCGTGAAAGGCTCGCGGCGGTCTTCGGCCAGCCTGGGGTCGCTCACGCCTACCGGCACCGGCCGCCGTACCCCGATGAGCTCTTCGACCTGCTGGAGCGGCTCATCACCGACGCCCCCCGCACCGTGCTGGACATCGGCGCGGGGGAGGGGGCGCTCGCCCGGCCGCTCGCGTCGCGCGTCGACCACGTCGACGCGGTGGACGCGTCGGCGGCGATGGTCGAGGCGGGGCGCGGCAGGCCCGGAGGCCGGAGGCACAACTTGCGGTGGGTCGTCGGCGCTGCCGAGACCGTTGGCCTTGGCGGGCCATACGCGCTGGTCACCGCCGGGGCGTCGCTGCACTGGATGCCGTGGAAGACGACGCTGGCCCGGCTGATCGCGGTGATGACCCGGAACGCGTTCCTCGCGGTGGTCGAGCACGGTCACGCTGATCTGCCGTGGGGGGCGGAGCTGACCGAGGTCATCACCCGCCACTCGCGCAGTCCCGGCCACGATCCCGGCTTCTCGCTCGTTGACGCGCTCGCCGCGGGCGGGCTGCTCGAGATCACCGGCCGCGCGGTGACCGCGCCGGTGCCGTTCCGGCAGCCGCTGGCGTCCTACGTCGAGCATTTCCACTCGACGGCCAGCCTGGCCAGGGAGGGGATGCCGGGCGACGAGTCCGCCGCATTCGACCGGGCGGTCACCGACGTGGTCGCGCCGTACGCCGGCGGCGGCGTGCTCGAGATGACGGTCGTGGCCCACGTCACCTGGGGGCGTCCCGTTCCGTAATCTGCCTGTCGTCACAGCGACTTGGCGATCCCGCGATGTTCCACAGGTCCGCCCTCGCCGCGACGGCGTCGGCCAGTTCGCGCGGGCCCGCCCCCGCGCCTGACATGGAGGCGATTCTGCCAGCCGTGGTAGAAAAAGCGCATGAGCGCACCGGCCGTTCCCGACCTCGCTGACGTCCTCGCCGCCCGCCAGCGCATCGCCCCGTACCTGCGCCCGACCCCGCTGTACCGCTACCCGGCGCTCGACGAGCTGACCGGGACGCAGACCTGGGTCAAGCACGAGAACCACCAGCCGGTCGGCGCGTTCAAGGTGCGCGGCGGCGTCAACCTGGTGAGCCAGCTGAGCGCGGCGGAGCGCGAAAGGGGCGTGATCGCCGCGTCGACCGGCAACCACGGCCAGTCGGTCGCGTACGCCGCGAACCTCTTCGGGGTCCCCGCGATCGTGTGTGCCCCGCAGCGGGCCAACCCGGTCAAGGTGGAGTCGATGCGTGCCCTCGGCGCCGAGGTGGTGCTGCACGGCCGCGATTTCGACGAGGCCCGCGAGCACTGCGAGAAGCTGGCTGCCGAAAACGGCTACCGCTACGTCCATTCGGGCGACGAGCCCGCGCTGATCGCGGGGGTCGGCACGTACACGCTCGAGATCCTGGAGGCGCAGCCCGGCATCGAGGCGATCGTGGTCCCGGTCGGCGGCGGCAGCGGGGCCGCCGGGGCGTGCGTCGTGGCCAAGGCCGTCCGGCCGTCGATCCAGGTCATCGGCGTGCAATCCGAGGCCGCTCCGGCGGCGCAGCGGTCCTGGCAGGCGCGCGCGCTGCGCACCGACACCAATGCCACCGTGGCCGAAGGACTGGCCACGGGGGCCGCGTTCGGGCTACCGCAAAAGATTCTGTGGGAGAAGCTCGACGACTTCGTGCTGGTCCCGGACGAGGCGCTGCGGGGCGCGGCGCGGATGATGATCGAGAAGACCCGCAACCTGGTCGAGCTGGCCGGCGCCGCGGCGCTCGCCGCCGTGCTGGCGGACCCGGCCAGGTTCGCGGGACGAAGGGTCGCGGTCGTCTGCAGCGGCGGCAACATCAGCCCGGCGCAACTGCTGGCGCTCTGGCCCGACGCCAACGCCTGACCTGGAGCTCGCCCCTCAGCTGAGAGCTCCGTCCGGCAGCAGCGCGTGCACGCCCCAGGTCTCGTTGACCACCTGGGTGACCCGGAGGCTGACGGCCACGCTCGCAAGCGCGAGCGCGGTGGGCCGGTCCACTTCCAGCAGCCGGGTCATCCAGGTGATCATCGCGTCGAGTGCGGCGGTCATGGCCTCGTTCAGGTCCGGGCTCAGGCCGAAGGTGATCTTCCCGGCGGGCGTGGTGGCGTGAATGGAGGGCAGCGGCGGATCGGTCACCAGGCTCAGCGTGAACTCGGTCGTCATGCCGCACTCGATCGCGGTCCCGCTGACCTCGCCGTCGCCCTGCGCGGCGTGGCCGTCGCCGACGCACAGCATCGCCCCGGGCACGGTGACCGGCAGGTAGAGCGTGGACCCCGCGACGAGCTCGCGGCAGTCGATGTTGCCGCCGCCGAGCGCGCGCGGCGGCTCGGTCGGGTACTCGCCCGGCTCGGCCGGGGGCATCCCGATCACCCCGAGAAACGGGGCCAGAGGCGTGGTCAGCCCGGCCGCGGAACCTGTCCCGGCGTCGGCGTCCAGGTCCCACACCAGGAACGCGGTCGGGCCGCCGGTCACGCCGAGCGCCTGGTTGAGGTCGGTGCGGCGCGCCCCGGCTTCGGTAAAGCCCCACGCCGCCGGGCGCAGCGACCGCAGGCGCACGGCCAGCATCATGCCGGGCTCGGCGCCGCGGACCGCGATCGGCCCGGCCAGGCAGTGCCCGCGCCGGGGGCTGAACATCTTCGGTGCGTCCGAGGCGCGGCGGTCCGGCCGCTCCAGGTGCCCGCGCGCGTCGAGCGTCCTGACCACCAGGTCGTCACCGGGGTCCACCGTCAGCACCGGCGGGGCGGCCGGTGAGAAGGACTGGGTCACTGTCTCGCGGGTCGGCTCGAGGTGGTGCACGGCCATCGGCTACGGCTCCTTCTGCGGTGGCTGCGCGCGCAGCCAGCGGCGGAACTCCTCGGCCAGGATGGCCGGGTCCTCGAGGAAATACTCCGCCGGGAGCTGCGCGGTGGTGATCCGGACCCGGATGAGGACCGGGCCTTCGGCCGTCAGCGCCCAGTCCGTGGCGGCCGCCAGCTCGCCGGCGGTCTGCACGTCGCGGGCGCCCCGCCAGCCGCAGGCTTCCGCGACCGCGGCGAGGTCGATGTCCGCCGACGCGGTGGGCTGGCCTCCGGTGGCCAGGTAGACCCCGTTGTCGAGCACGTAGACCACGAGCGTTTCGGGCTTCAGGTGACCGACCGTACTCATGACCGACAAGCCCATCAGCAACGAGCCGTCGCCTTCGATCGCGATCACCTTGCCGGCTCTGGTGCGGTGCCCGAGACCGAGGGCGATCCCGAGCGCCACCGAGACGGTCTGCCCCATCGCGTCCAGGCTGACGAAGTGGTTTGGCTTCCGGCCGGCGACGGCGAGCATCTCGCGGGCGATCCCGCCGAGGCCCAGCACGATCGGCGAGCCGGGCGCGGCGGCGTCGATGAAGCGCAGCACGTCGGCGCGGTCCAGGTCGGCCATGCTCAAGAGCCCATGAGGTTCACCAGCACGAACACGGGCCGGTGCGTCGCGCGCGCGAACGCCCAGGCGCGCTCGATCTCGGCCGCCCAGCGGCCCACCGGGGTGCGCGCATCGAGCTGGAACCACCGGACACCGGCCGCGTCCAGCAAGGCCTCGGCCCGCTCGCTGATCGTGTGGATCATGGAGTTGTACTCGCCGAGGCCTCCGCGGCGGCTGACCACGGCCAGCAGCGGCAGGTGATAGGCCTGGCTCAGCGTGAGCAGCGCCGTGAGCAGGTTCCCGATCCCGTTGTCCTGGAAGATCAGGACCGGGCGGGCGCCCGCCAGCTCGAGGCCGGCCGCGATCGCGACGCCTTCCTCCTCGCGCGGCATGGCGAACACACGGCGGCCCGGCCGGGCGCCGGGGCCGTCGATGAAGTGTGCCAGAACGATCTTCAGCGTGCTGCTGGCCAGGTGCAGCACGTGATCGGGATCGATCGCCTCGATCCCGGCGATGATCGCCGCGCTCCGCTGCTCGAGCACGCGGCGATCGGTCTCGCCGGTCTCCCCGGCCACCGAGCCGGCGCCGGTCACAACTGGACGCCGCGGGTCAGCGCGCCATCGACGACCAGGTTGGTCCCGCTGGTGAAGCCGGACACCGGGCTGGCCAGGAACGCGACCGCCGACGCCATCTCCTGCGCCGTGCCCATCCGCCCGGCCGGGATCAGCGCCAGCACCTCGTCGAAGAACTCCTTCCGGTTCTTCTGGGCGTTGTCCCAGCTGCCCCCCTCGAACAGGGTGTTTCCGGGCGAGACGGTGTTGGCCCGGATGCCTTTGGGCGCGAGCCTGCGGGCCAGTCCCTGGGTGTAGTGGACGAGCGCTGCCTTCATCGATCCGTACGGCCCTTCGAAGAAGTCGATCTCCCGCCCGGAGACGCTGGAGATCGTGACGATCGCGGCGGCGTCGCTCTGCTCGAGGAACGGCAGCGCCGCCCCGACCATGCGCACCGTGCCCATCAGGTCGGTGTCGAAGCACCTGGCCCAGTTCTCCTCGGTGTCGGCGGTGGACATCGCGCTGACGTTCGCGACCAGGATGTCGATCCCGCCCAGTTCGGCGGCGGCGGCGCTAACCCAGGCGGCCAGCGAAGCCCCGTCGCTCACGTCGGCCACCGATCCGACCGCCGTGGCCCCGCCGGCCGACAGTTCGGCTTGCGTCGCGGCCACGGCGGCGGCGTTCCTGGCGCAGAACGCGACCTGGGCTCCCTCGTCGAGCAGCGTCTCGACGATCGCGCGCCCGATCCCTCTCGTCCCGCCGGAAACCAGCGCGCGCAAGCCAGCAAGCTGCAGATCCATTGATCTCCTATTTCACGAAGTACCAGTTCTCGGGCAGGATGTCGAGCGTCGGCATCTGCGGGGTGACGCCCTTCAGGTTGCTGGCCACCTCCGTCAGCTGGTAGTCGGCGAGAGGCTGCCACATCTGCGGCAGGAGCGGCGCCAGATAATCCTGCCACTGGTACATGTATGACAGGTTGCCGCTGGTCAGCGTCTTGTTGATCATGGTGTCGTCCTGCTTGTCGCAGAAGCCGCTCGAGTCGGGGATCGCGCCGCAGATGAACAGGTCTTCACCGGTCGGAAGGTAGTCCGGGAAGAACGTCCAGGCACCGCCGTAGTTGGCCATGTCCCAGTTGCACGGAAGGTGCGCGCTGATGCAGTTGCCGCCGGCTACCTCGGTTACCTCGGTCGGCGTCTTGGGCTGCATGTTCAGCTTGATGCCGATCGAGGCCGCGTTGGACTGCAGATCCTGCATTTCCGAGGCGACCCAGGCGGTGCCGGTCGCGTAGATGAAGCTGAAGCTCATGCCCTGGCCCTTCTTGATGCCAGGCCCGCACAGGCTCGGGTCGGTGCAGGTGCTTTCCCCGTTGGGGACGACGTTCCAGCCGTGGCTGGTCAGCAGTTGCTTGGCCTTCGCCGGGTTGTAGGGGTATGGATTGCCCTGCTTCCCCTTCGGCGACAGGAACTCGGACGGCGGGGTGTTCCCGACCGGGCCGACGGTAGGCGTGCCGTAGCCGCGCAGCGGGCCGGCGATCACCGCCTGCTGGTTCAGCAGATAGGCCATGGCCTGACGGAAGTACAGCTGCTTCATGATCGGCCCGTTGCCGGTCGTGCTGTCCATATTCATCGTGTAGTAGGCGATGCCCCACAGCGGCCACGGCGACATCGTGTACCCCTTGGAGGACAGCGGGTTGCCGCCCACCGCCTTGTTGGCCGGCTTCGCCGGGACGTCCTCCTGCGGGACGTAACCGACGTCGATCTTGGTACTGCTGCTCGGCGACTCCATCACGTCATATTCGGCGCTGGCTGTGATGAAGGGCACTTCCTTGAACTCCGCCAGCTTCGGCTTGATCGGCCCTGAGTACGACTTGTTCGGCACGAACGTGACGTGCCCGTCCGAGCTGAACGCGCTCAGTTTCCATGGCCCGTCCACGATGCTCCACAGCGGCGAGCCGACATAGCCGGTCAGGTTCTTGGCCTGGTCGTTGAGGTAGTTGTACACTGCCGCGCAGTCGCTGACGATGGTGTCGCAGTTGCTCGGCCCGGAGGCGGTCCGGTCCCAGGCCGCGGGCATCGGGGTGACCTGGCTCAGCTCGTTGTATAGGAACCAGGTCGGCGAGTACGCCTGGTCCATCGTCATCTGCAGCTCGGTTGAGCTGACCGCCTTCATGCCGTGCACGACCTTGCCCGGGAACCCGGTGTACAGGCCGTAGTCCGCAGGCACGGCCTGCTCCATGTTCAGCCAGAACATCACGTCCTGGGCGGTCACCGGCGTGCCGTTGGACCACATGTAGTGCTTCAGCTTGATCGTCACCGTGTCGCCGCTGAACGTCGGCGGGTAAGCCAGACTCAGCGACTTGTTGAGCGTCGGCTCGCTTCCATCACCGAACCAGTAGAGCGGCCGGTACAGCAGGAACTGCAGGTCCTGCATGTTCGCTATGGACTGCTGGTTCGCGCTGATGTACGGGAAAATGTAGTTAGGCACGGTTGACGGAGCCAGCGCGAATACCGCGGTGCCGCCCTTGACCGGCGTATTGCCGGACGACGACTGCGCACTCGATGTGCATGCCGCCGCCGTCAGCGCGAGCGCGACCGCGCCCGCCACCAGCATCCCGCAGTGCCAAGATCTGGGCCGGCCCCGCCGGCTCCTGGGTTGCCGCATCATGCCTGCTGCTCCTTGGGTCCATCCGAACCAGTAAGGGGGTCACTCCCGGTGACATCCGTGCGCGCAGATCGATCTTTTCATCAGGTGAACAGCCAGTTCATCTGATACAAAGATTAGAGTCGGCGCTTCTGAGCGGTCAAGAGAGGATTCCGGTGCTCACCGGGACCCGGCCGGGCCGTTCGGCGGCAGCCCTGAGCTGCGGAGGGGGTCGAGTAGCATCCGTCACGTGACTGCCCTGCCGGCTGAAGCCGACAGCTTCTCAGGCCGCGGCCTGACCAGAGCCCAGCCCGGCCCTGGCAGCGATGTTTCTGGCTCCATTGATGTCGGCGTCTATGGGGCCGCATTCGGGGCAGATCACGGTGTCCTGACGCGGGCGCTGGCATCTTCGCCCGCACTGGTGGCAGGTGATGCTCGTGCCAGCTGGGTTCACCAGGATCACTGTCCGGCCAGCTTCTTCCGCTTTGCCGGTGAGGATGCTGATGAACTGAGCCCAGCCTGCGTCGAGGATCACCTTGTTGAGCCCGGCCTTCGCCGCGGCTTGGTTCGGGAGGTAGGCGCCCGGAAGACCCGGAGCGGGGACCGGCGCTGGGCGCCGGGTCATGCCGGCGATGTTCAGTTTCTCCAGGCCGATCGCGTCGTAGCGGTCAACCAGCACTCGCGCGGTCTTGTGGTGAAAGTCGCGCCGCCGGTCGCGAACCTTGCGCCACTGTTTGGCCAGGGCCTGGCGGGTTCGGCGCTGGTTGCCCGAGCCGCGCTTGGCCTGCGCTTTGCGGCGTTGGAGGTCAGCGATCGCCGCTGCCGAGGTGGCGAGGAATCGCGGGTTGGCGATGACCTCGCCGTCCGACGTCGTAGCGAACCGGGCTATGCC
>Ga0335074_10016679_pt1 | contig 10346 bp, 6 predicted proteins | sample Lox_Sample_23_FD_206715 | JGI IMG/M metagenome (GOLD analysis project Ga0335074, IMG submission 206715) | Soil microbial communities from Loxahatchee National Wildlife Refuge, Florida, United States - Lox_Sample_2.3 | ecosystem: Environmental > Terrestrial > Soil > Wetlands | place: USA: Florida...
TTTTGAGCAAGCAACTGATTCGCCGCCTGTAAATAGGCACTGCGGGCGGTATAGCTATTAGTGACCGTGGTGATCAGCGCGGTGAAATCAATCTTGCCGGATTGATACGCGATCAAGGCCACCTGAAAGTCTTGCCGGGAAAGTGGAATCAGCGAATCGCGATAGAGGATCGCGCTCTCCTGGGCAAATTGCGCATTGCGGTAGAGCGTGGTCACCGTCGCCGCGGTCTGGCTGCGAATCGAGCCGAGATTGTCGCGTGCGGCTTCGAGATCATAGCCAGCCTTCTTGACGTCTTCATTTTGTTTGAGCCAGTAGAAGACCGGCAGATTGAAGGTGATGCCAAAGCCATGGTCCTGCATGCGGCCATTTTCGGCCGGCGCCGCCGACGATAACAAGTAGTTGTCAAATGTATAACCAAGCGTATAGTCCGGCGCGTATTCGAACTTTGCCAGTTCGAGCGATGTGTCATTATTCTTCTGCGTGAGCACCGCCTCGAGAATCTCTTGACGCTCGGCGGCCGCGCGCTCAATCAATTGATCGAGGGACAGTCCCAGCGGCTCAAGTGTGATCTTGCGGTCGAGATTCAGCGGCTCGTCGGGTGCACGATAGAGCAGCTGGTTGATGGTGGTCTCGTCGTTCTGTTCGTTAATCTCTGATTGGCGCTGCTGGAGTTGTGCGGTCGCCAGATCAAATTCCGCACTGATGAAATCAGACTGCGTCACCTGGCTGGCCGAGTAGGCGACCTGCGTCACTTTCAGCACCTGCTGCAGACTCGCCACCGTCTCCGCTTGTACCGCCTCCAGCGCCCCATCGAGCAGATCCTGATAATAAGCGGTCTCGGTTTGGGCACGAACATCGCGCATCGTCGCCTCGTAGGTGAGACGCGCAATCAAGGCGGAGCGTTTCGCTTCATCGGCCTGTAATAGGCTCTTGCCGGGAAACTGGAATGAATCAGAAACGGTCAACGTATGTTCTGAGGACTGACTGAAGCCATTGGTCGGACTGTCGACGTTGTAATAGCCAAAGATTGGATCGGCCGGGGCGTAGTTCTGCCGAATACTATGAACCGCTGAGAGCCACTGGGCACGGGCGCTCTTGACTTGCGGATTCGCCTCCATCGCGACTTCCACCAGTTGATCTGCGGTCAGCCCCGCTTCGGCCGGACCCGCGGCATGCGAAATTCCGCCTGCGATCAGGCAAATCAGCGCCCCAGCCATCGCGCTGCTTCCTATTCTCTTCCCCATCACTCAACCCCAACGACTTCGTCGCGATCGATGGCGACCGGCCATTAATCAAGTAGTAAAGCTCGCAGCCAGGTCCAATTTTCGTGCCGTGCGCTCGCTAATCGCGAACTGTAGTACTTCGGCGGCGCTCGGAGCGTAGGAACAGAGCCAATGTCGAACTTTCAGACTCGCTCAGGACTTGCCACAAAACACTACATGGGAGGACGTTCCGGCATTTTGCAGGAGTGGCCACTCGGTTTTTGCGTCACTGAGTAAGCTAGAAGGGAGAGCCGGCCGGCAGAGTCAGCGCGATACGCGTGCCCAGTCCGTTCTCGCCTGCCCCGCAGGCGATCGCACCGCCATGAGCCTCGACAATCTGCCGGCAAAGATAAAGTCCAATGCCGGCACCACGAGTTCCGCTTTGATCGTCAAGAGCTTGTTGTTCCACACGAAAGAATTTGTCGAAGATACGCTCGCGAAATGAGGGCGGGACACCGGGTCCACTGTCCGTCACGGCGATTTTCAGCACCGTTTTGCCGTCAACTCCGGCATTTTGCATGGACGCACTGATTGAAACGGTGCCGTTGCGCGGTGTGTACTTGAGTGCATTGCTCAAAAGGTTAGTAAAGACCATCGTTAGGCGCGCGGGATCGCCACGCAGAAGCGGGAGCTTCCCATTGCAAACGACCCGAAGCCTTACCTCTGCGTCTTCGAATCGCTGCATCACGGAGGTCACCGCCCTCTCGATAACACTGTGAAGGTCAACCATCTCGTGGGTGAGGCGAAGCTGCCCTGCCTCAATCCGGGTCAAATCCAGCAGCTCGTCTATGGTGCTCGCTAATTCGTGGCAACCAAGCACGGCAGTGGCGAGAATTTCCTGCTGCCGGTCAGTGAGATTCTCGGCTTTCTCCCCGAGCAACAACAGATTCATGCGCAAGGTCGTTAGGGGTGTCTTGAGTTCATGCGACGCAACCGCGATCAGTTCCGTTCTTAGTTCGTCCAATCGCGCAAACTCGGTTACATCATAAAGGATAGCGACAGCGCCAAACTCTTCATCCCGAAACTCCGGGATCGGCAGGGCCGTTAAAATGAACTTACGGCGGCGGCCATCCAGCGAGACCAGGAACGCTCGGCTGAACTGAGCTCGTGCCTCAGTACGAGACTCGCCATGAAGCGCCGCCCGAAGAGCTGCGAGGCTTTCCGCCGGAAAGGGCAACTCCTCAATGGAGCTTGCCTGCGGGGCGCCGGTCGCCTGCAGGACTGATCGCGCTAGAGGATTCAACGTAACCAGGCGGCCTTCCGGGTCGATCACCAGCACGGCATCGGGCAGGGTTGCGATGGTGGCTTCCAAAGTTTCTTTAGCGCGCAGAACTTCCGAGAGATTCGAACGGCGAAACTCGGCGATGGCTTCAGCCATTCGGTTGAAACCAACAGCGAGGCTGCCCAGCTCATCGCGAGATACCTCGGGCACACGCCGCTCGAAGTCGCCCTCACGCAGCGCCTCCACCGAGTTGGTGAGTTCCTGAATTGGATGGAGAATAGATCGAGCCAGCGCCAACGCAACAATAGTTGAAATGACCAGCGCCACCGCGGATATGAACGCGACCAGGATTGTCGCCCGATGCGCCTCATCGCGCGCCACAATCGCCACCGCCTGCATCGAGCGGAAATTGGATTCTCTGATCCTCGCACAGTCTCCAACGGCCTGACGCAGAGCGGGATTGACGCGCCGATAATAGACGGTCATCGCGTCGCGCTGGCCGGCCATCGACAAGAAGGCGTCGCCGGCCGCGCGGTACTGGGTTGCATGCGTTTGTAAGGCCGCGGCGGCGTCTTTTTCGGCAGGATCGTCGAGTGTCGTCAGCAGATGAGCATAGGATTCCGTGAACCGCCTGCGTTCGGCCACGAGTTTGGCTTGCGCCTGTTCACGCTCTCCGGTTACTGCCAGCAACAGCGCGTCGTCCTCGCGTTCCAGCGCGTCCGAGAGGGCCGCCGTGAAGTCAATTGTTTGCTGGCTGACCTCCAGAGTTCGCCCCGCGACAGCCGTGAGACGGGCGAAAGTCCATGCGCTCCAGATGCCCGAGACGATTGTCGTTGTTACCAGCAGCACGCCGGCCAGTATGAATCGGTTCTGGAGATGCCGAACCTTCATCACTGTCGGACTTCTTGGTTGGCCATGTGGACCTCGGCTGGTTCTATGCCAGACCGTAACGTTTGCGTTTACGCTGTAGCGTAGTCGGATCGATGCCCAGGATCTGCGCCGCCGCTTCGAACGAGGCCGCGCGGGCGACGACCTGCGCGATGTGCTCTCTTTCAATTGCCTCAACGGAAAAGTCACTGCCGATTGTCGGTGGGCTCCCGTTCGACGATCCGATTGGCCCGGCGGGTAGTTGCTCAAGTTCGCCCGCCGCTTCCATTTTTAACCCAAGGTCTTGCAGCTCCAGCACGCTTGCTGGCGATAGGATGACGGCGCGTTCGACCGCGTTGCGGAGCTCACGCAGATTGCCGGGCCATCCGTAGGTAGCAATTCCGTGCTCGCCGCGCTCCGAGAAAAAGAGATGTGATCGGGCCTGGCGCCGCTCAAAAAACCTTAAGTAATGGGTAGCAAGCGGAAGAATGTCTTCCCGCCGTTCACGCAACGGAGGCAGCGTAAGAGCAATGACGTTCAGGCGAAAAAACAGGTCCTCGCGGAAGCGGCCGGCCTTGGTTTCGTCTTCCAGCGATTTGTTGCTGGCCGCAATCAGGCGAACGTCAGCCTTACGTTCTCTGCTCTCCCCAAGCCGCTCGTAACGGCGATCATGCAGGAAACGAAGCAGCCGCGCTTGCGCGTCTGGCGAAAGATCCGCCACCTCGTCGAGGAACAACGTTCCGCCTTCCGCCGCCTCCACCTTGCCAATCGCGTCCGCGACGGCACCGGTAAAGGCCCCTTTCTTGTGGCCGAATAACGTGCTGCTCATTAGCTCGCTCGACAACATTGGGCAATGAACGGTCACGAATGGGCGATTGGCGCGCTTGCTCTGCTCGCGAATCCAGCGCGCCATGACGGTCTTGCCGGTGCCGCTCTCTCCTCGCAGCAGCATGACTGAATCGGAAGCAGCGGCACGCAAAGCGGTCTCTAGAAAGGCTGCGAACACCGGGCTTCGTGTGTCAAAAGTAGTTTCCGCTTCATTCTCATCGAGTCTATCTTGCAATTCCGAAATCTGGCGGTGCAGCACACTCGCCGCTACCACCCTTCGCGCGGCGTGCCGCACCTGCTCAGGTGTGAACGGCTTGGGCAGGTAATCGGCGGCACCTAGCCGCATCGCCTCTACCGCGGTTTCGAATGAAGCGAAAGCGGTGATCACCACCACACCAATCCCGGGCTGTCGGCGTATGATTTCGGGTAGCGCGGTGAGGCCGGACTCTGATTGAAGCCACAAGTCCAGAAAAACGACGTCGAAGTAACTACGATCTATTGCTTCCAGGGCACCGGCGGAAGTTCCCACCCCCATCACCCGGGCGTTGTCCGCCTCGAGACACAGGCGCATCGATTGGCGCACGCCGGGGTCATCGTCGACGATCAATGCGGACCAAGTGGTGTCCATCGATGCCTCCGCCTAAGAGACAGATCTTCGTAGTCAAGTCTTCGAACTGCGAAGGACCTGGGCAAGGCCCGTGCCACAGCGCATCCAAAGCAAAAGAACCTAATACCCCGGCGAATGATAATGCTGCTCGGTAAAGAGCGGAGCAACTGAGTGCCCAACCATCAGATTGAATATATAGTGACTAGAGAGAGATTCTATGGCGCACGAACAGAGGCTCGGGCCGCTGTTTCTTATTCGTTCTAAAATTGCCTCGTAGGCTCTTCATGGGGACACCTCAAGAAACGGAAATTTACGTACGTTTAGGCTCCCAGGAGCGGCCTTGGTCCTCCACTAAAGACCGAGCGTTATTCGGACATTGTTTTTCGGACGAGTTGTGAGCGTTTTTGGGCCCCGAAAGTGGCTTGCAGGGAAGCTTTGGGGCCTGTCCGGAAAGCCTTTCGTTTTTGCGACGACAGGAGGGATTAGACCCACAGCAGATGCCGCGATGTGGCCGGAAAGCCCTTCATTATTGAAGGCATGTATACCGTTAGCGTACGTAAATTTCCCTTTCTTGAGGTGCCCCCTTCATGAGAGTGTAACCCCGATGAGGCGGCCGATCGCGAAAGTAACGCCGGCCGCCCCGAGACCCAGCAAAAGCTGGCGTCCGCCCGAGCGCCAGACAGGTATTCCGGTGAAGATCGTGATCGCAGCTCCGATCACGAACAGCGCAATACCGCTAAATGCGAGACTCGCAACAACCGCGATCCGGGCTGCGGTCAGCATGAACGGCAAGATCGGGATAATTGCGCCAAGCGCGAAGAGGAAGAATGACGCGACCGCGGCCTCACGCGCGGAGCCGCCCAGTTCCTGGGGATCCAGGCCAAGCTCCTCACGCGCCAGCGCGTCGAGGGTGGCAGCCTGATCTTGAAGAAGCTGAGCCACGACCCGCTTTGCCTCGGCGACGCTCAGTCCCTTGGCCTCATAGATAAGCTGAAGCTCCTCGCCCTCGCCTTTGGGGTCCTCGACGAGCTCGCTCGACTCAATGCGGATCTCGCGTTCCGCGAGCTCACGCGAACTGGTCACCGAAACCCACTCGCCAAGCGCCATCGAGCAAGCGCCGGCCAGCAAGCCGGCGACTCCGGTTACGAGAATCCCATGATTGCTTATCGACGCTCCCGCGACGCCCATGACCAGGCTCAAGTTCGAGCAGAGTCCGTCATTCGCACCGAGGACTGCGGCGCGCAATGCGTTGCCTCCCACGGCGCGATGCCGGCCTTCGAGACGGCCCAGAAAACTGCCACTCAGCCCGCGCGGCTGTGTCCGGACCAACTGACCAAGGACCAGCGCGTGCCAGCGTTCCTGTGTGCTCATAGCGGTGCCTTGGGTCTCCGCCTGTCTCACATAGACATTGCGATCGGCAGCTTCCCTAGCGGCGATTGTCGACAGGACGGCATCGGGGCCCAACCAGCTGGCGAGCCATGTTAGGACGCGGCTGCGCCATGACGGGCTCCGCTCTCCGACCTGTGCTCCCGCAGCACGGAGGCGTCCTTCCCAAAACCCGACGTGGGCTTCCTCCATCCTGGCGAGATTGGAATACACTTTCGCGATTTTAGGATCGCGCTCACTGGCCGCCATCGCTCGGTATTCGGCGGAGCTGTCAACCTCGTCCTGCCAATTCTCTCGAAAGCGCTCTATGGCGGTTGCGTCTGCCACGACTCTTGATCCATTTGTCGCCGATAACCATTCGCCAACCATATTAGAACCTCCAGCCCACAATCTACTTGATAAACACCCCATCACTCGCATTAGTTAGTCCAACGCCTACGCCGAAATTCAATTCCAGTTGCGGCAGCAGATCAAAATTCAGCGCGGGCACGATGAAATGCTGCTGATCCTGCAACGACGGCAATGGCTGAATCGGCCCCATATCCCCATAGTACTCAACCGCCGGCGATACCCACTTGTTAAGTTCGTTAACCACTTCGCCTGACGGGTCGAATTGAAACCCGTCATGCGTCTGTGGCCCTCTGAAGGGCTTCTCTAGCGCCAGATTCGCCACCAATCTGAAGTCTTTGTAGCTCGCGCCGATAATCGGCCGCAGCTCCAGGTTCAGCGGATTCTCTTCCGCCTGCCGCCGCATATAGTCCAGTTCGATATTCCCGCCAAACTGCACCGGCCACTCGAAGGTCTGCGGAATCCCGAAATGGATCTTCGACCGCGACCCTGAGTATTGGTAGCCGTCCGCCGGGAACACCGCCATGCAGAAGTATTGCCCCAGTTCCAACCAGCGCAGCACCCCGAACGTCCCCTCGACCGTCTCATGCGCCTGGTAGACGTCCATCGCTTCCTTCGCCTGCTCGCCCTTCGCAGTCGTCGCGCTGTTCGAATGCAGCTCCAGCTCAAGATGCCCGGCCGGCGCGGTATCCGTGTCATAGATCTGGATTTCATAAAAATCGATCGCGACTGCCCCGCGCCCGCTAACCAGCATAGTCGCAATTCCCAATGTTGCACCGCACAAACCACCCTTCCATCTGTGCCGTCGCGATTGCATAATCTAAGAGCTACGCCGCCGCCAAAGCTCATTCCGCATTGGGTTTGGGCTAATCATCGATCATAATGGCGATGGTCTTCGGCATAAGCACGATCGCGGCCGATGGCCTCCTATGTGTTTATTCCAGCGAGGGTTTGCGTCGAGTCAGTTTCGAGGCCGTCGAACGTTACGGTGAAGTGCTGAGCGGTGCATTGATCGCGCTGCTCGCCTAATTTTTCGAATTTTCCCGATTCTGTCACGGGAGTGGGAAACTCGTAACAACCAAGGGCTAATCGCAACTTCCTCTGCAGCCAGTGGCATCATCGATCTGGCCTCAGGGCTCGCCGTCATACCGCGGCCCAACATTCGCCGTTTGATCAGACCCAGAAACCGAATTCATGGCTAGGCCGCCTTCGCTACTGGTGTCTCTACGGACACGACCGGCATTCCTAATGCCGCTGCGACTTGTTTGGTCCGCGGCCAGGTCCTCGATCAATGGGCCTATGATCATGGCGTCCATCTGCAATTTATCGAACGGGGCAAGCCGATCCAGAATGCGTACATCGAGAGTTTCAACGCGCGGTTGCGCGAGGAATGCCTCAACGAACATGTCTTCGTTTCCCTCAATGACGCGCGGCGCAAAATCGAACAGTGGCGGATCGCATATAATCGCGAACGCCCACATTCGAGCCTGGGCAACCTGACCCCCGAAGAGTTTGCGGCGTTGGCCAAAGAGCCAGGGAATGCAACCCTCGCCGCACCACTGGGCCAGCGCAAGAAAGGCTGGCCCCAGCGCTGCAAGGCGCTTCGGCTGCGGACCAAAACTCGACAGTTTTTCCGCCACCCTCAAACGGTGCGAAGGGTGGCCTGAAAAACTGCAATCGGAACCAATCCGTACGCGTCGAAAATGAATCAAACCCCGGCAACTACTAACTTACAAATGGGATACCAAAAGGGGTAAGACCAGTGGGACCATGTGTCCATGAGGTCACGCCCTCGCCTCTCGTAGACGAGGACCAAGGCGATCTGGCACGGCAGTTCGGGACTCTACAGAGCGACTTCAAGGAGAAAGTGGCATCGCTCGGCGGAGACATTATGAGCCAACACAATATTCGAGCTGCAGTTTCGAAGTCGTTCATAGCAGACGCCCTGAACAAAAGCCTGGTCGCTGACGTGGGGTGGTGCGGATGTGTTCCTATTCCAGATCAGAACCCCCGCACTCTTCGAAGCAGTTGACACTCGCACCCGCTTCCGATCTGAAGTGCGGTGATAAGCACTGCAGGACCGAATGCCACAAGAACTGCGACCAACCCTCGTGCGGTGCCTGTAATCAACGCAGGCCAAACGCGACTTGTGCAAACTCCATCAAGATGCTTGCGAAGCAGAATATTCCGCGAAGAAGAAGCTCTGCGAATCCGCGAATGCAATCAAAAGGGGCGCCGGTGAAGCAGCGGAGGGCCCTTGTAATGTGCGCTGCGAGGCTAGTGTAAAGGAATGCAGGCAGAAGCAAAATTGGTTGGACGTATGGGGAGGCAGAGAGGTCGAACAAATATCAGGAGATGCTCACCTCACAAAGACGAGCGCCCGAGTATGCCTGAACAGCCTCACCGCCAGGCAGCGACTTGGAGTCTTTTTCTGTCAAGAGCTTTGTGTCGGAGGAAGGAGACTTGGCAGCCGATATCACCATCCAGCCAAAGTCTATCGGACACCTCGCATGTTCAGTGCCCGGTCCGCTGCACACGAAAGTGTCTGTTAAATTGGAGCTGCCCGAACAACAGGTGGATGTCAATGCCTCCGCAAGGCCGCAAACGGTAGGCTCCGACCTTAATGTTGATCTCTCCGCGACGGTCAAATCGCTGAAGCTCAAAGCAATTCCGCCGCCCATTGTCGCGATACTGAGCCAAAACCCACAACTCATTATGGAGTGCAGCACAGGCCTCGCGGTTGCCGGTCTTGCGGCGAGGCTGAAGAGCACAGTGCGTGAGGATCTTATCCAAGATACCTTCGACGTGCCCAATCTCGCGGGAAATTGGAGCATCCCTATCCATCCCATCAAAGTGTCCATCGCTAAAATCCCGTACGTTTTAACGCCACGCTGGGAAGGAAAGGCCATTCTCTTCAGCCTAACGAACTAGAATGGGCTTCCCCCAAAGGCATCCCATACCACCAGTGTTCTCCGAGCTTGGCGGATCTAACGATATTAAACCTGTGACCGCAGCCCGACGATTCTCGTCCTGGCGATGCCGAAACAGACCAACTTGAAAACGCGCTTCACCGCCTCGTCTGCTCCGGCAGGATCCCGTTGGTGGATGACCAGCGGCGGAAAAACCGAAACTTAAAACCGCGCAGCGTGCATCACCGACGGAATGGAGAAACAAGACAGTTAAACGAAAAGTGGTGAGCCAAATTTCAGCATTGCAGGTGGGCCAGACCGTATTGTCAAAATCAGACCCGGGCGTAGCCGATTAGCATTGCCCAAAGGTATCGCCAATACTTTGAATAGAGCAACACCTTTTTGCAACGCGCCAATCCCTGCAGATACACGGTTTCGGGTTTTGCATGCAGAGACGGCCCAATTTGCAACGAAAGCGGGTCAATCGTCGGCGCAGCACTCTTCGCCTTTCCACGCCTCGCGCCTCTCTTTGACGACCAACCAGAGGATGGCGAGTGAGGTCACGGAATCGACCCACCATGCATTAAGGGTGAGCTGCACCAGCAGGCCCAAGACAACGACGAAGGAAAGCCAGCCGCAGGTGATGGCTTCGACCGCATCGGCACGCAGCGCCCGGCTGCCAAGCTTGACAGCGACCGCCAGCTTGCGCTTTGCGAGCAAGTACATGATGGGGATAGCAAGCAGGGTCACAACTAGACCCGGCCATGAAAATGCCTCGCCTTCACGCGTCCATAAACCCCACCCGGCGGCCACGATGATGTAGGCCGCAAGCGCAAAAAGCGTAGCGCCGCCGATTTTACTGGCGATGCGCTCCGCATTCTCGGAAAAGCTATGACCATGTTTCAATTCCACCGAAA
>Ga0335074_10016681_pt1 | contig 10345 bp, 9 predicted proteins | sample Lox_Sample_23_FD_206715 | JGI IMG/M metagenome (GOLD analysis project Ga0335074, IMG submission 206715) | Soil microbial communities from Loxahatchee National Wildlife Refuge, Florida, United States - Lox_Sample_2.3 | ecosystem: Environmental > Terrestrial > Soil > Wetlands | place: USA: Florida...
ACCACCGAAAAGATGGCGGCGTTGGCTCCGATACCCAGCGCGAGCGTAAGCGCCACGGTAATCCAGAGAGACGGGACCCGCGAGAGAGAGCGAACCGCAATTCTGAGATCGCGAAGGAAGGACATTTTCTTTCTCCGTCTGGGAAACGGTCTTTCGGGCCCGGGCACTGCCGGCTTCTGTGCTACAGGACTTCTGCGTGTCAGGAGCATTCAGGATAACCGGACCCGGCAACGCTCGCGGACCTGAAAATCCACCGTCTCTCTGCCCCGGAAATCCCTCAAACGCAGTTAACCGTTTTCAGCTTCCGCAAAAGAATACGACTGCAACAACAGTCCTCGTTTCAATAACGACCGTGCCACCCGGCTCACCGGCAAAGCCTTGCCGTCCCTTAAGTGAACGAAGGCTTTGCCGGAACGCGGAAATTCGAACTCCACGACATGGTCCAGATTGACGATCGCGCTCCGGTGGACCCGAATGAACCGCTCCGGGTCCAGGCGGCTGCAGATGTCCCTGATCGTCATTCGGTGTTCATAGCTGGTGTTTTGCAGGTGCAGCCGAAGCAGGTTGCCGTGGCTTTGCACCCATACGATGTCGCGAACCGGGATGAGCACGATCTTGTCACCGGCTTTCACGCTCATCCGGTTGAGGTATTTTGCCGGTGAGGCGGTGGTCTCTTGTCCAGGCGAATGCAGCTGCAGTCCGGTCTCGGGCTTGTCGAAGAACAATGCCTCTCCACCCGGCCAGCGGGATCGTTCCTGATTCGGAGCCTTCCACCCAGGAGCGCTCATATCGCTACCCCCTTGAATGATCGATTCAAACTCTCCCGAATTCGGGATCGTGGGTGTCGTGCAAGCCATTCAGGTGACTCATCGACCGAGAACGATTGGTTTTTGTGCCGTCATAAAGATCCGATCCGGGGAAATTTTCCCGCTTGACGGCCATGGAGTATGTTGATATCAACACATCTGGACGTATGTCAAGAGTTCAGCCGATTTCCTTTCAGACAACCCTCCGCGTTCGGGACGTTTGTTTGTGCCTGCACGTGCAGAGAGCTGCGCGTGCTCTGGCGCGGCGCTTCGACCTGGCTCTGCAGCCCCTCGGCCTCACCAATGGCCAGTTCTCCCTGATGATGTCGCTGAATCGCCCAAAGGCCCCTGGCATGGGATCCGTGGCGGAATTGCTGGCCATGGACCGAACCACTCTGACGGCCGCCCTGAAGCCTCTGCAGCGTCGGAGGTTGGTCGAAGTCGCCGTCGATCCCGAGGATCGCCGTGGCCGATTGCTCCATTTAACGCCACAGGGGCGAGATCTCCTCGCCCAGGCTGCACCGGTTTGGGAGCAAACTCATGCCGCTGTGGAAGCGACGCTGGATGCCGGTGGCGCCGATCGCCTGCGTACCGCACTGAGAGCGCTGGAGCAGAGACCGTGATCGCGTTGAGCGGTCTCGCGCCGGCGCATGAACCCAATCCCGGCCTATCTTCCGGAAGCCACGAGACGACAGGTAGCCACTCCCGGACGCAGTCGCTGCACCGCGGTCGACGACCATTCCTGATCGTTGTTCCGTAATCCCCGGCTCCTGCTTTTGGGCGATTTCCCACCCGCCCTTTACTATGGAACAGGAGGTTCTCCGTCCGAATGGTGGTTCGTAAGCTTGCGTGGTTCTGCCTGGCTTCGCTGGCCGGGCTGCTGCTCAGTCCCGCTGTCCAGGCCCAGAAGGCCCTGACCAACAACCAGGTTTCGGTCGATGGACTCTACCAGTTCACTCCCGACTCGAGCGGCAATGGCATCGATCTCCACTCTACCCATTCCGGGGGCGTTGCCGGGACCTTCAGCCACAGCTACCACTGGTGGCTCGGCTACCAGGCGGGATACTCCTACGCCCGCTACACCAACTACTACACCGGCCAGGTCTTCGGCATTCAGAACAACCAGCACGAGTTCAGCGGCTCGTACTACGTGCACGGCCCGCACACCCTTGCCGGCGTCCAGCCCTTTGCTCTCGCCGGTGTCAGCGGCCTGCTCTTCGCTCCGTCTCTGAATGGCGGCCAGAATGTTCCCCGCCAGTGGCGCGTGGGCGCCAACTACGGCGCAGGCGTCAACGTCCCTCTGCTGACCTCGTACTTCGGCCTCCGTTTTGAGTACCACGGCATCCTGTACAAGGCTCCGGATTTCGGCCAGTCCGATCTCACTACCAACGCCTGGCGCAGTACTTCCGAGGCCATGGCGGGCATGTACTTCCGCTTCTGAATCAGGCTATCGTCGTGGACTGCATCTTCTGCAAAATCGTCGCCGGCGAGATTCCCTCGAAGAAAGTCTTCGAGGATGACTCCGTCCTTGCCTTTCACGATATCGACCCAAAGGCGCCGAAGCACATCCTCGTAATCCCGAAAAAGCACCTGGCCTCCCTGGCCGAAGCGCAGCCGGGCGACGTGGCTCTTCTCGGACACCTGCTCGCCTCCGCCTCCGCCATCGCGCGCGAGCATGGCCTCGGCAAGGGCTACCGCGTTGTCATCAGCACCGGCCCTGAAGGCGGTCAGACTGTCGACCACCTCCATTTGCATCTGCTCGGCGGCCGCCAGATGCACTGGCCTCCCGGCTAAGCCTTTCCCAAAAAGGAACTCCCGCCGAAGCGACTCCGACGGGAGCTTTCGGTGAACCCGCAACCCTAACGGGCCAGAGCCAGTTCTTCCAGGCTGACTGCGTGAGTTGTCCCCATCGCGGCGCGGAACATCCCCACCACCTGGGCCAGCGTGGCGGTCCGAGGATTGGTCAGCTGGCACGCGTCCTTCTTTGCGTTGTCGGCCATGACCTCCAGATCGTCCTCCCGAACGCCGAGTTCGACCAGGCCGGCCGGAATCCCAACCGCGCGAGACAGCCGCCGGATGGCAGCGATGCCCTTCTCGCCGGCTTCCAGGTCGGAGAGGCCGCTGACGCCCTGTCCCAGCGCGATCGCGATGTCGCGGAAGCGCTTCGGGCAGGCAATCAGGTTGTACTCGCACACCACCGGCAGCAGGATCGCGTTGCAGACTCCGTGAGGCAGGTTATAAAAGCCGCCCAGCTGGTGGGCCATGGCGTGAACGTAGCCAAGGCTGGCATTGTTGAAGGCCATGCCGGCCAGGTATTCGGCGTACGCCATCTTGTCGCGGGCTTCCATGTTCTGGCCGTGAGCCACCGCCGACGGCAGGTAGTCGCGGATCAGCTCCATGGCCTTGATCGCGCAGGCGTCGGTAACCGGCGTGGCGATTGTCGAAACGTAGGCTTCAATGGCATGGGTCAGAGCATCCATGCCGGTCGCTGCGGTCAGAGACGGCGGCATCCCGGCCATCAGGACCGGATCGTTGATCGCCACGTTCGGCGTCACGCGCCAGTCAACAATGGCCATCTTCACGTGCGTGTCGGTGTTGGTGATGATGCAGAACCGCGTCACTTCGCTGGCCGTGCCCGCGGTGGTGTTGATGGCGAGAAACGGAGGCATAGGCCGCGACGACTTGTTCACGCCTTCGTAATCGCGGATATTGCCGCCGCCGGAAACAACCAGGCCGATGCCTTTGCCACAGTCGTGCGAGCTTCCGCCACCCAGGGTGACGATGCCGTCGCACTTGTTTTCAAAGTAGACTCGGACGCCGTCGTGGACGTTCCTGTCGGTCGGATTCGGTTCCGCGCCGTCAAAGATCGTGGCCTTGAGGCCCGCGCCGTTGATCATCTTTTTGATCTGATCGGCGACGCCCAGCTTGCTCAGTCCGGCATCGGTCACGATGAGGAGGTTGGTGGCGCCGAGAGCTTTCGCCTGCGCGCCTGTTTCTTTCGAAGATCCGATTCCCATCAGAGACACCGTGGGAAGATAAAAGCCGTACACCTGATCTGCTAATGCCATAAGTTTCCTTTCGAGTGCAATGTGGCGTCCCGCTCCAGGCGGGGGTGCCGTATTTTCCCAGGAGTCCTGAGGCAACCCCGCAGTTATGCGGATATGCTCCTGATGCCCTGCGCCGGATCCATGTGCTGGTTATTCACAACCTGACCACAGCCCGCTGCTGGCCTGTATCGGAGTACAGGCAACGAACGACACAGTAAGCACCCCAAAATACGGTTGAATGTGATCGCAATCACGAGGCAGCCCAGGAAGCATTACTTTCGTATGTGCAACCTGGAAGCGAATCCGGTTCGACCAGGGCAAAGGACAGGACTCCGACTTAGCGGATTACTGTCGGTTAGTCCCGCTAGTAAGGCAAACAAATGGATGCCGGCTTCCAGCCCACTTATTGAGCTGGAAGGCAAAGGATCTGCGAATTTTTTAAGCTCTTCCCTGCAGAAAGAGGCCTCTGGCAGCAAGCCCGAGGCCCCTGTGGGCGACCCAGCAGCAACCGCGTCGATGAGCCTTGATCCAGTCGCCGGCGACGCTATGCGGCTTAGGTAAGCAAGCCAGGGGCCAAAGCGCGCGGCCGGCGGCAGCTAAAACGAAAACGGCCAAGGAGAGCGTCAACGTCCGGCATAAAGTACTGAGAAAGCCGGTTCTACACCTGTGATATGGCGCACAGCCGATCGTTGCCTGCTTCAGGAAGGATGTCCACGATGAGTCAGTTGGTGTTACACAACGGAAGCCCATGTTCCAGGATGTAACACCCGGGAGCCGGTCTCTTCATGTCCACACAAGTGCTTTCAGAAGGTCAAAAGGCCTGGGAGCTCTATCTCGATCAGGGAATTATTGACGAACGGCTGGTGCGCACTTCGGTTGCCCGTTCATGGCAGCGTTGCCGTGGCCTCCGGGTGAACCCGATCTCGCCTGCCTCGAACTTCCAGGCAGAAGAGCAGCGGCTGGAGGAACGCCGCTGCGAACGAGAGCATTTCATCCAGGTTGCGCGGCCCTTCCTCGAGAATCTGGCGCGATCCGTCAGCGGGACTGATTTTCAGGTCATTCTCACGGATGAAGACGGATATCTGCTGGAACTTGCCGGAGATTCGGGCATTGTGGAGCAGGCTCGCGAGATTCATCTCTGCGCCGGCGCGGACTGGAGCGAGGGGCGCCGCGGAACCAATGCGATTGGAACGGCCATTATCGAAAGAGGTCCGGTTCTGGTGCATGCGTGGGAGCACTACTGCGCGGAAAATCAGTTTCTCACCTGTTACGCGGCTCCCATTTTCGATTCCGAGAGCCGGCTGGCCGGGGTGATCGATATCAGCGGCGACTTCCGGCAGGCTAATCCGCATACTCCAGGCATCGTGCAGGCGACAGCGCGGGCAATCGAGACTCAGCTTCGCTTCGAGGACATGCGCAAGCGGCTGGCGGCCGCTTCCTGCTGGTCCCGGGCGCTGGTGCAGGGCTATAGCGACGGACTGATCGCCGTGGATAACGCCGGTGTCGTGACCGCCATCAACGCCCGATGCGGAGAGATTCTGGGCATCGATGCAGAGTTGGCCCAGGGGAACCGCCTGGACCAGATCTATCGAGGAGAAGCCCCGATCCTTCAGGTCATACGGTCGGGCAAAGAATACGGGGGCCAGGAAATCATCGTCGATCCTTCCGGACGGCGCGCGCAGAGCTCGGCGTCTCTGCTGCGTGACGAGGAAGGCGCGATTGTGGGCGCGGTCGCCTTTCTGCGTGAACTGCACGGCGCTCAGGCGCAACGCAAGGCGCCGGTCTCCTTTTCGCGCCGCTACCAGTTCGACGACATTGTGGGAAGCAGCCTGGCAATGCAGACGGCCCGAGAATGGGCACATCTGGCGGCCACGTGCAATTCGACGGTGCTTATCCTGGGAGACAGCGGCACCGGCAAGGAGATGTTTGCAGGCGCCATTCATCATGCCAGCTCACGCAGCCGTGGGCCTTTTCTGGCCATTAACTGCGCGGCTATGCCGGAAAGCCTGATTGAAAGCGAGCTGTTCGGGTACAGCGACGGCTCGTTCACAGGGGCGAAACGAGGCGGCCAGAGCGGCAAGTTCGAAATGGCGAACGGCGGCACCATTTTTCTTGACGAGATTGGTGAAATGTCACTGGGCATGCAGGCAAAACTGCTGCGCGTGCTTCAGGAGCGCGCCGTCTCCCGCATTGGGTCTTCGGCAGAGATCCACGTGGATATCCGGGTGATTGCCGCCACCCACTGCGACCTGACCCAGGAAGTCGAGGCAGGCCGTTTTCGGGAGGACCTCTACTATCGGCTCGCCGTTCTGGAAGTGAAGATCCCTCCGCTGCGGGAGCGGAAGGAAGATATTCCAAAACTGGCGTGTTCCCTGCTGGCCAAGATTTCGCGGCGTCTGGAACGAACCGCTGTCCCTATCGGGCCCGACGCTGTGCGGAAGCTGGCAGAGTATTCGTGGCCGGGAAATGTGCGCGAGATGGAGAATGTTCTCGAGAGGGCTCTCATTCGAGCTCGTGGCGCACGGACGCTGGCGGCCGAGCACATCGAGTTGCCGGCCAATGGCATCCGGTACAGGAGCGGTCGCACGGCGGGGTCGCAGCCAGCTGAAGAGTCAGGGAGTTCGAAGCGGCTGCGCGATGTGGAGAGACGCACCATTGCCGCGGCACTCGGAGAATGTCACGGCAATATCAGGCAGACCGCGTCCCGGCTGGGAATTGCGCGCAATACCCTATACCGCAAGTTGCAGGAGTTCGGTCTGGATTCCGCGGAGAACGGCTGAATCAAAGGCCGTCCGCTTTGCCGGCCTCCTCCGCCTGGTTTTCCTGCCACTTTGATCGGGAGGTGAAGCAGGTAATTTGGTGGAGCTAGTCGGGATCGAACCGACGACCTCATCGTTGCGAACGATGCGCTCTCCCAGCTGAGCTATAGCCCCACAGCGGCGGGAAGCATTTCTGATTCTACTATGCCGCGCCGCGGCCGGCCAAAGCGGGCCGCATCCCGCGGCTCCTGAATTCAGAGGGTTTTCGGCGCCGCAGAGCGTGCTGACTCGGCGAGGGACGAGCGCAGCGCCGATGCCTGCTCCGTCGGAACTTCTCCCTGAGCGAGATCGCCGGAGCCCCCCCCACGCAGCCCCCGCTGGGCAAGAGCTTCCTTCAGAATGCGGCCACAGTCGAAACCGAGGTCGAGGCTGCGCGCAAAGAAGAGCGAAACCTTCCCGCCTTCTTCCGAGCTGAAAATGGCAACCGTTGAGGGGGCGGCAGAGGTGAGGCGAGTGGCCAGCAGCCTGACGTAGCTGGCGTCGCGATCCTTCCAGTTCCGGTCTACCAGACGCAGTCCTCCGGTAATAGGAACCTCGACCGCGAGTCGCGCAGCATGGTAATCGGCTAGCTGTTCGCGCAGTTCCATGCGCTCTTTGGCGCCATTTCTGGCCTCTGCCTTCAGGCGCTCAACAGCTGTGGGGATCTCCGGGGCGCCCACCGACAGCGCGGCTGTGACCCGGGCAAGAATGCCAGCATCAACGCGAGCGGTTCGCACGGCACGCAGTCCGCAGACGAATTCCACGCGGACGCCACGGCTGACTTTTTCCGTGCCGCGCAGCAGCATTCCGCCGATCTGCCCGGTGGACCGAACGTGGGTGCCTCCGCAGGCGTTGTCTTCAATGCCGTTGATTTCAATCAGCCGGATTTCGCCGGAGCGATCCGGCAGCTTGCGCAGGGCGCCGCTGGCCAGCATCGACTCGGCCTCGGCACGCGAGACGTAACGCACGGAGACCGCGCGATCTTCCGCGATGAGCTCATTCACCACGCGCTCAATGCGTTCAAGGCTGTGGTGGGCAGGCGGCGTCCCGGCCAAATCGATCGTAGAGGTGGATTCCCCCAGGTGGAACGACACCGTGGGCTCATTCAGCTCGCGGAGAAACACCGCCGAAAGCAGATGCTGACCGGTGTGCTGCTGCATGTGATCGAGGCGGCGATCCCATTCAATCTCACCCTCGATGCGGGTGTGGATGGAGAGGGGCTTACGAACCGCGTGCCAGACCTGCCCATGCTCGTCTTCTTCCACGGATTCGACCGGGATTTCCAGCGAGACGCCGCCAGGGGAAGTGGCCCGAATCTGACCGAGATCGCAGGGCTGCCCACCGCTGTCGGGATAAAAGGCGGTGCGGTCGAACGCGAGCTGCCAGAGCGACTCGCCCTGGCTGCTGGCCAGTTCGCGCACATCGGTGACGACCGCCGTGAAAGACCTCAGGAATGAATCCTTGTAGTAGAGCCGTTCAGCCGTGGGCATACAGAGACTCCTGGGCGGCCTGATCGGGAATCGCCCGACGCATCCGAGGGCCGGGGCAGCCTCGCTCTAGTTTAGTGCCCGCGCATCCAACTGTCGCATACTGATTACTGTTCGTTCTGGTACATGCCCGTCGCTCTGATCTGGATCGTTTCCCTGGCGAGTCTTGCGCTCATGCTGGCGCGCCCGCGGGGCATTCCCGAATACGTGTGGATCTGCGGGGGCGCCCTGCTGCTGGTCGCCGGCCGACTGCTGACGCTGAGGGAGGCGGCCCGGGCCATTTTCGACGGCCTGGATGTCTATCTCTTTCTCACCGGGATGATGCTCCTGGCAGAGCTGGCGCGGGAGGAAGGAGTTTTCGACTGGGTCGCCGATATCGCCGTCCATCACGCACGAGGGTCATCGGGCCGGCTGTTTTTATGGGTCTATGGGGCCGGTGTCGTGGTGACGGCGCTGCTTTCGAATGACGCTACCGCGGTGGTCATGACCCCGGCGGTCCTGGCCGCCCTGCGACGCGCCAAAGTTGAACCCCGGCCCCACCTGCTGGCCTGCGCTCTGATCGCCAACGCTGCCAGTTTTTTGCTGCCCATTTCGAATCCGGCGAACCTGGTGGTGTTTGGCCGCCAACTGCCGCCGCTGGGGCGGTGGCTGGCCGTCTTCCTGTTGCCGTCGGTGGTGTCGATCGCGGCAACGTTCCTCTGCCTGCGCACGATTTACCGGGAACCGCTGCGGCAACGTACCGCGCCCGTCGAAGTACCCTATCGCCTGCAGCCTGCAGGATGGCTGGCCGTCGGGGCCATCGCAATGGCTGCCGTGGTGCTGCTGGTTTCTTCGGGTCTTGGAATTCCGCTCGGTGCGCCGACCTGCGCGGTGGGCGTGGCAGCGCTGGCGCTGGTGGCCGTGCGGGATCGCAGCGCGCCGAAGAACGCAATCTGCAATGTCTCATGGAGCGTGCTGCCGCTGGTTGCCGGCCTGTTCCTGATTGTCAAGGCGCTGAACCGGGCGGGGCTCATGCGCCTGACCCGCGCGGGGATTGCCTGGGCAGCGGCTCAGCCCCATCACCTGGGCCGGTTTGCGGGTGGATTTGCCGTAGGCTTGCTCTCGAACCTGATGAACAATCTGCCTGCTGGTCTGGCGGCGGGGACCTCCCTGCGGCAGATGGGGCATCATGGGCCTCTCGCCGCGGCGCTGATGCTTGGCGTCGACCTGGGACCGAATCTCTCCGTGACTGGATCGCTCGCGACCATTCTGTGGCTGATCGCCCTGCGGCGCGAGGATGCGGAGATTACCGGGTGGTCGTTTCTGAAGGCAGGCGCGATTGTGATGCCCGTGGCGCTGGCGCTGGCCCTGCTCGCCCTCCCATAACGCCGTTTATAATCGGCGCTGCCACATATGGAAAACGAAAAATGCCTTCTGGAAGGGCGTCAGGTGCTCGAGATCACCGATATCATGGCGATCCTGCCGCACCGTTATCCCTTCCTCCTGATTGACCGCGTCATCGAGATCGAACGAAAGAAGCGCATCGTCGCCCTCAAGAGCGTCACCATCAACGAGCCTTTCTTCCAGGGCCATTTCCCGGGTTATCCCATTATGCCCGGGGCGCTTGTAGTGGAGGCCATTGCGCAGGCCGGCGGCGTGTTGCTGATGCCGGAAGTGCCGGATCCGCATTCCAAGCTGATGGTCTTTACCGGCATCGAGAGGGCCCGGTTTCGCAAGCCGGTCGTTCCCGGAGATCAGTTGCGCCTTGAGGTGGATGTGCTGAACTGGAAGCCGCGGGTCGCGAAGCTGGAAGGCCACGCGATGGTGGACGGCAAGCTGGCCTGCGAGGCGACTGTGATGTGCGCCCTGGTTCCGCGAACGCCGGATCCGGGTAACGAAAGATCCGCATCGGGACAGGTGAGCGAGGAGTGAGCATCCATCCCACGGCGATCGTCGCGCCTGGCGCGGTGATCCCCGATTCCTGCACGGTCGGGCCCTGGTGCACGGTCGGGCCCGACGTCGTCCTCGGCGAGGCATGCGAACTGGTTTCGCATGTGGTCCTGGATGGCCATCTGCGGATGGGAGCGCGCAACACCTTTTGCTCGTTCGCGTGCGTGGGGGTCGCTCCGCAGGACCTGAAGTATCGCGGCGAACCCACCGGCGTAACGCTGGGTGACGATAACTCCATTCGCGAATGCGTGACGATCTCGCGGGGTACGGCCGGAGGC
>Ga0335074_10016683_pt1 | contig 10344 bp, 13 predicted proteins | sample Lox_Sample_23_FD_206715 | JGI IMG/M metagenome (GOLD analysis project Ga0335074, IMG submission 206715) | Soil microbial communities from Loxahatchee National Wildlife Refuge, Florida, United States - Lox_Sample_2.3 | ecosystem: Environmental > Terrestrial > Soil > Wetlands | place: USA...
CGCACTCACTCCACTGGGGATGGTCTCGGATTTCCCGAGCAGCAACCAGACATCGAAAGGCGCCGAGGCGCAGAAGGACTACTTCGTCGAGAAGGACGGGGTGAAGTTCGCCGGTACGCATCTGCTGGTCGATCTTTGGGGCGCGCACAACCTGTGCGATCCCGAGACGATCGATGTGGCGCTGCGCGAGGCGGCCGAGGCGGCCAACGCCACCGTGCTGCACACGCATTTCCATCATTTCGGGCCGGATGGCGGGGTCTCCGGCGTGATCGTGCTGGCGGAAAGCCACATTTCCATCCACACGTGGCCGGAGCGCGATTTCGCTGCTATCGATATCTTCATGTGCGGGTCGTGCGATCCGTACAAGTCGTTGCCGGTGTTAAAGGCGGCGTTCCGGCCAGCGTCCATCAATCTGGGCGAGCAGCGGCGCGGGCTGATCGCCTAGCGCGCTGTCCTGCCCGCATGGCGACCGATAGCTGGATCAACGAGACGCTCTACCGCGACTGGGGACAGCGCTTCCTGGTCCGGCACGAACTGGCGCGCGTGCAGAGCGCGTTCCAGGACATCGTGGTGTTCGACAGCTTCTCGCACGGTCGGGTGATGCTATTGGATGGCGTGGTGCAGATCACCGAGGCCGATGAGTTCGTCTATCAGGAGATGATCGCGCACGTCCCGCTGCTGGCGCACGGCGCGGCGGCTTCGGTGCTGATCATCGGGGCCGGCGACGGCGGGGTGTTGCGCCGCGTGCTGGCTCATCGCAACGTGCAGCGGGCTGTGATGGTGGAGATCGACGGCGAGGTGATCCGCCTGGCCAAGGAGTTCCTGCCCGGGCTTGCCGGAGATGCCTGGAACGATCCGCGCGCCGAGGTGATCGTCGGCGACGGCATCGATTACGTTGCTCGGGCGCCGGATGCGGCGTTCGACACGATCATTGTCGATTCCACCGACCCGGTCGGTGTCGGCGAAGTGCTCTTTACTGACGCGTTCTATGGGAACTGCGCCCGCATTCTGACCGCGCGCGGTGTGGTGGTGAATCAGTGCGGCGTGCCCTTCATGCAGGCCGACGAGCTGCGCGAGACCAGTGCGCGTCGCGCGAAGTTCTTTCCCGAGGTCACCGCGTACCTCGCCGCCGTGCCGACTTATGTCGGCGGATTCATGACACTAGGCTGGGCCGCCAAGGACAAGGGACTCACTGCCGTGTCGGCGGACGAAATCAGCCGGCGGGCGGACGCGGCCGGTGTGTTGGGGACGACGCGGTACTGGACACCCCAGATCCATGTGGGCGCGTTCAACCTGCCGCCTTATATCTCGCGGGAGTTGCCGGGCGCGTCGTAGGAATGCGTAGCTCCGGAGAGCGGTGGAGGCACTGGACCATGGCTTGTTTCGGCTCTCCCAAGCCCTGCATCAGGCCGGCCGGGAGCCGCTGACCGTTCCCGCGAATCGCCCAGGCGACCGAGAAGCTACGCCGCCGCTCGCGTTGCCGGTACCGCGGTATTCCAAGCATGTGGAGCCGGGAGATCCGATCCCGGCGCCAACAATCGAGCAGCTTGGTTACCCGAGCTTAGCAATATAACCTTCGGCTTCCGCTTGTGGTAGCGTACCGGATCTGACCGCAACGCGCCAACGGGGAGGGCGAGAAATGAGCACGCGGCCGAAGCACTTGGGACACGTCAACCTGTATGTGCGCAACGCCGAACGTTCAAAGCAGTGGTACGAGGACGTTCTCGGGTTGCATATCTACGATTTCCGTCCTGGCTGGGCGGTGTTCATGTCAGCCGACCCGGAGAAATCACACGAAGTGGCGCTCATGCAAGTGGGCGAGGACGCTCCTTTGCAACAAAGAGGGCAGGTCGGGCTAAACCATCTGGCGTGGATGATGGAGAGCCTGGACGACCTGAAAGCGATCTATTCGCGGCTGAAGGAAAAGGGCGTGAAGATCGACAACATCGTGGACCATGGCTTGTCGATCGGCATCTATTTCCGCGATCCGGACGGCAACGGGCTCGAAGTATCGTACGAGCTGCCGCGACAGCAATGGCCGCGGCAGGAGCGGGTGTTCCAACCCGACGTGGTGGGCCTTGGCCATTTCCCGGGACCGTGGGACGAGGAGATGGCCGTACGGAACACCAAGTCCGCACAAGCCTCGGCACGCGCCTAAGCGCCGGCGGCTGCTGGTACGGCGTCCCTGCCGCAAGATGCGCGCGGATGCTACCTGCTCGGAACTGTGCGCCGGCGAGGTGGAGAAGGAGCCGACTCCGCGGCACTCTGTACGCGATTGCGTCCAGCCAATCTGCCCAGGCTGCCACGTCTGCCGGGAGGGCATCCGATGCGATGATTTGAATGTCGCTGAGCACAGACGCGAGGTCGCAGCGCTTGCAGGCGCGCTGGTGATACGCGTCGAGGAACCGGATCATCGCCTGGAACGCCTGTTTGGCCGATAATGTCGGGGCGCTCATCCCAATCCTCCACGGGAAAGACTGGATTATAGCCATATCCAAAGATGAAGAAGCGGGGCCTGGCATTGAACCCCCATTCGTGATGCGATTTCCCCGCACCTGCACCCGGGCTTGTCGCCCGTCGGGCAGGACCCGCGCCGACCAGACGTTGCCATAGCGGTCTGTGCCGACGACATCGCCTGGTTCGTTGGCGACGCTTAGCAGGAGTTGCCGACTTTCAGGCGTGTCGTGCGGCAGGTGCCCTTCCGCCTGTCGAAAGATGTGGGCGATTCGTCGCTCATCGATCAGGACTCTCGGTGCCTTGCCGGCCACCAGTGCCGCTCTGCCTACCGGAAGCTCTGCACCAGACTCCCGGCAACCAGCCGCCAGCCATCGACCAGCACGAAGAACACCAGCTTGAATGGCAGCGACACCACGCTGGGCGGCAGCATCATCATCCCCAGGCTCATCAGGACGCTCGCCACCACCATGTCGATGACCAGGAAGGGCAGGAAAAGCAAGAACCCGATCTCGAACGCGCGCCGCAGCTCGCCCACCATGAACGCCGGGATGAGGGCGCGCCACGGCGTCTGATCCGGGCTTGCCGGTGTCGGCAGGTTGCCGACGTCAAGAAAGAGCCGCAGATCCTCGGGACGCAGGTTATGTATCATGAAGGTGCGGAATGGCTCGGCTGCGCGCCGCAGCCCCTCGATGCTGTCGATATGGCCTTGCGTCATCGGCAGCAGCCCGGCGGCCCACGATTGTTGCAGCACCGGCTGCATCACGAAGAACGTCAGGAACAGGGCAAGCCCGATCAACACCATGTTGGGCGGCGTGCTCTGGGTGCTGAGCGCACTGCGCAACAGCGACAGCACGATCACGATGCGGGTGAATGCGGTCATCATGACAAGAAGGCTAGGTGCCAGCGACAGCAGGGTGATCAGCGCGGTGATCTGCACGAGCCGGCTGGTCACACCCGCCTGGCCGGGCCCGCCCAGATCGATGCTCAGCGACTGCGCGTGCGCCACCGCCGGCAGCAGCAGTACCGCCAGCGCGACGAACAAAGCGCCTGTGCGACTCATGCGCGCGGCCGCACTTTGTTGCGGGCGTCGCAAAGCTTCAGGAGATGGCCAGCACAAGGTCGGCCATGAGGATCCAGGCGGTCGGCCATCACGGTCGGAGCCGCCGGCTATGGCAGTCGAGGCGGCAGGTTTCATGGATGGCGCTCGCGACCCGCCGGATCGATCCAGCCGACCACAAGGTCCTGTCCGGCGCCGGTCAGCAGCACCACCTGACGATCGGCACAGCGCACCACATGCAGGCGGCGCCGGGCATCCAGCGCAATCATGTCTTCGACCGACAGCAGTCGTCCGCTGGCCGACGGGCGTCTTGCCAGCCCGGCCAGCCGCGCCCCCCGGCCAGCCAGCCAGATCAGCGCGAGCACCGCGGCCAATGCGGCCAGAGCGGTGAGCAGAGAGGTAAAACTCGAGAGCATGCGCGGCCTTTTGCCGGAGAGAGAAAACGGTTCTTGGATCAGGGATCGGGCAGCGACAGCCTGAGCGCATGTGCAAGCGCATCGAGGTCGCCGCGCAACATCATCAGTTCCACGCGCATCTCCCGCCCCTGCTCGGGAGCCAGGTCGAGTGCCCTGGCACAAAGCAGCCCGACATGGGTCGCCAGACCGGCGAGATCGATCCGCTCGCCCGCTTCGGCCAGCGCGCGCGCCAACCGCGCCGTAGCGGCAAGCGAGCGCGCGAAGTCGCGCACGGCCTGCCCCGAGGCATCCGGAAAGCAGCCCTCTTCCGCGACCCCCGGCCGAAGCGACAGGAATGGTGCGTGCGGTGGTGTTCGCATCACGCGAGTAAAACGCATTGGTCTTACCGAACCGTTGCCTTTTCGCGGTGTGCAATTAACCACCCGTTCAGCCACATGGGCGCAATCTGTTCGCCGTGGACCCGACCCAACTGAACCTGCTCGATTTGGCGGATCGCCGGCTTGCCTGGCTAGACCGACGGCAGGGGGTGCTGGCGCAGAACATCGCCAATGCCTCGACGCCCGGCTGGGTGCCGCAGGATCTGCCCCCCTTCGCCGCAAGCCTCGCCGCCGAGACCGGCACCAGCATGGCGCAGACAGACCCTGCCCATCTCGCGGGAACCGCCGACGATATCCTGACGGGTGTCACGACGCGCCCGACCGCGCAGGCCCCAGATGGCAATGCGGTGGCGATCGACCAGCAGCTCGCCGCCGTGGCGGACAGTCAGACCGAGCAAGAATTAGTACTCAACATCTACAAGACCTATATCGGCATGTTCAACACGGCGCTCGACCACGGCGCCTCATGACAACGGGGCCGACATGGAGCTGAACAAGGCACTCAGCATCTCGGCAAGCGGCATGGATGCGCAGACCACGCGGCTGCGCGTGATCGCGGAGAATCTGGCCAACGAGAGCACCACCGGCTCGTCACCAGGGGCCGATGCGTATCGGCGCAAAACCGTGACATTCGGCAACCAGATGGATCAGGCAACGGGTGCCGAGCTCGTCACCGTGACGAACATCGGCCAGGACATGAGCGACCTGCCGCTGCGCTACGATCCATCCAACCCGGCGGCGAACGCTGACGGCTACGTCAAGCTGCCGAACGTCAACAGCTTCATCGAAATGATGGACATGCGCGACGCCGAGCGTTCGTATGAGGCGAATCTCGCGGTGATGCAGACGACTCGGAGCATGCTGTCGCGGGCGATCGACCTGCTGAAATGAGCGGCGGTATCCCCACCATCACGGTCACTCCGGCGGCGGCGGCTGATGCGTACAGCCGAACCGCGGCGGGGGGCACGGGGGAGGCTGCGTCGGCGGATTTCGGGGCGACGTTACAGCGCGCCCTCGGCGACGCGGTCGCCACCGGGCAGGACGCCGAGGCAAAGGCGATGCAGGCGATCCAGGGCGGCGGCAATATTACCGAAGTCGTCACCGCGATTTCCCGCGCCCAGCTTGCGTTGCAGTCGGCGACCGCGGTCCGGGATCGTGTCGTGCAGGCCTATCAAGACATCATCAAGATGCCGATCTGAACCAGTGACAACCTGCGTCCGTAGGGCGGAAAAGCGCAGCGCATCCCGCCATCGCCCAACCGCGTGCATGGCAGAGTACGCTTCGCTGTTCCGCCATGCAGCGCCAAAGCGGGTGCTCGGCAAATGAACGAGGCCGACCTCGTCGCCCTGATGCACGACAGCATGCTGGTCGTGCTGAAACTGGCCGGTCCATTGTTGGGCGTCGGGCTCGTCGTGGGCGTGCTGGTCTCACTGCTACAGGCAGTCACCCAAGTACACGAGGCGACGCTGGCGTTCATCCCCAAGCTGCTGGCGCTCGGCGTGGCGATGGCACTGCTCGCGCCGTTCATGATGGCCACGCTGACGACGTACGCGCACGTGCTGTTCGACCGCATCATCACGGTGGGCACTTCATGAGCCAGGCCGATGCGGCATTGCTGGCCGCATTGCCGGGCTGGGCGTTCGCCTTCGTGCTGGTGCTGGGACGCACCGGAGCCGCGATGATGCTGCTGCCGGGCCTCGGCGAGGCGGACCCTCCCGCCATCGTCCGCGCTGGTTTCGCCATTGCACTGACTGTGCTGGTGGTACCGGCGATCGCGCCTCTGGTGCCGGCGGTGCCGGTCGGCACGGCCGCCGCCGCGGCGATGGTCGCGGCGGAGGTGGTCACCGGGCTGTGGCTCGGCTGGCTGGCGCGCATGCTGGTGATGGCACTGCCGATCGCCGGGCAGTTGCTGTCGTACATGCTGGGCGTCTCCAATGTGCTGCAGCAGGATCCGGAAATGGGCTCGCAGACCACGGCACTCGGGCGGCTGTTCTCGCTCGCCGTGCCGGTGGCCGTGCTCAGCTCTGGTCTTTATGCACTACCGGTGGCCGCGCTGGCCGGCAGCTACCGATTGATCGCCCCGGGCGCGCTGCTGCCGGCAGGCGCCGGCACCGATCTTGCCGTGCGGGCCATGGCCGACGGCTTTGACCTGGCATTGCGGCTGGCCTCGCCGATGGTAATCGCCAGCGTCGTCTGGCACGTGGCAGCGGCCTTGCTGGCCCGGCTGGTGCCGCGCGTGCAGGTGTATTTCCTCGCCCTGCCCGGTCAGATCCTGGGCGGTCTTGTGCTGTTGGCGGCGCTCGCAGCGTCCATTCTCGCGGCCTGGCAGGATGCGGTGCGGGTCGGGTTCGACGCGTTGCCGGGATTGCATTGATCGTCCATGGCCGACGCTGAAGGCCTTGGCGGCGACCGAACGGAAGCGCCGACTGCGCGTCGGCTGCAACGGGCGCGCGAGTCCGGTCAGGCCCCAATCTCACACGAGTTGGCGGGACTGGCCGTGCTGGCCGCCGGCGCGCTGATGCTGGGCATCGCCGCGCCGGCCGCCACCGAGCACCTCGTCCGCCAGCTTGCGGTCTTCTTTGTGCACATCACGATGTCGCCGCAGACGGCGTTCCGGCTTGCGACAGAGGCCGCGCTCGGCACCATGCTGCCAGTGATGGCGGTGGCGTTGTTTTGTGGCGCCGCAGCGGTGCTGCTGCAAACCGGGTTCCTGATCAGTGCCGCGCCGTTGCAGCCGAACTTCGGCCGGATCAACCCGGTGGCCGGGCTGCGTCGTCTGATCAGCGTGCAAAGCTTGATCGAGACGGGGAAATCCATCGCCAAGCTCGCCGTCACGGTGGCCGCGCTGTGGCGCGTGCTGACGGGCGACCTGCCGCAGCTCATGGCCGCGCCGTTCCACGATACGCGCAGGCTGGCGGCATCGGCGCTGCTGCTGTCGTTGCATGTCGTGTTGGCGGTGCTCGCGGTGCAGGCGGCCATCGCCGTGCTCGATCTGGTGGTGGTGAGGGTCAGGCACGCGCGCGACCTGCGCATGAGCCGCGTCGAGATCCGCGAGGAGCAGAAGGAGCTGGAGGGCGATCCGAAGATCAAGGCCCGGATCCGGCGGTTGCGAATGCAACGGGCGCGGCGGCGGATGCTGGCGGCGGTGCCCAAGGCGACCGTCGTGGTCACCAACCCCACTCATTACGCCATTGCGCTTTCCTATGATCGCGCAAGGAGCCGCGCACCCACCGTGGTTGCCAAGGGGGTCGATTTCATGGCGGAGCGGATCCGCGAGATCGCCATCGTGCACGCGGTGCCGCTGGTCGCCAACCCGCCGCTCGCGCACGCTTTGTATCGCCTGGAACTGGATACCGAGATTCCGCCCGAGCACTACAAGATGGTGGCCGAGATCATCGCCTATGTCTGGCGCCTGCGCGGCCGGCTGCAGGGCGCTTCCGCGGCTGCCGGGTGAGGAAAACGGCGGCAAGTCGGCGCTTCCGGGCGATTGGCGCGACGGCCGCCGATCTCGCCCATGATTTCAATAACCTGCTGACCGCGATCACCGCGGTGGTGGATGCCGCGCTGGCGCGTCCGTCGATCGATTCCGAAACCCACCGCGATCTGATGGGGATTAGGGCCAGCGTAGAGAGCGGCGCTGCCATGGTGCGGCGCCTGCTTGCCGGGGGGGATCTGCTGCCGGGAGATCTTCGGCTTGCCGCGATCGATCCGATCGTGGAAGCATTCGTCCCGACCTTGCGCCTCGTGATCGGGCCGGGCATCCGGCTGGAACTCACGCTCGGGCTACCGGCAGGCGCCGCCATGGTGGATGCCGACGAGCTGCGCCACGCCTTGCTCAACCTGACCGTGAACGCCCGCGATGCGATGCCGGGCGGCGGCGCGCTGAGCATCACTACGAACATGGCGACACCCGAACAGCCGCTTGCTGCCATGCCGCAACCGGTCCCGCCGGGGCGTTATGCAGTTATCGCGCTGCGCGATAGCGGCGCCGGGGTTATTCCGGAGCTGATGGAGCAGGTCTTTGCTCCTTTCTTCACAACGAAATCAGCGCAGAGGGGCAGCGGACTCGGCCTCCATTCCGTGCACGAGACGATGCGCCGGCACCGCGGCTTCGTGACAATGGCCAGCACGCTGGGTGTGGGAACCGAAGTCCGGCTCTATTTTCCGCTGCATGGCGCGCCTTCCCGCGCCGGTGCCGGTCGGCACGCGCTGGTGGTGGAAGACGAACCCGTGCTGCGCCGGTTCGTGGCGCGTCTGCTGGACGGGCAGGGCTGGCGAGTGACCGCGGCGGCCGACGCCCGGGCCGCCTTGCGTGCCGTCTCCGGCGACCGCGCCGAGCGCGAAATGCCGGCTGTCATGATCTCCGATATCGGGCTTCCCGACATGGAGGGGCCGGCGTTGGTGCGCGCCGCACGGCGTATCCGACCCGATCTTCCGGTGATCCTGGTTTCAGGTTACGGGGAAGACAGCTCCCTGGCCGACCTGAGCCGGGTCGTCTATCTCCGCAAACCGTTTGGCGCCGTAGAGCTGCTTGACGTCGTTGCCAGCCTGACCGCATCCAGTCCGGACACATCCGGTGTAGCCGAATCGGCCTAGTTCATGCATTGTTCTTGCGCTAAACCTGGAGCCGCTTTGAACAGGATGAGAACAAAAGGTTGAGATCACGGAAACGCGAGGGTTGCCATCGTGTTCACTTGCGGCCGGAACACGGTTCTGCAATTATCGCGCGAGTGGTGCGCACGAAGACTGAACGCAGGGTTGTAATTCCCTGCCCTGGCATAGGGATTCCCCGGATGGAAAAAAATAAGGCATTGGACGCCGCCGTCGCACAGATCGAACGGGCCTTCGGCAAGGGCTCCATCATGCGCATGGGCGCCCGCGGAAGCGACGAGCAGATCGAAGTAATTCCCTCGGGTTCCCTCGGGCTCGACCTAGCGCTTGGCATCGGCGGCCTGCCGCGTGGACGGATCGTCGAGATCTACGGGCCGGAGAGCTCCGGCAAAACTACCCTCGCTCTGCACGCGATCGCCGAGGCGCAGAAGCGCGGCGGCACCTGCGCGTTCGTCGATGCCGAGCACGCGCTCGATCCGGGCTATGCGCGCAAGCTCGGTGTCGATGTCGATAATCTGTTGATCAGCCAGCCCGATGCCGGTGAGCAGGCGCTCGAAATCGCCGATACGCTGGTGCGTTCCGGCGCGATCGATGTGCTGGTGGTCGACAGCGTCGCCGCACTGGTGCCGCGCGCCGAGCTGGAAGGTGAGATGGGCGACAGCCACATGGGCCTGCACGCCCGGCTCATGAGCCAGGCGCTGCGCAAGCTCACCGGCAGCGTCTCGCGCTCGAACACCATGCTGGTTTTCCTCAATCAGATACGCATGAAGATCGGCGTCATGTTCGGCAACCCGGAAACCACGACGGGCGGCAACGCGCTGAAATTCTATGCCTCGATCCGGATGGAGATCCGCCGCATCGGGCAGATCAAGGAACGCGACGAGGTGGTCGGCAACCAGACCAGGGTGAAGGTCGTCAAGAACAAGCTCGCTCCGCCGTTTCGCCAGGTGGAGTTCGACATCATGTATGGTGAGGGCATCAGCAAGGTGGGCGAGCTGATCGACCTCGGCGTGAAAGTCGGTGTTGTAGAAAAATCCGGGGCATGGTTCAGTCACGACAGCCAGCGGATCGGCCAGGGCCGCGAGAACGCCAAGCAATTCCTGCGCGACCACAAGGAGGTCGCCGAGGTGATCGAGCGGAAGGTCCGCGAGCAATCGGGCGTCGTCGCCAACACCATGCTGGCGACCGAAGACATGGACGAGGAGGCCGAGGCCGCTGAGTAGGCGGGACCGTCATTGCGAGCCGAAGGCGAAGCAATCCCCCGGTGCTCTCTCGCTTTCGCTGGAAGCGGCCGATCATGCGCTGATTGCGGCTGCCAACGATGTGCTGGCACGGCATTACCGGCCGTTCTGGCACTCGGTGGCGGCGGCGGTGCGCGGCTCCGATGGGCGAATCTGGACCGGCATTCACTTCGGCGCGACGGTCG
>Ga0335074_10016684_pt1 | contig 10344 bp, 13 predicted proteins | sample Lox_Sample_23_FD_206715 | JGI IMG/M metagenome (GOLD analysis project Ga0335074, IMG submission 206715) | Soil microbial communities from Loxahatchee National Wildlife Refuge, Florida, United States - Lox_Sample_2.3 | ecosystem: Environmental > Terrestrial > Soil > Wetlands | place: USA...
TGCGCGCGGGGGTTGTCATGGGTTGCAGTCTAAGCACAACGCCGGGGGGCACGAAAGCGGACTGCAACCTGCTCTGGAGATCGTGCCCGGATTTTGCCGCGCCAGCCGGTTTTCGTTTTGGCCGCGGCTGCGGACCGAAACGATGAAGAAGCGGCCATGGAAGATCGTGGCGCGGTGGCTCGGCGCTTTGGCGACGGCGGCGTGTGTCGCGCACAACGCCGCGGCGCAGCCGCTGACCTTGCGCTACGGCCAGGACTGGTCGTCGGCCCACAGCATTTTTTCGCTGCCGATTGCCGTGGCGCAGCGCGAGGGCTTGTTTCGGCGCCAAGGCTTGAACGTCAAGGTCGTCATCCCGGTGCCGGGCGGCTCGGACAAGATGGTTTTTGATGCCCTCGACAAGGGCTGGATCGACGTCACGCACATCGCCACGGCGTTTCTGATCCGGGCCGCGATGAAGGGCTCGGATGCGGTGGCGATCGATGCCGAATTCCGAAATCCAATCTACAGTCTGGTCGCCAGGCCCGGCATCAGGAGCTATGCGGACCTGCGGGGAAAGCTCATCGGGCTTGCCGACGAACAGGGCTCGATCACGATCTCGACCCGCACGCTGCTGGCGAAGCATGGATTGGAGCGCGGCACCTTCAACGTGAAGACCGAGGAGGGGACACCGCAGCGCTTGTACTGTCTGCTGCACGGCAATTGCGATGCTGTCGTGCTCGGTCAGCCGCAGGATTTGCAGGCGCTGGCGCAAGGCTATTCGGTGCTTGGCCGTTCCGGCGAGGTGGTGCCGGACCTGGTCTATACGGTGACGGCGGCGCGGCGCGGGTGGGCAGAGGCGCACCGTGAGGAAGTCATTCGCTACGTCCGCGCCATGGCGGACGCCTTTGCCTTCATCCGCGATCCGGCCAATCGGAGCAAAGTCGTCGCCGACATTGCCGCGGGCACCGGCTGCTCCGCCGCGATCGCCGCGCAGACATTGGATTTGTTCAACGAGCCCGGCCGCGATGTGCTGCCCAAGCGCGGCGAGATCGACCTCAAAGGCCTGCAGCAAGTGATCGCGATGATGGCGCAGGCGGGCCTGCTCAAGCCGCCGCTACCGCAGGCCGAGCGCTTCGTCGACTTGCAATATCTGAACGCCGCCGGCGTTCAGTAACGATCAGGGGACCCGTATTTGCTTGACGCGCTGCGAATACAGCTGTCACCGTCAGGTGCACCCTCGTCGCCCGGCGGGCAGCGCTGATCGGCGCGCACTGCGCCAGCCGACTGCATCGCCGGCGCCAGGCCGCCGCTGATGAATCTGATGCATTCCGCGCTGTAGGGAACGTCGTCGGTTTTCGGACACACCGAGGCGGCCGGCGCCGGCGCCTCGGCGGCGGCCAGAGGCCCGATGACGATGCGATGATTGTGCTCAATCCAGATCAGGCCGGCCGCTACGATTGCGGCCAGCGCCAGATCAAGCTTCGAGAGTGCCATGTGTCGTCGCTTCGGCGCCTCATTCCCGCATGGCGAGGCGCCACCAGAACATCAGCGCATAGACCACGTAGGGGATCGACAGGATAGGGACCAGCCAGACCAGGAACAGCGGGATTTTGTTGGTCACGCGCTCGGGCAGCATCATGGCGATGAGGCCGAGCACGCCGGCGACCAGAATGGTCGTCACGTCCCAGCCATACCAAAGCATATTCGGCCCGGTGCCGGACTGTACGGCTTCCACGCCCCACGCGAAGCGGCCGATCGCCGGAAAGTACGTAAAGACCGCCAGGTTGAAATACACCGACAGGCAATAGACGACCGGCCCAGCAATCGAGAATGTTATCGCGAACACCTTGAACCTGCTCGATGCGGCCAAGGCCGACCCGGTAGCCGTGGTCGGTGCTGTTGCCGAATTGGCTGTGACAGTCGTGCTCATGCTCCGAACCCCCTGGTGTTGTTGAGGACGTGGCCGACGATGAACAGGAACCAGACCATCACGGCCAGGACCAGCGTCACGCCTTTGCGCGCATTGTCGTATTCCGGGTTCTGCGCATTCTTCCAGAAGTACCAGTAGGCCGGCAGCAGCACCAACCCGAGCGTGGAGACATGTTCCTTGAAGTCGAAGAAGCCGCCGGTCTTGAAATAATGACCCTGCTCGAGCGGAATGCGGATGTTGACGCGGTAGCTGGTGTAGATGAACGAGCCGATCAGGAAGACGAGCACATACAGCACACAGACTGCCGTCGCATATCCCGGAGCCGAGACGGCGCGGAAGCGCGTGACGATGCCGCCGGCCGGTTGGCGCACCGGAAAAGCTGCGGCCATCGCCTGGTGGGTCAACGCTCCCAGAAGGCCGAGCGCCAGAATCAGATGGACGAAGAGCCATACGGTCCAGAAGACGTTGCTCGTTGAAATCGGGCTGGTCATGGTCCTCCCCTTTTTTCGCGCGCCCCGCGAAGTGTTTTGTCGCAATTGTAGTCCACTGGATCGGATTGTCGAGCGCCGGAAACGGAACCGGTCATGCAGTTTCGCAAGAACCGCTCCGGCGGCGGCGCGCGGTTGCGCAGTCGAGCGCCCTTGTGTTGGCTCGGCGTGCTCGCCTATCCTCGCGAGTTACAAAGCGGACTCGGTCGCGCGTGCGTGCATGCACCGGGACACGGGCTACGCGGGGGCGAAACGCCTGGGAACCTTGCATGGCTCGGCTTCGATTCGCCGTCATTCTCGCGCTGGTGCTTGCCGCTCCGATCGTTGTGCATGCCGGCGGCGTCGACTTGACCGATGAGGACCTCAACGGCGGCGCCGATGGTCCTGCCTTCTTCGGCTTCGTGCGTCTGGTCGACGGGCCGGGGATTGACGACGCCAAGGTCACCGCAGAACTCAAGGGCGGCGCTTTGGTGACCGCAACGGATATTTTGGGCCTCTACAAAATTCCGGGGTTCGGCAAGGACGTCAATCCCGACGACGTCGCCATCTCCTGTGCCAAGGACGGCTACAAACAGGCCAACGTAGTGCGGCGTCCGCACGCCGCCAACGACGTCAAGGACCCGATCGAGGTCGACTGCTATCTGCAGAAACTGTGAGCACCTTGCGCCTCGGCTGCAATTTCGAGATCGTTCCATGAACAGAAGTCGTGCGCTTCTCGGCCCGTTGACGGCGCTGTTCGCCGCCGCCGGCGCCGTCGCCGTGGCGGCGCAGACGGCCCCGCCAACCCCCGCCAAACCGTCGGCTTCGCCTTATGCGATGACGCTGGGCGACATGATGAATACGCTCATACAGCCGCGCCACGCCAAGCTTGGCCTCGCGGGTCGCGCGCAGAATTGGGCGCTGGCCGAATATGCGCTGGTCGAGATCCGGCAGTCGTTCGCCGGCATCATCAAGGCGCAGCCGACGTTTCGCGGACTGCCGGTCGCGGAACTGGTCAGCGCGGCGGTCAGCCAGCCGATGAATGCGGTCGACGCCGCCATCAAGGCGCAGGACCCGCAGAAATTCGCCGCCGCTTACGCGCAGCTGACGGCCGGCTGCAACGCCTGCCACGCCGCAGCCGATCATCCGTTCGTGGTGATCAAAGTGCCAGACGCGTCGGCGTTTCCGAACCAGGATTTCACCCCGCACCGATAGGCGGGCGCTCAAACAAAAATCCCTCCCCGCGAGGGGAGGGATTGGTTTGCGCGCAGATGGTACGAGTAATCAGTCCAGCGGCTCGACCTTCACCAGCGCGTGGTCGTGATTGCTGCCGACCCAGAAGCTCACCGGAGTGGTGGTGTTGTCGACGTACACGGTGCGCATGTTGGTGTCGGACGGCATCAGGTATTGGTCGGCCTTGCCGGTCTTCGGATCAAGCCGCACCACGCGGTCGGTGCTCATGGTCGACGCCCAGATATCGCCGTTCTTGTCGAAATTGGCGCGGTACGGGTAGGTGTAGGGCGGCAACGCATATTCGGTGAACTTTTCCGTCTTTGGATCGAACACCGCGACTTTGTTGCCACGATACTCGGTCACCACGATGTTGCCGTCCTTGTCGAGCTCCATGCGGCGGAGCCGCGCGTGCGGCGTGGGCGGGGTGAACCACGTCACCTTCAGCGTCTTGGCGTCGATCTTGCCGAGATAGCCTTCGCTGAACTCGGCCATCCACAGATTGTTCTGACCATCCGACATGACCTGATAGATGCCGTAGTGGTGGTGGGCGGCATCCGGCAGCGAGTCGGTTGGATGGAAGCGCTGCCAATCTCCGGTGTTGAGATCGAGCCGGTAGACGTTGCCGGTGCCGACGTCCTTGGTCCAGACCTTGCCGTCGACATCGTGACGCAGACCGACGAAGTTGAGCTGCACCCGGTTGTCGTTCCATTTCGGCGGCAGCGGGTAGTATTTAATCTCGCCGGTCTTCGGATCGAGCTCGCCGAGCGAGCCCTGATACATCGTGTCGAACCACATCATCCCTTCCTTGTCGAAGGAGATGCTCAGCAGACCGGTCGGCGCGTCCGGCTTGAACAGCTTGATGGGATATTCGGTGAGCTTGAGCGTCTTCGGATCGAACTTGGAAATGAACTGCTCGCCGAAGTCGGTGTACCAGACGTTGCCGTCCTTATCCTTGAGGATGTCGTGCGGCTCGATGGTCGGCCGCGGCAGGTTGTACTCGGTGACGACGACGTGCGTGGAGTCGCCGGTCGGCCGCGGCAGCGTCTTGAGCGAATAGGTCCACTTGTCGGTGGCGCTCAGATTGACGGTCGCCAGGTATTCCGCGAGCTTGCGGTACTCTTGCGGGGTGCCGGCGCGCGCACGGTCGAGCATCGGCTGCGGCTTGACCGGCTGGCTGACGGCGCCATAGCCCATCATGCGCTGCACGACGTGCATCCATTCGTCGACGTTGTGTGTCGACAGCGCGACGCGTTCGAGCGTATGGCAGCTGGTGCAGTTGAGCAGCGCGGCTTTCTGGTCGTCGGTGCCCGGCATGCTCATCAGCCATTCGGCGTCGGTGAGCTGATCGGCGAGGTTCTTTGTCGGGACCAGCTTGAGATCGACATTCGAGGTCTGTTCGGTGGCGACGCTGGCGGCGGCCGGCGCCGACAGATCGTAGCCGACGGCGCGGATCGCCAGGGTGTAGTGGCCCGGCTCCAGCCGGTTTTCCGGAAATGCGTAGTGGCCTTTGGCGTCGGTGATGACGCTCACCGAGACAATCGAGCCGTCCTTATGCGCAGTGACGACGACGCCTTCCATGGCGCCTTCGGCGGCCGAACTCACCGTGCCGGCAATCGCCGCCGAGCCTTGGGCATTCGCGCCTGTCGGCGCCGCCGTCTGGCACAACACCACCGCCAGCGCAGTGGTTACGCTCAGCATGATCGTTGATTTCATGAAAATCGCTCCCTACGAATGAGTTTTGTCGGATTTATTTTTGGCGAGCCGGCGCCGATCCCACCGAATCGAGGCCACGCCCGCTTCCCAGCTAGCAATCATCCTGCCCTCATTCGGCCCGGCCGACAAGGCCGGGTCTGGTGCATTTAGCAATGCACTGTCATGCAGACCCGCGCGTGCAGGGCAGAGCGAATGCAGGGGAACTCACTTAGGCCGGTAAATGACCGGCGAGCCGGACCCGGCGGATCAAGCCACCCAGCCGACCGCCACGCCGATCAGGATCACCAGCCCGAGCAGGAAACGATAGCCGACGAACGGCCAGCTGGAGAAGTTCTCCAGAATTCGCATCAAGCCCCATATGGCGAAAAAAGCCGATACCGATGCCACGGCGATGCCGACGAAGAGCACGGACCAGCCGTGCGCTCCGAGATGGACTTTGTGCAGTTCCCATATTTCCTTCAGACCGGCCAACGCAATCGCCGGCAAGCCGAGCAAGAACGACAGACGTGCCGCTTCCTCGCGCTTGAAGCCGAGCATCAATGCAGCGGTCAATGTCGAGCCGGAGCGGGATACTCCGGGAATGAGCGCGCCGACCTGAGCCACGCCGATCAGGATGGCGTCGAGCAGGGTGGCCTGTTCGGTGGTGCGCCGGTGCCGCGCCGCCAGTTCGGCAACGGCAAGCAGCGCCGCCATCGCCATGCAGGCCCAGCCGATCACGATGATGGCGCGCAGCGGCGAGCCGCAGGTATTGAGGATCTTCGACAGCGCCAGGCCGGCGATGCCGATCGGTATGGTGGCAATGACGATCCACAGCGCGAATTGGAAGTATCGATCGCGGAATTTTCCGCGCGCGGCAGCGACGATCGCGTTCACCGTCACGTCGCGCACGTCGGCCCAGAAATAGCTCACCACTGCGGCGAGAGCGGCAAGCTGCATAGCCGCCGAGAATGCCGATCCCGGATCGGGCCAGCCCAGCACCGCCGGCACCAAGCGCATATGCGCGGTCGAGGAGATCGGCATCAGCTCGGTGATGCCCTGGACAATGCCAAGGATTGCAACCTTGAAATAGCCGAGCGTCGCAAAGCCGGTATCGATGCCGCTCGTGCAGGCCTGAGGCATGGTCACATCGCCTTGTTGTTGCGGTTGCGTTGGGCCAGCACGCATAACGCATTCGGATCATTCGCCATAGCGGCTTCGCGGCGGCGTGCTCAGAGCGAACCGGACAGCGCCGCATCGACCAGCAATGCCGCGAACAGCAGAAGGCCGGCACCGCGGTCGGATTTGAAGACGGCGAGGCAATTGTCGGGATCGGAGATGTCGAGCCGGACGACCTGCCAAGCGAGGTGAGCGGCAAAGGCGCAGAGCCCGAGCGCAAAAACAAGGCCGGCGCCGGCGCAAAAACCGGCCGCACCCAGGAGCACGACGGCGAGCCCGTAGAACACGGCGAGCATGGGTTTGGTGCGTTCGCCGAACAGGAGCGCGGTGGACTTGATGCCGATCAGCGCGTCGTCCTCGCGGTCCTGGTGCGCATAGATCGTGTCATAGCCGATCACCCAGGCGATCGAGCCGGCATAGAGCAAGAGCGGCGGTAGCGCGAGCGATCCGAACGCGGCCGCCCAGCCCATCAGCGCGCCCCAGGAAAACGCCAGGCCGAGCACGATCTGCGGCCAATAGGTCACGCGCTTCATGAACGGATAAACCGCGATGATTGCGAGCGAGGCGATGCCGAGCAAGATAGTGAAGGCGTTGAACGTGACCAGCACGGCAAATCCGATCAGCGCCTGCAGGACAAGAAAGGCGGCAGCCTGGGCGACGCTCACCTGCCCGGAAGGGATCGGCCGCGACCGCGTGCGCTCGACCGCGGCATCGAGATTGCGGTCGACGATGTCATTCCAGGTGCAGCCGGCACCGCGCATGGCAAAGGCGCCGACGAAGAACAGCACGATATGCGCCAAGTTCGGCACCCGCGCCTCGGCCGCCACCTCGGCCAGCGCCAAGGACCACCAGCAGGGAATGAGCAGAAGCCAGGAGCCGATCGGTCGATCGAGCCGCGCCAGCCGCAGATACGGCCGCAGCCAGACCGGCGCCAGCGTGTCGACCCAATTGCCGGTCGCATCCGCAACCGAACCGGCCGGGTCGTTCATCGCGCCAGCGGATTGCCGGTCAGCGTGTTGAAGGTCCCGGTGTTCGTCTTGGTATTCTTTGACGTGTCGACCGACGGCGTGCCGATAGCATCGCTCAGCGTCGGGACGTGCGGCTGGGGCGCCGGGGCGCAAACAATCTCGCGAAACTTCAAGGTCTTTTCGTGGTTTTGCTTGGCCGCGGCGACCGCTTCCGTGGGAATGCCGCACCACGTCATATTGTCCTGGAGGAATTTCAGCGCCTTGCCTTCGGCCACAGAGAACGTCGATACGAGCTTGCAGACTTCCTGGCGGTCGGCGTGACGCTTTTCCGCGATCCCGATTGCCATGCCCTTCTTCTGCGCGTCATTGCGCAAGGGGAGAAAACCGTTGCAGGGGCTGGATGGCTGCGTCATCTGTGCCGACGCAGTGCCGGCTGCGGTAGCGACTAATCCCAGAGTCAGCGCGGCAGCCATGGTGAGCTTGGCAACACTCGGCCTCATATCGCGTCCCTTCCCGGCCCCGCAATTCACTCGATTCCCACCCGCATTATAGGCGCGTCGAATTCGGCGACACAGGGGCAAACCGGTTCGGGCGGGGCTTTGGCCGCGAAACCGAGCTTGTCCGGGTAAGCGCGCTGGCGTCTTGAATGCGCGCGGGCTAAGGCGAATTTAACACGTTGATCCTCGCCTCGCCGAGAAGCGCCCGTGCCCGGCTACGATTTTCGCAGTCCACGTCTCTATGTCGACTCGCCGCTGGGGCAGGGCGCCGATCTGGCGCTCGGCCAGCCCCAGGCGCATTATCTCACCCATGTTCTGCGGCTCAAGCCCGGCGGCCGCGTTCTCGTCTTCAACGGCCGCGACGGGGAGTGGGAGGCCGCGATCGCGCTGCAAAAGCGCGCGGTCTCGCTGCAAGTCGGCCATCAGGTGCGTCGGCAGACCGGGGCAGGCGACCTGCACTATCTGTTCGCCCCGCTCAAGGCCGCCAGACTTGATTACATGGTGCAGAAGGCGGTCGAGATGGGCGTCTCGCGGCTGCAGCCGGTGCTGACCCGTCACAGCCAGGTGGCGCGCGTGAATGGCGCGCGCATGCGCGCCAACGCCATCGAGGCAGTCGAACAGTGCGGTATTCTGACGCTGCCGGACATTGCCGAACCGGCGGCGCTGTTTGATGTTCTCGCTATGCGGGAGGCCGGCCGCTTCCTGATCTTCTGCGATGAGGATGCCGATGTGGCCGACCCAATGGCGGCGCTCACGGCCGTACCGGCGCGGGCGTCGCTCGCGGTCCTGATCGGGCCGGAGGGCGGCTTTGCCGCCGATGAGCGGAGCGCGCTCCTGAAATTGCCGAACGTGGTGCGGCTGGCGCTCGGGCCACGGATCTTGCGGGCCGATACCGCTGCGGTCGCGGCCCTGGCGCTGGTTCAGGCGGTCGCCGGGGATTGGCGGAAAGCCGACAAATGATCCGCCGTCCGTAAAGGCGAACACTGCGCCTGATCGGTCGCCTCATCGTCGCGGGGTTTCAGTGAATGACCCACGGTTTGTCGATACAGACGAAACCGATGTAGTCGCCGTAGCGGCGGCGCACGCTGGTGATGTGCGAAAGCCGTCCCCAGCGCGCGCAGTGGTCTGCCGCCATTTGCCGATAAACATGCTCGATGGCCGGCGAATACGGGATTATTCCCCCGGTATCGTTGCCGGTTATTCCCGGGCCAGGAGCACCGGTCAATCCAAAGCCCGCAATCGCGGGGCCGCCGGCGGTCAGCGTGACCATCGAGGCAAGCAAGATCGCAACCGAGCGCATCACCGCACCACCCTTTACCGCTGGTCTGCCAAGATCGCTGGAAGCTTAGGGTTTTGCCCGGAGAATTGAAAGCAGCTCCCGCACTAACTCTGCACAGTCGAGCGCAGACCATGCGATGTCGCGCAAGGCGTGGCAGGATTGTCACGATGGCTTGGAGACTCCGTCGGCCGGTCGGCTCCGATCTTGACCCCGGTACGGCGGCGCGGCACGCTTGCCAGGCTGAGGGAGAGGGTCATGTTCAGTCGCGCCGTGTTCGCCGCACTCGCCTTCGTGCTGGGTATCGCGTGCGTCTCGCCGGTGCAGGCGGCCAATTGGTTCGAAAAGAACTTCTGGCTGTCGGGTCCGGAGTACAGCCGCGACATGCCGGGCTGCGATTACGCGCCGGCGCTGAACGAGATCATGTCGAACTTCCACACCAAGGAGGCTCGGTTTTGGAATTCCGAGCTTCAGATCGTCGGCATCGAGGATATCCGCGAGAGCGCCTATCTGCCGTGGGCGGCGCAATCCATTCCGCGGCGCTTTTGCAGCGGCACTGCCTTGATCAACGACGGGGTCCGACACCCGATCTATTATTCGATCGCGTCCGGCACCGGCATGATCGGCATGGGCTGGGGGGTCAATTTCTGCGTCGTCGGACTCGATCGCGATTGGGCCTACAATCCCGCCTGCCGCGCCGCGAGGCCGTGACGGCTAGCTTTTCAAGGCCTGCAGGACGTGCTCGCGCAGCCGCACCGGGTCGCGCTCGCCGCGCTGGGCAAACTCGATGATCTTTTTCGCTACCGCATTGGCTTCCGGGTCGTCGCGCTCGTCGAGGCCTAGCGTCCGGCACACGTCCGTGTAGGCGCGCGTCATCACATTGATCGCTTCCGGCTCGAACGCTTTGTTTTTGAAGAGACGGTAGACGGTCATGCTGGGACACCGTTGGAGCGCGCATAGTGTCGTACTGGCGGCGAATTTCGCCGCGTGCCAATGTTGCTCAGTATGGGCTTGCCGGGTGACAGCGTGCAAGATCGGTCGTGCTCGCAAGCTGCAGGGTAACAGGGAATTTTACAGGGAATTTCGCCGAAATCCGCCTTTCGGCACTTTTCAGGGGCCGAATTTG
>Ga0335074_10016685_pt1 | contig 10343 bp, 6 predicted proteins | sample Lox_Sample_23_FD_206715 | JGI IMG/M metagenome (GOLD analysis project Ga0335074, IMG submission 206715) | Soil microbial communities from Loxahatchee National Wildlife Refuge, Florida, United States - Lox_Sample_2.3 | ecosystem: Environmental > Terrestrial > Soil > Wetlands | place: USA: Florida...
GCCAGCGCGATGCCGCGCGCCTGTTTGTCGACCGGCAGCGAATCCATGGCGGTGCGGAATCCGCCGGGAAACATCGCTCCTTCGCCGAGGCCCAGCACCGCCCGCGCCACGGCGAAACCGAGGAAGGTGGAAACCAGCGCGTGGCTGGCGCTCGCGACCATCCAGATCGAAAGCGACAGCAGCATTCCCAGCCGCAGCCCGATGCGGTCCAGCACCGGCCCCCAGATGAGCGTCGCGACCATGTAGGCGTAGCTGAAAGCGCTGATGGTTTCGGTGTACGCCTGCGCCGTAAGATGCGTTTCCTTGAGGATCATCGGCGAAAGCAGCGCCAGAATCTGCCGGTCCAGGTAGCTCAGCAGGGTGCCGAGCATCATCACCATGGCGGGCCACCAGATCCACCCCGGTGCGGGGCGAATCTCGCGGCTTGAGGCGGGGACGGTCATGGCGATTCGTACATGGTAGCATCGGGTGGCGAAAAGCGAAGCCCAGGGTAGTACCGGTCGCGGCGAGGTACCGGGTTAAAACAGGGACCGGCAAGTCCGGCGAAATGGGCCTCTTAGTACCTCTGCACGGGACCTTTGGGGTATTTCACTGAGCCGCCGGCGGGAGCATGATCTAAGCATGAGGAAGCAATGCCCTGATTGCCGCTCAACTTCCAACGCCGAGGCTCCTTACTGCGACGCCTGCGGTTGCGATCTTCGCAATGCCGGGCCATTCAAAGTGCACCATACGAATTGGAAGGGCTGGATCATCGCAATCGTCTCCGGGTTGCTGGCGCAAGGACTGGTTCACATCCTGGTGAGCTGATCCGCCAGCAATGTTGCGATAAAGCCGCAAGGATTCGCCGCCGCTGCCGATAGACGGGAATGGCATTTTCCCGGATCGATCGTAAAACCGAAATGCGGCGTCATCCGCGATACCCCGTGGCCGGCGGGATGCTGCGCCTTCTGTGGGACGACGGAAAACAGGAGCGTATTCTCAAGGCGACGGTGCTGAATGTTTCGGCCACCGGTGTCAAACTGCTGGTTGACGAGCGGTTGCCCGTTCGGGCGCTGGTGCTTTGCAGCGATATGAAACTGGGAATTTACGGCTCCGCTTCCATCCGATACTGCAATTTCACCAGGCGCAAGTACGAAATCGGTCTGGAATTTGCCAACGGCAGCGGCTGGCGGGAACCGCAGGATTCGGTGGACTCCCGGAGCAGAGACGTTCGAACTTCAGTCCGCACCTTGCGGTAAACGCCGGCTCGACGAAACTATTCTTTCGAGAACTGCCTTCGAATTTTTGCAATATCCTGGCGCGAAGGAGGCCAGTTCGCGTCACAGGTATTGCAATGGAAAATCAAGGTGTCGGATTTGAGCGCGGCCTCAAATTCGTCTCGCCGGAATGAAATGGTCTGATCGTGATTGTTCGGGCAAACAGTCTCAAAATCCACACTATCGTTCATTACGCCTCCCACGCTCTGTCCACGACCATGGTCGCACGCAGGAGTGCGTGCGCCACCAACGGACCGAAGCAACTGGTTGGATCAAGTATGTCTGTCCCCTTTTTCAGCACCCCGCCAGCGGGGCCGGGCGCCCACCAAAGGGAATGATAGCTCGATTCCTTAAACGTGATGCGCGGACGAATCGCCTTCTCACACAGTGATAAAGTAAAAATCTAAACGTGCTCAGGAGCCATTCATTCATGATCTTGCGACCTCGTTGGCTGATTCTTTTCGCCGCGCTGTTTCTGTCCGCCTTTGCCGCGTTGGAAATTTTCGCGCAGGATGGGGAGTTCCGCGCGGCGATGGTCGACGGACTGATGTGGCGCGACGTGGGACCGATGCGCGGCGGACGAACCTTCGCCGTCGCCGGCGTCGCCGGGCGGCCGGATACGTTTTACATGGGCTCGGTCGGCGGCGGAGTCTGGAAGACGGAAAATTCCGGGCGCACCTGGGCGCCCATTTCCGATCAGGGCATTCCCATCGGCTCCATTGGCGCGATCGCGGTGGCGCCGTCGAACGACAACATTATTTACGTCGGCACGGGCGAGCCGGATATTCGCAGCCAGAATTCCTACGGCATCGGCATGTTCAAATCGGTCGACGGCGGCAAAACGTGGAGGCATATCGGGCTTGAGGAAACCAGGCATATCGGCCGCGTAGTGGTTGATCCGAGCAATTCGAATCGGGTTTTCGTCGCCGCGCTGGGACATATTTATAACGCCAGTCCCTATCGCGGCCTGTATCGGAGCACCGACGGCGGCACTACCTGGAAGAAAGTTTTGTTCAAGGCCGACGATCAGGAAAACGTCGGCGCGATCGACGTGGCGCTCGATCCGCAAAATCCGCGGATCGTCTACGCGTCGTTGTGGGCGACGCGGCGTCCGCCCTGGTCGGTGTACGCGCCGTCGTACATGCCGGGCAGCGGGCTTTATAAATCCACCGACGGCGGCGATACCTGGATCAAATTGTCCAACGGATTGCCCAACGACAATTACGTGGGAAAAATCGGAATCGCGGTGGCGCCGAGCAATCCGAACCGGTTGTGGGCCGTGGTGGATGATGTCGGCTCGGGCGTGGCGCCGACGCGCGGACGCGGCGCTGGGGCCGAACGGCCCAGCGGAAGCGGCGGAGTTTACGTTTCCGACGACGCCGGCGCAAACTGGCGGCTGGTGAACAACGAACAGCGTTTGTGGGGACGCGGCTGGTATTTCGGCGGCATCGCCGTCGATCCCGGCAATCCCGACCGGGCGTACGTCATCAATACCGCGACCTACATGACCACCAACGGCGGCCGAACCTGGGTGCCGATCAAAGGCGCGCCGGGCGGCGACGATTATCACCAGATGTGGGTGAATCCCAGGGACGGCAATCGCATGGTGCTGTCGAGCGATCAGGGAACGGTGGTGAGCGTCGACGGCGGGAAAACCTGGAGCACCTGGTACAACCAGCCGACGGCGCAGATTTATCACGTCGCCGCGGATAATCGTTTTCCGTACTGGCTGTACGGCGCGCAGCAGGATAGCGGCGGAGTGACGGTCAGCACGTGGTCGAAAGAAGGCACCTTGGATTTTCGAAACTGGTTTCCGAGCTGCGAAGCCGGCGAATCGATGACCGTGGTTCCCGACCCGAAGGACGGAAATATTCTGTACGGCAACGGCAACGGAAAATGCGATCAGCATTTGAATATTTCGCTGCGCGAAGGCGAATTGCCGCCGCCCGATCCGCAGGATCCCAATCGCAAAACGTGGACGCTGCCGGAGGTTTTTTCGCCGGCCGATCAAGCGCTCTATTATTCGAACCAGTTCGTGTTCCGCTCGCGCGATCGCGGGGAGACGTGGCATAAAATCAGCCCGGATCTATCGCGGGTGCGTCCGGGCGCGCCGAAAACGCTGGACGCGGTGACGGCCGTGGATATCGATCAGCCGATGCTCGATCGTTTCGGCGTGGTGTACACGCTGTCGCCGTCGCCGCTGCAAGCGACCATGGTGTGGGCCGGAACCGACGACGGCCTGATCTGGGTGACGCGCGACGACGGACAATCGTGGCAGGACGTGACGCCGCAGGGCATGACGCCGTGGAGCAAGGTTTCGCAGGTCGAGGCCGGACACTTTGGCGCCGAGACAGCGTATGCTTCCGTCGACCGGCACCGGCTGGCGGACAACAAGCCGTACATTTATCGCACGCACGACGGCGGAAAGACGTGGCAGAACGCGGTGGCCGGGATTCCGGACGGCGCCTACGTCAATTCGGTGAAGGAAGATCCGCAGCAGCGCGGGTTGCTTTACGCCGCCACGGAATTGCGCGTTTATGTTTCCTTCAACGACGGCGCGCAGTGGCAGCCGCTTCAGAATAATATGCCGGTGACCTCGATTCGCGACATCGTGGTGCACGGCGACGATCTGGACATCGCCACGCACGGCCGCGGATTCTGGGTGATGGATCAGATGACGCCGCTGCGCGAGCTGGCCGCGCACGGCGCGGATATCGAATCGTCGACGGCGTATCTGTTCAAGCCGGGCGAGACGTACGCGATCCGGCAAGGCGGGCAGAACGGCACGCCGCTGCCGCACGAGGAGCCGCAGGAGCAGAATCCGCCGGGCGGGGTGGTCGCTTATTACTGGCTGAAGCAGCCGGCGTCGCAGCCGCTGAAAATCGAGCTGGTGGATCGCGGCGGCGCGGTGCGCGCCTGCGAGGCGAGCGATACGCCGGTGCGTCCGGTGAACACGGAGACGATCAACGTGCAGGCGTATTGGGAAGAACCGAAGCAGCCGCCCTCGGCGGGCGTGGGGATGCATCGCGTGTCGCTGGGTGCGCCGGCGGGCCGCGGTGGAGGATTCGGCGGGCGCGGCGCGGCGCCGCCTCCGCGGGATTCGTGCACCGGGTTGGTGCAGCCGATGCCGGGCGCGGGGCGGGGTCGCGGCGGCCGCGGCGGCGGAGGATTGGCGGCGGGAAGTTATACGGTCCGGCTGACCGTGGATGGGCGGACGTATACGCAGCCGGTGACGTTGAAACCGGATCCTCGCGGGGGGAATTAAGAGTGGCGTAAGCCGCCAGGCTTGCGTTCGGCGGGTGCGGGCAGCACAAGCCTGGCGGCTTATGCCACTGAAAGGAACTTTGCGGTTGCGCGCGGCGTAGGTCTGATATGCGACTTTTTGCCGATTTGCGCTACGCGTGGCGGGGAATCGTGCACAGCCCCGGATTCGCGCTGATCGCGGTTCTTTCCGTCGCGCTCGGAGTGGGGTTGAACGCGGCGATGTTCAGCTATGTCGACGCGGTGCTGCTGCGTCCGCTACCGGCGCCCGATCCGGGGCGAATTGTGCAGGTGGTATCGACGGCTCCGGGCACGCGAATGGGCGGCATTTCGTATCCCGATTACGTCGATCTGCGCGATCAGGCCCGGGCGCTTTCTGCGCTGGTCTGCTGGGAATTCACGCCCATCGGCATCAGCGCGAGCCGCGATGCGGTGGCACAGATGACGCTGGGGGTGATGGTCAGCGGGAATTTTTTCTCGGGCCTGGGCATTGAGATCCCGATTGGGCGGGGATTCCGCGCGGAGGAGGATTCGGTTCCGGGACGCGATTTGGTCGCCGTGATCAGCCATTCGTTGTGGCAGCGGATGTATGGATCCGATCCGAATATCGAAGGAAAAAAAGTGCGGCTGAGCGGCGCCGAATTTACGATTATCGGCGTCGCGCCGGCGGATTTCAGCGGTCCGGAGGCGTTTGTTCTTCCCGATGTGTATGTGCCGGTGCACGCTTACGCGCAGGCGATTCCGCTGGCCGACGCCGATTTCTTGACGGGGCGGGCGCGGCGTCCGATGAACGTTTTCGGGCGGCTGAAGCCGGGCGTGAGCGTGGCACAGGCGCAGGCGGAAATGACGACGATCGCGCGGCGCCTCGCCGAGCAGTATCCGGCGACCAATCGCGATCGCAGCGTGGCGGTGATGAACTATCTGCAAGCGCGCTACGAGAACGATCCGAGTGACGCGATTTCGGCGCTGATGCTGCTGGGAATCGCGGCGCTGGTGCTGGTGATCGCCTGCGCCAACGTGGCGAATCTGGTGCTGGAGCGCGGCGCGGCGCGGGCCAAAGAGATCGCCATTCGCATGGCCATCGGCGGCAGCCGCTGGCAACTGGTGCGGCAGCTTTTCACCGAGAGTCTGCTGTTGGCGCTGATCGGCGGCGCGGCGGGATTGGGCATCGCTTACGCGGGCGAACAGCTTTTCAATTCGGTCCCGTTGCCGTCGGATTTTCCGATCTCGCTCGGAGTGCGGATGGATACGCGGCTGCTGCTGTTCAGCCTGGCGACGGCGATCGCCACCGGGCTGATTTTCGGATTGATTCCGGCGTTTCGCGTGACCAGCGGCGACCTTTCGCGGACGCTGAAGGCGAGCGATCAGGGTCCGGGGAAAGCCCGCTTGTGGCGCGGGATGTTCTCCGGACGAAATTTGCTGGTGATGGCGCAGCTCACGTTTTCGGCCGTGTTATTGGTGCTTTCGGCGTTTTTCGTGAAGGGATTCGCGGCGGCGCGGTCGATGAATCCGGGTTTTCGCGTGGATCACACCTTGTTTTTTTCGATCGATACGAGTCTGGTTCGCTACGACGAGGCCAAGGGGCGCGATTTCGTAAAGAAGCTGGAGGACCGGTTGCGCGATCAACCGGGGATCACGGATGCGTCGGCGTCGTGGACGATTCCGTTTACCGCCGGCGAGCAGCAGTTTTCGGGCGTCATTGTGGATGGCTATCAGGTGCGGGCCGGTGAGGAGTATCCGTCGGCGTGGGTCGATACCGTGGACGATCATTATTTTTCGCTGATGGAAGCTCCGCTGGCGCGCGGGCGCGGGTTCGATTCACGCGATACGAAGTCGTCGCCGCGGGTGGCGATCGTCAATGAAGAATTGGCTCGGCGGATGTGGCCGGGACGAGACGCGATCGGGCAGACGCTGCGGTTGGGACGCGCGGATTCGCCGGAATTGCAGGTGATCGGCGTGGCGAAAAATGAAAAATATGAGTATTGGGCGGAGCCGCCGCTGATGGCGGCGTACATCCCGTTTTCGCAGAATTTCAAATCGCACCTGTTTATCGAGATGCGAACCGAGGGCGATCCGGCAGCGATGGCAGCGGTGGCGCGGGCACAGGTGCGGGCGCTCGATCCGGATATGCCGGTGATTCGAGTCAGCACCATGGCGACGTTTTATCATGACCGGTTTCTGCTGGGGCCGCGGTTGCTGGCGCAGATGGTGACGGGAATTGGAGTGATCGGTTTGATGCTGGCGGTGATCGGGTTGTATGGGGTGGTGGCGTACGCGGTGCGGCGAAGGACGCGGGAAATCGGGATTCGCATGGCGATCGGGGCGCGGCCGGCGGATGTGCTGCGCATGGTGCTGGGGCAAGGCATGATGATGACGGCGGCCGGCGTGGTGGTGGGGATCGGGATTGCGTCGGCGGCGGGGAATTTTTTGCAGAACTTCGCTGTCGGAACGAGTACGCATGATCCGTTTGTGCTGCTCAGCGTGACCGCGATTCTCGCCGTGGTGATGGTCGCGGCCTGCTGGATGCCGGCGCGGCGGGCATCGCGGGTGGATCCGGTGCAGGCGCTGCGGCAGGAGTGATCCGCGAAGGGCTTCTCTCGATGACCCTGCCTTTCCGAATCAGGTTGCGAGAGAGCGGGGATTTCTTGGGGAAAAATGACGGGGAAGAGAGTTCCGGGAGCAGGGGCCCGGGGCCGGGCTTCATTTTTCTGATTTCAAAAAACCTTGGGTCTTCCTAATCCCGCAGATTCCGACGGTAAGCTGTTCATTCCGGCGTGCTACAATAACAGTGCAAGTAAATATTCCGAAAGCACGGGTGTGTCTTCGCCTGCCCGGCCGATCAATTACATGCCTAAACGCACATTTCAGCCGAATAATCGAAAGCGCGCCAAGACTCACGGATTCCGGGCGCGGATGAAGTCGAAAGACGGGCGAGCGGTGCTCGCGCGGCGCCGCGCACGAGGACGCCACAAGCTGACGGTGAGCGACGAGAGAGCCGTCCGGTCTGCCAAAGCGAGCTAAGGCTGCATCGTCGATCCGGCGCTCGGCCGACTTTCGACTTGTCTATGACCACGGCATCCGGGTTTCGTGTCCGCTGTTCGCCGCGTTTTGTCTGGCGCGGACGAATGACGCGGGCGCGCGACTGGGGCTCACCGTGCCGCGTGCGATCGGCAAGGCGGTGGTGCGAAATCGGATCAAGCGGCGATTGCGGGAAGCGTTCCGGCTGCATCGCCAGGAGTTTGGCGCTCAATGGGACGTGGTTATTAACCCGCGGAGGGCCGCGCTTCGGGCCCCGTTCGGCGAAATCGAACGTTCGCTTCAGAAAGTTATAGAAAAATGCGCGCACTGACGATGGGAGCGTTGCGTATCTACAAGCGGTGGATCTCGCCGCTGCTGCCGTCGGCGTGCCGGTACTATCCGACGTGTTCGGAATACATGCTCCAGGCAATCGAAATGCACGGTGTCGTGCGCGGGGTGTGGATGGGTTTGAAGCGGCTGGCGCGGTGCCATCCGTTTCATGCGGGAGGGTTTGATCCGGTTCACTGAAATTTTCAGCCTTCCGCGGTCAGCTTTCCGCCTGCTGATCGCCGAAGGCTGATCGCCGACAGCTTTAAGAAGTATGGAAAAAAAAGAAATGACGATGGAAACGCGGCTATTGCTCGCGTTTCTGCTGATGGGGCTGGTGCTGTTCGCCACGCAGTTCCTTTATAAGCCGCCCCCGCCGCCGCCCAAGACAACTCCGGCGCAGACGGCGCAAGTGGCCAGGTCTAACGTTGCGCCGGCCACGCCGGCAGCGCCCGCGAGCGTTCCCAAGGCTGCTCCGGTTACGGCGGAAATGCCGGGGCAGATTCACGCCGACCGGGAAGAAACGTTGGCCGTCGATACCGGCTACTATCACGTGGTATTTTCCAACAAAGGCGCGGTAGTGCAGAGTTGGATTTTGAAGGCTTATAAAGATCACGACGGGAAACCGCTGAACTTGGTGAATGAGCGGGCGCTCGGGAAAGTGCCGGGAGCGTTTTCGCTGGGGTTCAAGAATGCGCCGGAAAACGATCCGAACAACGCGCTGTTCACGGTGAAACGGGATGGCTTGAACGTCGATTTCGAGTTTTCCGACGGCCGGATGCTGGTGAAGAAGTCCTTTGAGTTCGAGGAAAAAAGTTATCTGGTCCGGGTGAAGTCGGAGGTGACGGAGAACGGATCGCTGGCGCCGCACTCAATCGAGTGGCGGGGAGGATTCGGCGACCAGACCATCTCGAACGCGGCGACCACGGAACACGCGGTCTACTACGATCAATCGGCCGGGAAACTGTACGAGAAGGACGCGAAGACAGCGAAGAATGGCCCGGCGAGCTTCAGCGGAGAGTTTTCGTATGCGGGCATAGAGGATCAATTTTTCGCGGGTGTGTTCATGCCGGTGAAACCGGAGCCGATGGAGCTGACGGTTTATTCGGACGAGGTTCCGGGGATGACCGGGGGCGACCAGCAGCGCGTGGGCGCCGCGGTGGGCGGCGAGGGCGTCAACACGTTTTCGTTCTTCGTGGGGCCGAAGGACAGCGAGATGCTGGGCAAGGTGGACAAGAAGCTGGAATCGCTGATCGACTGGGGATGGTTCGGGATTATCGCGAAACCGCTGTTCGTGGTGATGAACTGGACGGCGGATCACCTGGTTCACAACTGGGGCTGGACCATCGTGCTGGTGACGGTGGTGATCACCATGGTGCTGTTCCCGCTGCGCATTACGAGCATGAAGTCGGCCAAGAAGATGCAGTTGCTTCAGCCGCAGATCAAGGCGATCAACGAGAGATACAAGAACATCAAGCTGAACGATCCGCGCAAGCAGGAACAAAACGAAGAGCTGATGGCGCTGTACAAGCGCGAGGGTGTGAATCCGGTGGGCGGATGCGTGCCGATGCTGTTGCAGCTCCCGTTAATCTATGCGTTTTACCGGGTGCTGTCGGTTTCCATTTCGCTGCGCGGCGCGAACTGGCTGTGGGTGCACGATCTGTCGCAGCCGGAGACGCTGCCCATCCGCATGCTGCCGGTGATCCTGATCATCACGCAGTTCTTGACGCAGAAGATGACGCCGACGCCGGGCACCGATCCAAATCAGCAGAAAATGATGATGTTCATGCCGCTGGTTCTGGGGTACATGTTCTATTACCTGCCGAGCGGGCTGGTGTTATACTACCTGACTAGCAACCTTGTGGCTATCTTTCAGCAATGGCTTTTGAATCGCGGCGCCACGCCGCCGCCGGCGGCGGTAGTCGAGGCCAGGCCGGCTCCGAAAAGGAAGAAATAGGATCTGTGTCCGCGAAGTATACGCTGAGCGAAGCCAAGCCTCGCATTGATCAATTCCTGGGAAACGTGTTCCGGCTGGCCGGGTTCGATCTGGATTATTCGGTGGTGGAAGGCGAGACGCCGCATCCGGATTTTGAGAATCCGGATTTGCTGGTGCGGTTCAGCGGCGCGGATGTGGATTTGCTTCTGGCCAATAAAGCGGAGCTGCTTCTGGCGCTGGAGCAGTTGACCATGGAAGCGCTGGGGATGGCGGCCGAGGAGCATTCGCGGCTGTGCTTCGACGCCAACGATTATCGCGTGCTGCGCATCGAGGAGTTGCGAATGAGTGCGCTGGCGGCGGCCGAGCGGGTGAAGAAGACGCGGGCGCCGTTTCATTTTAGTCCGATGAACAGCCGGGAACGGCGGATCCTGCACCTGGCGCTGCGCGATCAGACCGAGGTGCGGAGCGAGAGCGTGGGCATGGGATCGATTCGCCAGGTGGTGGTGGTGCCGTCGGATATGAAGACGCTGCCGGAGCCGATTCGT
>Ga0335074_10016687_pt1 | contig 10343 bp, 7 predicted proteins | sample Lox_Sample_23_FD_206715 | JGI IMG/M metagenome (GOLD analysis project Ga0335074, IMG submission 206715) | Soil microbial communities from Loxahatchee National Wildlife Refuge, Florida, United States - Lox_Sample_2.3 | ecosystem: Environmental > Terrestrial > Soil > Wetlands | place: USA: Florida...
GCCATGGCCCTGGCCAACGAGCCCAAGCTGCTCATCGCCGACGAGCCGACCACGGCCCTCGACGTCACCATCCAGGCGCAGATCCTCGCCCTGCTCAGGGACCTGAAGGAGCGGCTGGGGATGGCCATGCTCCTGATCACGCACGACATGGGTGTGATCGCCGGGCACGCCGACCGGGTCAACGTCATGTACGCGGGCCGGGTGGTGGAAACCGCCGAGGTCCGCCAGCTTTTCAACGAGATGCACCACCCCTACACCCAGGCCCTGCTGGCTTCCATCCCGCAGCTCGACCAGGACGCCAGTAAGGCGCTGCACGCCATCCCCGGGCTGCCGCCCGACCTGGCGCACCCGCCGACGGGCTGCCGGTTCGCGGCCCGCTGCAGCCGGGCCACGGACAAGTGCCGCAGCGAGGAGCCGTCCCTGTCCGGGAAGACCTTCGAGCACCGGTTCTCCTGCTGGCATCCGGTCGACGGGCCGCTCGCTCTGGCCGTGGTCGGCGAGGGCGGGCCGGACGCCGCGAGCACGGGCCTGGTCTCCTCGGACGCCGAGAGCATCCGCGAAGCCGTGCACAGCGGCCCGGTCCCCCTGGTCGCCGATATCCCGCTGGCGGACAGTGCGCCGGCCGACGCGGAAGCTCCCGCGGCGGCCGCCGCGGCTGAGGAAACCGGGAAGCCGGCGCAGGTCATAATCGCGGCCGGCCTCGAGGTGACGGCCGACGGCCGCCTGGAGGTGACCGAGCGCAAGATCGAGGTGGCGAACGGCGACGGTGTCGTCCCGTTGCTCCAGATCACCAACCTGGTGAAGGAGTTCCCCATCACCTCTGGCGTGATGCAGCGCAAGGTGGGGGCCGTCCACGCCGTGTCGGACGTGTCCTTCTCGGTGCCGGCAGGCACCACCTTCGGGCTGGTTGGGGAGTCCGGGTGCGGCAAGACCACGATCGGCAAGGTGATCGTCGCGCTGGAGAAGCCGAACTCCGGCACCGTCACCCTGGGCGACGTGAACGTGTCCAAGCTGCGCGGCGGCGAGCTCCGGCGTAAGCGGCGTGACCTGCAGCTCATGTTCCAGGATCCGCACTCCTCCCTGGACCCGAGGATGCGGGTCGGCGCGATCATCGGGGAGCCGCTCGCGGTACAGCATCTCGGCAGCAAGCGGGCGCAGCGGGACCGGGTCTTCGAACTGCTCAGCGAGGTCGGGCTGCCCCGGAACGCCGTGGAACGCTACCCGCACGAGTTCTCCGGCGGCCAGCGGCAGCGCATCGGCCTGGCCCGGGCGCTCACCCTGAACCCTAGGCTGATCGTGGCCGACGAGCCGGTGAGCGCGCTCGACGTGTCGATCCGGGCCCAGGTGCTGAACCTGATGAAGCGGCTGCAGGTCTCGCATGGCCTGACCTACGTGGTCATCTCGCACGACTTGGCCGTGGTCAAGTACATGGCTGACCGGATCGGCGTCATGTACCTGGGCAAGATGGTCGAGCTCGGCTCCGCGCAGGACATCTACGAGCGCGCCGCGCATCCGTACACCGCCGGCCTGATCGCCACGATCCCGGCACCCAAGCCGCCCACGGAGCGGGCCAAGAAGGACGTCGCCATCCGGGGCGAGCTGCCCAGCCCGGTGAACCCACCGTCCGGGTGCAGGTTCCGGACCAGGTGCAAGTACGCGCAGGAGCTCTGCGCCGCCGAAGAGCCTCTGCTCCGCTCGTTCGGCCCGGGTCACGTCGCGGCCTGCCACTTCCCGCTGCAGACCCCGGACGGCTCGGCCGTGAGCACGCCCGCCATGACCACTGCTTAGGGTGGGTCCGCGGAAAAGGTAGAGCGCCACGGCGCATATATCCGCGGCTTTCCCTTGCCCCGGGCCCGGATGATGTCGATACTCCATTCATGGGAGGGTCGGCGGCGGACACGCCCGCAACGCCCGGATATCTGCGCGCCTCCGACGCAGAGCGCGATAGTGCCGTCAGCGCGCTCCGGCAGGAGTTCGTCGAGGGTCGGCTGTCACATGAGACGTTCATGTTTCGCATGCAGAGCGCCCTGGGCGCACGGCACCGCGGCCAGCTGATCGGGCTGTTCACCGACCTGCCGCCCCGGCCGGCCAGGCTGCTGGACCGGGTGCGGGCTCTTTTCCGCCACCACGACCCGAGCCCGGATGACGTGGCCGCGGACTGGTACCCGGCCCGGCCGGAGCCCCCGTTCGTGCCGTCCGGCGTCGCGGAGGCCGTGGAATGGCCCGCGCAGCCGGAGCTGTGGACCGGCCTGGGCGGCGGCCCGTCGAACCGGCCCGCCCCGATGGTCTTCCCGCCGGGCCGGGGGACGAGCTTCGTCATCGGCCGCACGCAGGACTGCGATCTGCGCATCTCGGACCTGTCGGTTTCGCGACGTCACGCCCAGCTGGCCCGCAGCGAGGACGGCTGGCTGCTCAGCGACCTGGGCTCGCACAACGGCACCCGCGTGAACGGCTGGCTGGTGCGCGAGCCCGTCCCGGTCCGCCCCGGCGACCTGCTCCAGTTCGGCTCCGCCATCTTCGTGATCCAGGAAGGTGCTACCCCCCGGTAGAGTCGGACACCGTGACAACGGTTCTGCTGGTGCGACACGGGCTCACCGCGACCACCGGTCACGTGCTGACCGGCTGGACGCCCGGCATCCCGCTGGATGATCGCGGCCAGGCCCAGGCCGCGGCGCTGGCCGCCCGGCTCGCCCCGCTCCCGCTGGACGCCGTCGTCAGCAGCCCACTGGAACGCTGCCTGCAGACCGCGTCGGCGATCGCCGCGGGCCGCGACGGTCAGCAGGTGACGACCGATGACCGGGTAGGGGAGTGCCGCTACGGAGACTGGACCGGCCAGCCGCTGAAGAAGCTGGCCGCCGAGAAGCTCTGGCGAGTAGTCCAGGTCCACCCCAGCGCGGTGACCTTCCCCGGCCCCGGCGGGGAATCCATGCTGGAGATGCAGCACCGCGCGGTGGCCGCGGTCCGGGACTGGAACGCCAGGCTCGGCCAGGACGCCACGTACCTCATCTGCTCTCACGGCGACGTCATCAAGGCGATCGTGGCCGATAGCCTGGGACTGCACCTCGACCAAAGCCAGCGGATCCAAGCCGATCCTTGCTCACTGACCGTGATCAGGTATACGCCGCTGCGGCCGTTCCTGGTCCGGATGAACGACAGAGGGGGTGGCGTCGATGACCTCATGCCGCACCTGCGAGGCCACGGGCCCGGGGCGACCGGCCCCAGGGACGCAGCGGGCAGTGACGCGGCGGTCGGCGGCGGTTCCGGCGGGGCCGAGCACGTGAACGGTCAGGTGGACGCCACCGCGTCAACTCCTGCGGCTTTGTCGGTACCTGATAGTCGTCAACACTCGGCGGACACGCGAGGATAGGACTATGCCGGTCTACTTCTATGACCCGCCGGACAGGTTCGTGGCCGGCGCGGTCGGGCAGCCAGGAGAACGGATCTTCTACCTGCAGGCGACCGCCACCGGTCGGGTGACCAGCGTGGTCCTGGAGAAGTTCCAGGTCAGCCTGCTAGCCGAACGTATCGATGAACTTCTGGACGAGGTCCTGCGGCGCACCGGCGGGTCGCCCGAGGTGCCGGCCGCCGCCCCGACGGCGCTGACGGACGACGCGCCGCTCGACCTGCCGCTGCTGGAGGACTTCCGGGTCGGCGCCATCGCCTTGGCCTGGGACGGCGACGGTGGCATGGTCGTCATCGAGGCGCAGGAGGAATCGGACGAGCCGGTCGAGCCGCTGGCCGAGGACATTCCCCTAGACGGGCCGGGGGTCCTGCGGGTGCGGATCACTCCGGGTGCCGCGCGGGCCTTCGCGCAGCGGGCCGCCAAGATCGTCGCGGCGGGCCGCCCGCCATGCCCGCTGTGTGGCCTGCCGCTGGACACCGAGGGGCACATCTGCCCGCGGCAGAACGGTCATCGCGTCAGCCATGCTTGATCCGGACAGCGCCAGCCCGCCGGCCGGCGACGGCGAGCGGGCCACGCTCGACCTGCTCACCCACGGCACGCTCGAGATCGAAGGCCGGCTGGTCGACGCGTCCAACGCCACGCTGTACTGCACGATCAAGACGGGCCAGCCGGAGAACAGAAGCGCCAAGGATGGGAAGAACCCGAAGAACCCGAAGGGTGCGAAGACCGCGCGGCGCCAGCCCGGCACCGTTGCCTGCGTCTACAAGCCGATCGCGGGCGAGCGGCCGCTGTGGGACTTTCCCGCGGGCACGCTGGCCGGCCGTGAAGTGGCGGCCTACGCCGTGTCCCGCGCGGCCGGCTGGGACGTCGTCCCGCCGACGGTCATGCGGGACGGGCCGTTCGGGCCCGGCATGTGCCAGCTGTGGATCGACCACGACCGCGGCCTGGACCTGATCACGTTGTCCCGCCGCACCGATCACCCTGGCCTGCGCGACATGGCCGTGTTCGACGCGGTGGTGAACAACGCCGACCGGAAGATAGGTCATCTGCTGCCCGTGGCCGACGGGCACCTGTACGGCTGCGACCACGGGGTCTGCTTCGCCGAGGACTACAAGCTTCGCACCGTGCTGTGGCAGTGGCGGGGCAAGACCCTGCCGCGGCGCTCGGTGGACGCGCTGCGCCGGCTGAACTCCGAGCTCACCGAGGGTGGCCTGGTCGCCGAGCTATCCGAGCTGCTGACCGCCAGCGAGATCGACGCCACCAGGATCCGGGTCGAAACCCTGCTCAAGCACCGTGTCCACCCGTATCCGCCGGCGGACTGGCCGGCCGTCCCCTGGCCGCCCATTTAAGGGCCGGCTATCTAGGGTTAACGGACCAGTCGGAATCGGCCGCCGCGGCCTGCCGCCAGTTGCCGTCCAGGAAGCCGAACGAGTACTGCAGGGCCCTCATCGCGTACGCCCAGTTGTGGCGGCCGGGCTGGATGTGCACCGTGACCGGTACGCCGGACTTGCGCAGCAGGCCGCCCATCCACGCGGCCTGCCCGCGGATCAGCGAGTTCGGGTCGGACGCGTCCTCGTCGAGCAGCACGTCCATGCCGCGGGCGAGCCACGGGTGGGCCGACGGGGTGTTCTTCTTGATGACCGACGGAATGTCGCCGAACATGTCCGACAGGTCGTTCACCACGTAGTACCCCGCGATGGATACCACCTGGCCGAACACCCCGGGGTTCTGCATGGCGATGTTCATCGCCCCGTAGCCGCCCATGGAGAACCCGGCGATGGCCCGGTGCGCCGCGTCGCGCATGTGCCTGCCCTCGACCGCGGGGATGGCCGCGTCGACCACCCGGTCCATGACCAGCTCGTTGCCGTTGTAGGAGTTCGCCCATTCGGTATCGGAATGCCGCTCGCCGTTCCCGTCGACGCTGGCGAAGACGAACGGCGGATAGCCCTGCTGCAGCATCGTGTCCAGCACCGCAGCCAGGCCGTGGGCAAACGGGTCTTTCGCCGTTCCCGGGTAACCGTGCAGGAAGTACAGCACCGGGATGGTGGCCGAATCCGGGCCCGGAGGCCGCCAGACCCAGACCTGGTGCGGCTCGCGGTCCGACGGGCCACGGATCTGCAGCACGCTGACCGTTCCCCGCAAGCTGGCCGGATCGATGGTGCCCGAGCTGGCCAGCTTCGTGACCCCGGAGGGCATCACCATCAGCAGGCAGAAGACCCCGATGACGGCCAGGCCGTCCAGTGACGGGAGCAGGCGGCGCGCGGTCCGGACCGGCCTGCCCATCGGGTCAGATACCGCCTGGGCCCGTGGACTCCCCGGCGCCGCCGTGGCGCCTGAAATAGCGCTCGAACTCGCGGGCGATCGCGTCGCCGCTCGCCTCGGGCAGGTCCATCGCGTCCTTGGCCTCCTCCAGCGTCCGGACGTAATCGGCCACCTCGGAATCCTGCTGGGCCAGTTCGTCCACGCCCCGCTCCCAGGCGCGCGCCTCCTCGGGCAGGTCGGCCAGCGGCAGCGGCGCGTCCAGGATGTCCTCGACGCCGCGCAGCAGCGCGAGGGTGGCCTTCGGGCTGGGCGGCTGCGCCACATAGTGCGGCACCTGCGCCCACAGCGAGACCGTGGGCAAACCCGCGCCGGTGCAGGTGTGCTGGAGCACCCCGAGGATCCCGGTCGGGCCCTTGTAGTCGACCCGGCTGGCGCCGGAGTCCGAGACCTCGCTGGCCAGCTTCGCGTTCGAAGAGCCGACCGAGACGGGCACCGGGCGGGTGTGCGGCGCGTCGGCCAGCAGCGCGCCGAGCAGGATGACCAATTCCACGCCCAGGCTTTCCAGGCCCTGCACGAGTTCCTCGCTGAACGCCCGCCAGCGCATGTTCGGCTCGATGCCATGCACCAGGATCACGTCCCGGGCCAGCCCGGTGGGCGGCACCGAGCCGTCGGCGGGCTGCGCCCGCGCGAGCGAGATCCGGGTCGTCGGCCAGATAAGGCGCTTGGTGTGGCCGTCCTCGATCTCGACCACCGGCCGGTTGACCTGGAAGTCGTAGAACTCCTCGGGATCGATGGCCCCGATCGGCGTCGCCTGCCAGGCAATGCCCAGGTGGTTGACCACCCCGCTGGCCGCCTCGCCCGCGTCGTTCCAGCCCTCGAACCCGGCAATGGCGACGGGAGAGGTGAGTTCGCCGATGTCGTTGAACTCGATGACTCTCCACCTCCCAGCAGCGCGACGGCCGTCTCCTCCAAGACTACGTGGTCACCTCTACTCAATGGGTGACCTCCGGCGTGTCCCGTTGATTGCCTAAACTGGGGAGGCAATGAGCACACTACGGGCTGTCCTGGCCGAGCGAGTCGTCGTAGCCGACGGGGCGATGGGCACCATGCTCCAGGCCAGCGAGGCGACGCTGGACGACTTCGCCGGCTACGAAGGCTGCAACGAGATACTGAACGTGACCCGGCCCGACATCGTGACCGGGGTGCACGAGGCGTACCTGCAGGCGGGCGCGGACTGCGTCACCACCAACTCGTTCGGGGCGAACCTGTCCAACCTCGGCGAGTACGACATCGCCGCCCGGATCGGGGAACTGTCGCTGGCCTCGGCCCGGCTGGCCCGCGCGGCGGCCGACCGCTGGGCCACGCCCGCCCGCCCGCGCTGGGTGCTCGGCTCGATCGGCCCGGGCACCAAGCTGCCCACGCTCGGCCATATCACGTACCGCGAGCTGCGCGACGCCTACCAGGCCAATGCCGAGGGACTGCTCGCGGGCGGCGCCGACGCGCTGATCATCGAGACCTGCCAGGACCTGCTCCAGGCCAAGTCGGCCATCGTCGGGGCCAAACGGGCCGTGGCTCACCTGGCCCCGATGATGAGCACTGACCCGCTGATCATCGTCCAGGTGACGATCGAGAGCACCGGCATGATGCTGCTCGGAAGCGAGATCGGCGCCGCGCTGACGGCGCTGGAACCGCTCGGCATCGACATGATCGGGCTGAACTGCGCGACCGGCCCCGGCGAGATGAGCGAGCACCTGCGCTACCTGGCCGCGCACTCACCGGTACCGATCTCCTGTGAGCCGAACGCCGGCCTGCCGGAGCTCACCGCCGACGGGGCGCGCTACCCGCTGACCCCGGGCCAGCTGGCCGACGCCCACGACCGGTTCACCAGGGAGTTCCGGCTGTCCCTGGTGGGCGGCTGCTGCGGCACCACGCCCGAGCACATCGCGGCGCTGGCCGACCGGGTAGCGGGCCGGCCGGCCGCCCAGCGCAAGCCGCGGCCCGAGCCGGGCGTGGCCTCGCTGTACCAGCACGTGCCGTTCCGCCAGGACACGGCGTTCCTCGCGATCGGCGAGCGGACCAACGCGAACGGGTCCAAGGCCTTCCGTGAGGCCCTGGTCGAGGGCCGGTACGAGGACTGCGTGGGGATCGCCCGGGCGCAGACCCGGGACGGGGCCCACCTGCTCGACGTGTGCGTGGACTACGTGGGCCGGGACGGCGCGGCCGACATGCGCGAGGTGGTGAGCAGGCTGGCCACCGCCGCCACCCTGCCCCTGGTGCTCGACTCCACCGAGCCCGAGGTGATCGAGGCCGGCCTCGAGCTGACCGGCGGCCGTTCGGTGATCAACTCGGTCAACTACGAGGACGGCGACGGACCCGGCTCCCGGATCGCGCGGATGATGCCGCTGGTGCGCGAGCACGGCACCGCGGTGATCGCGCTGACCATCGACGAGCAGGGCCAGGCCCGCACCGCACAGTGGAAGGTGGCCGTCGCCGAGCGGCTCATCGCCGACCTGACCGGCAACTGGGGCATGCGGCCCCAGGACATCATCGTCGACTGCCTGACGTTCCCCATCGCCACCGGCCAGGAGGAGACCCGCCGCGACGCGATCGAGACCATCGAGGCGATCGCCGAGCTGAAACGCCGCCATCCGGCCGTGCAGACCACGCTGGGCGTATCGAACGTGTCGTTCGGCCTCAAGCCCGCGGCCCGCGCCGTGCTGAACTCCGTCTTCCTGGCCGAGTGCGTGCGGGCCGGGCTCGACTCCGCGATCGTGCACGCGGCGCGGATCGTGCCGATCGCCCGGATCCCCGATGAGCAGCGCCAGGTGGCGCTGGACCTGGTGTACGACCGGCGGCGTGACGGCTATGACCCGCTGGCCCGGCTGCTGGAGCTTTTCGAGGGGGTCGACACGGCCGGGCTGAAGGCCAGCCGGGCCGCCGAGCTGGCCGCGCTGCCGCTGTGGGACCGGCTGAAGCGGCGGATCATCGACGGGGAACGCGCCGGGCTGGAGGCCGACCTGGACACCGCCCTGGCCCAGCGGCCCGCCCTGGAGATCGTCAACGATGTGCTGCTGGACGGCATGAAGACAGTCGGCGAGCTGTTCGGCTCCGGTCAGATGCAGCTGCCGTTCGTGCTGACTTCGGCCGAGGTGATGAAGATCTCCGTCGCCTACCTCGAGCCGCACATGGCCCGCACCGACGAGGCGGGCAAGGGCAGGATCGTGCTGGCCACGGTCCGGGGCGACGTGCACGACATCGGCAAGAACCTGGTCGACATCATCTTGTCCAACAACGGCTACGACGTCGTGAACATCGGCATCAAGCAGCCCATTTCGTCCATCGTGACGGCGGCCGAGGAGAACGACGCGGACGTCATCGGGATGTCGGGCCTGCTGGTCAAGTCGACCGTGGTGATGCGGGACAACCTGGCCGAGCTGAATTCGCGCGGCCTGGCCGGGCGCTGGCCGGTGCTGCTCGGCGGCGCCGCGCTGACCCGGGCCTACGTCGAGCAGGATCTGGCCTCGCTGTTCGACGGCGAGGTCCGGTACGCCAGGGACGCCTTCGAGGGGCTGCGCCTGATGGACGCGGCGATGGCGGTCAAACGCGGCGAGCCCGGCGCCAGGCTGCCGGAGCTGCGAACCCGCCGGGTCCGGGCCGTCCCCTCGGCTCGCGTCAGCGATGTCCTGGAGCAAGCCACCACGGCCCGTTCGGACGTATCAACCGATGTGGCGGTGCCAGGGGCGCCGTTCCTCGGCACCGAAGTGATCAAGGGCATACCACTGGGCGACTACGCCTCTTTCTTGGACGAACGGGCGTTGTTCCTGGGGCAGTGGGGGCTCAAGCCAACCCGTGGAGGCGGGGCGAGCTACGCGGAACTCGTCGAGACCGAGGGACGTCCCCGGCTGCGCATGTGGCTGGAGCGGGCGCAGACCGAGGGACTGCTCGAGGCGGCCGTCGTCTACGGCTACTTCCGCTGCGCCAGCGAAGGAAACGACCTGATCGTGCTCGATCAGGACGGAACGACGCAGCTGGAGCGGTTCTCCTTCCCGCGGCAGCGGCGGGACCGGCGGCTGTGCCTGGCCGACTTCTTCAAGGCCGCCGACTCCGGGCAGACCGATGTGGTGGCCTTCCAGCTCGCCACCATGGGCCCGCGGATCTCGGCGGCCACCGCTGAGCTGTTCGCCAAGAACTCCTACCGCGAGTACCTGGAGCTGCACGGCCTGTCCGTCCAGCTGGCCGAGGCGCTGGCCGAGTACTGGCACACCCGGATCCGGCGAGAGCTCGGACTCGGTGGCGAAGATCCCGATGAACTGGACGGCTTCTTCCGGGTCGGCTACCGGGGCGCGCGGTACTCCTTCGGCTACCCCGCCTGCCCCGACCTGGCCGACCGGGCCAAGGTGGCGCGCCTGCTCGAGCCGGCCCGGATCGGCGTCGAGCTCTCCGAGGAGATGCAGCTGCATCCCGAGCAGTCGACCGACGCGATCGTCGTCCACCACCCCGAGGCGAAGTACTTCAGTGTCTGATCGCGTGTCCTCGCGGGGGGGTCTGGGGGGGTCGTCCCCCCGAGGCAATACCGCGCGGGGGGGTCTGGGGGGGTCGTCCCCCCGAGGCAATACCGCGGTGCTGTTCGACATGGACGGCCTGCTGATCGACTCCGAGCCGCTGTGGCTGGAAGCGG
>Ga0335074_10016688_pt1 | contig 10342 bp, 7 predicted proteins | sample Lox_Sample_23_FD_206715 | JGI IMG/M metagenome (GOLD analysis project Ga0335074, IMG submission 206715) | Soil microbial communities from Loxahatchee National Wildlife Refuge, Florida, United States - Lox_Sample_2.3 | ecosystem: Environmental > Terrestrial > Soil > Wetlands | place: USA: Florida...
CCGAGGCGGTGCTCGCCCTGGTCGGGAGCGCTTAGCGGGCGAACTCGGTGGCGCGGGACTCGCGGACGACCGTGACGCGTATCTGGCCGGGGTAGGTGAGTTCCTCTTCCACCTGCTTGGCGATGTCACGGGCGATCACCTGGGCCTGGATGTCATCGACCTTGTCGGGCTTGACCATGACCCGGATCTCGCGGCCCGCCTGCATGGCGAAGACCTTCTCCACCCCGTCCTTCTCCCCGGCGATCTGCTCTAGGCGCTCGAGCCGCTTGACGTACATCTCCAGCGACTCCCGACGCGCGCCGGGCCGGCCGCCGCTCATCGCGTCGGCCGCCTGCGTCAGCACCGCCTCCACGGTGCGCACCTCGACCTCGTTGTGGTGCGCCTCGATCGCGTGCACCACGTCGTCGGACTCGCCGTACTTGCGGGCGATCTCCGCGCCGATCAGCGCGTGGCTGCCCTCGACCTCGTGGGTGAGCGCCTTGCCGATGTCGTGCAGCACCGTGCACCGCTTGAGCAGCAGCGGGTCCATGCGCAGCTCGCTGGCCATCATGCCGGCGATGTGCGCGCTCTCGATCAGGTGGGCAAGCACGTTCTGGCCGTAGGAGGTGCGGTAGCGCAGCCGGCCGAGCAGGGCGATGAGCTCGGGGTGCATGTCGGTGATGCCGAGCTCGGTCATGGCGTCCTCACCGGACCGCTGGCAGAGCAGGTCGATCTCCGCCCGCCCGCGCTCGTAGGCCTCCTCGATCCGCTGCGGGTGGATCCGGCCGTCCTGCACGAGCCGCTCCAGGGTGAGCCGGGCGACCTCGCGCCGCACCGGGTCGAAGCAGGACAGCAGCACCGCCTCGGGAGTGTCGTCGATGATCAGGTTTACGCCGGTTATCGACTCGAAGGCGCGGATGTTCCGGCCTTCGCGGCCGATGATCCTGCCCTTCATCTCGTCACCGGGCAGGTGCATCACGGAGACCACGGACTCGCTGGTCGCCTCCACGGCCACCCGCTGGATGGCGAGGGTGACGATCTTGCGGGCGCGCTTGTCGGCCTCGGCCTTCGCCTCGCTCTCGATGTTCCTGATCGTCACCGCGGCCTCGCGCTTGGCCTGGTTCTCCATGGTCGCGACCAGCTCGCCCCTGGCCTCGTCCGCGGTCAGCCCCGCGACGCGCTCCAGCTCCCGCCGGGCGGCCGCTCCCGCGTCGTCGAGCGCGCTGGCCCGCTCGTCGAGTTCCCGCTTGCGTCGGTCGATCGCCTGCCCGCGCTCCTCCATGCGGTGGATCTCGCCGTCGAGGCGCTGTTCCCGCTCGCCGATCCGCAATTCGCGGCGCTCCAGGTCGGCGCGGAGCTGGCGGATCTCGTCCTTGACGGCGCGGATCTCGTCCTCGACCTCCCGGCGGCCCTGCGCGGCTTGCTCGGCCGCTTCGGCGGCGCGCCCGAGGATCCCCTCGGCCTCGGCTTGCGCCCGGACCCTCAGCTGCTCGGCGTCCGCCTGCGCGCGTTCCCTGAGCTGGTCCGCTTCGGCCTGCGCGCGGTCCCTGAGCTGGCCGGCGTTCAGGTCGGCGATACGGGAGGCGTCCGGCTTGGTCGCGGCGGTCAGCCGCGCCTGGTCCGCTGCTTGCGGGGTTCCCGGCGTGGACCGGCGCAGCACAACGGCGAAAGCGCTGAACGCCAGGGCCAAAGCGACCAGCCCGATCACCATGAACCCGACTCCGCCGCTCACGGCCACCCCTTTCGTCCGTCGCTCGCCGGAACCCTGAACACAGGGCGGTATCCAGGGCCAGGCCGTGGGGGTCGCTGCCCCCGGGCCTCATGCCCTGGCGCGAGGGGTCCCGCACGCCGTCCGACTGCGGCGAATAGCCGTCGTCTTCGGTTGGTCCGAGTCGATTACCCGTACGGCGCCAGATAACGCCTCACTGCCGTGAGGTTAAGCGTTGATAACGGTTTGAGCAAGCAAACTGTCACTGTGGGAACCAAAGTTCACTCGGTGAAATAAGACGACTTCATTCCGTACAGGAATGCGGGTCGCCGTAGCCCAGTTCTTCACCTGGTTCCCACTCTTCACCGAGAGCGGAACCATTCCCTTCCGCCTCCATGGCCTCTCTGACAACCCGGAACGCCAGCCCCGCCGGGTAGCCCTTGCGGGCGAGCGTTCCGGCGAGCCGCCGGACCCGCGCTTCGGGCGGCAGCCCGCGGGTGCTCGCGAGCTTCTGGGCGACGAGCCGCCGCGCGGTGGCCACCTCGGCGTCCGGGCCGAGGTCGTCAATGGCGTCGCGGATCTGGCCGTCGTCGATGCCGCGCTGCCGGAGCTCTGCCCGCAGGGCCCGGCCCGCCAGCCCGCGGCTGTAATGCCTGGACTCCACCCACGCCCGGGCGAACGCGGCGTCGTCGATCAGTCCCACGTCGGCGAACCGGTCGAGGACGGCGCCGGCCGCGTCACCGGGGATGCCGCGCTCGCGGAGCGCGGTGGCGAGCTGCGCCCTGGTCCGGGGCGCGAGCGTCAGCAGCCGCAGGCAGATCTGCCGCGCTCGCGTCTCCGGATCAGTGGTGTCGTCGTGGGCGGGCCTGGAGTCGCGGTCCTGGCCTGAGTTCTGGCGAGCGCCGCGGCGGGTGCCGCCCGTGCGGCCCTTGTGGCCGGCCACAGGGACGCACGCCCCGTCAGGTGCCGGCGGTCGTGCCAGCGCCCTTCGCCGCGGGGCCCGTCGGCACCGAGGCGAGCGCGGGACCGCCCGCGGGCCCCGCTGGGGCGCCGCCGTCCACGTCCAGGCGGGCACCGATGCCGAGCTTCTCCTTGATCTTCTTCTCGATCTCGTTGGCCAGGTCCTCGTTCTCCCGCAGGAAGTTCCGCGCGTTCTCCTTGCCCTGGCCGAGCTGGTCGCCCTCGTAGGTGTACCAGGCGCCCGACTTGCGCACGATCGCCTGCTCGACGCCGAGGTCGATGAGGCTGCCCTCCCGGCTGATCCCGATACCGTACAGAATATCGAATTCCGCATTTCTGAATGGCGGCGCCAGCTTGTTCTTGACGACCTTGACGCGGGTCCTGTTGCCGACCGACTCCGTGCCGTCCTTGAGCGTCTCGATCCTGCGCACGTCGAGCCGGACCGAGGCGTAGAACTTGAGCGCCTTACCGCCGCTGGTGGTCTCGGGGCTGTTGTGAACCATCACGCCGTCCACGAAGTAGTTGTGCAGCCCCTCCACCTCGATGTCGAAGCGGTGCATCGAGCGAGTCGCCGGCTTCACGTGGACGTTCAGGACGCGCGCCGCGACCAGCCGCTGGGTCTCCGGCGCGAACTGCGGGCCGACCGCGAACTGACCGCGGAACCTCGGCAGCAGCTTGTAGTCCATCGACGGGTGGACGAACGGAGCCACCAGCTTCTGGAACTTCTCCGACGCAGCGGTGGTGAACAGGATGGTGCTTACCTGCCGGGTGCCCTTGGAAATGAGCTGGACGTCCAGCTTGTGGGTGTCGCGCAAGTACCGCACGAGGCGTTCACGCGAACCCGGGGACATCGCCTCGACGCAGATCTCCACCCGACCGGTGCCCCCGGCGGTCCGCGCCTGCGCGCCCTTGGAGCGGACGGTGAAGCTGCCGTCGTCCATGTACCAGACCGCCAGCGCCAGCGGCGTCAGGCTCTTCAGGTACTCCCAGGAGAGGTGCTTCTTCCCGTCCCCGAAGTACACGGCATCGTGCAGCTCGGCCAGCTCCGGGAGCGGAGTGAAGTCCGCGAAGACCGCGCCCTTGGCGTTGACCGTCCGGCTGTGGCCGATGTTGCCGAGGAGCGAGACCTTCCAGTCGAGGTACTCGACCTGCCTCGCGCCGTGGCCCATGCGGAACCGGGTGCCCGATCGGTCACGAACGTTCGGCGAAAGCGCCCCGTCACCCATCAGCGCGCCAAGCACGAGCTGTAGCTGCTGGTCGCTGAGCAGGTGCTTCTCCGCGACCAGCACGCGGTCGCCGGCGATCAGCTCGCCCGCCTGGCGCCACCCGCCCGGCGTCCGGATGAGGTGGTTCCCGGTCGCCGCGAACTGCGCCCGTCCGTTCCCGCCCGACTTCGCGACGGTGAACTGGAGGAAGTACCCGGCCTTGCCGTTGTCGAACCAGTTCACGATCTTGCGCGGGACCATTCGGTCGGTCTCGGGGTCGTAAGAGAGGACCTCGGCATCAATCCGCTGGTTGACGATCTTGCCAATCTTCTCCTGCGTACCGTCGGCAAGGGTGACGCGCGTCCCGTAAGACATGCACCCGAACATGACGCCGACCTTCTCCCGCAGCTGGTTGGTGAAGATGGCGGTCGTCTTGGTCTGGTTCAGCGCGCCGGTGATCTTGCGCAGCGCCTGGGACATCAGCCGCGCCTGGAGGCCGACGTGGCTGTCGCCCATCTCGCCTTCGATCTCCGCCTTCGGCACCAGCGCGGCGACCGAGTCGATGACCACGACGTCGATGGCGCCGGAGCGGATCAGCATGTCCGCGATCTCCAGTGCCTGCTCCCCGGTGTCCGGCTGTGAGACGAGCAGCGCGTCGGTGTCCACGCCCAGCTTCTGGGCGTAGTCCGGGTCGAGCGCGTGCTCAGCGTCGATGAACGCGGCGATGCCGCCCGCCTTCTGCGCGTTCGCTATGGCGTGCAGCGCCAGCGACGTCTTCCCGCTGCTCTCCGGTCCGTATATCTCGACGATCCGGCCGCGCGGCAGGCCGCCGATGCCGAGGGCCACGTCGAGGGCGATCGACCCCGTGGGGATCACGTCGACGGGCACTCGCGCCTGCTCGCCGAGCCGCATGACCGAGCCCTTGCCGAACTGCCGCTCGATCTGGACGAGTGCGGCCTCCAGAGCCTTGTCCCTGTCGCCGGCCCTTTCCGGGGCCTGCTTGCCGCCTGGTGCCATGAGGACTCCCTGCCGGGTTGTAGTAGGTATCGAGGACGCCACCGGGCGATCCGCGCCCTGCTGACATCGCTGCACACGCTACGCGCCACCACTGACATTCCTGGGCCATACCCCCGGACCAGGGAAAACGCGCTCCCGGACCCAAACACGGCGGCCCGGCAGTCCCACTATAGGGGAACGATTATTCGATCGCACGCAAGACACGCCCACTTGTTCGATCGCCGTCCGGGCTTTCTCAGGGTTATTCGCTGGCCTGCGGCTGATGATCGCGCACAGAATCGGCTATGGGCATGGACGAGGTGGCACTGGCCCGGTACATCGAGGCGGTTCGCGCCGGGGACGGGCACGCCAGCTGGGACTACCACTCCCGGGCCTCGGTCGTGCACCGGTACGTGGCCATGACCATCCCCAAGGTGGCGTGCTCGACCATCAAGATGGCGCTGCAGACCTGGGAAGGGTGCGGACCCGAGCCCGGCCGGTGGGCGGATGTGCACGCCGGCTGGGCCGGGCCGACGCTGCTGGCCTACCCGACGGCCCAGATCGTGGCGATGCTGCGGTCGCCGGATTACCTGCGTTTCAGTTTCGTCCGCAACCCCTACAGCCGCCTGGTGTCGGCGTGGCAGTCGAAACTGGCCTGGGAGGCCCCGCAATACGGCCAGCTCCGGGCATCGATCCGCGAGGCCTGTGGCTACCGGTTCGCGGGCGGCCGGCGAGCCGGGCCGATCACGTTCCGCGACGCCGCCGAGTATCTGCTCGCCAATCCGGCGGCCTTCGACGACCACTGGACCCAGCAGACCGGCCTGCTCGCCGCCGACGTCATCGACTACCAGATCATCGGCAGGTTCGAGCGCTTCGGCCAGGACTTCCCCGCCATCTTGCGCCGGCTCCACGCCCCCGCGGGGGTGCTCGATATCGCCAGCCGGGTCTTCAACCCCACCCGCCCCACGGCACTGGCCAGCGTCTACGACGCCGCGCTCGCCAGGCGTGTCTACGGCCACTACATAGCCGACTTCGAAACCTTCGGCTACCACCGCGGCAGCTGGCGCTCAGCGTAACGCCGCCTCTCAGGCCCGCCGTCCGGCCAGCGCTCCCCACACGCGCCGGGCGCTTCCGCGGAAGCGCTTTGTGAAACTCTGCACAAGCCGCTTCCGCGGCTACGTCGTGGGCGTGGCCGCGGACGGCGGGAACGAAGCAGGCTCACTGGCTGGCCTGGGCCGCTGCGCCCTGGCCGTCGGCCGGACCGCCGAAGCCGAGACCGGCCTGCGGCAGGCCCTGGAGATCTTCCAGCGCATCGGAGCGGGGGAAGCCACGGGAGTGACCGCCGAACTGCAGGCCTTTGACCAGGCAACCGCGGCAGACATGTAGGCAGTCCGCGCGGACTTGGCCGTCCGTGGCGCGGGCCGGCGACAATAGCCCTTGTGCGGGTAGCGCTCCTCGGCCCCTTCGAGGTACGCGGCGACGCCGGCGACTGTCTTCCCGTCGCCGGCGCTCGCCTGCGCGCCACGATCGCCCGGCTGGCGCTCGCGGGCGGGCGGCCGGTGAGCACGTCCGCGCTCGCCGAGGCGGTCTGGGGGGATGACCCGCCCGCGGACCTGGCGAACGCGCTGCAGACCCTGGTCTCCCGGGCCCGGCGCGCCCTGGGCGGCGCGGCCGCCGTGGAGCAGTCGGCGGCCGGGTACCGGCTCGCGGTCACGCCGGACGACGTGGACGCGCTGCGCTTCGAGCGGCTCGTCGCCGCCGGGGACGTCGAGGAGGCGCTGGGGCTGTGGCGCGGCCCCGCCCTTGACGACGTCGGCGAGTTCGCCGCGCCCTACGCCCTGCGGCTCACCGCGCTGCGGCTCGACGCGACGACCGGCTGGCTGGCCCGCGAGCTGGACGCGGGCCGGGCCGCCGCGCACGTCGCCGAGCTGGCGGCCCTGGCCGCCGGGAACCCGCTGAACGAGAAGGTCACCGCGCTGCTGATGCGGGCGCTCGCCGCGGCCGGCCGGCAGGCCGAGGCGCTGGCGGCCTACGAGAGCCTGCGCGCCCGCCTGGCCGACGAGCTCGGCATCGACCCAGGCGCGCAGCTGCAAGCCGTCCACCTCGAGGTGCTCCGCGGGAAAGCCGAGACGCCACCGGCCGCGGGCAACGGTGGGCGCGCGACCCGGCGCACCAACTTGCGCGCGCAGTTGACCAGCTTCGTCGGCCGGGAGGATGAGGTCAGCCGGGTGGGCAAGGCGCTGGCGACCTACCGCCTCGTCACCCTGGTCGGGCCGGGCGGCGCGGGCAAGACGCGGCTGGCTACCGAGGTCGCCGCCCAGGTCGCCGCCGCCGCCGGCGCCGAGGCCGGCACCGGCCAGCTCGCGCCCGACGGGATCTGGATGGCCGAGCTCGCGCCGGTGACCGATGCCGCCGACGTGCCGCAGGCGGTACTCGGCTCCGTCGGCCTGCGGGAAGCACACATGATGCTGGACGGCACGCAGCGGGCCACCACCAGGGACGCGCAGACCCGGCTCCTCGACGGCCTGGCCGACGCGCGGGCGCTGCTCGTGCTCGACAACTGCGAGCACCTCATCGACGCCTGCGCGCACCTGGCCGACGCCCTGCTCGCGCGCAGCCCCGGGCTGCGCATCGTCGCCACCAGCCGGGAGCCGCTCGGTATCGTCGGGGAGTCGCTGCTCCCCGTCCCGCCGCTGGAGCAGGACCCCGCCACGGCGCTGTTCGCCGACCGGGCCGCGGCGGTCAGCCCCGGCTTCGCGCTGACCGGGGAGACCCGCCCGCTGGTGGAGGACATCGTCCGGCGGCTCGACGGCCTGCCGCTGGCGATCGAGCTCGCCGCCGCCCGGCTGCGGACGCTGCCGCTCGCCGAGATCTCCCGGCGCCTCGACGACCGGTTCCGGCTGCTCACCGGCGGCAGCCGCACCGCTTTGCCGAGACACCGCACGCTGCGCGCCGTCGTCGAGTGGAGCTGGGACCTGCTCACTCCCGCCGAGCGGCTGCTCGCCGAGCGGTTCTCCGTCTTCCCCGGCGGGGCGACGCCAGCGGCGATCCGCGCGGTTTGCGGCGACCAGGGGGAAACCGACGACCTGCTGTCCTCGCTGGTCGACAAGTCGCTGCTGCAGCCGGTGGACGACGGCAGCCGGCTGCGGATGCTCGAGACCATCCGCGAGTACGGGACCGAGCGGCTCGCCGAGCGCGGCGAGGTCGGCGAGGTGCGCCGACGCCACGCGGAGTACTACGCGGACCTCATGAACGAGGCGGCGCCGCACCTGGTGGACCGCGACCAGCTCACCTGGCTGGCGGCGGTCGAGGCGGACCGCGACAACATCCTCGCCGCGCTGCGCCACTGGTGCGACGCGCAGGACGCCGCCCGCGCGCTCACCCTGGCGGTGTCGGTCAGCGGCCTGGCGTTCCTGCTCGGCAGCCAGGCGGACATCGCGGAGCTGATCAGCCAGGCCGCCGCGGTGCCCGGGGAGGCGGACCCTGACCTGCGCACCATCGTCGACCTCCTGCACGCGGTCACGCTCATGATCCAGGCGGACCAGGCCGTCCCCGCGGGCGGCTTCCCCGACCTGGCCGACCGGATCGAGGCGCTGGACGTGGACAGATACCCGCTGGCCGGCCTGCTGCGCCCGGGGTACGCGATGTTCACCCAGGACCTCGAGCGCGGGCGCGGGTACATCGAAGAGGCCAAGGCCAGCCGGCACGAGTGGACCGTCGCCGCGGCGTGGCTGATGTCCGCCGCCCTCGCCGAGAACACCGGGGACATGGACACCGTGCGGTCGGCCTCGGCGCAGGCGCTGCGGCGGTTCCGCGCGATCGGCGAGCGGTGGGGGCTGTCCACCGCGCTGCGGATGACCGCCGCCGTCCAGGTGCTCGACGGCGACCTGGACGGGGCCGCCGCCGCGTACGCCGAGTCCAGCCGCCTGCTGGAAGAGATGGGCTCCCGCGACGATCAGGCCCACCGGCCGCTCCAGCTCGCCAACATCGCCGCCAGGCGCGGCGACCTGGCCGCCGCCCGCGAGTTCTACCAGGCCGCGCTGGCGGCCGCCGAGTCCGACGTGGTGGGCGCGGAGGTGCCCACGGTGTCGGCCGGGTACGCCATGTTCGAGGCCGCGGTGGGCGACGCCGACCTGGCGCGGTCGCTGAACACGACCGCCGAGCGGGGGATGGCCCGGTTCGGTCCCGCGCACCCAGCGCGCAATCACCTGGAGGCCGTGGTGGCGGCCTCGGGACTGATGATCGCCCTCGCCGACGGGGATCTGTCCCTGGCCAAAGAGCATGCCGCGACCATGTACCGGGCGGGGACCGCGAGCGAGGACATGTCGCTGTTCGCGTCCATCGCGGGCGCGCTCGCCCACCTTGCCCGTGCGCTCGGCCAGCCTGGGCGGGCCGCCGAGATGCTCGGCGCCGCCGCCGCCGTCCGCGGCGCGGAGGATTCCACCGACCTGACGGTGACGCTGCTCGGCCCCCGGCTCAGGGAGGCCCTCGGCCCGGGCGGCTACGACCGGGCGTATACGGCCGGAACGGCGCTGAGCCGGGCCGAGGCGCTCGCGCTCCTCGACCCGGCCGCGCTGTAGTCCACCGTCCTGTAAGCCACCGTCACGCCCGCCTTGCGTAGGCGCGCAGGGCGAGCGGGAAGAACACGATCAGCAAGCCAGCGCACCAGGCCAGCGTCCAGGCGACCGGCGAGCCGACCGGGCCGCCGTCCATCAGCCCGCGCACGGCGGACACTAGGTGCGACAGCGGGTTCACGTTCACGAAAGCCTGCAGCCAGCCGGGCATCGTCGAGGGCTTCACGAACGTGTTGCTGCCGAACGACAGCGGGAACACGAACAGCATCATCACGCCCTGCACCGCGCCGGCCGACCGCACCGTCATGCCGACGAACACCGAGATCCACGCGAAGGACAGCGCGAAGCAGATGGCCAGCCCGAGCGCCGCGAGCAGCTTGAGCGGATCCGTCGCGATCCGGAAGCCCAGCAGGTAGCCGAACGCCATCGTGACCACGCACACGATGGCGTAGCGGAAGAAGTCCGCGAGCACGGCGCCGACCAGGGGCACGGAGCGGGCGATCGGCAGCGACCTGAAGCGGTCGAAGACGCCCTTGGAGATGTCGGTGTTCATGTTCTGCCCGATGGCGACGCTGCTCATCGCGATCGTCTGGCCCAGCATCCCCGGCAGCAGGAACTCCAGGTAGGAGTGCTGAGAGCCGCCGGCCAGGGCGCCGCCGAAGATGTAGGTGAACAGCAGCAGGAAGATGATCGGCTGCAGCGTCACGTCCAGGAACTGCTCGGGCGTGTGGATCATCTTGGTGATGTTGCGCTTGGCGAGCACGAGGGCGTGCCGCGGGCTGAACCTCTTCTTCATGACAGGACCTCCTCGGGAGCGCGCGAGCCGCCGGACCGGGTCCCGGTCAGCGTGAAAAACACCTCGTCCAGGCTCGGCAGGTGCAGGGAAAGCTCGTCCACCGCGATACCGGCCGCGCGCAGCC
>Ga0335074_10016689_pt1 | contig 10342 bp, 8 predicted proteins | sample Lox_Sample_23_FD_206715 | JGI IMG/M metagenome (GOLD analysis project Ga0335074, IMG submission 206715) | Soil microbial communities from Loxahatchee National Wildlife Refuge, Florida, United States - Lox_Sample_2.3 | ecosystem: Environmental > Terrestrial > Soil > Wetlands | place: USA: Florida...
TCGTGCTCGGCGGCACCGAGCCCGGTCACACCACCGACGGGGTGGCGGCGCTGCTCGCCGTCCGTCTCCGCGCGGGACGGCTGGTGAACGCGACCAACGTGCCGGGGATCTTCGACCGCGATCCCCGATCGGACCCCGCGGCGCGGCCGATCGCCCGGAGCACGTGGGCCGAGTTCCGGGCCCTCGTGCACGCCGGCGCGACCGCCGAGGCGGGGCAGAACTTCCTGTTCGACCGCCTCGGCGTCGACCTGCTCGCCCGGGCGGGGATCCCGCTCGCGGTGGTCGACGGCCGCTCGCTCGAGAACCTGGAGGCGGCGATCCGCGGCCGCCCGTTCCGCGGCAGCCGGGTCGACGGCTAGCGCGCGGCAAAGTCGAAGTACCCCCGCACCGTCCGCGCGCGCATGCACCGGATCGTCTTCCTCGGCCCGCCCGGCGCCGGCAAGGGGACCCAGGCGGCCACCCTCGCGCGGGAGCTCGGGATCCCGCACCTCTCGACGGGGGACCTTTTGCGGGCGGAGGTCGCCGCGCGCTCCCCGCTCGGCCAGGAGGCGGAGCGGCACATGACGTCGGGGGGCCTCGTGCCGGACGACCTCGTGCTCCGGATCCTGAAGGCGCGGCTCGCGCGACCGGACGCGCGCGCCGGGTTCGTGCTCGACGGCTTTCCGCGGAACCCGGCGCAGGCGGAGGCGCTCGACGCGATCACCCCGGTCGATGTCGTCGTGGCGTTCGAGATCCCCGCCGAGGAGCTCGTGGAGCGTCTCTCCGGGCGCCGGATCTGCCCCACCTGCCAGACCGTCTACCACCTCGCGCACCTGCCGCCCAAGGTACCGGGCCGGTGCGACAAGGACGGGACGCCGCTCGTCCAGCGCCCGGACGACGCGCCCGACACGGTGCGGACCCGGCTCCGCGTCTACGACGAGCAGACGGCCCCGCTCCTCGCGCACTACGCGGGCCGCGGGCTGCTGCGCCGGATCAACGCGTCGGGCAGCCCGGCCGATGTGCTCGACCGGGTCCGGTCCGTGGTCGGGTGATCGGGGCCGGCCCGCCGCGCCCAAGCATTTATAGTCCGTCCGTCGCTCCCAATCCCGTCCCGGCTTAGCTCAGTGGTAGAGCGGGGGACTGTAGGCGAGTCCGCCGGACCCCCGGCGGCCCCCGTGGAGATCCTCAGGTCGCCTGTTCGAGTCAGGCAGCCGGGACCTGAGGACACCGCGCCAGCCATCAAGTAATCCCGCGCCCCTGAGCGGGCGCCGAGGTCGGACGTGCCCGGGACGTTCCGAGACTCCTGGAAGCTCACGAAGACGTCGTTCCGGATGATCCGCGAGGACCGCGCCCTGCTCGTCTTCCCGGTCGTCGTGGGCCTGTCGATCCTCGGGGTGATCGCGCTCCTCCTGGTCGGGGAGTACGCGCTGCTGGTCGCCCTCGCGGGCGCCCGGGGCGGCCCCACCAACGGCCTCGTCGCGGCGGCGGTGGCGCTGTTCCTCGTCGCGTACTTCGCGATGGTGTTCCTCTCCGTCTACGGGACCGCCGCGCTGATCGCGGCCGCGACCCTCAAGCTGAACGGCCGGCAGCCGACCGCGGCGGACGGCTGGCGGGTCGCCCGGGCCCGGATCGGCCGACTGCTGCTCTGGGCGCTGATCACCGCCACCGTCGGGCTCGTCATCCAAGCGATCTCGAGCCGGGTCCGGGGCGTCGGGGGCGTCGTGATCGGGGCCGTCGGCGGCGCGACCTGGGCGGTCGTGACGTACTTCGTCGTGCCGGTGCTGCTGTACGAGAACGAGCGGACCTGGGCCTCGCTCAAGCGTTCGGTCCACCTGTTCACCTCGACCTTCGGGCGCTCGCTCGTCTCGAACCTCGTCGTCGCCCTCCTGCTGGGGGCGGGGATCGTGGTCGCGGTCGTGCTCGGCCTCGCCGGCCTGCTCCTGGCCGTCCACGGCGGGCTCCTGCTCGGCTTCGCGCTCGTCGGGGTCGCGATCGCCGTCGGCGTCGGGGTGGCGTTGATCGGGGCGGCGGCGGAGGGGATCCTGCGGGCCGCCCTCTACCGGTACGCGACGACCGGGAAGATCGACCCCGACCTGATGCCGGCGGGGTACGGCGCCGCGACGCCGCTCGCCCCGAACGCCCCGCTCCCCTAGGCGGTCGGCGCGGGGCCGCCCGCTTCGGCCGCGGGCCTCGCGCGGCGGCGCCGCTCCTCCGTCCTCAGGATCCGGACCAGCAGGTACACGAGGACGGCCGTGAGGACGATCCCGGCGACCTCGTAGGGCCACCAGACCCCGAGCACGTCCGCGACGTAGAACAGGAAGAGGTTCTGGTCGACGAGCGCGATCGTCCCGTAGACGAACAGCCACCGGTTCACCTCGTCCCCGAGCAGCACCAGCGGCACGATCCACAGGACGAAGTTGAACGTGAGGTACTGCGACAGCAGCATCACGCCGAGGAGCGGAACGGCCGCGGCGACGGCCGCTCCGTAGCGGCGCGCGTGGACGAGGACGAGGAGGCCGAGGATCACGGCGCCCTGCACCGCCGCCGAGGCGAACGAGGGGAGGACCCACCCCTTCACGAGCAGCACGGCGAAGACGTTGAGCGACTCGGCCGGCAGCCGGGCGAACTGGTTCAGATAGACGATCCCGATCGCGTCCCACCCCCAGGCGAGGTACGCGGCGGCCGCCGCTCCCAGGAAGACGGCGAGGACCCCGAGCACGCGCACGGTGCGGCCCCGCGCCAGTGGCGCCGGGACCCCCAGCAGCGGGAACAGCGCGGGGAAGCGGGCCGTGCTCAGGAAGGCCGCGACCGCGGATCCGGCCGCCCCCCGCCCGCCGGGACGCCCCATCCAGCCGAGCCCGATCAGAACCGCGACCGGCACGATCGCGTTCTCGACCCCGATGTTGGTCGCGATGTTGGGGAGGTACAGCACCGAGGTCGCCGTCAGCACCGCGAGATACCGGCGGTCCGGGCCCCCGACGGCCCAGACGAGCGGCACGACGGCGAGCGCGAGGAGCGTCCAGACGATCCAGACGCCCGCGACCGACCCGGACAGCGCGGCGAGCGCGTTGAACCCGACCTCCGCGAGGCCGTAGGGGATCTGGTCGGGCACCGTGCCCCCGCAGTACGTCACGGAGAACGGGTTGTGGCCGGCCAGCGCCGCCCGGCCCGAGGCGAGCACCGCCAGCGAGTCGTCGCCGCACCGCAGGGTCGCGACGTTCCACGCCACGTTCGCCGCCGCGATCGCGAGCAGGACCGCGACGAGATGCCAGAGCTTCAGCCACTCCCAGTCGGACCGGCCGGTGATCCGCCGGCGGATCGCATCGACCCCCGCCCGGACCCGCGCGGTCGCAGGCCACCGGTACGCGAGCACGAGAAAGTTGAGGACGATACTGGCCGCGAAGACGGCCACCGCCCCGCTCAGTGCCACGCCCCCCATGGTCGATCGACGCCGCGGGCGCGCGCGGATCGAACCCGGGGCGCACGGCGCGCCGCCCCGGACCCCCGTCGCGCCTGCGCGGGCGCCGAGGGTCGCTTACGCCATAGGCCTTTGGCCGCCGCGCGCGGCCCCGTCGACCGCCGCCCGCGTCGGCGGCCCGGTCCGAGCCGGGATGCGGTTGTCGGGATTCGAACCCGAGTAGGTAGCTTGGGAAGCTACCGTCCTAACCACTAGACCACAACCGCGCGACCCGGCTCGGATGGGTAGGCCCTCTTACCGTTTGTGCGGGACCTACAGGAGGAATCCCACCGACTCCGCAGGGATCGTGGGCGCGGTGGCGATCACGTCCGAGTTGGAGACGAGCTGCTCGGCGAGCTGGCTCGCGAACCCCGCACTCTGGAGGAGCTTCCGGGCCTTCTCGAGGTCGCTCGTGGAGAGCGCGACGAGCGGTTGGTTCCCCTCCCGCTGCACGAGGATCGCGACGCTCTGGATGTTGAGGCGCGCCTTCGCGAGCGCCTCGAGGACCCGAAGAAAGCTGCCCGACTTGTCCTCGAGGCGCACCACGAGGAGCTCCCGGACCTCGGGGGCGTAGCCGGCGTCCCGGAGCACGACGACCGCTCGGTCGGGGTCGCTGACGACCAATCGGACGCGTCCCCGGGCCGGGGACGAGTCGACGCCGATCGCGGCGAGGTTGATCCGGTCCTTCGCGAGCGCGCGCGCGATCCCGACCAGCGTCCCCGGGCGGTTGGGCAGCGTCAGCGCGATCTCGCGGAGCGGCATCGTCGCCGGCGCAGCGCCCGCCGGACTTTAGGTTTCCCCGCGGGACGCGGCGCGCCTCCCTCGCTCGCGCACGTATTTATACCCGAAGACGGCCTAATTTGTCTCGCCCGGGGGGGTTCCCCCCGAGATCGGTCCGTCGGATGGGGGATGCAGTCGCCTCGAGGGCTGGCCGCCGCTATCGCCGGGCCCACCGGCTGCGCACGTCGCGGCGGGGCGTCGTCGCGGTCGTCGGCACGCTCCTCGCCCTGCTCGTCTTCTTCGCGTTGTTCGGGGTGTTCCTGACCCAGTACGTGCCGTTGTGGATGACCGACAACGAATCGCAGTTCACGGCCCAGAGCGCGGCTTCGTTCGCCCAGCTGAAGTCGTACATCGACTCCCAGTACGCCCTCCACGGCCCACCGGTCCTCGGCACTCCGTTCGCCCTCCAGTCGAACGGGATCCCGCTCCTCGCGGCGGCGACGCAGGCGACCCTCGAGTTCATCCCGTCGAACTGCCCGGGCGGATTCACCGCTACGGGGGCCAGCGCCGGGCAGCCCGTCAACAAGTACGACTGCAACTTCGCGAACGTGACGATCGGGTACGGGCCCGGGGGCCAGGGGACCCCGTATCACCAGTCGATGGCGACCGGGATCCTCCAGATGAGCCTACCGAACCGCTACTACACGCCCGAGACGTTCTTCATGGAGGACGACGCGGTGATCCAGGCCCAGTACGGGGGCTACCAGATCGTCGCGTTCCCGCCGCCGCTCAACGTCTCGAGCTACGCCGGCAACACGACGGTCACGACCAGCCTCGTCCAGCTGTACGGCAACGCGACGAGCGTGGTCGGCCAGCAGTCGCAGGAGGTGTTCAACACGTTCCGCTACTCGCAGACCGTCACGAGCAACGGGAAGGTGGTCGGCTCGACCCTCTCGCCGACCGACTTCGTCTTCGAGATCGGAACGATGTACCCCTGCGCGTGGTTCTCCTACCTCACCTCCGTGATGAGCGGGAGCGGGCTCGCGAGCACCCACTACTCGATCACCCAGAACGGGACGACGACCGCGCCGACCACGTCCTACTGCCAGAACCTGCCCTCGATCACGACGATCGTCGAGCTGAACATCCAGTACGTCGTGAACTACGTAACCCTCTTCTACGCCGGGACCACCCTCTCGCTCGGCGTGGGGGGCAGCTAGGGGCACCATGGCGTCGGGCAGTTTCCGCGTCAAGATCCCCCGGACGTCGCCGAACGCCGACCTCTCGCCGCTCGCGCCGCGGCCGCTCGAGGCGCCGACCGTCGTGCCCGGGACGTTCATCACCGCCATGCCCCCGCTCCCCGAGCCGACGATGCGCGAGCTCGAGGTGCGCGCGGTCAACCCGCCGTACTCCTACTCCCGGATCACGTACAACGACCGGAACAAGGAGTACCTCTACGAGGTGATCGAGCCGCAGCTCTCCGCCCACGAACGGGAGCTCGTCGACCACCTCAAGTCGACGCTCACGCGCATCCTGGGCAGCGATGTCGGCAGCCTCTCGACCGCCGACAAGCGGGCGTACCTGCGGGGGGAGGCGGAGGAGTACTTCCGCAGCCGCGAGATCACGATCTCGCCGATCTCGACCGAGCGGATCGTCTACTACGTGCTCCGCGACTTCGTAGGCTACGGGCCCGTCGACGCCCTGATCCTCGATCCCGAGGTGGAGGACATCTCGTGCGACGGCGTCGACGTGCCGCTGTTCATCTTCCACGGGAAGTACGAGTCGATGAAGACGAACGTCGTCTTCCCCGACGAGGAGTCGCTCAACTCGTTCATCGTCATGCTCGGCCAGCGCTGCGGGAAGGCCGTGAGCGTCTCCGCGCCGATCCTCGACGGCACGACGCCCGAGGGGCACCGCGTCCAGGCGACGTACGGCCGGGAGGTGACGACCCGCGGGGCGAGTTTCACGATCCGCCGGTTCAAGGAGCGGCCGTTCACCCCGGTCGACCTGGTCGCCATGGGCAGCGCGAACGAGGAGATGGTCGCGTACTTCTGGCTGGCCGCGGAGCAGGGCGAGTCGGTGATCATCTGCGGCGGGCCGGCCGCGGGCAAGACGAGCACGCTCAACGCGATCGCGCTGTTCATCCCCCCGACCTCCAAGATCGTCTCGATCGAGGACACCCGCGAGGTGAACCTCCCGCACGAGAACTGGATCCCCGGGGCGACCCGCAGCGGTACCGGGGACCGCGGCGCCGACGGCAAGGCCGCCGGGGAGGTCGATATGTTCGACCTCGTCCGCGCCGCGCTGCGGCAGCGGCCGAACTACATCATCGTGGGGGAGGTCCGCGGCAAGGAGACGTACACGATGTTCCAGGCGATGGCGACCGGCCACACCACGTACTCGACGATGCACGCGGACAGCGTGAAGTCGATGGTGAACCGCCTCGAGAACCCACCGATCAACACCCCCCGGATCCTGCTCTCCGCGCTCAACAACGTCATCATCCAGATCCAGGCGAAGACCGAGAAGGGCGTCGTGCGGCGGTTGAAGCAGGTCCTCGAGATCGTCGGCTTCGAGCCGGAGACGAACGAGCTGATCACGAACACCGTCTACGAGTGGGACCCGGCGACGGACACGTTCGTGTTCAAGGGCCACTCGTTCCTGTTCGACAAGATCATGGAGGTCCGGAACCTCACGACCGAGGAGATGGATGCCGAGTTCCACCGGCGCGCGACGGTGATCCGGTACCTCGTCGACCACAAGATCACGGACTACCGGCAGCTCTGGCGGACGATCGCGCAGTACTACAAGGACCCGAACGAGGTCATGGCGCGCATTCAGGCGGATCCCGCGACGGCCGAGACCGCGGGGGCGCCGCCGGCCGCGCCCGCCCCGGCGGCCGCTCCCCCGGGGGGCTGAACGACCGTGCCGAGCACCCCGACGGTGGACGCGGCCGCCCCAACGGTCGGGGCCGTGCGCCCCGTCCGCCTGAAGCGCGGCCAGCAGCCGACGCACACGGGGCTCACGGCGTTCCAGCGGTGGGCCTGGCGGACGTTCCGGACGCGGGTCCTCGCGAAGCCCCCGGATCCGATCCTCGAGGAGAACCTGATCAAGGCGCACATGCGCGTGCGCGCCGACGAGTACATGGCGACGGTCTACGCGACGACGCTGATCGCGGGGATCGGCTGCGTCGTCGCCGGGGTCGCGGTCGGCCTCCTGTTCGTGATCTCGGGGAACCTCGTCTTTGGCCTCCTGCTCGGGATCGCCCTCCCCATCATCGGGCCCGTCGGCGCCTTCTTTGGCCTGCAGGGAGCGCCCGGGTCGAAGGCGAAGGAGCGGGGCCGCAAGATCGACCGACGCATCTCGCCAGCCATGAGCTTCGTGAGCGCGATGAGCTCCGCCGATGTGAACGTCGACCAGATCTTCAAGGAGCTCGGCCGGCAGAAGATCTACGGGGAGGTCGCCGAGGAGGCGGCCTGGATCACGCGCGACACCGAGCTGCTCGGCGTCGACATCCTGACGGCGATCCGCAACGGGGCCGCGCGGAGCCCGTCGAAGCGCTTCCAGGACTTCCTGCAGGGCGTGGTCACGACGGCGACGAGCGGGGGCCAGCTCAAGCCGTACTTCCTGCTCAAGGCGGAGCAGTTCGAGCGCGAGAACAAGCTCGAGCAGCTCCAGCGCGTCGAGACGATGGGGCTCCTCGCGGAGACCTACGTCACGGTCGTCGTCGCGTTCCCGCTGTTCCTCGTGATCATCATCGCGATCTTCGCGATCATCGGCGGCGGCGGGTCGTTCATGATCGACATCCTGTGGGGGATCGTCGGCGCGATGATCCCGCTGTCGCAGTTCGGCTTCATCTTCTTCATGTACGCCCTCGCCCAGGAGATGAACTAGCGATGGCGTCGGTGAACGCCCCCGCCTCGGTGCGCAAGCTGCGGTCGAGCGCGCCGATCGTGGTGACGGCGAAGGAGACCGGGCTCTCCCGCGAGACGCTCCTCCTCATCGCCGGCGGGGCCGTCGCCCTCGTCTTCTTCGTCGTCGCGACCCTCAACTTCGTGGGCCTCGTCAACTGGGAGATGCGCCCCGGCGAGGGGAGCGGCGCCAACCCGGCGATCGACTTCGGCGTCCTCGGGATCCTCTGCCTGATCGCGCCGTACGGCTTCGCGATGAGCGCGAAGCTGCGCCGCATCTCGAAGATCGAGGAGCGGCTCCCCGACTTCCTTCGGGATGTCGCGGAGGCCGGCCGGTTCGGCATGACGCTCCCGGACGCGATCATCGTCGCCAGCACGGGCCGCTACGGGCTGCTCACCGACGAGATCAAGAAGATGGCGAGCCAGCTCGAGTGGGGCGTGCCGGTCAACACCGCGCTCCGCCTGTTCGAAGAGCGCGTCCCGACCCCGCTCGTGCAGCGGGTCGTCTCGATCGTGGCCCGGGCGAACGAGGCCGGCGGGAACGTCGCCGACGTGCTCACCATGGTCGCCCACGACACCCGGGAGGCGCAGCTGGCGGCCGCCTCCCGCCAGATCTCGATGCTGACGTACGTGACGGTGATCTACATCTCGTTCTTCGTGTTCCTCGTCACGATCTACATCATGGCGGCGGTCTTCCTGCCGCAGATGATCACCGCCGGCTGCGCCGTCTCGAGCTCGGCCGCCACGGGCAACGCGGTCACGCTCGCCTACGGCTTCGTCCCGGCCCTCTTCCTCGCGTTCCTGGTCGCCGTGATCGTCCACGCCGTCGGGGACGGCGTGATGGCGGGGGTCCTCTACAACGGCCGGATCGCGGAGGGCCTCCAGCACGCGACGATCATGCTCAGCGTCGGCTGGCTGATGATGCGGTTCGTCGTGCCGCTCCTGTCGGGGACCTGCGGGTGAGCACGATGGCGGGCGAAGCGATCGAGGCACCGACCGACGACGGGACGACCCCGCCGCCGAAGAAGCGCGGCTTCTTCTCGCCGTGGCTGCGGATGGGCGCGTCGCTCCGCAAGGGGAGCGCCGAGCCACGGCCGGTGAAGCTCGCCCGGCTCGGGGTCTCGGGCCAGGGAGCCGATAAGGACGTCACCCCGGTCCCGCCGCTCAGCGATCCCGCGCTCAAGGAGCTCGACTTCGCGCCGATCCGGCCGGGGATCTCGTACGTGCGGATCACCTACCACAACACCCGCAACGAGTACCTCTACGAGGTGATCGAGCCGCCGCTCACGCCGCTCGAGAAGGAGCTCACGGACCGGCTGCGGACCGTCCTCATCGAGCAGTTCGAGCCGCTGCCCGAGCACGACCCCGAAACGAAGCGCCGCGAGCTGCGCCGGATGGTCGACGACCAGCTGCTCGCCTGGGAGCTGTCGCCGGGCCCGACCACGAAGGGCCGGGTCCTCTACTACCTCGAGCGGGACTTCGTCGGCTACGGTCTCGTGGAGGTGCCGATGACCGACACCGAGGTCGAGGACATCTCGTGTGACGGGGTCGGGATCCCGCTCTACATCTACCACCGCAAGTACGGGTCGATCCGCTCGAACCTCAAGTTCGGGAGCTCGAAGGAGCTCGACGACTTCGTCGTCTGGCTCGCCCAGCGGTCGGGCAAGCACATCTCCGTCGCCAGCCCCATCCTCGACGCGACCGTCCCGGACGGCTCGCGGCTCCAGGCGACGCTCGGCATCCACGTCACGAAGCGCGGGAGCTCGTTCACGATCCGGCGCTTCCGGGACAACCCGTTCACGCCGGTCGACCTCCTCAAGTTCAAGACGATGAGCCCGGAGATGATGGCGTACCTCTGGATCGCCATCGAGAACGGCCAGTCGATGATGGTCTGCGGCGGCACGGCGAGCGGCAAGACCACGACGCTCAACGCGACGCTCCTGTTCATCCCGCCCCAGATGAAGATCGTCTCGATCGAGGACACGCGCGAGCTCAACCTCCCGCACGAGAACTGGGTCCCGTCGCTCACGCGGGCCGGGTTCGGCGCGAAGAACCTCACCAGCGGCAAGGCGCCCGGCGAGATCGACATGTTCGACCTCCTCGCGGCCGCGCTGCGCCAACGCCCCCAGTACCTGATGGTCGGGGAGGTGCGCGGGGCCGAGGCGTTCATCGTCTTCCAGGCGATGGCGACGGGGAAGACGTGCTACACGACGTTCCACGCGGAGAGCGTGAGCGCGATGGTCCACCGGATGGAGAACCCGCCGATCACCCTGCC
>Ga0335074_10016690_pt1 | contig 10342 bp, 6 predicted proteins | sample Lox_Sample_23_FD_206715 | JGI IMG/M metagenome (GOLD analysis project Ga0335074, IMG submission 206715) | Soil microbial communities from Loxahatchee National Wildlife Refuge, Florida, United States - Lox_Sample_2.3 | ecosystem: Environmental > Terrestrial > Soil > Wetlands | place: USA: Florida...
AAGGGTTCTGGCGTGCACACCAGGTGCCGATGGCCGACGTCAAGAAGAGTCCGCAGCGGCTTCATGAACTCGAAGACTGGATGCGATCATACAAGCCGGAAGAGCTCTTCGATCAACAGGGAACACTCATTCCCGAGCTGAAGGAACTCTCGCCTGTCGGTACGCTGCGGATGGCGGCTAATCCTCACGCCAATGGCGGCATCCTGAAGAGAGCTCTGCGGCTTCCTGATTTTCGCGATTATGCTTTCGCGATTGAGAAACCAGGCACGGTTGAAGCAGAGAATGCACGCCCGCTGGGTGCATTTCTCCGCGATGTAATGAATCTGAACATGAACAATTTCCGCGTCTTCGGCCCTGATGAAAATACATCGAATAAACTGAACGACATCTATGCAGTGAGCAAGAAGTTATGGCTCGCCGAATATTTCCCGGAAGATTTGGACGGTAGCGAACTGGCTCCGGACGGCAGGGTGATTGAGATGCTCAGTGAACATACCGTCGAAGGAATGCTGGAAGGCTTTCTGCTCACTGGACGTCATGGATTTATTTCATCCTACGAAGCCTTTATCCATGTCATCGATTCGATGTTTAACCAGCACGCGAAGTGGCTCTCGATCTGCAATCACCTTTCTTGGCGGAAAAAGATCGCTTCCTTAAACATGTTCGTCACCTCGACAGTTTGGCGACAGGACCACAATGGCTTCACCCATCAGGATCCGGGCTTTCTGGATGTAGTGGTCAACAAAAGTTCGGCCGTCACTCGCATCTACTTGCCTCCCGATATTAATTCGCTCCTCTCGGTGGCCAACCACTGCCTGAGAAGTGAGAACTACGTCAATGTGATTGTCTGCGACAAGCAGCTGCACCTGCAGTACATGGATATGGACGCAGCAATTACGCACTGCACAAAGGGGATCGGTACCTGGGACTGGGCATGCAATGATCAGGGCAGTGAACCGGATGTGGTCATGGCATCCGCAGGCGATATCCCTACGCAGGAAACCCTGGCTGCGATTGTCCTGCTGCGGCAGGAATTCCCTGATCTTAAGATTCGCTACATCAACGTGGTGGACTTGTTTAGGCTGCAGCCGAGCGTAGATCACCCTCACGGCCTATCAGATGCGGATTTTGATTCGCTCTTTACCGTCGATAAGCCCGTCATCTTCAACTTCCACGGATATCCATGGCTCATCCACCGTTTGGCATATCGCCGAACAAATCACTGCAATATGCACGTGCGCGGATACAAAGAGCAGGGCAATATCAACACACCGCTCGAGCTTGCAATCGAGAATGAGACCGACCGCTTTAGTCTCGCGATGGACGTCATCAAGAGAGTGCCGAAACTGCAGAAGATCGGAGCCCACGCCAAAGAAAAGTTCCAAAATGAGCAGATCGCGTGCCGGAATTACGCGTACGAGCACGGCATCGACAAGCCCGATGTCGCCGGTTGGAGGTGGCCGTACTAGTACGGCCATCGCGGAGACAGACACGCCCTGAGCAACCGGCTCGGCGATGGCATACATTCAGCTGAAGAAATGTCACGTCTCTGAAACCAGCGGGAGCTTGCCGGCATCCCAGGCCGCAAGTCCTCCGGCCATTTCAATAAGATTGGTAATTCCGTACTGGTGCAGAATGCTGGTCGCAATCGAGGACCGGTAGCCGCCGGCGCAATGCACAGCAATGCGGCGGGTGCGTGGAACTTCTGCAATGCGCTCCTGCAGATGGTTCAGAGGAATGTTCATGCTATCAGCGATGTGTCTGGCTCGCCACTCCCGGGGAGTCCGTACATCCAGGACCAGGGGTGGCTGAAAATTTGCCAGCTCCTCAGCAACCATCGCGGCCGTAACGCGCTCCGTCGGGCGCACCAGATCAGGCCTTTCCGTCAGGGCTGTCATGCCACCTTCCAGAAAACCTCTTACATGGTCGAATCCAATGCGCCCAAGGCGCAGAGCAGCTTCCTGTTCTCTGCCCGGTTCGGCAACGATAACAATCGGCCTGGAGCGATCCAGCAGGGTGCCTGCCCATGTGGCGTACTCGCCTCCCAGTCCAATATTGATGCTCCAGGCCAGGTGGCCCTTGGCAAATTCTGCAGGATCCCGAACGTCCACCACTTGCGCTCCTGCCTCTCCTAACCGTAGTACTTCGTCCAGCGCAACGGGTTGCAGCACCTTCTCCAGGTTGCTGTCGAGCGTCACACGCTCACGGGTGTTCAGGATAGCGTCAAAGGTGAAGTACTGTGGAGCATCCGGCTGATCGGCTGCCACCAGGTGAATGAACTCTTCCTTCGTCATCGGCTGCAGAGCATAGTTCATGCGCCGCTGATCGCCGAGCGAAGAAACCGTGTCAGAGGAGAGCTGCTTGCCGCACAGAGAACCTGCGCCATGCGCCGGATATACCAGCGTCTCGTCAGGCAGGGTCAACAGCTTATGGTGCAGGGAGTCATAAAGATGCGCGCCAAGGTCGCTGGCCGTCCATCCGAGCGAAACACGCAGATCAGGCCGGCCAACATCCCCGATGAACAAAGTATCTCCGGTGAGAACGGCATACGGCTTCGTCCTGTCCTTCTTGAGATCGAACACGAGGACTGAAATGGACTCGATGGTGTGGCCCGGTGTTTCCAGAACCTCGAGGCGCAAGCCCGGAAACTCAAGTGTGTCACCGTCAGCCATCGGCACAAAGGCGTATTCTGCCTCAGCGCGCCTCCCCAGATGTATCGTTGTGCCGCAGCGATCGCGCAACTCCAGGTGCCCGGCAATAAAGTCGGCGTGGAAGTGCGTGAGAAAGACGTGTCGGATGTGGAAACCGAATTTCTCCGCATCCGCCAGGTATTGCTGAATATCGCGCTGCGGATCGACAACGATCGCAGTCGAGCTGGCCTCATCCCCCAGCAGATAGGAGGCATGAGCAAGGCAACCCAGATAGTACTGCTTGAGAATCATAGAAATCTCTCTCGGCCGCTGTACCCAATCCGCTGGGGGCTGAGTTGCCGCACGCAAATAGGATTTCACGGTTTTCCAGCTATAGGGAAGCTGCGCTCGGACGGACGTGAAGAAACTTACAGCACTCCGCCGCAAGTCGTCGAGCTGATCGTGCGGGGGCTCAACGAATGCTCGGTTCATCCACAAGTTTTTGTGGATGGGTGCGACAAATCGCACAACCTACTGCTCTCGTCTCTACTATGGCCACTGGCTGGCCGGCAAGCACTGCGTGTTCCCGTAGAGGAATTCATAATCGTTCCATCCGGTCGCAGAGTGGTCCGCCGACTGGTTCGTGATCTCCAGACGCAGCGCATCGTATATCACTCCGTTCGGACGGTTCACCGACGAAGTCACAATTGAAGCCCAGAAAGCAGGTAGGGTCGCAGATACGCGTAACTGGACGCTCTCGGATGTCTCCATCCACGCCACGGATTGCAGCCAGCTTACCTTCGCCGATACTCGCGAGTTGAAGCTGAAGGACGACTCTGGCATTGCGCCGGCAGGGACAGCCATAGATGTGCGGCTTGCACTCAATCGAGATGAAATATCTCCGCTAGGAGGTTCATGCTGTCATCCGGGTGCCGTGTTCCAGGATTCGAAAAAAGGAGCCATTTCCGTCTGCCATCGGGCATTCACTGGATGATTTTTCATCGCAGCACGCGCCTGCTCAAAGTCCGGCGTTTCGAGATAGCCAATGAGTAACCCATCGGGGCGCAGAAAGAGCGAGTAATTATGCCAGCCGGTTGTGCGGAGGGATTCCAGCATTCCGGCCAGACGTGCGCGTGGCGATGCGTACTCGTCCACCTTTTCGGCTCTTATTTTCAGCAGAAAGCAAACGCGTGTCATGCCCGGTTCTCCCTTCGGTCCGATAACGAACCCAGTAGCCAGTGGTCCGCAGAGCAGTTTGCACCGGTACTCCCGTCAGCACAAAAATCAAACCGTCAGGTTTCGTGCAGAATGCAGCCAGGGTGCGCCCCGTCGCAGGTTTATCATGAAATCTTTCTTTGACTCTTCATCTTCGTGCGGCTAGTATTGCACTACACCGTATTTTAATAGGGATTTTGTTTCATTGGGAGAACTGGACATTGAGTTCACACAAAGACCGGATCGTCCAGGCGCTCGATTTATTGCGGATTGAGCTGCCTTCCTGGGGATTTGCCAATACCGGTACCCGCTTTGGCAAGTTCATGCAGCCCGAGGCCGCCGCCACCATCGACGAGAAGTTCGCGGACGCGGCGCAGGTTCATGCGCTGACTGGCGTTACGCCCACGCTGGCCCTGCATGTCAGCTGGGATCTTCCGGGAGGCGTTCGCGATACCGGGAACATTGCAGAACTGGAGGCGAAATACGGGATTCGCGCCGGGTCGATCAATCCGAATCTCTTTGAGCGCCAGGATTATAAATTCGGCTCCATCTGCAATCCCGATCCGGGCATCCGCCGCCTGGCCCTCGGCCATCTGCTGGAATCCGTGGCCATCGCGAAGGCGCTACGGTCGCGCGATGTGTCGCTGTGGCTCTCCGATGGGTCCAACTATCCAGGTACCCAGAGCATCCGCCGCCGCATCGACTGGATGGAGGAGGCCTTGGGGGCTGTCCATGACGAGCTGGGAGAAGATCAGCGGCTCCTTGTGGAATACAAGCCATTCGAACCGGCCTTCTATCACACCGATATTGCCGACTGGGGCATGGCGCTACTGGTGGCCCGCCATGCCGGTCCCAAGGCATATGTGCTGGTGGACACCGGACATCATTACGCGACCCAGAACATCGAGCAGATTGTGGCCTGGCTGCTCAGGGAGAAGATGCTGGGCGGTTTCCACTTCAACGACCGCAGGTATGCTGACGACGATCTGACCTTGGGCTCGATTGATCCCTATCAGGTATTCCGGATTTTTCACGAAATCCTCTCCAACGGCACGGGTATCGAGAAGACGGCTTTCATGATCGACCAGAGTCATAATCTGAAGGGGAAACTGGAAGCCGCCGTCCAGACGGTTTGCACGGCCCAGGAGTTGTTTGCCCATGCAGCGCTGGTCGATCGGAAACGTCTGGCAGTTCTGCAAGACGAATGCCGACTGGTAGAGGCGGAAGAATGCTTGCGCGAAGCCTTCTGGTACGACGTCCGGCCAGCGGTCCGCGAGTGGCGCGCGTCCAGAGGGTTGGCGGAAGATCCGCTGGCGGCGCTGCGTGAGAGCGGCTATCTCGGGCGAATCAGGAAAGAGAGAAGGGAACGGAACGTGCGCTCGATGGCAACATATGCGTAAAATCCGAGTTCTGCGCGAAACTGTTTTCGCAGGAAACTCCGGTGATATAACTGGCTTGACTTAACGATTTCCGAGGCCATCTTGCCGAAAGCGTCGACCAAGCGCCTGTATCTTATCCCCATACTTTCCAAGGCACTGGATGTTCTTGAAATCCTTCAGAAGCATGAACGGCCTATGCCCTTGGAAGCCATCCACCAGAGCACGCATATCTCCAAGACGACCGTCTACCGCATCCTGAAGACGTTCGTGCATCGCGGATATCTGGCACAGTCGCAGGATGGACTATACCGACTCGCCAGGCGTCCGCAAAAAGTGCGCTTCGGGTTCGGGAAGGAATCCGGAGAGATGCCGTTCTCCGAAGCAGTTACAGCTAGCCTCCAGGAGGCGGCAACCCAGGCCGGTGTCGACCTGATGGTGTTGGACAACCGGTATGACGCTTCAGCCGCCGTCAAAGCTGCGGAGAAATTCGTTGGCAACCGCGTGGATCTGGTGATCGAATTCCAGATCGACCAGCGGGTCGCGCCAATTATTGCGGACAAAATAGCGCTCGCCGGCATTCCGCTGATCGCGGTGGATATTCCGCACCCGCATGCGACCTATTTCGGCGTGGACAACTACCGCGTTGGCGTGGAGGCTGGACAACTGCTGGCCAATTATGCAAACGAGCGCTGGGGTGGCAAGGTCGACTGGGTCCTCGGACTGGACATCGAAGACGCCGGACCCATCGTGCAAAGCCGCATCACAGGGGCCTTCGAAGGGATACGGAGCAAACTGCCGGATCTGCCGGAGGAAGCCTATGTGCGCATAGACGGCCGCGGGATGCGCGACAAAAGCGCCAGAGCGATCGCGGATTTCCTGCATCGCCATCCCCGGCACCGGCACATTCTGATCGCCGCTGCCACGGACACCAGTGCGCTGGGCGCACTGGAGGCTGTGCGCAAGCTAAACCGGGAGAAACATGTCGCTATCGCCGGTCAGGATTGCATCCCGGAAGCGATCGAAGAGATGCAGCGCCCGGACAGTCCCTGGATTGGCTCCGTCTCGCACGAGGCAAGTACATACGGTCCGAGACTGATCCAGCTAGGCCTTTCTATTCTTCGCGGCGTGACAGTTGCTCCTTATAACTACGTGGAACACAAGCTGGTGACGGCGGATATGGTGCGCAATGCTGTGACGTCCTCGAGCATGGCCGCCAGCCGGACCTGAATCTGCATTCACAACACATGCCACTGCCTGCGGTCTTCCAGGCTGCGGCTGGAAGGCGCGACCCTGCGCTTTTCGCGGCTTTTGAGCTCTTAGAGAAAGTTCATATAGAAATAGTTGCCCTATTGGTATTCGCTATGCCATCATTTAGATCGGGGAATTGTTTATGACAACAGTCGCCGCGCGTTATTTGCGCGATCTGTGGGATGAACGTACAGCTGCCGCTCTGGACGAGCCGGAACTGCTGCGTTACCGCTCTAACCTGCTGGGCGCAGACCTGCGCATCACGAATTTCGCCGGCGGTAACACTAGCTCGAAGATCGTTATGCCCGATCCGCTGACCTCCAAGCCCACAGAAGTGCTGTGGGTGAAGGGCAGCGGCGGCAATCTGGGCAGCATCCGGCGCAGCGGCCTAGCCACGCTGTATCTGGACAAGCTGCGGGCGCTCGAGACGCGCTACAAGGGCGTGACCGAAGAAGACGCCATCGTGGAGCTGTACCCGCTGTGTACCTTTGGAGCAAATCCGGTGGCGGTCTCCATTGATACGCCGCTGCACGGTTTTCTTCCTTTCCCTCACGTGGACCATCTGCATCCGGACTGGGGAATCGCGCTGGCAGCAGCGGGAAATGGCAGAGAGAAAATGGCGGAGTTCAGCCGTGAGTTCGGGCACCGCCTGGTGTGGGTCCCATGGCAGCGCCCAGGCTTTGAGCTGGCAATGATGCTGCGTCACGCGGTCGAAGAAAATCCCGGCTGCGACGGATTAGTGCTGGGCGGTCACGGTCTCTTCACCTGGGGCAACACGCAGCGCGAGTGCTATCTGAACACGCTGACGATCATTGATCAGCTGGGCCAATTCGTCCAGGATCACGTCGAGCGCAAAGGCGACGCGATCTTCGGCGGAGCGACCACTGAGCCGCGCGAGAATCGCAAAGAACTGGCAATGGATCTGCTACCCTTCGTTCGCGGACGCGTCTCGCAGCAGAAGCGGATGATCGGTAGCTGGTCAGATGCGCCGGATGTGCTGCGCTTCGTGAATTCTCAGGACGCCGCGGCCTTGGCGCATCTGGGCACCAGTTGCCCCGATCACTTTATTCGCACCAAAATTCACCCGCTGTTTGTTCCGGCGGCGGCTGGCGACAACGGAGCGGCGCTGAAGAAAAAAACCGAGGAAGCTCTCGAAACTTATCGCGCCGAGTATGCCGCGTATTACCGGCAACATGCTCTGCCCGATTCTCCGGCGATGCGCGATCCAAACCCGACTGTTGTGCTCGTTCCCGGCATCGGCATGTTTTCCTTCGGCAAGAGCAAGCCTGAGTCGCGGATCGTCGGCGAATTCTATGTCAACGCAATTCATGTGATGGAAGGCGCAACTGCGCTTGCGGGCAAGACTACTTTGAAAGACGTGCCGCAGGCGGGTCCAGCCGCTCCCTGCGAAACCTTCCGCGTTTACACCAACTACGTGGCACTGCCGGCTTCGGAGGCGTTCCGCATCGAGTACTGGGCGCTGGAGGAAGCGAAGATTCGCAGACAGCCCCCGGAAAAGGAGCTGAGCCGCAGGATCGCGCTGATAGTCGGCGGGGCGAGCGGCATCGGACGCTCAACGGTGGTGCTGGCAGCCGAACGCGGCGCACACATCATGATCGCCGACCGCGATCTGGCCGGAGCGGAAGCCGTGGCACAGGAGGCGCAGGCAATTGCCGGCAGGGAAGCCATTGCCGCGACAGCGTTGGATATTCGCGACCGTGATGCAATCCTTTCCGTGATGCAAGCGACGGTGGAGCAGTTCGGTGGTCTAGACATTCTCATCAACACTGCGGCGGTCTTTCCTTCGTCGCCCGAGGGCGCGATCACCGACGCGGCGTGGGCGATGACGTTCGATCTCAATGTGACAGCGAACTATCTGCTGGCCGATGAGGCAGCGAAGCTGTTTGCCGCACAGCAACTGGACACGAGCGTGGTGCTGACAAGTTCCGCCAATGCGGTCGTGGCCAAGCGCGGCAGTGAGGCCTACGATGTGAGCAAGGCTGCACTTAGCCATCTGGTGCGGGAGCTGGCGATTTCGCTCGCGCCTCGCGTGCGCGTGAACGGAATCAGCCCGGCCACAGTGGTGAAGGGCTCGACAATGTTCCCGCGCGACCGCGTGATTGCGTCACTGCGGAAATATGACATTGCCTTCGATTCCTCAGCCACGGACGACCAGTTGCGCGATCTGCTGGCGACCTTCTACGCGAACCGTACGCTCACGCATCAACCGATCGATCCAGAGGACTGTGCGCGCGCCATCCTCTTTCTCGCGGGTCCGCACACGCGCTGCACGACTGGCCATTTCGTTCCCGTCGACGGCGGCCTGCCAGAGGCCTTCCTGCGGTGAGCAGCTTTTCCCATCGGCTCCTCGGCGCGCAACTATCGCCTGCCGGGCCGGCGCTGGTCGCCATCGATCTTGGGGCCGAGAGCTGCCGGGTTTCGCTGCTGCAATGGCAGCAGGAGAAACCACGCATCGCCATGGTTCGCCGCTTCGCTAATGCTCCGCAGGATCATGGAGCCGCGGGGCTGCGCTGGAATCTCAACCGCATCTGCGGCGAACTGGAAGCAGGGCTGCGCGCATGCGCGGAACTCGCACCGGAGGGCATAGCGAGCATCGGTGTGACAGGATGGGCAGTTGATTATGTCCGCCTAAACAGCGCCGGACAACCGGCGGCACCACCATTCTGCTATCGCGATCCGCGCACACAGGCCGCAATGGAAGCCGTCCACGCGATCCTTCCCGCCAACGAGCTTTATGTGCTCACAGGCGTACAAATTCAGCGACTGAACACGATCTACCAGCTCTTCGCAGATAAGCGCAGCGGCATCGCGGATTCCGCGCCCTGGGTGAACCTTCCGGAGTACATCCTGCACTGGCTGGGCGCTCCACGCATTGCAGAGTACACCAATGCCACGCACACCGGACTGATCGACCCGGAGCGCAGGCAATGGTCCGAGGAGATTTTCGCGGCGTTGGGGCTGAACCGCGCAGCGACTCCTGAGCTAGTGTTCCCAGGAACCGCACTCGGGCCGTTACGCGCCGACTTGAAGCAGATTCCAGCATTCGCGGGAACACAGCTCGTAGCGCCGGCCTGCCACGACACCGCCTCGGCCATCGCCGGCATTCCTGAATGCGCCGGGAACTGGGTCTACCTTAGCTCCGGCACATGGTCTCTGGTCGGCACGCTGCTGCCGGATAGCCTGCGCACCCCGCAAGCCTTTGCGCGCGGATTCACGAATCTGGGCGCCGCGGATGGGCGCGTGCTGTTCCATCGCGGCATCGCAGGCATGTGGCTGCTGCGCCAATGTATGGATGCGTGGAAGCTGCAGCGAGCGTGGAGCCTGGAGGAATTGATCGACGGAGCACGCCGCATCCCCTCACCTGATGCCTCGCTCGATCTGGATGATCCCAACCTGATCCCACCAGGAGACATGCTTGGGCGTATCAACGCACAGCGAAAGCGTCAGGGACTCGCACCTCTTCCCGACGGAGTCCAAGCGGCTCCGCATTACGCTGGACTGATCTTTCGCAGTCTCGCAAATCGCTACGCCATGCTGCTCAGCGAGATCGAACTTCTGACCGGCAGACACCCTGAGCGCATCTGCGTGGTAGGTGGCGGCAGCCGCAACCAATACCTGAACGCGCTCACTGCGAAGGTAACAGGCATGCCGATTGAATGTTGCTCTGTGGAAAGCGCCACCCTGGGCAATTTCGCCATACAATGGGCAAGCCTCGACAAGCAAGACGACCGCGCCTCGACGCAGACCATCACCAGCAAGGTTTCCTCACTCGCAGAAGTACAGTTTTTGTGAAGACTCGCAGATGAAAGGGATCTGAATGCCTGCCGTTCTAGCTGGAATCGGATGGCA
>Ga0335074_10016691_pt1 | contig 10340 bp, 12 predicted proteins | sample Lox_Sample_23_FD_206715 | JGI IMG/M metagenome (GOLD analysis project Ga0335074, IMG submission 206715) | Soil microbial communities from Loxahatchee National Wildlife Refuge, Florida, United States - Lox_Sample_2.3 | ecosystem: Environmental > Terrestrial > Soil > Wetlands | place: USA...
GCCTTCTTCATCCGCTTGGCCAGGGCCCGCCCCGCGAACCCGAGCGCCGCCCCGACCACCGCCCCGCCGATGTCGTCGCCCAGGCTGTCGCGGATGGAGCCGAAGCCGAAGTCGTCGCGCCGTGACGAATTGCCGCCGAGCGGGAAGCCGGAGCCGGAGCGGTTGCCTTCGGCGCTGTAATGGTCGTAGTCGTCGTCGTCATTGTTGTTCCAGCCCTGCCCCTGCGTCTGCCCGGGCTGCGGAAACGGCTCCGGCTGCGGAGCAGAGTCCGGCTGCGGGAACGGGGTCCCCTGGGGGAAAGGGGTGCCCTGCGGGAACGGGATCCCCTGCGGAAACGGGGTCGGCTGGGCGAACGAGCCTGGCTGCTGTGACCCTTGCGGGCTCGGTGTGCACTTGATCGCTACTGCCGCACTGCGGGCAGGGAGTAATCCCAATCTGGTAATCCACGATCCCATCATGCCCTCGCATTGACCCTTTCTGAAGGCTCAATGCGAGGAACATCGCAGGTCACGGTCATGGGCGCCGTTCCCAGACTATTTGCAACTATTGTGAATAAAGACTCGCGCACGAACCATCATGCCCGGACGCATTCCCGCCGATCAGGAACTGGCGGCGACTTGGGTCTCGGCCGCCGCCAGTTGGGCCCGGCTGCCGGTGATGCGGATGGCGATGAGGTAGCCGAGGCCGGCCACGACGAAGCCGACCAGCCAGGAGATGTCGGCGCCGCCGAGGACGCTCACCATCGGGCCGACGTAGAGGGTCTGGTCGATGAACGGAACCCGGGCGCCGAGCGCGATGAGGTAGGGAATGAGCGCGGTCCACCGCCAGCACATCGCACGAGCTGACCGCCGACAGCGTGCTGGTGCCCCCGTTCGGCTGGGTCGGGACCTGGCATACGACCTGCCGGGCGTCGGCCGCAACCTGCAGGACCACATCATCCTGGCCGGGCTGACGGTCGAGGCGAGCGGGCCGCTGCCCCCCCCGACCGGCAATCTCGGCCAGGTCACGCTGATGACCGACAGCGAGCCCGGCCGGGCGTCGATCGATCTGCAGATCGTCTTCATCCATGTTCCGTTCGCCAACCCGTGGCAGACGTCTCCCGAGCACGGGTACACGTTCGGCGTCGGGCACGTGCGGCCGGCCAGCCGGGGCACGCTCACGCTGGCGGCGGCCGACGTCCGGTCGGCTCCGCTGATCGATTTCCGCTACCTCGACGAGGACGACGACGTCCGGGCCCTGATCTCGGGCGTGCGTCAGGCGCTGGAGATCAGCGAACCGGCCGCGTTCGACGACTGGTAGTTTGCTCGAATGCCACCCTGGCGAGCAAGAATGCGCCGGAGTTCGACGGCAGCGACGTCAATCCGCACGGGGAGAGTCGGGGCACAGGCCGCCGCGTCCTTGTTCGGTCGGTTCCAGCATGACCGAGCAGTCGCCGCCGTGGCCGAAGCAGGGGTCTGCGTCGTATTTCCCGTCCATCGAGAAGAAGTACGGGGCCTACGGCTGGCTGAGGTGGAAGACGTCAGGCGGCTGCTCAAGCCACTGATCGAACGGGTCGTCCGCGACCGCCTGGAAGATCCGCTCGGCCGAAGCGGCAAAGGCCTCCTGCGACTCCCACATCGCGAGGCCGACGACCCGCCCGCTGCGCTGGTCCTGCCACGCGCCGATCTGAACGAGCCCGGGGGAGCCCTGCGCGGCCTGCTCGACTCGGTGCATGGAGCCGAGCAGATCGGCCGCGTGCTCGGGCTTGGGGTGATGAACAGCGAGATGGATGAACATCAGCGTGCGCCGGGCCCGAGGCTGGGCCTACTGCCAGCCGTCGGGCGGGGGCGTGCCCGGCGTGTAGGTCGGCCGGGTGGGCTGCTCCTCGTACCGCCGCGGCCGGGTCGGCTGCTGGCCGTACCCCTGACCGCGCTGATCGTACGGGTCGGCCGGGACCCCCGGGTCGACCGGGCGAGCCGGGGCAGCCGGGCCGGAGGGCCGCGGGCCGGTGCGCCGGATCGCGCGGCCCGCGGTGGCGATCAGCAGCGACCCGATGGCCACGCCGACCACCAGGTTCACGATCGCGGTGGCGGCCTTCTGCTCCAGCGGCGCGCCCGAGCTGAACGGGTACACCACGGCGATGAGCGTGACCAACCCGATGATCCAGCGGAAGAACAGCCCGGGATTGGGCGTGCTGAGCACCAGCAGGTACAGCAGCCCGGCCGCGACCAGCGCGACCAGCGCCGCCACGAGGACGTACTCGCCGGTGTGGGCGTCGCCCCAGGCGCCGTCGCCGGCTGGGGCCAGGATCGGGATGTTGAGCGTCCACCGGCAGATCAAGATGCCGACCAGAGCGATCAGCGCCGCGACAATGGCGGTCGCCACGGCGCCGGCCCAGAACCGACCGGAGTCGGGCCGGACACGCGAGCTGCCCGCGTCATCTGGGGATGCGGGATATGTCATGGTTGCACCTCGTTTAGTAGCCTGCGACGTCAGCTACCCATCCCAGTTCCCTAGAACCTGCGCTGCTACCAGCGTGACACCGTTGTCAACACGAGCGGATTGTGGCGGGCTGAGTTCCCTCTGGCGCGTGCCGCCGCGCCACGTGCTCGCGCAGGGTCAGCTCCGGGGCGGCGGCGGTAGACGGCCCGGCCGTAGACCTTGTGCCGATCTAGCCACCGGGTTGCACCTTCCGCCGAACTGCGCTGCCATCTCGCCGCCGCATGGTGGGAATCGAACCGAGACGAGGAGGAAGCAGATGAGCACGGTGGCGAAGAACGGGACCCGGCTTCCCGCCGTTTCCGTGGTGATCGCGGCCTTCGCGGACGAGCGCTGGACTCAGCTGTGCGACGCGATCGTCTCGGTCCGCGAGCAGACCGCGCCGCCCCTCGAGACGGTCGTTGTCATCGACCATAACCCGGCTCTGCTCGACCGCGCGCGGCGTGAGTTCACCGACTGCACCGTGATCGCGAATACCGGCGCGAGGGGAGCGTCCGGCGCTCGCAACACCGGCGCCGCGTCCTGCCAGGGCGAGATCATCGCGTTCCTCGACGACGACGCGCGGTCCTCCGCCCACTGGCTGGCGGCGCTGCTGAGCCATTTCAGCCGGGATGACATCGTGGGCGTGGGCGGGCGGATCGACCCGCTCTGGGCCGTTTCCCGGCCGCCCTGGTTCCCGGGCGAGTTCGGCTGGGCGGTCGGGTTCTCCTACCACGGGATGCCGGTGCGGGCCCAGCCGGTCCGCAACGTGTGGGCAGGCAACATGGCCATTCGCTCTTCGGTCTTCGAGTCCGTCGGCGGTTTCCGCGAGGGCTTCGGCAAGGTGGGCGACGTGGCGCGACCCGAGGACACCGACCTATGCCTGCGAGCGGCCGGCGACCGGGGGATCTGGTTCTACGAGCCGACCGGCAGCGTCGGGCACTGGATACCCAGGCAGCGCACCACCTTCCGCTATTTCGCCCGCCGCTGCTTCCACGAGGGACAGGGCAAGGCGGCGCTGGCGGCGCTGGACGGGGCGCGGTCAAGCACCGCCGCCGAGCGCAGCTACACGTACCAGATCCTTCCGCAGGCAGTCCTGCGCGGCCTCCAGGACACGGCTCAGGGAGACGCCTGGGGCGCCGCCCGCGCCGGGGCGATCGCGGTCGGCTTCGCCACCACGGCGGCCGGCTTCGCCGCGGGCTGGCTGACCGGAATCGGCCTGCCCCTGCTGGCGAACCTGCACGGCCGTCAGGCCCGGGTGATCGACTACGCGGACGCGACCAAGCCGGCCGCCATCGCCTCGACCGCGGTGCGGGTCCGGTGACGGCGGCCGCTCCGGTCCGGGTGCCGGTCCTGATGTACCACGAGATCGCCGAGCCCGAGGAGACGGCCGGCCGCTTGGCGGTCTCTCCCGCGATTTTCGCCGCCCAGCTCGGCTACCTCCGCGGCGCGGGCTTCACCGCCCTGACCGCGGGCGAGCTCACGGCCAGGCTGGCCGGGGATACCGGGCCGCTGCCGGACCGGCCGGTCGTGCTCACGTTCGACGACGGCTACGCCGATTTCCACAGTCGCGCCATGCCCCTGCTGGCCGAGCATGGCTTCACCGCCACCCTGTTCGCCACCACCGGCTGGGAGCAGGACCCCGACCTGCGGCAGTCCGCTCCCGGCCGGATGCTCAACCGGACCCAGCTGACGGAGGCGGCCGCGGCCGGCATCGAGGTGGCTGCGCACAGCCGCAGCCACCCGCAGCTCGACCAGCTGCCGGAGCCGCTGGCGCGCGAGGAGCTGTGCGCCAGCAAGCGATGGCTCGAGGACGAGCTCGGGCTGGCGGTGCCCGGGCTGGCCTATCCCTTCGGCTACTCCAGCCGCCTGGTCAGGCAGCTGGCGCGCGAGGCGGGCTACCGCTACGCCTACGCCGTCGAGAACGCGGCGGCGGGCGCCGACGCGGATCTGTTCCGGGTGCCCCGGCTCACCATCCGGCGGGCGACGACCATGGCTGCATTCCGCCGGCTGGCCGACGGCCAGGCGACGCTGCGGCTGCGCGAAGACCGCGCGCTCACCCGGGGCTGGTCGGTCGTCCGCCGGATCAAGGCGGCCTGCTGGTAGCCACGCGGCATCGGTTAACGGAACGTCAGTCGGCCGGACCGACATACGTCCACCGCCCGTCTTCCCTGACGAACCTGCTCTTCTCATCCATGACGCCGCGCTTGGAGTCCCGCACGTAGACCGCCCGGAACCGCACCGTCCCGGCCGAGTCGAACAGCCCGCCGTCCTCCGTCTCGAGCACCGCCAGGCGGATCCACTCGGTGGACGCGTCAAGCGAGAACGCCTCCGGGCGGCTCGACTGGTGATACGTGCCAAGCAGGTATCCGAGATCGCCGACCGCGAAGGCGCTGTAGCGAGCGCGCATCAGCGCCTCGGCGGTCGGCGCGGGGGCGCCGGCGTGCAGCCGACCGCAGCACGCGTCGTAGTCGTCACCCGAGCCGCAAGGACACGCGAGTCCGTCCATCCCGCCATTCTCGCAGCGGCCGGCCGCGGTCCGCTCAGGAGGTGCGAGGGCGTCTTCGACGCCTACCCGGGCCTCCAGGTCGCCCTGGTCGAGGCGTGCCTGATCTGGTCGGGGCCGCTGCGGTGGGCGATGGACGCCGCCTACGAGATGGCCGGCGACGACGCGCCGCGGCAAGGTCATGGGCGAGAACGCCGCCCGGCTCTACGCCTGCCGACTCGACCGCGTCTAACGGGGCGGGGGAGAGTCGGTCGGGTCCGTTCGGAGAAAAAGAATTCAAGATCTTTACTCCGAACGGACCCTGGGTCCACCAGACGGCTCCGGCGAGGTCTGGCTCTGCGCCGGACGGAGATGGCGGGGATGGGCCCGAGCTCCGGGCTGACGGCAACGACCGGAGGTGCCGCCGCGGCTCCGGTCTCGCCCGGGCCGCGATCGCGGTCCCGGCCGGCCGGCCGGGCCACGTCGCTGAGCTGGCGCCCGGTGCCGAGCAGAGCGCGGACCCAGGCGAAGGCCGGTCGGAGCCGCCCCCGGCCTGCGCTGGTCATGCTGCCGTTCATCGCTCACCCTCTTCCTGCTGCCAGCCTGGCGCCGGGCGCGGCGAGCCGCATCCCTCGTTCTGGTAATCACTCCCGCTGTCGTGGACCTGCGCCCTGCCGCGCGGTGATGCCCATCGGGTATCAGTGCGGGCCAATTGAGTATTGGACGGCGGCCGAAGGCGCAGGGCAGGCTGAAGATCAGATCAGATCTTCGCCGGGCGTCCCGCCGTCTCGAGGGCGACCTGCGGGAGAAAGGCCGACAGCCATGTCGAAAGAACTCCTCATCAAGGGGGGCCACGTCGTCACCGTGGACCCGAACCTGGGCGACCTGCCGGTCGGCGACGTCCTCGCCACCGACGGCGTGATCACCGCCGTCGGCGCCGACCTGCGGCCCGCGACGGCCGACGCCGAGGTCATCGACGCCGTCGGCCGCCTGGTCATCCCGGGCCTGGTCGACACCCACCGGCACGTGTGGCAGGGCGCCATCGGCGGCTACACGCCGCAGATCACCGGGGCCGGGTACGGGCCCGCGGTGCTGACCGGCATCGCCCCGCGGCACAGCCCGGACGACGTCTACGCCGGCACCCTGTGGGGCGCCCTGCAGGCGCTCGACGCCGGGATCACCACGATCGCCGACTGGGCCCACAACGACCAGTCGCCGGCCCACGCCGACGCGGACCTGCGCGGGCTGCGGGACTCGGGAATCCGCGGCTACTTCCTGTACGGCGGCCCCGGCCCCGCCACCGACGACACGAATCCGCCGCACCCGGCCGACGCCCGCCGGATGCGCGACGAGTACTTCGCCTCCGGCCCCTACGGGCGGCTGCGGATGGGGCTGGGGCTGCGCGGGCCGGCCTTCACCAGCGCCGCCCGCAACGTCGAGGACTACGCCTTCGCCCGCGACCTCGGGCTGCCGATCTCGATCCACGTCGGCATGGCCGGCACCGGCCACGCCGTCGCCGACCTCGAACGCGACGGCCTGCTCGGCCCCGACGTCAACTACACGCACGGCAACTTCCTGACCGATGCCGAGTGGGACCTGCTGGCCGCCAGCGGCGGCACGGTGACGATCACGCCGTCGACCGACATGCTGATGCAGTTCGGCACCTACCCCGCGACCGGAGCCGCCCTCAGCCGCGGCATCGTGGCCGGCTTCGGCATCGACACGATCTGCAGCGCAGGCACCGACCTGTTCTCCGAGATGCGGCTGGCCCTGGCGGCCGAACGGTCCCGGGCCAACGCCACCGCCATCTCCAGCGACAAGATGGCCCCGACGGTCGACCTGCACCAGCGCGACATGCTCCGGCTGGCCACCATCGACGGCGCCCGGGTGTGGCACCTGGAGGACGAGATCGGCACGCTCACCCCGGGCAAGCAGGCCGACATCGCGGTCATCGACCTGCGCTCACCGCACCTGGACGGCTTCGGCGACCCGGTCGCGGTCGTGGTCCTCGGGGCCGGGCCGGCCGACGTGGAAACCGTCATCGTCGGCGGCGACATCGTCAAGCGCGACGGCAGGCTCACCGGCGATCACGTCACCCGCGCCCGCGACCTGATGCGCGCTACCCGGCAGCGGCTGCGATGAGCCGGGTCTTCATCACCGGATCGGCGGTGACGGGCGGCTACTTCTACCACCAGCGGCCGCGCCCGCCGCACCCGGCCGCGCCCGCCGCACCCGGCCGCGCGCGACGCCGCCTTCCAGGACGAGCTCCTCGACTACTGCGCGTCGCTGACCGGGATCGCATTGCCGGCGATGGCCTGCTCGAGGGCTGAGTGCCGAGGGCTGAGTCAGGTCAGAGGCGGCCGCTGCCGAGGTTGAACCGCGTGACCAGCGCGGCGAAGGCCTCGATGTCGCGGTCGTTCCAGTCGGTCAGCCGGTCGGCCAGCCGGTCGCGGACGGCGTGCCCGGCCGTGTCCAGGTGCTGCCGGCCGGCCGTGGTCAGGGTCAGCGCGTAGCCCCGGCGGCCCGGCTGCTCGCCGTCGCGGCGGAGCAGCCCGGCCGAGATCAGCTGCTCGAGCTGCCGGGAGAGGGTGGACTTGTCCAGGCAGAAGTGCGCCGCCAGGTCGGCCGCGCGCATCCCCGGGGTGACGTCGATCTGGGTCAGCAGCGTGTAGTCGACCACGGACAGGCCGGGATGGAGCTCGTCGCCCACATCGCGGGCCCGCCTGGCGAGCGTGGTGAGACCCAGGTACAGGTCATCAAGGGCAGCTTCGCGAGGCATGGCTCCCCTCCTATTTCCGCCAGCTTGGGGTTGCAAATAGCAACCATAGCAGTTAGGGTTGCAGTTAGCAACTCTAACTGGCGACATCGGGGCCGCCGGGCAAAGGAGTTAGTCATGAACACGCTGAGCATCAGCCGGGAGCAGACCGCGGGGACCGCCTCGGAGTCACCGGACCGGCCGACCTACGCGGTCGTCGGCTTCGACGGGTCGGCCCCGTCGATGCGCGCCCTGGACACCGCCGCCCGCCTGCTGAACGACCGGCCCGGCGGCATGGAGATCGTGTACGTCGCGCACATTCCGGCCGCGGCCGCGGCCGGACTGGTCGGCGCCGCCTCCGCCCACGTGCGGCAGAGCTTCGACGACACCACCCGCGAGCTATCGGACGAAGTCCGCGCCCACCTGCAGGCCTCGCACCTGCGAGCGGCCGCGCAGCGCTGGCACTTCCAGCGGCGCGACGGCGCGATCGCGGACAACCTGATCGCGGTGGCGGACGAGCTGCGCTACAGCCGCGGGCCCGACGCCGAGGTGTTCCTCGTCGTCGGCCGCGCCGAGCACGGATACCACCACGTGATCGGGTCGGTCCCGGCCGCCCTGGAGCGGCGCGTCCACTATCCGGTGATCGTCATCCCGTAACCCGCCCGCGCAGCCGGCCGACGGTAGGCGCACCGCGTCCCGGCGTGGTTCACGAGGACCGTGGTCAGACTGCGAGGCCCGGTGACCATGCGCGACGCGCACGCCAGCCTCATCGAGCAGGGCGGAACCGCGGGGGTCAGGGAGATCGTCGCGGATTCGTGGCTGCGCTCGGTCGCCGCCGGGATCAAGGGGGCCGGCCGTGAGATCCAGGCCGGACGAGTCCGGACGAACTGCTACCACGCCTACCCGGCGCACGCGGCCTTCGGCGGGTACAAGCAGTCCGGGGTCGGCCGTGAGAACCACAAGATGATGCTCGACCACTACCAGCAGACCAAGAACCTGCTGGTCAGCTACTCGCCGAAGAAGCTGGGCTTCCTCTAGGCGGAGGCTGGCGGCCCGGTGCCCGGCTCGGGGGGGCGGGCACCGGGGCCCCGTCGCAGCAGCCGCCGGACTGATGGAACATCAGCGGACCGTAGGCTTGAGCAGCCGATCAAGTTCTGGATGTCGGTGTCGCAGTACGAGTACTGGAAGCACACGCACCTCACCGTCGACGTCGTGAAGGGCCGCGGCAGCGGGTTCTCGGTCGAGGCGCCGGAGGGCGTGCGCTTTCTGATCAGGTCCCGGCTGCTGACCGACGGGGAGCTCGCCCACTTCTTCGGCTCGAGGCAGGGCTGATGGGGTCCGGGCGGTCAACCACCGGATGGACCTGAGGCCCGACCGCGAAGAAGACATGCAGGAAACGCGGAGGCAATTCCCATTTAAGGAAATGTCATTTCCCGGTAACCCCGCGCAAGGTTGCCGTTAATCTCCACTTTTGCGATAAGAAATACGCGAACCGTAGCGTCCGGGTCCATGACTTCATTTCGCCTGACTCCAGAGCAGGCTAAGAAACTCAGCACCGCCGAGCAGTACGAATGGTTCCGGCGCGCGACCTCGAGGCGGAACCTCCTGCGGGGAGGTATCGCGGGCGCCGGCGCCCTCGCCGCCGGGACGGTCCTCGGCGGCACCGCCAACGCCGCGACCACGGCCACGTCCACCGGGCCGACCCTCTACACCCCGACCGGCCCGTCGGCCGGCGTTACCACCGCTCCGTTCGGGCAGCACATCGCCTTCGGCCAGAACCCGGCCGACTCGATCGCCGTCGGGTGGCAGGTCCGCGACGCCGTCAGCAACCCCTACCTGCGGATCGCCGAGGTTCCCGGCCAGTGGGGCGAGAAGCTCAGCGCCGACGTCAGGGCCCTGGCCACCCTCAAGGGCGACACGTCCCCGGTCGACTCGGTGCCGCTGGTCAACCCGGGCACGATCGAGCAGTACTACCTGCACGTGCCGATCTCGCAGCTGCGGCCGGGTGCCACCTACTACTACACGCTCGGCCACGACGGCTGGGACTCGCTTGAGACCTTCGGCTCGTTCACCACCGCCCCGGCCGGCCGGGTCCCGTTCCGCTTCACCGCCTTCGGCGACGAGGGCGTCACCTATGACTCGGTCGCCACCGCGCATCAGGTCCGCGGCCTCAAGCCGGCCTTCCATCTGCACGCGGGCGACATCTCCTACGCCGAGGACGGCGGCGACGGCCTGCTCACCGACCCCTACGACCCCCGCGTCTGGGACTCGTGGTTCGCGCAGTCGGCATCGGCCGCGGGCAGCATCCCGTGGCAGGTCGCGGTGGGCAACCACGAGATGGAGTCGTGGTACCCGCAGAACGGGTACGCCGGGCAGCACGCGCGCTGGGACTTCCCGAACGGCACGAACGGCCCGACCTATTACTCCTTCACCTACGGCAACGTCGCCGTGCTCAGCCTGGACGCGAACGACGTGTCCTATGAGATCCCGGCGAACCTCGGGTACAGCGGCGGCGCCCAGGTCGCGTGGATCAACAAGACGCTCGCGGCGTACCGCGCGGACCCGTCGATCGACTTCATCGTCGCCTACTTCCATCACTGCGCGTACAGCACCTGCACCTCGCACGGCTCCGAGGGCGGCGCC
>Ga0335074_10016692_pt1 | contig 10340 bp, 8 predicted proteins | sample Lox_Sample_23_FD_206715 | JGI IMG/M metagenome (GOLD analysis project Ga0335074, IMG submission 206715) | Soil microbial communities from Loxahatchee National Wildlife Refuge, Florida, United States - Lox_Sample_2.3 | ecosystem: Environmental > Terrestrial > Soil > Wetlands | place: USA: Florida...
GGGGCGGGCGCTGTCATGCAGAGGGTTAGCCACTTATCGGGGGATGGCGCATGGCTTACCGGCAGAAACGACTGTCTGGACGGGTGCTCGCCTGCGGCGTCGCGGCCACGCTGGCGCTCGCGGCGTGCAGCAGAGCGCCGGCCGCCCATTCCGGCGGGAGCCCGGTGCCAGCGGGCCTGGAGCGCTTCTACGATCAGAAGCTGCACTGGGTTCCGTGTGCGCCACTGGTGGCCCTGGCGAGCGGCGCCGCCGCGAATGCCTCCGAAGCGGACGAAGCCGTCGCCGGCTTTCAGTGCACGACGGTCACGGTGCCGCTCGACTACGCGCGCCCCGGCGGCACGACGATCAAGCTGGCCATGAACCGGCTGCCAGCCACCGACAAGACCGGCCGGATCGGTGCGCTGCTGACCAACCCGGGTGGGCCGGGTGAGTCCGGGCTGGCCTTTGCCTTCGGCGCCCGGTCCTACTTCACCGCCCGGCTGCGGGCACGGTACGACATCGTGGGCCTCGATCCGCGCGGGGTGGGCCTGAGCAGCCCGGTGGAGTGCAAGGTCACCAGCCAGGAGCAGCGCGAGACCAGTGCCGTTGCCCAGGCGGCGGCGCTCGCCCAGGCCTGCGAGCGGACGTCCGGCAAGATCCTGCCCTACGTGGGAACGGACAACGCAGCCCGCGATCTTGACATCGCCCGTGCCGCGCTCGGCGACAGCAAGCTCGACTATTACGGCGCGTCCTACGGCACCCTGCTCGGCCAGGTTTACGCGCAGATGTTCCCGCACAATGTGGGCCGCATGGTGCTCGACTCCATCGACAGCCCGACCGGAGCGGGCGACCCGACGGCACAGGCGGTCTCCTTCGAGACCACCTTTGGCGTCCTGATCCAGTCGTGCATCGATCGCGGCAGGTGCCCGCTCGGGTCGTCCAAGAATGCGGCGCTGGCCAGCTTCGACAACCTGCTGACCCGCCTTCGGTCGGCACCGCTGCCGCTCAGCAAGGGCCGCCCGCCGCTGACCGCCTCGCAAGTGATCAGCTTCGTGGAGGAGAACCTCTACAACGAGCAGGACTGGCCATCGGTCGAGGCCACGCTCGGCACGCTGTTCCGCATACCGCCAGCGCCGGCGGCGAACGGGGCCAGCCGGGGCACCCCAGCCCGGGTCAGCGCCGGGGTCGCGTCGTCACTCGGGGTAGCCAAGACCAGCGAGCTCTCCGGAAGCTTCCAGGCCATCGAGTGCCTGACCGTGCCCGGCGATCAGCGGACCCTGTCCGCCGCCGTCCGGGCCGGCCAGGAAGCGCAGACGGTCGCGCCGCACTTCGGGCCGACGATTGCCGACCAGTGGCTGTCGTGCGCCAAATGGCCGGTGCCCTCACCTCGGACGGCCGGCCAGGCGATCCGCGCCGCGGGCACGCCCACGATCCTGCTGGTCAACAACAGCTACGATCCCGCGACCCCGCTGTCCTGGGCCACGACCGTTCACGGCCAGCTCGCCAACTCGGTGCTGGTCACCAACACCGCGGGCGGCCACGGCTTCTACCGCATGGGAGCGTGCACCCACGGGGTCGTCGACAGCTTCCTGATCTCCGGCAGCAAGCCCGCACCGGGAACCGCGTGCCATGACAGGAACCCGGCCCTGGCCCCTCCGGCCTAGCAGCAGCGTCGCGCGCCGGGTGGGTTGCCCGGCTTGATATCGATTCCGCAGCATCGCTGCCGTTTCTCTTGAGAGGCCCACTGCCAGCGGCCTATCTTCTGTGAAGACAAACGTTTTTCTACGTGCCTGCTGGCGACTCCGCCGCTGGCAGGACCCTTGTTGTGCTTGTCTCGTGGCACGGCCAGCTGGGTGTTCGCCGGGTTAAGGAGAAACGACGGCGCAGTCGTCCCCGCAGCGGCAGGGCAGATCCAGGTTCAGGCGGCATGGCAGGTTGCTCGCGGCGGGTGTGGGCGCGGTAGCGCTCGCCCTGGTCGCGGGGGCGTGCAGCAGCTCCGGCAGCACCGGGTCATCCGGCAACACGCCGGTCAAGGGCGGCACGGCGGTGATGGCGGAGTTCCCGTCGAGCCCGCCGAACTACGTCTTCCCGTTCATGAACAGCACCTACGCCAGCAACTCGAACATCTTCGACCTGCAGTGGCTGATGTACCGGCCGCTGTACTGGTTCGGGACCGGGGCGAAGCCCACGCTGAACACGTCGCTCAGCCTGGCCTACCCGGCGACGTTCAACGGCACCACGGTCACGGTCAAGCTGAAGCACTACATGTGGTCCAACGGGACCCAGGTGACCGCGCAGGACGTGGTGTTCTGGCTGAACATGCTGCTGGCCGTGCCGCAGGACTGGGGGCTGGGCACCGGGTTCCCGCAGGACGTCCACGACATCAAGGTGGTCAGCCCCACCGAGCTGACCATGGTGATGAACAAGGCGTACTCGCCGACCTGGTTCCAGTACAACGAGCTGAGCCAGATCACGCCGATACCGGCGGCATGGGACCGGACCGCGTCCGGGCCGTCTAGCTGCGACACGACGGTCAGCGACTGCGCCGCCGTGTACAACTACCTCAACAAGCAGGCCCAGGACATGGCCGGGTACGCGACGTCCCCGATCTGGCAGATCGTGGACGGGCCGTGGCACCTGAGCGCGTTCAGCTCCGACGGGCACATGACGTTCGTGCCGAACAAGAAGTACTCCGGCCCGGTCAAGCCGAAGCTGGCGGCGTTCGAGGAGGTGCCGTTCACCACCGACTCGGCCGAGTACGACGTCATGCAGTCGCCGTCCTCGAGCACCAAGATCGACTATGGCTACCTCCCGCCGGAGGACGCGCCGGACAAGCCGGCCGGGGCGACGACGGGCGCCAATCCGCTGCACGGCTACACCCTTTCGCCGCTGTACGCGTTCGGGATCGACTACTACTCGGTCAACGAGCAGGCCAGCACCGGCAACGCCCCGATCCTGAAGCAGCTGTACTTCCGCCAGGCGATGGCGTACCTGACCAACCAGAAGGCCGTGATCGACGGCCCGCTGCGCGGCTACGGCGTGCCCACGGTCGGGCCGGTCGGCAGCACCCCGACAACCCCGTTCCTCTCGGCAGAAGGCAAGGCGCAGGAGGCCTCCGGCGTCGGCCCGTTCCGGTTCAGCATCGCCAAGGCCAAGGCCCTGCTGACCAGCCACGGCTGGAAGGTCGTCCCCGGCGGCACCAGCACGTGCATCGACCCGGCCAAGTGCGGGCCCGGGATCGCCGCGGGCAAGGCCCTGAGCTTCGTCTTCCCGTACGCGAGCGGCGTCGCCTGGATCACGTCGATGATGACGCAGCTGCAGTCGAACGCCGCGCAGGTCGGCATCAAGCTGAACGTGGAGCCGAAGCCGGCCAGCGAGGTCGGTGCGGGCGGCAACTGCGTCGTCGGCCACATCCCGTGCAACTGGGACATGGCCTACTACGGCAACGGCTGGACGTTCTCGCCGGACTTCCTGCCCACCGGCGACACGCTGTTCCTGTGCAACGGCGTCGCCGACATCGGCGGGTACTGCAACCAGACCAACGACGCGATGATCGAGAAGACGCTGACCAGCAGCAACCTGCAGTACATGTACACCTGGCAGAACTACCTGGCTTCCCAGCTCCCCGAGATCTGGGCGCCAGATGCCGCTGCCCAGCTCACCGAGATCGCGAACAACCTGAAGGGTGCGCTGCCGCAGAGCGCGACGCTCAGCATCAACCCGGAGAACTGGTACTTCGTGAAGTAGCGGAGTCCGCCAGCAGTTCCTCGAGGAGGCCCCGGTCATCGGGGAGCAGGCCGGCCGCGGGAAGGCGGGCGAGCATGGCGCGCCATCCCGGGCCGGCCGACAGCAGGGGCACCAGCATCTGCCGTGCCTCCGCCCGCCGGCCGGCCGACGCGAGGGCGACGGCGCGCCAGAACCTCAGTTCCCCGTTGCCGGGAGCGAGCGCCGCGGCCGGCGGCGCGGGGATCATCGCGCAGCAGGCCGGCCAGCGTCGCCTCGGCGGACCGGGAGGAAGCCAGCAGCTCCAGCCCGCGCCGTCCCGCGGTCAGGTCGGAGTTCGCCTGCGTGGCCAGCACGCCCGTCCCGGCCGCGGCCCACGGGACGATCGCGCCGACGGCGAGCCAGTGCGACTGGACCGCCACGCCCATGAGCCCCGCGTCCGCGTCGACGGCGGCAACCGAGTACGTCATGCAGCCGCCGGCCGCCCGTCAAAGGCGACCCGGCCGCCCTGGATCACGAGCTCGACCTGCTGCACGCAGCCGATGTCGTGCAGCGGGTCGCCGGTGACGGCGACGATGTCCGCCGCGGCGCCCGCCTCGATGACGCCGGCCTTGCCCTCCAGGCCCAGCAGCTCGGCAGCGACGATGGTCCCGGCCCGCAGCGCGTCCGCCGACGGCATCCCGAGCCCGGTCATGAGGGAGAACTCCTCGGCCTGCGACACGCGGGTCCACTCGAAGCCGCCGACGTCGGTGCCGAGCGCGATGCGCACCCCGGCCGCGAGGCAGTTGCCGAACGACCCGGCATGAGCCGCGCGCACCGGCTCCTTCACGTACCAGCCGCGCTCGGCCGCTTCCCGCGAGACCAGCAGCGTCGGCACCAGGACCGTCCCGCGGCTGGCCATCTCGGCGGCCAGCTCCGGCGAGATCGCGAAGCCGTGCTCGACGGAGTCGACCCCGCCGGTCACCGCCAGCCAGGTCCCGCTGATCGTCTGGGCGTGCGCGGCAACCCGGATGCCCTGCCGGTGCGCCTCGTCGACCAGCGCCGCCATCTCCTCGGCGGTCCAGACCAGCGGGCCGTCCGGGTAACCGCCGGAGCCGTCCGGCGGGTCCACGCGCCCGCTGGCGTACACCTTCAGCACGTCAATGCCGTACGCGAGCTGGGTCCGCACCGTCTCGCGGCACGCGTCAGGGCCCGTGCAGCTGTCCACACCAACGGGGAACGTCACGTTGTGGGGGAATCCCGGAATCGGGAACCGGCCGGTGGACCGGATGGCGGGCCCCGCCACGAGCATCCGCGGGCCGGGCACGATGCCCTCTCGGGCTGCGTCGCGAAGGCCGACGTCGAGGTACCCGGCGCCCTCGGTGCCGAGATCGCGGATCGTGGTGAACCCGTGCGCGAGCGCGATCGACATCGCCTGCACCGCGCTGGCGGCGCGGTGGCCCGGATTCTCCTCGATCATCTGCCGCGCCAGGTCGAGCTGATCCAGGGTGCTGCGCAGCAGCACGTGCGTGTGCGCGTCGATGAAGCCGGGCAGCAGGCTGGCGCCCGGCAGGCGGATCACCGGCCAGCCGTCCGGCGTCGCGCCGGTCACCCCGGCGATCGCGTCGCCGTCGATGAGCACGGTGCTGCCCGCACCCCACCGCCCGGCCCGGGCGTCGAACACGCGCGCACCGGACACGGCCAGCCTCGGCCCGGGTGCCGGAATGGTTGGCATGATCAGCTCGACAGCCACCAGAACTGCGGGTACATCTGCTGATACGGATCTTGCGGCAGCGCGCCGTGCAGCTTGTCGCTGATCACCGAGACCTGGTTGACCTGCCAGGGGAGCCAGAGCGTCGGCAGCTGCTGGGCCAGGTAGTTCTCGTAGGCCTGAATCGAGCCCAGGCCGTTGTCGGTGAGCGACGCGTTGATCAGCGCGTCGGCCTTCGGGTCGCTGTAGCTGTACGCGTTCGATCCCGCCCCGGTGAGGAACAGCGACTCGCCGGTCGGGGCGAACTGCGGCGCGGAGTAGACCCAGCCCTGCCCGGTGTCGATCATCTGCCACTTGCAGTTGGCCCCGGTCTTCGGGTCGCACGCCACGTTGTGCTGCTCGTAGGAATCCTCGAACGGATTGGGGACCGCGGTCGGGACCGGCCCATACGTCGGGACCGCGTACCCGTGAAAGGCCTGCTTGACGAGGACGCTCTGGTTGATGAGTCGCTGCATGGCCTGCCGGATGTAGAGCTGCTGGAAGATCGGGCCGACCTGCGGGTTGGTGAGGTTCAGCGGCAGCTGCGCGAACCCGAACAGCGGCCAGGGGGCGATCGTGTACCCCTCGCCCTTCAGCCGCGACGCGACCTGCAGGTCGGTCAGCGGCAGGTAGCCGTACGTGATGGAGTTCCCGGCGAGCAGCGTGGAGATCTCTGACTGCGCGCTGGTGAAGGGCTGCAGGGTGTAGCTGTCGATGTGACCGGGATCGACGCCGGTGTACTTGCGGTTGCGGACGAACACCTGCACGCCGTTGGCTGGCGCGTACGACTTGAGCTTGTACGGGCCGTCAACCGCCTGCCAGAGCGGATCGGTGTTCCACGCCGCCAGGTCCTTGCTCCGGCTGTTCAGGAAGTTGATGACCTTGAGCGCGCCGGCGGGCGTCATGTCGTAGCTGCCGGGCGGGCTCGCCTGTGAGGTCTTGTCCCAGGCGTACGTGGGGAACGGGTAGATCTGGCTGAGCTCGTTGTACAGCAGCCAGTAGTGGTTGTACGCCTTGTTGAACGTGATGCTGAACTGCGTCGCGGACTCGTACCTGATCGACGTGACGTTGAACGGGAATCCGCTCGCCGAGTAGCCGATCCAGTTCTGCGGGTACGCCTTGTCGGACGCGGTGAGGACGTTGATGTAGAACTGGATGTCCCGGGTGGTGACCGGCGTGCCATTCGACCATTTGTACTCGGGGTTCAGGCTGATCGTCACGGTCTTGCCGCCGTTGGAGTAGACGGGCGGCTTGCCGACGCTCAGCTTGTAATTGACCTGGGCCTTGCCGCTGTCGCCGAACCAGTACAGCGGCAGCCAGGACTGCAGGGTGTCGGCGTTGGCGATGCCGGTGCCGACGTTCCAGATTGGCAGGATCCAGGTCTGCGGGAACGACGTCGCGAACGTGACGCTGCCGCCATTCACCGGCTTGGAGGACGAGGTCCCCGAGGACTGGCTGCTGCCGCTGCACGCGGACAGGGTCAGGGCCCCCGCCAGGAGCACGGCACCAGCCGACCATCTGATCCGTCGAGAATTGCGCATCGTTCCCCCTCCTCGGGGTTATCCCGCGGTCGCCGCCACGGAAGGGCCGTCCAGTGCCCTGGCGTCGCGCGCCTGGTCACGGTCGTAGACACCGATGCCGATCAGCGGCCCGCCCGCCGCCACGGCCAGCGCGGTGACGAGGAACACCACCTCGCCGTCCGCCGGCGACACGTGCTGCTCGATCGTGCTGCCGAACAGGTCGTGCAGTTCCCCGGTCGGCTGCCCGCGCTGCACCCGGTCGCCGACGGCTACCGCGGGGTGGTAGGTCCCGGCCACCGAGCTCCGGGTCCAGGCCAGGCCCTGCAGCTCGCGCGGCGGGCTGGGCTCGGGCCCGACCGGCTCCACCATGCCGAGGTGCGCCATCACGTTCTGCAGTCCGCGCAGGTGCAGCTGCACGAAGTGCTCGTCGCAGATGCCCTGCTGGCCGGCCTCGCCGACGATGGCGGGCACCCCGCTGGCTGCCACCTCGGCGTAGGACCGGCCGGGAACGTTCTTGAGGTCCATGCCGAGTGTCCGGTCCAGCCCGTACGCCATGGCCATCGCGTGAGACCGCTCCGAGACCTCCGCGTCGCCGACCCGGGGCCAGAGGGTGAACGGCACCAGCGCCTCGATCATGTCGCCGCAGTGCGCGTCGATGTAGGCGTCGGCGCCGTCGATGAGCTCGCTCATCAGGAAGGCCACGACCCGCTCGGAGGCGGTTCCCCCGGCGTCACCGGGGAACGAACCGCCGAAGTCCTTGCCGTCCACCGGGTTCACGTAGATCGTGTGCTCGAAGAAGCCGGGCATGTTGACTAACGCCGCGGGCAGCCGAGCGGGCGGGGAAGCGCTGCTCCCCGCCCCGCTCGTAGCGGCGGTCCGGCGACGCGAGCCGGCTCAGCGCCCCGGCGCCCGGCGTGAACGACACGCCGGGCAGCACCTCGTCGTAGCCGGCCGACCGGACAGTAACGAACCGCTCGCCGGCCGGCTTCACGCGTGAGCGATGAGTTTGGGCGGCGGATCGGGTCTAGCCTGGCATGACTCGCGACGCACCCGACCGACGACGTATCCCGGTGATCCGATGACCACTGTCAGCGCCAATGGGATCGCCCTGGGCATCGACTCGTTCGGCGACGACAGCGCGCCACTCGTCCTGCTCGCGGGCGGGACGACGATGCTCTCCTGGCCCGACGCGCTTTGCGAGCGCCTCGCCGCTGGCGGGCGCCATGTGGTGCGCTACGACCTGCGCGATAGCGGGGAGTCGACGACGCTGGACCCGGAGGCGCCCGCCTATACCCTGCGCGATCTCGCCGCCGACGCGGCGGCCCTTGCTGCTGCGCTCGGCAGAGGGCCTGCGCACCTCGCGGGGATCGGCGTCGGCGGGATGGTCGCCCAGGTGGCCGTGCTCGACCATCCGGGCGCGTTCTCGGCGCTGACCCTGGTCGGCACCCGCGCCGTTGCCCCTGGGCCTCCCGACGACGACCTCCCCGAGCATGACCAGGCGACGATGAGCCGGCTGTTCGCGCGCCCGATGCCCGACTGGGCCGATCGCGAGGCGGCTGCGGAGTTCGCCGCCGCCGGCGCGGAGATCCTCGGCGACGACCCCGTCGCGGCCCGGGCAACGGCCGCGCGCATCTGGGACCGCACGCCCGGCACCGCACCCCCAGTCCATATGGCGAATCAGATACGCATGGTGTTTTCCAGGCTCGACTGCGAACCCCGCTGGCGCGAGCGCCTGCCCGAGATCGAGGTCCCCGCGCTCGTCGTCCACGGCCGCCGCGATCGATTCTTCCCCGTCGGCAACGGTGAGGCGATCGCGCGCGAGATCCCCGGGGCACGCCTGCTCATCCTCGACGAGGCCGCCACGGCGATCCCCGGTGCGGCGGTCGGCGAGGTCACCGAGGCGATGCTCGCGCTCGGGTAGAGGACGGCGGGTGCCGCTGCGAGTCTGGCCTCCACCCGGCAGCAGACCTGGTGGAAGCTGATCCGGGCCGGCCGCTTGCGCCCCTCCGGCTGTCGGGTTAAAGGTCTGCGGTGAGTGCGTCCACCTCGCCGAGCAGGTCCGGAGCTTCGGCCGCGCCGATCCGCTGGTAGATCTCGAGCGCTTCCCGCAGCCGGGCCTCGGCGGTCGCGGCGTCGCCGGCCGCAAGAGCGCACCGGCCCAGGCCGGCCAGCGCGTGAGCCTCGTCACGGAAGCTGGCGATCGCGCGCGCCAACTCCAGCGCCTGCTGATGAAGCTCTTCAGCCTGGACGAGGTCGCCGCTGACCCGGCGCAGCGTCCCCATTTCGTTGAGCACCTCGACCTCACCGCCCCGGACGCGGATATCGCGAAAGATGCCCAGCGCCATCTCCAGGGTCTGGGCCGCGCCCGCGTGATCACCGGTCAGCCGCCGCACTGCCCCGAGCCCATTGAGCGCGTTGGCCTCGCCGAACCGGTCTCCGAAGTCCCGGTAGATGCCGAGCGCCTGCTGCAGGGTCTGGGCCGCGGCGGGGTAGTCACCGGTCAGCAGGCGCAGCATCCCGAGGTAGCTGAGCGTCTCGGACTGGCCGAAGCCGTCGTCGAAGTCCCGGTAGATGCCCAGCGCCTGCTCCAGGGCTGGAGCCGCGGCCGGGTAGTCACCGGTGAGGTACCACACCGCCCCGCGGTAGCGCAGGGCGTTGGCCTGGCCGAGCCGATCGCCGAGGTCGCGGTAGATGTCCAGGGCCTGCTCCGAGGCCTGGGCCGCGGCAGGCCCATCCGGTTACGTGATCGTCGGCAAGGTGGTCAAGAAGGGCGGAGGAGGATGCCTGGCCGACGTGTGGTGGTCGCCGAACCTGCCCGTTGGCGGAGGTGTACACCACCGGGCTGCTGCCGCCGTCGACCCCGACGGCGAGCCAGCCATCCGGCCCGTGGCTCACGCTGGTCAGCGCGCCCGTCCCCGAACCTGCCGCGGAGACCAGCGGCAGGGAGGAAACGAGCTTCCAGGAGCCCTTGCCGGCAGCCTTATACCAGATCGCGGGGTAGCCATCAGCGCTGCCGACCGCGACCTGGTGGCCGTTGGAAATGGCCATGCTGCTGACCGACGCTTCAGGAACCACCGCGCCCGGGATGCCAGCCAGCGAGACCGGCTGGATGCCGCCCGCGGCCGTCGCCCTCAGGAACAGCGGCCGCTGACCGGTCGGGGTCGTTGCGCCGGAGCCGACGACGATCGCGGTGCCTCCCGCTCCGACCGTGGCGCCGTTCACCGACTCGGCGGAGGTACCGAGCGAACCGGTCTGCGACCAGGTCGTCCCGGTGCCGGTGCTGGTGAAGGCCACGGGGCTGTTCCCGGAACCGGTCCCGGTGACGACGAAACCGTCGTCGCTGCCCTTCACCAGGACGGGCTTCCAGCCTCCGGCCGCAGCGATCGTCG
>Ga0335074_10016695_pt1 | contig 10339 bp, 6 predicted proteins | sample Lox_Sample_23_FD_206715 | JGI IMG/M metagenome (GOLD analysis project Ga0335074, IMG submission 206715) | Soil microbial communities from Loxahatchee National Wildlife Refuge, Florida, United States - Lox_Sample_2.3 | ecosystem: Environmental > Terrestrial > Soil > Wetlands | place: USA: Florida...
CCGTGAACTTCCCGCAGTGTGTCGAATCATCTGCCGCCCTCGATCAGGTCGCAGGCGAACCTGGCGGCCGCCGCGTTAGAAGCGAACACATCTGCCCCGGCCGCCTGCAGGGCCGCCGCCTGCAAGGCCAGTCCCTGGGGGTCGGACGCCGCGCCGATCAGCGACACCACGACAGCCACGCCGCCCGCCCGCGCCGCCGCTATCGCCGGGCCAAAGTCAGCCGCCGGATCCGGATGCGCGCCATGCCCAAGGACCACGTCGAGCAGCACGACGGTAACGCCCGGATCGGCAGCCTCGGCCGCCAGCCGCTCCAGCCGCAGCGACTGGTCGATCATGGGATGTGCCCGGCCGGCCGTCAGCTCGTCGTCGCCGAAGTCGATCATGGCGTGTCCGGTCGGTGCTGTTTCAAGCACGGGTGCGCGGGGCGCCAGCCGCCAGTCCGGCCGCAGCGGAATGTTCGACCGGATCGGTCCGAGCCGCTCGCTCGCGATGACCATGGCCTCGTCGCACAGCGTCCCGCCGGCGAACAAGCCGCGCAGTACGCCGCCAGGCGCGGTCCCGTCCTTGGGCTTTCCCTCAGCGACCGGGCCGGGCCAGTGCGGCCAGGCCGGGACGGCCCGGCCCAGCGCGTGCAGCGCCGTCTCGGTGGCTGTGGTCAGATCGGGCTCACCCGGCGCGATCAGCGCGAACTGCACCGGTGTCGCCAGGTCGGCCGCGAACTCTCGCAACCCCGCTGCGACGTCCGCGCCAGGCGGCTTGGACACCACGATGATCAGCTCGGTGGCCGGGTCGGCGTCCAGGGCGGCGAGAGCCGAGCGAGCCGAGCGGCCGCCGACTGCGGCGGACAGATCGCGGCCGCCGACGCCGAGCGCGGCGCTGACCCCCAGGCCGGCGTAGTCCAGCAGGCACAGCACCTGCTGCGCACCTGTCCCCGACGCGGCGACGACCCCGACCGGCCCGGCGGCAAGCGTGTGCGAGAAGCCAAGCCCGATGCCGCCGACGATCGCTGTGCCGCAGTCAGGGCCCATCACGATCAGGTCGCGCTGCGCCGCAATCTCTTTCAGGATGATCTCCTGCTCAACCGGGACGTTATCGGAAAAGATCATGACGTGACACCCGGCGTCGAGCGCGTCCATCGCCTCGCCGAAGGCGTACTGGCCCGGCACAGAGATCAGCGCAAGCCCCGGTCCGCTGGCCCGCACCGCGGCTGCCGTCGTGCGCGGTGCCTTCGCTGCGTCAGCGCGGCCATGCCCGCCGGCCGGCCGGGCAGCCAGCGCCGCGCTGACGACGGAAAGCGCGCCTGACAGCGCGCTGTCGTCGCGGGCCCGGACGGCGATCAGCAAGTGGTTAGGCTCGATGTCGGCTGGCGGCCTGAAGCCCATCTCCCGCAGCAGGTCAACGTTCAGCTCGGTGGCCATCGCAATCAGCGCTGCCTGCACCCCGTCTGACTGCCGGACGTCTGCGCTGACCCGCATCAGAGTGACAGAGTCCGCGTAGGCGCCGGGCCGGGACTCGACGTGCTCGATGCTCATGCCGCCCGCCCCTTATTGGTCAGCCCCGTTCTAGCCAGCACCGTTCTAGCCACCACCGGCTGCCTGCCGACCGCGCTCTCGGCCGCGATCACCAGGCCAAGCGCCAGCGCCGCGCCCGAGGTGTGGCCGATCGATAGCAGGCGGCTGAGCGCATGCCGGGAGTTGTCGGATCGCTGGCCGGTCAGCACGTCCGCAACCGCGCCCAGTTCGTCGATGCACTCGCCGCGCGCAGCATGCCACAGCAGCGTGGCCGACAGCGCCGTCGTGCGAGCCGGGGCCAGATCCGCGATCGCCTGCCGCAGCCCGGCTGCGTCCAGGCCGAAGGCAACGGCGCCTGCCAGGAACCCGGCAAGCACGTCGTCCCCGCTCGGCGTGAGCCCCGGACCGCTGCCGAGCAGGCGCGCTGCGACCGTGGCACTGGCTTCGTAGTCGCGAGCAGCGTCGGCCAGGCCGGCCGCCGCCCGGCTGTCGATGCCGGTATCCGCGCCACTGAGCCCCAAACCACTGAGCCCCAAACCACTGAGCCCCAAACCACTGAGCCCAGCACCGCCCAGCATTGCGCGCATCGTCACTGCGCGTACCGCCGCAAGCGCGCTGGCTGCAACCTCGCCCCGGGCGGGCCGAACCGGTGCCCATTCCCGGACCGCACGTACGACTACGAGGCCGGCCGGCCCCAGCCAGGTCACCGCATTGTCGCCGATCATGAAGCTGGCGGACCGGGCCGCCCGCGGTGCGAGTGTCGTCAGGGGCACCTCCGCGGCCGTAGTCGCTAGCAGCAAGCCGCATGGCAGCCGGACTGCGTCATGGCAGAGGACCACCAGGACGCCCGGCTGACCAGTGGCCTTCAGGTAAAGCGCGCCCCGGCTAAGGCCTAGCAACTCCGCCGGCCGAGCGGGCCCGGCGAGCATGGGCCGCAGGGCGCTGCTGGCCGCTGCCACGTACATCACATCTCGCCATCCGGTAGCCGAAGATGATTTCGGTTATGCCTCCGGCAGCGTACCGTCACGCTATGGACGTAACGGCTAGGTCGGGCGCAACGTGAAGCCACGACCGCTGGGCTATGCCCGGCCGCAGTCCGTGACCGAGGCGCTGGCCGCGCTGGCAGTGCCGGACGTGGAAGCAAAGGTGCTGGCCGGCGGCCAGTCCCTGGTCCCGCTGATGTCCCTGCGACTGGCTGCGCCAGACCTTCTGGTGGACATCAACCGCCTGAGCGAGCTCAGCTATGTGGCGGTCGCCGATGGTCAGGTGCGGGTCGGCGCGCTCGCCCGGCACGCGGACGTGCTGGCAAGCGAGGCGGCAGCAGCCGCGCAGCCACTGCTGCGCAAAGCACTTCGGTTCGTCGCGCACCCCGCCATCCGCAACCGCGGCACAACCGTCGGAAGCATCGTCCACGCTGACCCGGCCGGCGAGATGCCTGCGGTCCTGGCGCTGCTCGCAGGCACCGTGGTCGTCGCCAGCACGGCGGGCCGGCGATCGATCCCGGCCAGCGAGTTCTTCCTCGGACCGCTGGAGTCGGCCGTCCAGCCCGGCGAGCTCGCCACCGAGGTGCAGTTCCCGGTGCTTTCCGGGCCCGCCGCAGGGACCGGGTTCAGCGAGGTCAGCCGACGGCGCGGCGACTACGCGGTCTGCGGCGTGGCCGCAATAGCGTGGCTTGGAGCCGACGGCCGTATCGGCGGCGCGAAGGCCGCATACCTGTCGGTGGCGCCCTCCCCCGTCGTCCTGGATCTCACCGAGGCCGTCGCGGCCAGGCCAGCCGACGACGTGTTGTTTCCGGCCGCCGCGAGCCTCGTTCGTGCGCGGCTTGAACCCGAGTCCGACATCCACGCAACGGCGGGCTACCGCCGCCAGCTGGCCGGGGTTCTGACCGAGCGGGCGCTCGTCGAGGCGCTCGCGCAAGCGCGGGAAGCGGTAACGGCATGAGTCCCCCCGACGAACTGCACCGTGTTGAAATGCGCGGGGCCAAACTGCACGGGGAGGAACTGCATGAGGTCCGCCTGATCGTGAACGGCGCGGCGCGCACGGCGCATGTGCCCGCTCGCCGGCTCCTGTCCGACTGCATCCGGCACGACCTGCGCCTGACCGGCACGCATGTGGGCTGCGAGCACGGGGTCTGCGGCGCCTGCACGATCCTGCTTGACGGGGCTCCGGTGCGATCCTGCCTGCTGCTGGCAGTCAGTGCCGACGGCGCGGCCATCACCACGATCGAGGGCCTGGCAGAGCCCGATGGCGCGCTGTCACCGGTGCAGCAGGCGTTCTCCGAATGTCACGGCCTCCAGTGCGGCTTCTGCACTCCCGGTTTCCTGACCACGGTCACCGCGGGACTGCGGGCTGTTCCGGACCCCGATGACGAGCAGGCGCGCGAGATGATCGCCGGAAACCTCTGCCGGTGCACGGGCTACCAGAACATCCTGGCCTCCGTGCACCGGGCAGCGGAGATCACGCGCGACCGACCTTCGCGCGTGGCGAGCCGGGAAGCGGCGGCAACACCCGCGGGGCCGGCATGAGCTCGCTGTTCGGCGCCCGCGTGCAGCGGGTCGAAGACGACCGGCTGATCCGCGGCCGCGGAGCCTATCTCGACGACCTCGGCGCGGACGCGCTCGCCGCCGCGTTCGTGCGCAGCCCCCTCGCGCATGCGCGAATCACCGACATCGACGTCAGCCGCGCGCTGGAAGTGCCCGGCCTAGTCGCGATCTACACCTACCAGGACCTGCCGGCCCGGCTGGCCGAACCCCTTCCGCTGCTGATCCCGCATCCGGCGCTCACGCATGGCCGGACACCGTATCCGCTGGCCAACGGCGAGGTTAACCACGTCGGCGAGGCGGTGGCCATGGTGGTGGCGGCCGACCGGTACCTGGCCGAGGACGCCGCCGACCTGATCGATGTCAGCTACGAGCCCCTGCCCGCAGTGGTGGGCCTCGATGCCGCCAGGGCAGCCGTGCACCTCGTGCACGATGACGTGCCAGGCAACCGGGCCGCTAACGCGGTTCAGGAGCACGGCAACACCGCGGCCGCCATCCGGGCGGCTCCTCATGTGCTGGAACTCGACCTGGAAATCGAGCGGTCGGCCTCCACCCCGCTGGAAGGCCGCGGCGTGCTGGCCCAGTGGGACGAGCAGCAGCAGCGCCTGGTGCTGTGGACATCTACCCAGACCTCGACGGGTGTTCGAGCCGCCGTCGCGGCAAAACTGAGCCTGGACCTGACTCAGGTCGACGTCATCACGCCAGACGTCGGCGGCGGCTTCGGGGTAAAGATCGTGCATCCGTGGCCTGAAGAGGTGCTCGTACCCTGGGCCGCCCGGCTGCTCGGCAGGCCGGTGAAGTTCACCGAGGACAGGCGCGAGCATTTCATCGCCAGCGCGCACGAGCGCGGGCAGCAGCATCACGTAGTCGTCGGCTACGACGTCGAGGGCCGCATACTCGGCCTCGACGTTCGGTTCTGGCATGACAATGGCGCGTACGTGCCTTACGGCCTCATCGTGCCAATCGTCACCTCGACCCAGCTCCTCGGGCCATATAAGCCGGCCACCTACCGGGTGGAGTTCGATTCGCTGTACACCAACACCGTGCTCGTCACCCCATACCGGGGGGCGGGGCGGCCGCAAGGCTGCTTCGTGATGGAGCGGACCATCGACGCGATCGCGGCGGCACTAGGGCTGGACCGGACCCTGGTGCGCGAGCGCAACTTCATCCAGCCCGGTGAGATGCCTTACGACCAGGGGCTGATCTTTCAGGATGGCCGCCCGCTCATCTACGATTCCGGCGACTACCCGGCCATGCTCACCAAGATCAAGGACATGATCGGCTGGGACAAGTTCGGCTCGCTCCAGGACGCGGCGGCGGCCGAAGGCCGACGTATCGGCATCGGCCTGGCCTGCTACGTCGAAGGCACAGGCGTCGGCCCGTACGAGGGCGGCCATGTCATGGTGGAGACGTCCGGGAAGGTCAAGGTCGCCACCGGCCTGACAAGCCAGGGGCAGGGCCACCAGACCATGCTGGCGCAGCTTGTCGCTGACGAGCTTGGCGTGCCGATCGCGGACGTCGAGGTCGTCACTGGTGACACCAGGCGCTTCGGCTACGCGGTCGGCACGTTCGCGTCCCGGACGGCCGTGATGAGCGGATCAGCCGTCACGCTGGCGGCACGCAAGGCGAAGGAAAAGGCGCTGCGGGTCGCAGCCGACGCGCTCGAGGTCTCGCCCGCCGACCTAGAGATAACCGAGGGCATGGTGCAGGTCAAGGGCGATCCAGACAGCGGTATCAGCCTCGGCACCGTAGCGGTGCTGTCCAACCCGTTGCGGTACGCCTTCGATGACGCCGCGAAGGCCGCGACCCAGTTCGCCGGCGGCGGCGACATGACCAAGCCGCCGGTAGCGCCGGATGACGAACCGGGCATCGAGGGGCGAGCCTACTTCTCGCCCGTGCGGTCGACGTTTGCCAGCGGTATGCACGCCGCGATCGTCGAGACCAACCCGGACACCGCGGAGGTCACGATCCTGCGCTACTGCGTGGTCCACGACTGCGGCAAGCTGATCAACCCGCTGATCGTGGAAGGCCAGATCCACGGCGGCGTTGCCCAGGGTGTCGGCGGAGCGCTATATGAGCGCATGGCCTACGACGAGGCCGGCCAGCTAGTCAACGCGTCCTTCATGGACTTCCTCATGCCTTACGCCAGCGAGGTACCTCGCGAGATCGAGATTGACCACCTGGAGACTCCGTCCCCGCTCAACCCGCTCGGCATCAAAGGCGCCGGCGAGGCCGGGGTCATTCCCGGCTCTGCGGTCCTGGCCGCGGCTATCGAAGATGCCGAGGCAATCCCGATCAGGTCCATGCCCCTTTCGCCGTCCGACCTGTTCGAACTCCGGCGCGCGGACAGGTGACGAATGCCGGCTGACCCGATGGCGATGGGCACGCGTCGCCTTCGCATTGGCGTGGATACCGGCGGCACGTTCACCGACGTGGTCGCCCTCGATCAGCTAACCGGCGAGCTGACCGTGACGAAGACGCCGACGACGCCAGCGGACCCAGCGCAGGGATTCATGGTCGGCCTGGCAAAGATCCTCGGGCTGCTCGCGGCTGATCCAGCCGAGATCACGTCCATCAGCCACGGGACGACGATCGCGACGAACCACCTGCTAGCGGGCGACATCGGCGAGCTCGGATTCGTCACCACCGAGGGTTACGAGTTCATGCTGGAGATCGCCCGGCAGTCGGTGCCCGACGGATACGGCAACTCCTATTTCTGGGTGAAGCCGGACCGGATCGCGCCGCCTGACCTGGTGAAGGCGGTCGGGGGTCGCCTGGACCACACAGGCGCCGAGCTGCGCCCGTTCGACGAGGAACAGGCGGTCGAGGTGGCCCGGTGGTTTCGCGATCGCGGCATCGGCACGCTCGGCGTGTGCTTCCTGCACTCGTATGCGAACCCAGCGCACGAGGAGCAGATGGCCAGGGTCCTGGCCCGCGAGCATCCGGATGCGGTGGTCTCGCTCTCGTCGCAGGTGCTGCCCGAATACCGGGAGTATGAGCGGTCGATGACCACGCTGATCGATGCCGCCGTCAAGCCGCGCGTCTCGCGCTACCTGTCGGCTATCGACGAGCAACTGGCGGGCCTCCGCGCCGCCACGGTGCCGCTGCACGTGATGACATCAAATGGCGGGGTGGCCACGGCCGCGGAGGTCATTGGCAGGCCGATTGCCACCGTCTTGAGCGGTCCGGCCGCGGGCGCAGTCGGTGCCGCGATGATCGCCCAGAACGCGGGCATCACCTCGGTCCTGACCTGCGATGGCGGCGGTACCTCGACCGACGTGGCGGTCGTCGTCGGCGGCGAGCCTGCGCTGACCACTGAGGGCTCCGTCGGCGGATACCCCTCGAAGATCCCGATGGTGGACGTCGTCACGGTCGGCGCTGGCGGCGGGTCGGTGGCGTGGGTGTCGCCGGAGGGCTCGCTGAAGGTCGGGCCACGATCGGCGGGCGCTGATCCGGGGCCGCTGTGCTACGGCAACGGCGGCCGCGACGTGACGGTCACCGACGCCCACCTGGTGCTCGGCCGGATCCCGCCGCATCTGCTCGGCGGGGAGATCGCGCTGGACGCCGACGCCGCGCGGTCCGGGCTCGCCGACCTCGCCGCCAAGCTCGGCATGCCAGATCACCAGTGCGCGGCAGGCATCCTGGAAGTCTCGGCCTGGAACCAGGCCAACGCGGTACGTCAGATCACTGTCAAGCGCGGCCTCGACGTGCGGGACTTCACCCTTGTCACGTTCGGCGGATCCGGCTCGCTGCTGGTCTGCCCGCTGATCGAGATCCTCGGCGTGCGCGGCGTGCTGGTGCCCTGCAACCCGGGCAACGTCTCGGCATTCGGGCTGCTAACGGTCGACGTCCGCAGTGACTATGTCCGCACCTGCGTGGCGCGGCAGTCCGAGCTGGACTATGCGGCGATCGAGACGAACTACGCCGCACTCGCCGCCCGCGCGCACGACGCACTGACCGCGCAGGGCTTCGCGGCCGACGCCCACCAGCTGATCCGGACTGCAGACCTGCGGTACTTCGGGCAGGCCTACGAGGTGCGCGTGCCGATCGCGGCCGGGCCGGTTGGGCCCGCGCTGGCGGAGGCAGCCGCCGTGGACTTTCACGTCGCACACCGTGCGCTCTATGGCTACGACTTCCGCGCCGATCCCCGTCAGCAGGTGGAGTGGGTGAACCTCCGGGTCACCGGGGTCGGCCCGATCAAGCGACCGCGGCTCGCTGCGCTGCCAACCAGGGACGGCACAGCCGGCGACGGCAACCCGGACGGTGCAGTAACGGGTCACCGGCCGGTGATGTTCGGGCGGGCGACGGGGCCGGTCGATACCGCGATCTACTGGCGGCCCATGCTTGCGGCCGAAGACGAGGTGACCGGTCCCGCGATCATCGAGGAGTACGGCGCAACAATCCCAGTGCATCCAGGGTTCGCGGCGCGCGTCGACAGGTTCGGCAACTTGCTGGTTGGACAACGCCGATGACGCCCGAGACCACACCCAGGACATCGCCGACGCTGACTGCGGGTCCGCGCCGGGCGGTAGACCCGGTGCTCCTGGAGATCGTGGCCGGCAGCCTCGCGGCCATCGAGAAAGAGGTCGAGACAGCGATCGGCCGGACGTCGCGGTCGCCGATGATCAGGGACGCGCACGACTTCCGCGCCGGGATTCACGACCGGCTGTTGCGCAAGCTCACTGGCCGCTCCTACAGCGCGCTTGTCCATCCGATCGCGCGTGACTTCCCGCTGCCGACGATGCGGCCCGGCGACGTGTTCTTCCACAACGACGTGTACCTGTCCGAGGGCGGCATCGGCCACCTGCCGGACCTGTGCGTGACGGTGCCGGTCTTCTCAGCATGTTCAAGCACGGCGGGGCCAGCCGCGAACGGGTCACCGTCAGGCGGTCAGCCTGAGGTGGTCGCGTTCGTGCAGGCCTTCGGTCATCACGATGACATCGGCGGCGCGGTTCCCGGATCGATGCCGAGCCACGCCACCAGCGTCTTCTCCGAAGGCCTGATGGTCCCGCCGATCAAGCTCTGGGACGCCGGCGTGCCCAACCGGGCCGCTCTCACCATCATGACCCGCAACTCGCGAATGCCGGACTCCCTCGCCGCCGACCTGGACGCGGAATGCTCCGCCTGCCTGCTGGGCGCGCGCCGGCTCGCGGAGTTGTTCGAGCGATACGGCCGCGCCGATGTCGAGGCGTGCTTCGACGAGATCGTGGCGAGCACCACGCGCAGCTACCGGCAGGAGATCCTGGCGAAGATCCCGGCCGGGACCTGGACCTGGGAGGATTACGCCGAGCATGACGGCGTCGACCCGCCGCGGCTGCACACCCAGCGGATCACGCTCACCAGGACGCCGTCCGACGCCCCAGGCGGGCCCCGGCTGATCCTGGATTTCACTGGAACCGGCCCGCAGGCGAAGGGCCCGATCAATCACTGCGCCAACTATTCAGACGGCAACTTCCTCGCCAAATGGCTTGCACCGATCCTGCGCAACCTCGCCGACACCCCGGAGCGGATGGCCGAACTGGATGTTAACGAGGGCATCGTTGAGCTGATGGAGCTGCGCTTTCCGCCGCCTGGCACACTGCTCACCCCGGTGTTCCCGGCCCCGACGAACGCGCGAACATTCGTGATCCTGCGGCTGCTTGGTGTGTTCGCCGGCGTGCTGGCCAAGGCCGTCGGCGGCCAGATGCCCGCCGACCAGGAAACGATCCGCTACACCGGCGTCTACGGGCAGACGACAGCAGGCGAGCCTTACCTCATGCGCGAGGTACTGGGCGGCGGATCCGGCGGGCGGTACTACGCCGACGGTGAGGACACCATCCATGTCGTGCCGGACTCGCGCAACCTGCCCGCCGAGTTCACCGAGGCCCGGTTCCCGCTCCTGGTGGAGCGGCTCGGCCTCGCGGTGGACTCCGGCGGGCCAGGCAAGTTCCGCGGCGGGCTCGGCTACGAGAAGGTCCTGCGGATGCGCGCTGACGGCTACTTCATGTCGATCGCTGACCGCTCGATCCTGTCGTGCTGGGGCGTGAACGGCGGCCGGGCCGGACGCCCGTTCCAGGTGACGGTTGATCCGGGGGGCCCGGCCGAGCGAGAAATAGACGCGCTGGCCGATGGGGAGTTCGTGCCAGCCGGCACTCTGATCCGCATCAGGACCACTGGCGGCGGCGGCTGGGGAGACCCGCTCGAGCGTGACCCGGCGCTGGTCGCACGAGATGTCCGCTGGCGCAAAGTGTCCCAAGCGGCCGCAACCGCTGATTATGGCGTGGTGCTGACCGGTCCGGCCGATGACCC
>Ga0335074_10016696_pt1 | contig 10339 bp, 13 predicted proteins | sample Lox_Sample_23_FD_206715 | JGI IMG/M metagenome (GOLD analysis project Ga0335074, IMG submission 206715) | Soil microbial communities from Loxahatchee National Wildlife Refuge, Florida, United States - Lox_Sample_2.3 | ecosystem: Environmental > Terrestrial > Soil > Wetlands | place: USA...
GCCGCCGTGACTCCGCGGGCCACGAGGGCTACGAAGGCTCACCGGCGGTATCAGCGGCCTCGCCGGCGGCGCCGGCCGGCGCCCCCTCGCCCGCGGCGGCCTTCGCCTTCTCCGCGGCGCGGTTGACCGATTCCTCCAGCTCGCTGAGCAGCAGCCGGACGAACCCACGGCCCTCGGGCGAGGCGAGCCGGGGGGCCACCGCCTTCTTCAGGCCGTGCGGGATCAGGTCGAGCGGCAGCAGCACGGGGATGAACAGGTACAGCGCGGGCGTGATGATCAGCGCCGCGAGCGCGAGCGCGACGGACACGACGGAGAAGGTGGCCAGTCCGGCGTCCCCCGGCCGGCCGCCGTCCCCCAGCCAGACCAGCCCGAGCAGTTCGGTGACCGCGAGCAGCGCGAAGACCACGAGCCACGCGACCGCGCCGCACACGGCGAGCAGCCGTTCGGCCACGTACGCCTTGGACACCCCGGGAACGCCCCTGAAGTACTCGAGCACCTCCGATGGCGGCCCGGCCGGGTCGAGGTCGCGAGCGGCCACGTGCTCCGCGAACTTGCGCTCCCAGTCGGGATCGAGCCGCCGCAGCCGCTGCCTGAGGGCGCGCGCCTCGGTGCCGGCCGCCAGCGCGAGGATCGGCACCGTCACGGTGACCGCGGAGGCGAACGCTTCTGTCATGTGCACGGTCAAAGCGTCCCTTAGTCGCACATCCGGGTCAACGAGGTTCAAAGCTGTCGAACTACTACAGATCGTCGAGCCCCAGACGCCGGGACGCGCCGGGCGGCCGTAGACTTCCAGCGTGAGCATTGAGCCCGCCGTCGAGATCAGCGGCATGGTCAAGCGGTACGGGACGCTGACCGCCGTCGACGGGCTATCGCTAACCGCGCGCCGCGGCGAGGTCACCGCCATCCTCGGCCCGAACGGCGCTGGCAAGACCACCACGATCGAGATCTGCGAGGGGTACCGGGCCGCCGACGGCGGCACGGTCCGGGTGCTCGGTCTCGACCCGGCCAGGGACGGCAAAGCGCTGCTCCCGCGGATCGGGGTGATGCTCCAGGCGGGCGGCATCCCGCCCGCCGTGCCCGCCGGCGAGTACCTGAAGCTGCTGAGTCGGTTTCATATGAAACCACACGACCCGGCGTGGCTCCTTGACATCACCGGCCTCACGAGTTCAGCGCGGACCCCGTACAAGCGGCTGTCCGGCGGGCAGCAGCAGCGGCTGTCGCTCGCCGCGGCCCTGATCGGGCGCCCCGAGCTGGTCTTCCTCGACGAGCCCACGGCCGGCATGGACCCGCAGGCCAGGCACGCCACCTGGGACCTGATCGCGGCGCTGCGCGGCGACGGGGTCAGCGTCATCCTCACCACGCACTTCATGGAGGAGGCCGAACGGCTGGCCGACCACGTGGTGATCATCGACGCGGGCCAGGCCGTGGCCGACGGCCCCACCGCCACGCTGACCGGCTCGGCCGGGCAGCTGCGGTTCCGCGCCGAGCCCGGGCTCGACACCGACAGCCTGCTGTCCGCGCTCCCGGCCGGCAGCGCCGCCAAGGAGTCCCCGGCCGGGCACTACCTGATCGAGGTGCCGGGCGGCACCATCGAGCCCGCGCTGCTCGCCGCCGTCACCGCCTGGTGCGCCGAGCGGGCCGTGCTGCCGAGCAGCCTGCGCATCGAGTCGCGCACCCTGGAGGACGTGTTCCTCGAGCTGACAGGAAGGGACCTGCGCGGATGACCGCCGACACCGCCGCGGCGCCGGCCGCGGGCGCCGGCCGGTTCACCCCCGCGCCCGGCGCCGCCCCGATGCGGCGGATGGTCGCCGCCCAGGCGACGCTGGAGACAAGGACGCTGCTGCGCAACGGCGAGCAGCTCACGCTGACGCTGATCATCCCGCTGCTGCTGCTCGCCGCGTTCAGCCTGGAGCCGCTGGTCAGCTTCGGCGGGGGCTACACCAGGATCGACTTCCTCACCCCCGGCGTGATCGCGCTGGCCGTGATGTCCACCGCGTTCACCAGCCAGGCGATCGCCACCGGTTTCGAGCGCAGGTACGGGGTGCTGAAGCGGCTCGGCGCGACGCCGCTGTCCAGGCAGGGGCTGATCGCCGCCAAGACCAGCACGGTGATCGCCGTCGAGCTGGGACAGGCCGCCATCATCATGGCTGTCGCGCTCGCCCTCGGCTGGTCGCCGGACGCCAGCCCGGCCGCGATCGTCGTGGTCCCGCTGCTCGCGGGCCTCGGCACCGCGGCGTTCAGCGGCTTCGCGCTGCTGCTGGCAGGCACGCTGCGCGCGGAGGCGACCCTGGCGGCGGCGAACCTCATCTACGTGGTCCTGCTCGGCATCGGCGGCGTGGTCTTCCCGCTCACCAAGTTCCCGGCCGGCGCCCGCCCGCTGCTCGAGCTGCTGCCCACCGGCGCGCTGTCCACCGGGCTGCGCGACGTGCTCGCCAGCGCCGCCGCCTTCCCCGTCAAGAACGTCGTGACGCTCGCCGTCTGGGCGGTCATCGGCATCGCGCTCGCCGCCCGCTATTTCCGGTGGGAGTGACCCAGCAGCCCCCGGCCCAGGCGGCTCGGACACGCCAGGCGTCCTGGGCGCCGCTCGCGCTGCCCGCGTCGCTGGTGCTGGCCGCGGCCGTGTCGGTGCAGGCGGGGGCCGGGATCGCGAGCAAGCTCTTCGGCCAGATACCGCCGGCGGCGGTGACGGCGCTGCGGCTGTGGGCCGCGGCGCTGATCCTGCTCGCGGTCGGCTGGCGGGGCGCCGCCCGCGCGGCCGCCGGCCTGGCCAGGAGGAGGGCATGGCGGGACGCGGCCGCCACGGTCTCGTTCGGGATAGCCCTCGCGACCATGAACTTCGCGATCTACCAGTCGTTCGCGCGGATACCGCTCGGCGTCGCGGTCACGATCGAGTTCCTCGGCCCGCTCGCGGTCGCGGTGGCCGGCGCCCGGCGCCTGACCAGCCTGGCGTGGGTGGCGCTGGCCGCCGCGGGCGTGCTGCTGCTCGCCAGGGGCTCGAGCGGGCACCTGAACTGGGCGGGGGTCGCCTTCGCGCTGATCTCCGCGGCCGGCTGGGCGGGCTACATACTCCTCAGCCGCGCCACCGGGCAGCGCTTTTCCGGCACGGCGGGGCTGGTCATCGCCATGTGCACCGCGGCGGTGCTGGTGACGGGGCCGGGACTCGCCGCGGGGGCGCCGCGCATGTTCCGGCCGTCGCTGCTGGCGGCCGGCGCGGCGATCGGGCTGCTGTCGTCGGTGATCCCGTACTGGCTGGAGTTCGAGGCGCTGCGGCGGGTGCCCGCCCGGGTGTTCGGGGTGTGGATGAGCGTGCAGCCGGCGGTGGCGGCGCTGATCGGGCTGGTCCTGCTGGGGCAGCGGCTGACCGCGGCGGAATGGGCCGGGGTCTGCTGCGTGGTGGTGGCGAGCGGCGGCGCCGCCGCGAACGGGACCGCGCCGCGGGTCGGGACACACGTCCCCAGCCAGGCGTTACGATGGGGCGCGTGTCCTCCTGGCTCGCCCGATTCCTGGCTCCCGTGCTGCGGCCGACGCGAGAAACGGTCCGCGGGTTCGCGCTGGCCGCGGTGATCGCCAACGCGGTCATCATCTGCACCGGCGAGGCCGTGCGCCTGTCGTCGTCGGGGCTCGGCTGCCCCGACTGGCCGCAGTGCACCAAGACCAGCGTCGTCGCCGCGCACAGCACCGGGCAGACCGCACTGAACACCGCGATCGAGTTCAGCAACCGGCTGCTGAACTTCCCGCTCGTCGCGATCTGCGCGCTCGCCTTCATCGCCTGCTGGCAGTACCGGCCAGACGGACGGCGGCGGCGCGACCTGGTCTGGCTGTCGGCCGCGCTGCCGCTCGGCATCGTCGCCCAGGCGGTGGTCGGCGGGATCGTGGTGCTCACCAAGCTCAACCCGGCCATGGTGGCGGTGCACTTCCTGCTGTCGTCGGCGATCCTCGCGGCCGCGGTCACGCTGCACGTGCGGGCCGGCGAGGGCGAGGGTCCGGCCAGGGGGCTGGTCCGGATGGACCTGCGGGTGCTGACCGCGCTGCTCGTCGGCGTCACCGCGCTGATGCTGGCGGCGGGCACCGTGGTCACCGGCACCGGCCCGCTCGCGGGCACCACCATCGACTCCCACGGGCACCTGCACACCGTGCCGCGGTTCCACTTCCCGCTGGAGAACGTCACCCAGCTGCACGCGGACATCGGCTGGTTCATCGGCGCGCTCGCGGTCGCCGTGGTGATCGGGCTGCGGTTCTCGGCCGCGCCGCGGCGGGCGGTCCGCCTCGGCTGGCTGGTGCTCGCCGGCCTGGCCATCCAGGGAGTCATCGGCTACGTCCAGTACTTCAACCACCTGCCCGCCGGGCTGGTCTGGGTGCACGCGTCGACGTCCGTGCTGCTGTGGATCTGCGTGCTGCGGCTGTACCTGTCCACCCGCGAGCGGGTTCCGCTCCCCGCGGGCTCGGATGCTGCCACCGCCGCGGCTCCGGCGCCCGCTCCCGCCCCCTGATATCCGGAACGTACCGGCGCTACTCCTCAGCGCTCTCGCCGGCCGCGGCGGGAGGTGGGCCGTACCGCCTGACGGCCGCGTCCCGCATCCGCTGCTTGGCGTCGGCCGCGATGCCGGCGGTGCGCACCCACGTGCGCACCTCCCGCTCCGGCGCGGCAGCGGCGGGCGCGGCGGCCGCGCCGAACAGCCCGGTGTGCACCCGGATGGGCGCGCCGGTCACCACGGCCAGGTTCACGGCGTCGCTTGGCCGCGCGTCGACCTCCCGCCGCCCGGCCGGCCCCTCCACCTCGACGGTGGCGTAGAAGACCGAGTCCGTCAGCTTGGTGATCCGCACCTCGGTGACCCGGGATCCGGCGGCCTCGACCAGGCCGGCCGCCAGCCGGTAGGGAAACGGCCGCGGCGTCTCGACGGACTCGAGCGCCAGCGCCAGCACCGTGGCCTCGGCCGGACCTATCCAGATGGGCAGCCGGCGGTCGCCGTCGCGTTCGGTGAGGATCATGGCGTGCTCCCGCCGCTCGACATCGTCATGCTCGCGTCTGAGCACGTGCGTGACCGTGACCTCGACCCATTCCGTCTCTGCTGTCCCCGTCACCGTCGCCTCCCTGGTTGTGCTGAACTGAACGAGCTTCGGGGCCAGCGTGGCCCGCGCCTGGTGCAGCCGCGCCTTGACGGCGCCGACCGAGATGCCGAGCTCTTCCGCGACTTCGCGGTGACTCAGACCCTGCAGGTAGAACAGCCGGACGGCGCCGCGCTGGCCGTCGGCGAGCGCGGTGATCGCGTCCCGCACCCGCGCCGCGGTGTCGGCGATCTCCGCCGCCTCCGCCGGACCGGGACCAGCCGAGGGCAGGTCCGTGCGGTCGCCGGGCACTTCCGACCGGAGCTGGCGCAGCCACGTGCGCGCCACGTTCAGCGCGATGCCACAGAACCAGGCGCCGAACCTGTCCGGCGACCGCAGCCGCGCCACGTCGGTCATCGCGGCGATCGCGGCCTCCTGCGCGGCGTCGCGCGCCAGGTCGGGCGAGCCGAGGACCCGCTCGGCCAGCAGCACCGCGGTGTCCCAGTGCCGGCGCAGCAACTCCGCCATCGGCTCCCTGAGCCCTTGCCGCGCGGCGTGCACGAGCTCAGCGTCCGATGGCGTGCGCTGTCCCACGCTCTATAGTGTCCGCGCGCCGCCCGCGGGTTAGCCCGCGCGCGGGTCGATCGGGGTGAGCGGTCCGGTTCCGGCCTCGATCACCGCCGCGGCGTCCAGGCACAGGTCTTCCCGGAACCGCGGCCCGATGATCTGCACGGCCTGCGGCCCGCGCGACACTACCCGGCGCCGGGTCGCTGGCCTGCTGCCATAATACCATTTAAAATAATGGTAGCACAAGCAGTAGCACGAATATATAACGATACGTTCGACTAAATAATACTTAAGATCACGGCTCGGCTACACGCTGGCTGTCATCCTATGGAGACGACATTCAGCTAATACCCAGGCGCACCTAGGGCACGTGAAGCGGGAGCACGTGAAGAAGGCGCGCGAGCTGCGCGAGAAACGGCGTGTTGAATGAAGAAGCTGCTCGATCCGGGCCTGAGAAGCGGGGTGGCGCCCGGCGACGGCGCCGACCTTTACTTCGAACGGCGCGGCGCGGGACCGGCGCTGCTCCTGATCAGCGGGGGCGGCGGCGACAGCGCCTACTACGCGGGCCTGGCTGACATCCTGGCCGCCGACTTCACCGTCCTGACCTACGACCGGCGCGGCAACTCCCGCAGCCGGCTGCACGGCGAGCCGCGGACCGCGTCCCTGGCCGAGCAGAGCGCCGACGCCGTCGCCGTGCTGCGCGCCAACGGGTTCGAGTCCGCGCAGGTCTTCGGCAACTGCGGGGGCGCCACCATCGCCCTCGACCTGGCCGCGCATCACCCGGCGGCGGTGACCGCCGCGGTGTGCCACGAGTCACCCGTCCCCGCTGTGCTCGCCGACCCCACTCCCTACCTCGCCATCTGCGACGAGATGGAGCGGCTGCTGCTCAGCGACGGCTGGCAGGTCGCGTTCAGGCGCTTCCAGACGGGCATTCTCGGCCAGCTCCCGTGGCAGCCTGGTGGCGGGCTGCACAGCCCGGCGGAGCACATACAGCTCCGGGTCATGGAGAGTGTGGTTCGGGTGGCAGGCAACTGGGACTTCATGAGCCGCGTGTCCCGCAACTGGGAATACATGACCCGTGTGTCCGGCAACTGGGAATTCATGATTCGCTACGAGATCGAGCCCTTCAGGGACTACCGCCCCGACATCGGGAGCATCCGCGACAACCACGTGCGCATCGCGGTGGCGTATAGCGCCGAGACCACCCATCTCACGGCGGCCGAGATGAGCCGGGCACTGGCGGCGCAGCTGTCGGCGGAGTGCGCGGTCCTGCCCGGCGGCCACATGGCCCCGCAGGACGACCCCGGCGCGTTCGCGGGCCCGCTGCGCGAGCTGCTGAGCCGGACGCTGGCCGGCCGGCCGCTGCTCAATGACAACCGGGGTTGACATGACAACCTCTAGTTGTCATCATTGAGGCATGGCAACGACAGCAGAAATCGAAGCGCACCGGGCAGAGCTCGACTCGCTGCGGGAGATCCGTCAGGAAGCACTCGAGCACGTCAAGAAGGCCCGCGAGCTGCACGGGAAGCGCCGCGAGCTGATGAAGAGCCTGCTCGGCGCCGGCCTGTCCCAGTCGGACCTGGCGCGGGAGCTCGGGGTCACGCGCCAGGCGATCCAGAAGATGCTGGCCTAGCCGGCGTGACAGTTACCAGCGGGCTGGCGCCTGGCGACGGCGCCGACCTTTACTTCGAGCGGCGCGGCGCGGGGCCGGCGCTGCTGCTGATCACCGGGGGCGGCGGCGACAGCGGCTTTTACGCCGGCCTGGCCGACATCCTCGCCAGCGACTTCACCGTCCTGACCTACGACCGCCGCGGCAACTCCCGCAGCAGTCTGCACGGCGAGCCGCGGCCGCTGCGCCTGGCCGAGCAGAGCGCGGACGCCATCGCCGTGCTGCGCGCCAACGGGCTGGAGGCGGCGCGGGTCTTCGGCAGCAGCGGCGGTGGCACCATCGCGCTCGACCTGGCCGCGCGTCACCCGGCGGCGGTGACCGCCATGGTGTGCCACGAGCCGCCGGTCCCCACGGTGCTGCCCGACCCCGCCGCCTACCTCGCCATCCACGACGAGATGGGCAAGCTGCTGCTCACCGACGGCTGGCCGGCCGCGTTCAGGCGCTTCCAGACCGACATTCTCGGCCGGCTGCCTGGAGGGCGCCTTCCGCCCGGCCCGGCGCGGGACGTGGTGCTCCGCATGTCCGGCAACTGGGAATTCATGACCCGCTACGAGATCCGGTCCTTCATCGACCACCGTCCCGACGTCGCGAGCATCCGCGGCAACCACGTGCGCGTCGCGCTGGCCTACGGTGCCGAGACCACCCACATCGCGGCGGCCGAGATGAGCCGGGCACTGGCGGCGCGGCTGTCGGCGGAGTGCGCGATCTTCCCCGGCGGCCACACCGCCCCGCAGGACGACCCCGCCGCGTTCGCGGCTCCGCTGCGCGAACTGCTGGAGCGGACGCTCGCCGGACGACAGGAAACCGGTTGAACGGCGAGCCGGGCAGCCAGGATGCTTGGACCCATGGCATGGACAGCTCCTGAACCGGTCCGCCGGTCCGCGCCCTACATCGCGGACGAGCGGCAGATGCTCGAGGCCTGGCTCGACTTTCACCGCCAGACCCTGCTGGCCAAGTGCGCCGGCCTGACCGCCGAGCAGCTGCGGCTGGCCGCCGCGCCGCCGTCGAACCTGTCGCTGCTCGGGCTCGTCCGGCACATGACGGACGTGGAGCGCGGGTGGTTCCGCCGCCGGATCGGGGGCGAGAAGATCGACTTCCTGTACTCGAGCGAGGCCGACCCGGACGGCGAATTCGGCAACGTCGCCGACGCGGACGCCGAAGCCGACCTCGCGGCGTTCCAGCGGGAGATCGAGCTCGCCCGGCAGGCGGCCGCGGGACACGGGCTCGACGAGACGTTCCGCCGGCGCGGGGCGGACGTGAGCGTGCGCTGGGCCTACGTCCACATGGTCGAGGAGTACGCCAGGCACAACGGCCACGCCGACCTGCTGCGCGAGCGGATCGACGGCGCGACCGGGCTGTGACCGGAGCCACCACGCGTACGTTCGGGATAATGGCGGCGATCAGCCTGCTGCTGGCCGCGCTGATCAGCGGATGCGGCACCAGGGTCGCCGGGCAGGGCGGGCGGCGGCGGCCAGCCCAGCCGGCCAGCTTCACCGTCGCGGTCCGCGGCTGACCGCTGACCAGGCTCAACCCCGCCTTAACCGGCGCCCAACCCGCGGCGGGCATCGTGGGGCCAAGGCACCGCGACAAGGGGGAAACATGGACGCGAGGATGGCTTTTCTCGACTGCCCGGCCTTCTTTGACCAGAAGGGGGCCGCCCGCTGCGGCCTTCCCGCGGTCGTGGAGGACCGGTACACGCTCGGCTCGACCGACGGCCCGGTGACGTGCGTGAGGATTCACTGCCCGGAGGGCCACTGGTTCAGCGGCCCGGTGGAGGCGCTGACGATGGACACCGGCGCCGGTGCCGACCGGGTGACCGGCGCCGCCGCGGTCGCGGCGCGCCGTTAGCGCTCGCGCTGGAGCGTGTGGTAGCCGTACCGCGCGCGGGCGGCGGCGATCGTCTCACCGGCCAGGACCGCGGCGGTGATCGCGTCCTCCCGTTCGGCGATGGTCGCGGCCAGCTCGGTGACCTCGGCCAGCCGGTGGCGCGGCACGACAACCACGCCGTCGTCGTCGCCGAGCACGATGTCGCCGGGGCGGACCTGGACGTCGCCGAGGGCGATCGGGACCTGGATGTCCGCCACCTCGACCCGGTCTTTGCCCGTGCGCATGAAGCGGCCGCTGCTGTACATGGGATAGCCGAGGCGCAGCGCGGTCGCCACGTCACGGCAGACGCCCCAGATCGCGGTGCCCGCGATGCCGCGGGAGGCCGCGTATTCGGTCAGGATGTCGCCCCAGACGGTCGCGTCGGTGCGGCCCTGATTGTCGAGGACGGCCACCGCGCCCGGCGGGATGTCGTCGATGTAGTCGCCGACGGTGCCCTTGGGGTCGCCGGCCGGGACGTACCGCACGGTGTAGGCGGGGCCGGCCACGCGCAGGCCGTTGGCCAGCGGCGCGATCCCGTGGGCGCTGCCTTTCAGGCCGAGCCGGTCGAGGGCGTCGGAGACGGTGGCTGTGCCGGCCGCGAGCAGGCGGCCGGGTTCTTCGCTCACTGAGTCCATCGTCCTTAGTCCCCGTCCCCGTCCCCGTCCCCGGACAGGGCCGCGAGGAACCGGGAGTCGTGCATGACCTCGGTGACCGGCTCGCCGGCCCGGACCGCGGCCCGCATCGCCTCCTGCCGGGCGGACAGCCGCTCGGCGGTCTCGATGATCTCGGCCGCGCGGTCCGCGGGCAGGAACACCACGCCGCTGCCGTCGGCGAGCACCAGGTCGCCCACGTTGACGAGCACGCCGTCGAAGAGCACGGGGACGTCGCTGCCGCGCTCGGCCAGCCGGCCGCGGGCGGTGACGGGGACGGCGGCGCGGGCCCAGACGGGGAAGCGCGCCTCGGCCACGGCGTCCAGGTCGCGGCAGGCGCCGTCGATGACCGTGCCCTCGATGCCGCGGTACTGGGCGGCGGCGGTGAGGATGTCGCCCCAGCAGGACACGTTGGCGCGGCCGCGGTTGGCGACCACGATGACGTCGCCGGGGCCGGCGGCGGCGACCGTCTGGGTGCCGAGGTGGCGGCCCGCCGGCCCGGCCGCGGCGTCGACCGCCTCGACCGTGCGGGCGCGGCCGG
>Ga0335074_10016697_pt1 | contig 10339 bp, 14 predicted proteins | sample Lox_Sample_23_FD_206715 | JGI IMG/M metagenome (GOLD analysis project Ga0335074, IMG submission 206715) | Soil microbial communities from Loxahatchee National Wildlife Refuge, Florida, United States - Lox_Sample_2.3 | ecosystem: Environmental > Terrestrial > Soil > Wetlands | place: USA...
TCACGACCAGGAAACAGGCAACGACTACTTTAACGCCAGATACTATGGGTCAAGTACGGGCCGATTCCTCTCCCCGGATAGCATGCCCGGCCGTCTCGAAGACCCCCAGAGCTGGAATCTTTACAGCTATGTTCTGAACAATCCGCTGACGAACACCGATCCAGATGGCCATGACGTTCAGGTCTGCGACAACAACGGGCAATGCAACACAATTACCAACGCCCAGTACCAGGCAGCGCAGCAAGCAAGCAGTCAGGGGGGGCTGAGTGCGCCGACTTTGGATCAAGTCGGCAACTCCAAGGATGCCAACGGAAATTTCACTTCGGTTGGAATCACAAATTCCAGTGGACAGCAGGTAGGAACCGCTACTTATACGCCCGGAGATAATCCGGGCATCGACCCGTATGTCGGCAACAACATGGCGGGTTTACAGACACTTGGAGCGGCCAACAAGGCTGTGACTTATGCAGCAGTTGGAACCGCTGTCGCTTTTGGAGGGGTTGCAGCAGCAGAAACGGTTCCGGGAGCTGCTGCTGCTGTGGGCCGCTGGGGCCTCCAGCGGCTAGCCTTTGGTGCCAGCTCTCCTGCCCTGCTCAACCTGATCAACCGACTTTACCAGGCTCAAGACGAAATCTCTGGAGGCACTGCGGGAGCTGTCCGGGATGAGGTGGCGACTGGCGAGTATATCAACGGAGGCCACTCAATCAAGGCAGCGGAGATGATCACGGCGCTCTCAAATCTGATCAAGTCGGGACAACTCAGTGGCAGCGACCAAATGATCGCCGGACATATCATCTCCGATCTAAAGAACTCGTTGGGCCAGTGAGGAAGGGTGCATGAGTCTCGTCTACAGTTCATTGAACGAACAGGTTCGAGAGCGTTTTCCTGTTTTGAAGGAGCCGCACTATACGCAGCTGATCGGCGGTATCGAGGCAGGCCCCTATGTCGTTTTCGGGGTCCTCTTCAATCGGTACTTAGCTGATGTGGCAAGCGAAGCTGATCTTCAAGCCAGAACCGGAGTCGCCTCGTTCATCGAGGATATGGCGACGGCCACGGATGAGCAGGTGTCCGACATGCTTAGAACGGAAGTCCTGCCAACCCTCCTTGGAAGCCAAGCGATGGTCGATGCCTACTGGCCTTTGCTCGGGGCAGAAACGAGGCGTCGGCTCAGGCTCATCGATCCTCGACTCTCTAGGAAAGTCGAGCTACCTCCGTCCTAAAAGGAGCCGTTCCGTCTCCGAATCTCCTCTCCTGCCAGCATCCCCAAAGAGCGCCATGCTTGCGCATGTGGATTTACGGTGACACTCCACCCCTTCGCCTCTGATGTCATTCTATTTGCGTGGACTTGGTGGAGTGTGTCACCATGTAAAATTTTCTCAAATTTGCATGCAGCTATCAGCTATCTGTATGAGGCCGTCGCTAAACGAAGACTCGCATCAGGGTCTCACGACAACAAATCGTGCACTGCCTCCGGGGACAATCCCCCCAACTACACTGTTGTACTAGGGGATAAAAAAGCGCAACTTCAGAAGCGCGGTGGAGTCATGAGATGGGCCGGTTCTTGATCCCTGACTGGTCAGCGAAAGTCGAACCGGTGCCGTACTCGAAGCTGGATAATCCGCAAACGCTGAGCCTGTACAGCTACATTCTAAACAATCCGCTGAGCAATGTGGATGCTGACGGCCATGCGCGCTCCGGCATCCTTGGAAACACTGGAAGCGATTTCTGCAAAAGGGCGACCGAATACGGACAGATAGACGATAGACGCGCGACCTGCTGTTCAATCGCAAGCGCGCTTCTTCGCGGCGGAAGATGCTGTTTCACAGGGCCTTGCTGACGTGGCCGCTTGGAGTCCCGGAGTCAGCATGATGGGTGTATCCGCACAAACTTCAAACCTCTTGGAAGGTGTCGGCGAGAATCTCCAAAAGTTGAAATGAATCAGAAGCAGCCGCGATTCAAAACGGCTCTCTTAGCGGCCCGAATTTCTGACCAGCAACTGTTGCATAACGAGCAGATGTCAGTTCAAGACCAACTTGATGCTCTACAGCAATCCAATCCGGACGCGTATAACCAGACCATCTCAGAGATCAATGGAGCACTGAACCCCACTCCGGGTTCCTTCGATCAAAAAGTCTCGTCTGCCTTCCCGACAGATGCCGCATTCCAAGGTGTTCTAAATGGGGTTCGGAAAGAGCTTGGCCGAAATATCGATTTCTCGAAGCAGGGTGATCGTGAAGCCATCGGCAACGCGCTCATCAAGCATATCAGGCAGACCGGCGGTTGCGACGTCAACGGAAAGAAGCAGGGTGGATGCTGATCCTCAAACGACTAGCGATCTGGCTTTTAGAGACTGTGTTGGAGGCGCTTATCCGCGAAGACGGATGAGTAGGGGCACTTCTTGCTGAAAACAGCCGGTGACTGGAAAGCTGTTTTGATATCCGGGTATCCGCCCCCGGCATGGATATATACGAGCTTCGAGTTCGTCTCAAGAACCAGGCGGCAAAGGAGCTCACGATCCGTCTGAGCATCGCTACGTAGGGACGGACCATCCCTCAGGCCGCTCGTCGGGGGTTTATGCTGCGTCTGCGGCCCACCCGGACAGCATCGGCGCGGCCATCGTTCCGGCCATGCCTCGCATGCGCGGTAGAGTGACACGCCAACTATCATATTAGCTCGCACTTACGACAACCGTTTACGGCCCACGTCCGAAACAGATACCGCTCAGAAGTCCACACCGGGCGCACCCGCCAGTGCCGGCGGCATTCGCACCCACCACGATATAGGTGTCGTTGTTGATCTTCACCACTTGTCCGAGGATTTTGCGGTCTGCGTCAAAAGCCGTCCGCCACACGGCATCGCTGACCACGATTGTGCCCGCGTTCTTTCCCGGTGCGAAGCCAGGAGTATCGGGCAGAAAGCAGCGCTCGAGGCCGGTCCACACCGAGCGTGGGAAACAGGTTTGCGCTCACTCGGCGGCCGTGTATCTCCATTAGATCCGATTTGCCATGGAGGTATTTGCGCCCAGTTCCGGAGAGGCAATCTGCTCGAATGATTGGCTCTGTGCTTGCCACTGTTCAGTATTCGCCCAGGCAGCGCCATAGGTGCTATGCGCATCGCCCACCCGGATCGATATCAGCCGCCCGGCATCCCTATAACGCACCGGTTCCAGCAGCAGGTGTCGAACACCGTGAACATGGCTGCGCCGCGCCGATGCCCAAGGCCAGTGTGCCGATCACCACCGCTGCGAATCCAGGGGAACGGCCTATCTGCCGGAATGCATAGTGCATGCCCTCAAGGAGATTTTCCAGGCGAAGCCCTCCCCATTTCTCCCGGGTCGCCACTTTGATTAAGGACAGATTCCCCATCTCGCGCAGAGCGGCAGCGCGCGCTCTGCGGGCGACTCTCCGCGGGCAATCCGGTCTGCAATTCCCATGCACAGATGCGCATCGAGCCCTTTTTTAAGATCGCGTTTGCGAGATTCAAAACCAAACATACATCCTCCAGTACGACACAACTCGCCTCGTCTAAACCCTGATCGGGTAAGCCGCAAACACACTACGTGCCAGGCTGTAGAATGTCTACATTAAAGGAGAAGAAGGGGTTGGGTGTTTAGCAATGAGGACGCGGAACTATCGCCAGACGAGCGCCATTACGCCGGATTAAATGCCGCACTCCGATCTGTCAAAAACGGATTCAAGAATCGAAATCAACTGTTGACCTCGGTCGAATTCGCACAATGCAGCATCAAGCAGAACACAAGGCGCGCTGCAATGTATCAGTTTCGGATATTCGTTTGATTCCAACTGGATCTCGAAGCGATCAGCGTTGGATCTGGATTGCATCTCACGGCGATCCTTAATGGATCAGTGATGGATCAATTAGCATCAGGTTTTGTTCCGGCACGCATCTTTTGCAGCGTGGACAAACGAACTCATCTGGTAGCGTCTTTACAATCTGCTGAGGAGGGGCGGGAGCGATCAGCACGACGTCAGGCGTTGCGGCAACCCGAAGGGTAGGATCGCTCCCGCCCCTCACATACCCCTTCTCTAACCCCATCCGTCTTGCATCTGGATGAGTTCGAGTGACTTACCGTTCGAGTTTTAGACCAGCTTGGCGAACCGCACCTAGAGAACTAGGTTTGTTACGTTTAAGTCCGGATCATCGTGATTAAATGCCTTGGTTAATTAGACGCCAAATGTGAGAAGAAGTTCCTCGGAAACCGGTCCGAAGCCTTGAGTTGACCAATTCATGAATGACACAGGCGGTGACCGTACGCTCTTGTCTCGGGTAGTGGTTTCGAGTTCTCTGGCGTGGATGACTTTAGCCGCCCTGACTGGGAGCAATCACCCGTTGGGCGGTTACGGCAATCTCTCGTTCGCAAGCCGTCGAGAGAGGTGCCGGGACGTCGCGTGAGCGGCGACATGCGGGCCTGTGGATCACGTCCTCAATCGGAATACGTCCGGTGATCCCACACGCGTGCCAAGGCAAGATCGACGGTCCGCTGTGCATAGTACAAGGGATTGGGTTTGTTGGAGCGATGCGAGGCCGGCTCCGCCGTTAACTGAAGGGCGTCCTTGCCACGAGCAAGTTGATATCATACCCAGGTTCAATCGTTCTCCGACTGGCTCTGTTTGGCGCTTGCGAGGTTCGACGCGAGCGACCCCGTGGGGCAACGACGGCTCTTCGCTCGAGTCGAAAATCATCCGGAGACCAGACCGAATCGTCAAGGTACTCGACCGTAACCAGGGCGCGGGGTCGTACGCGTGATTGAGATAGCCGGGGAGCCGAAGGATGCGATTCGAGTCCGTCGCAGCAGGGTCCCCACGGAAGGCCATGGCCAGCAGCTTCAGCGTCTGCTCCTGGCGAGCAAAGTCGAAGCCTGGACACGCCAGAGAACCCGATACTTGCCGGGCGAGGTTGAGATCACGGTCTGGATGTGGGGACAGCGACAGAAGACCGGATGGCCGCGAGTCTCACCTCTCCGTCCTGATCAAGGTCGAGATATGGGTGGCAAGCGGCGGAAACGCACAGCTTGGTTCGCTTGCGACTGCCGGCGCACAAGGGGTTCGCGGAAACACAGATGTTCTCCCCCATTCGGTTCTCATACGAGAGCCATCGTTGGTAGCGCGGCCCAAGCACTTGTTCGAGCGCGGTGCAATGCGTTGCCGGCCGACGGGAGCCTCGGTGCCGTGCAGCAAGGGAGCGATGGTCTCACTCAACCGGAAGCTGTGCTTTAAAATCCGGATCGCTGTTTCGTTCATGGAAAAGCTGCTCGAGTCAGCGCCGCCGAGAAAGCCAGTGAGGATTGCTTCGTTCTGACAAATGAACGTGTCTCCGTTTTTGAATTCTCGATCTTGCTCGGTCACACCTGGGCGAAGCCTGGCCCATGGGCCGGACTCCCAAGGGCCGAAGCTCTGCATTTACGGAGGGTCTGTCGCTTGACGGAACCCGCAACCGAAGTCGACGCTGAGCCGAAGCAGGAGAGCGAGCCTTCCCGCTGGCGTCGGGCTGACCGCGAAGCCCGTGACCGGGCAAGCAAGCGGGATACATGTGAAGGAGGTACTCTCAGGGAGAACCAATGCTCTTCCCTTCGCTTCTCTGCCGATGCTAACTATTTATTGGAATAGGTCTGGCATGCCGGTTACCCGAATGCGTTTTCCTATTCCATACCGTCCACCAATTCGGCTGACAGATCTTTAGCGGGGTTCGAGAAAGTGGGCGTTAAGGGAACATCATTTGTCGATCCACTATTGGTGGCAGTCAGCCGACTTCGAACTTCTCATCGCTTCTGGAGGCCAAGCTGATCATGCCGACTAGGAATAACGGCCTGGGCAAGTCGTATTGGACAAGTCCCCCAAGTCCCCGGAAGATGAGCCTAGCCCAAGTTGGCACGGAATTTCGAGGTTTCGGAGTTTTCCTCCAACGTTTGTTAGCTCAATACCTTAGATTCGCGCATGACAAAACGTTCTCTTCTTAACACGGACCTACCTAGTGAGAATTCCAGCGAATCAGTCTGCTTATTGAATGACAGACAAGCAGCGCTGAGACTCGCAGTAAGCCCCGCAACTCTCCGCAGTTGGCGATGCCGGGGAATAGGACCTCCCTATTTCAAATTGGGGTGTGGAACAAAGGCTTCGGTCCGATACAATCCGATTGACCTTGATGAATTCTTGCGTCAAGGTCGCCATGTTCCTTCTGTGCGGGCTGCATCGGAGGAATGACGATGGAGTTGTACCGCCAAGAGAAAAGCAAATTCTGGACCGCTGACTTTGTTGTGCACGGCCGGCGGTTCCGGAAGAGCACGAAGAGGACAACGAGGTCCGCCGCCATGGAGATAGCAATGGATTTTTACCGGCAGGCTCAGCAGGAGGAGATTCCGGCTCGCAAGCTGCGCGTTCCCCTTCTCTCCGAATTTGCCGTTAATAAATTCCTGCCCTTTGTCCAGGCAAGTTCCCTGGACGCGGACACGAAACGATACTACGAAACAGGCTGGCGCCTGCTCTCGGGGACGCCAGCGCGAAACTGGCGAATAAACCAGGTCAAAGGTAGTCAGGCTGAAGTACTGAACTTTCCCGCCTCTGGTGCCAACGCCAACTGTGCATTGCGAACTCTCCGTCGGATGCTCTCCTTGGCGCACGATTGGGAGATCATCGATCGCACACCGCGGATCAGGTTGCGGAAGGAGGTGGAACGCACTGCAATCTTTGACGCAGAATTGGAAAAGCGGTTTCTCGAGAAGGCCCCCCAGCCTCTTCGCGATGTTTTTCTGGTTTCTCACGACACTGGACTGCGACCTGACGAAGTCATTCGCATGCGCTGGGAGAACGTCTTGTGGAACAAGAGCCTGATTTTTGTACCCGACGGCAAGACGGAGCAAGCCAAGCGTTATGTGCCGCTCAGCGATCGCGTTCGACAACTGCTATGGGCTCGAAAACTGGGAGGAAATTCTCCATGGATATTTCCCTCAAAACGCGGAAAGGAGAAGCATATTAGCTACTTTCCTGTTGCCAAGCAATTTTCCAGGGTTCGCAGAGACTGCAAGATTCCAAAGGGGGTCGTACTTTACTCGGCGCGACACTCGTTCGCAACCGACATGCTCGATCAAACAGGGAATATCGCTCTGGTCGGCAAGATCCTGGGACATCGGTCCGTCACCACGACGCAACGCTACCTGCATCCTCACATGAAAGATATCGCGCAACTTGTGAATACGCGAAACACGATGCGCGCAGCCGAACCGATGGACTGAATTCTAATGTCATACTTTGCGTCATACTCGGGTTTTCGAGGGCAGCGGAAATGAGTAAAGCCCTTTAGAATCAATTGGCTGCCCCCCAGGGATTCGAACCCCGATATGCTGATCCAGAGTCAGCTGTCCTACCATTGAACGAGGGGGCAATGCGGTCAACAAGACGCCGGCAGACCCGCCCGGCACTCCTTATATTACGGTCACCGCTAAATCCGGTCAACGGAGCAGCCGAAGTTCCCGATGGCAGACCCCTGTCGCAGCCGAAAGTGATCCCGATGGAAGCGGGTTCACCCGTCGCCATCGTCGAGAATCCAATTCCGAAACCCGCTCTGCGTGCGTGATCAAGCCACTCTGCTCAAATTCCGAGGCGAAGGAAACTCTTCATCCCGCGGCCTTATGCCGTTATACCAGTCCCAACGGCCCAAAGGGTGGTAACCAGCACCCGAATCGGGCTTGTTGAGCAACATGTGATAGAGATGAATCCTCCCGGTTCGAAAGCCGTGTGCCGACGCAGCCATATAAAGCTTCCATGTTCTGTAGGTAACCTCGCCCACCAAGCGTCGAGCTTCGCAGGCACGTTGTTCCAGGCGGTCCACCCAACGATCCAGTGTGATCGCATAGTGTTCACGCATCTCTTCTACGTCCTGGACTTGCAAACCGCTCACCTCAACATGTTGGATTGCGTTATACAACGGTACCAATTCCCCATCCGGAAACACATATTTGTCGATGAAGGAGCGCCCCTTCCTTTTATGGGTCGCGGAAGCGGAAATGCCACTGTTCAGGAATATGCCACCCGGCCGAAGAAGCTGATAGGCCTGCCGGAAGTAGAGTTCCAACATCGATTCGCCGACATGTTCCACCATGCCGATGCTGGCAATCTTGTCATATACACCTCTACCGTCGATATCGCGGTAATCGCAAACCCGCACGGCACAACGGTCATTCAGACCGGCTGCGGATATACGCTCGCGTGCCAACTGGGCCTGGTTGACACTAAGGGTGATGCCGAGAGCATTCACTCCGTAATGTGACGCTGCGTAGCGAACCAAACCTCCCCATCCACACCCAATATCCAGAAACCTGTCGCCTGGGCGCAATCTCAGTTTTCGACAGATGTAATCCAGTTTCCGAACCTGTGCTATGTCAAGATCACCCTCCGGAGACTCGAAGTAAGCCGCGGAATACACCATATAGGGATCAAGCCACAAGGCGTAGAAGTCGTTGGATATGTCATAGTGGCGTGCAATCGCGAAACTATCTCGTTCGCGTGAATGGAGGTCGCCGTACAGCTCCAAGTCCCGCGAAGAAACGACCGGCTTGCTTGCCGGGAGAAGCAAGGTGAGGCGCTGAAGATCGACCGCCTGGCGCGGCTTTGGTGTGCGAGACATCAGCCACTCGCCAAATCTCAACGCTGCTTCCAAGTCACCTTCTACTTCCAGGTTCCTCGCTATGTACATTTCCCCCAAGGTCAACTCATCAGGGGAGTCAAAGAGCTTTTTCAGAGCCCCCGGATCATTGATCACCAGGGTGAAATCAGGATTTGGCTTCGAGAGGATCCATGTCCCATTCGAAAGACGGACGGAAAACGCGCCGGCTGTGTACTGCTGCGACAGGCTTTGGAAATACCTCGAAGCGACATACGTGGCAATACGCCGTTGCGTGGGCAGAGTAAGAGAAGCAAGCATTGGGTGCTCCGGACTCTTTCTTGGTAGTTTAGATACCACCTGCACCCCCAGGGTGGTCTTTCTCCCCATGAGGTTAAGGGGTTCATTCGCTGGATTACGCGTTAGCCGGTGTTGCTGTTGCAGCAGCCGTTCGAGCCGGTCTCTTGCGGCTGACATCGAATCAGGCTCGAGATGGCATCGAATAAATCAGAGATTTAAAAGCAAGAAAGATGGAGGTTGAAAATGTCGGATCTTAACTTAAGAACCGAGGGTTACTCTTTATCACTGCCTGGGAGCACGTACTGGAATGCTGTCTGGGGTGGGTTATTTACATTCATTGGGATTTGGTTGACATTTGAAGTGCTCGGGATGGCTATCTTTTCCGCACCCCATACGGGTTCCGAAGTAGCACTGGGTTTCTGGTCAGTCATCCTCAGCGCGATCGCAATGCTTATCGCCGGGAGGCAAACCGGCTCATGCGTCCGGCTCAGCGGCCATTCTGATGGCCGACGGCACGGCATGATCATGTTCGGCCTGACGGTCACGTCAACGGTTGTTTTGATGAAGCTAGGCAGCATGCTCTTGATCGGCTTTCCTGGGATCAATGCTGCAGCCCGCGGCTCTGATTTTATGAATATCTTCACTGCGTCGGGTTGGGTTACCTTCGCGGCCTTGTTCGTTGGCTTTTTGGGCGCAATCATCGGAGCAATGCTAGGTGAACGTTCAAAGACCCAGGAGCACATTGAACCACGGGAAATCCGGCCGGCTGCCTGATTTGTGCCGTTCGGTTGAGGCCCCGGCGATGTCGAGCCACGTCGCGGGCCGAAGGGTTTACATTCGAAGGCGGCGCTCATGACCTGATATTTGCTTCCGTAACAGTGGCGGTATTGATCCCCAAGGCAGCTTGGTCCCCTGCCATGGGGACTGCCCGCCTCAGATCTCTGGTCCACAGATACTTACCTTGAAGGAATAATCGCCGTCGAGTCTTCTTGAGAGCCGGCAAAACGGAAAAGCCTTTCGCCCGGAGCTCAAAAGCCCAAGAAATGTCTCCTTCCGAACCAGAGAGCGATCATGAGGTTGGTGTCCAAGCCGACAGGCGCACACGCTGGCTGATCGCCTTTGCCGTGTTGGCTGCGGCCATCATGGAGCTGATCGACACGTCGGCCGTTAATGTCAGCCTCCCCTACATAGCGGGCAACCTTTCCTCGTCCGTTGACGAGGCCACCTGGGTGCTGACCTCGTACCTGGTGGCCAACGCCACGATTCTTCCACTCTCCGGATGGCTGGCCAACTATTTCGGTCGCAGGCGGCTGCTCATGATCAGCGTGGGCGGTTTTACTGCCGCTAGTATCCTTTGTGGTCTGGCTCCCACGCTTCCGGCATTGATCCTGTTCCGCGTGCTGCAAGGGCTGGCCGGAGGCCC
>Ga0335074_10016698_pt1 | contig 10339 bp, 10 predicted proteins | sample Lox_Sample_23_FD_206715 | JGI IMG/M metagenome (GOLD analysis project Ga0335074, IMG submission 206715) | Soil microbial communities from Loxahatchee National Wildlife Refuge, Florida, United States - Lox_Sample_2.3 | ecosystem: Environmental > Terrestrial > Soil > Wetlands | place: USA...
CGGCAGGGCTCTGGCGTTCACGCAGCTCAGGCAGGCCAGGAACGAGGCCGCGCACGGCTCTCCGGGCTCGGCGTGCGGACTTGCCATGTGATCGGTGCAGGCGGTCAGCACGGTGTCCTGCTCGCCGGCCATCAGCTGCTTGAGCGTCTGCACGTCCAGCCCCGCCTCGGCGGCGGCTCCCGCCGGATCACGGCAAGCGCGGTCCAGGAACGCCGTGGTGAACACCGGCACCTGCTGGACCGCGCGGGCCTTGCTCACTTCGTCGCGCAGCGCCGAGCCGACGACAGCGCGGCTGTCTTCCCGGATGGCCCGGCTGCGCATCAGGTAGTGGTCGTTCATCATCCGCCGCGTGTGTGATACCGGTCGGCGGCCCTGCTCGATCACTGTCTGGCGCAGGCGCCGGACATTCACCGGGGGAAGGCCTGCCGCGCCGGCATCTTCGGCGGCGGGGAAGCCGCGGTCGCGCGCCCAGCGGCGCAGATGATGCGCGCCGACGCTCTCGACCCAGGGCGGACCGCCGTGCCGGCCGGGGAAGGGCGTGAACGCGCTGAACACGCAGGTGTGGCCGCCATGCCGGCGCGACACCCCGGTCAGCTCGGCGAGCAGGAGGTAAAGGCGCAGCGGCGAGCGGAACAGCCGGTCATCGCCGTCGGCGGGCAGCACATCCCGCAGCTCGGATGGAAGGTCTTCCAGCGCCTTGACCATGTGCTCCCGGTCCGGGCCGCGCCGCGGTTTCACTTGCTCGACCAGCGCCACGCCGCCGCCTTCCCCGCCTGCATCGCGGCGGCCGTCCGGCCGGTGGCAGGCGGCCGGCCAGGCCGCGACCGTGCCGAAATTCTCCCCGGTCAGCGCGGTCAGCAGCACGGCGAACGCGGTCACTTCGTGCAAGGTCAGGCACAGCCGCGACGCAAGCGCGGCGACCCCGCCCGCCCGCGTCACCAGTCCCAGGACCGCCCCGCCCGGGTAGCGGGGCACGTCGCCGGTGGCCTCGAAGACATCCAGGATCTGGCCCGCGCGCTGATCCTCAGCGGACAGGCGCGAGGGGTCGGACCTGTAGCTGGCCAGCAGCTCACGTCCGGCGCTGATCCGGTCCCGGGCAATCCGGACATCGCGCCGCAGTGCGGTCATGATCAGCTGCATCTCGGCGTCGGCGTAGCCGGTGACTCCGCGTGGCGTCTCCCGCTCACCGCGCCCACGCTGCGGTGCGGTCAGCATCGCGACCAGCACTTCACGGGGCAGCTCAGTGTCGTCCCGCACCACCGACAGCAGCGCCTTCAGATACCCCGGCCCCGACCTCTTCCCGGCATGGCGCAGCCGGAAGGCCGAGATATGAGCCGCGGTCAGATCCTGCGGCCCGCGCACCGGCGTCGCCGACTCCGCCACCACAGCAGCGAACATGGCGAGCACCGCGAACAATGACCGCGCCGACGCCAGCCGCTTCACCCCTGCCCTCGCGCCCGTGCGGTTCAAGAACGCCCGGGCCAGCCATCGCTGCATTGCCGGGTCGACCGGCATCTGGCCGAAGGTGAACACCTTCGAGGCCCGGCCGTTCTCCTCCCAGAACCGGACCGCGGTCCCGCCACTGTCAGCGACCATCCGTTCCAGCGGCTGCCACTGCGCATCCGGCAGCGCCGCCCGCCGGCCGGCCCGGCTCACCGGCCCCCCGCCGGCGATACCCGGCCGGCCAGGGCGCGGCGGCTGTCCGCGGCGACCGACCGGATCAGCGCCGTCACGGCGGTCCGCTCCTCCTCATCAAGCAGCGACATCAGGTAGTCAACCTGGAGTGACGTGAAGGGCTCAAGGTAATGGTCACGCGTCGTGGCAGGGTCTGCGTGACCGAGCAAAGCCGCGAGCTGGAACCAGATATCGCCGAACTGGTCCCGCAGGTCCTTGAGCTCCTCGCCGGTGAAGCCCCCGACGCGCTGGTCCCACACCACCGACAAGACCGAATACCACTTCAGCGCGAACGAGTGCCGTGCCATGTGGGCGCGGAAGAACAACGGCGGATCACCGGTGCCTCCCGCCGCTGACCAGGCCCGCCTGAACCGGGCGTTCCCATCGGCGATTGTGTCTTGCCAGCTATGGGCTTTCTTCGGCAATCCGCTCACCGACAGCCACAACGCCAGCGGTTCCGGCCCGTCCGGCGTCCTGCGGAACAGCAGCCGCCGCTCATCCGGGCCGAGCGCATCCAACGGCAGCCGGCCGCCGCCCTCACCGGATTCCACATGCAGAACACGGCGCTGCGGATCGTACCCAGTCACGATCCGCATCCCCGTGACCTGCTCATACCGGCCCGCGTGCCAGGCACGGCGGACCGCCTCCGCCCGCGACCCCTCGACCGGATCAGCGTAAGACGCTGCCCAGGCCAGGACGCTGCGCGGAATCCGGTACTCCCGGCCCTCCCGGCCGCCTTTGATGCACGCCGCCGCCAGCCACGCCTTCGGGAGCCGGTACCCGCCAGCCGGCAGCTCCACATCCAGGACGCTGGCCCACTCCGACACCCGCAGGCCCGTCCCGTACAAGCCCTCCACGAACGCGGCATCACGATCTTCGCTGGCACCCGCCCAACCCGGCCGGCGCAGCCCGTCAAAGCCATACCCCCGCACGGCGACATCTCGCCACTGCTCGAACGCCGGCCGCAGGATCCACTTCACCTGCCGCCGTGCCGCACCCGCCGGCCGCAGCGGATCCCGCGGCCCGGAACGGGCAAACAGCCCTTCACCCTCGAACCGCAGCCGCCGTGACGAACCGGAGACCGTCGGGACCGGGTTGATCACCCCGTACCTCCCCGCCCACGTATAGAAGGTATTCAGCGCCGCCCTGTCAGCATCGAAGCTGGCGGGCTGCACCCGCTCGTCGTTGCGCAGGTCAGTCAGCCGCCAGTCCTTGAACGCCTCCACGTCCCGTGCGGTCACCTCATCCCACGACCGGCCGAACACCGCCAGGAACTCCAGCCACACCACCAGCGAGCGAGCATAGCGGCGCCACGTCGCCGGACGCGCCCCGGCCATCGCGCCCGTACGGAAAAACAAGTTGATCCTCGGATCGACCCGGCCATGCGTGCCGGTGATTACCGGCGTGCCGTGCCGGGCACCGTTCCGTCGCGCCCGCTCATGAACGTCCCCGAACCTGGCCAGCTCACCGTCCAGCTTCCCGCACAGCGTGGTGAAGTCATAGAAATCCGCCCGCCAGCGGCCCTCATCGCCCGCCACGAGACCCCCGTCTCCACGTGGTTAACCGATAGCAAAGAGTAGCCTAGAGAACGTGCACGTGGTGCGACACGCCGTACACATGGGACCGGTCCCGGTACGATCTCGGGGCGGAATCCCGGCGGATGACCCAGGCCGAGGTCTGGCACGCGGTCAAAGCGATCGATGCCGGACTGGTAGTGATCACGGGCGGCGAGCCGCTGCTGCAACAGGACAGGCTGGTGTGGCTGGCCGACATGTGCCGGGCGACCGGGCGGTGGACGGAGATCGAGACCAACGGCGCCGTCATCCCCGGCCGCGCCATCACGGGCGCGGCCCGCCAGTTCAACGTCTCGCTCAAGCTCGCCAACAGCGGCATGCCCGCCGCCAGGCGGCTGCGCCCGGACGCCATCCGGGCGCTGGCATCAACCGGCAAGGCGGTATGGAAGTTCGTCGTCACCAGCCCGGCTGACCTGGACGAGATCACTGAGCTTCAGCAGCGCTACCGCCTGGACCCGGTGTGGGTGATGCCCGAAGGCACCACCAGCGGCCAGATCGTGCACCGCATGCGCGAACTGGCCGGCCCGGTACTGACACGCGGCTGGAACCTGACCACCCGGCTGCACACCCTGCTGTGGGAGGACGCCCGTGGCCGGTGAACCGCACCGCACCGGTCCCGGGCCGGTGCTGGTGGCGATCGAGGGAATCGACGGCAGCGGCAAGACCACCCTGACCACAGCGCTCGCCGCCAGCCTGGCCCGCCGCGGAATCCGGGTAACCAGTCACCGTGAACCCGGCGACGGGCCAGCCGGGCGGCTGCTGCGGTCGCTGAGCCGGGACGGGGACCGGCATCCGATGATGCTCGCCCTGCTGTCAGCTGCCGACCGCTACGATCAGCAGGCACGGCTGGCGGACGGGGAACCCGCTGTGGTGATCAGCGACCGGTACTACCTGTCCGGGCTGGCCTACCACGCCGCCGACGGCATCGGCCAGATGCTTTACCAGGGCCTCAACGCCGGAGTCCGCCGCCCCGACCTGTACCTGTTCCTGCACCTGGACCCCGCGGTCGCCGCAGTACGGCTGGGCGACCGCGCCCGGGACCGGTGGGAGCGCGGCGGCATCGCCGCGCGTGTCCCGCAGTGCTACCAGGCCGCGCTGCACCTGGTCGAAAGCACCGAGAACGCGCAGGTCGCGCGGCTGAACGGGGCCGCAGAACCGCGCTATGTCCTCACGCAGGCGCTGACCGCACTAGCGCCGCTGCTCCCCGAACCCGAAGGAGTGCCCCGTGGATGACCGTGACCTGGCACCCGACGTGCTGATCATCGGATCAGGTCCGGCCGGGCTGTTCTGCGCCGGACGGCTCCACGAGGCGGGCGCGGGGAACATCATGGTCATCGAGCAGGGCAAGGCAATGAAGCGCCGGATCTGCCCGGACTCGCCGCTGTGCGACTGCCGGCCCTGCGATGTGCTGGAAGGAGAAGGCGGCGCGGGCAGCTTCTCCGACGGGAAGATCACCTTGTCCGCGACCCGCGGCACCCACGGCCAGGAGCTGTTCACACCGCAGCAGGCACGCCTGCTGGACCGTGTCGAGCAGATCATCCGGCAGTTCGCCCCGGCCGTTACCGACTACCCGCCGGCCGCGGACCTCTCCGCGCTGCGCGGCCATGAAGACACCGGCCTGGCCTTCAGCAGTTACCCGCTCATCCACCTCGGGTCCGACGGCATCCGCGACTTCGGCCGCGCGTACGCCGCGCACCTGGAGCAAGCCGGAGTGCGCCTGGCGATGGGCACGCAGGCAACCGAACTGCTCGCCGACGACGGCCAGGTTGCCGGGGTCCTGACGCGGGACCGCCACTCCCGCGCCCAGACCGTGATCCCCGCCTCCCGCATCGTGGCGGCCTGCGGGCTGGCCGGAGCAGCCTGGCTGGAGGACCAGCTGCGGCAGGCTGGCGTACAGTTGCAGACCGGCCCGGCTGACTTCGGCATCCGGCTGGAAACCACCGCAGCCGCGCTGAGCACTTTCACCGGGGAGTTCTACGACTTCAAGCTCGCCCGCCACGCCGGCGGGATCGGGCTGCGCAGCTTCTGCGTCAACGGCGACGGGTTCATCGCCGCCGAATATCATCGCGGCCTGGGCATCCGCGGCGTCAACGGTCACTCCTACCTGAACCGCAGAAGCGGCCAGTCCAACCTCGCGATCGTCGCCACCATCACCCAGGAGCAACATGCCGACCCCAAAGCCTACGTCCGCGAACTCGCCGCAGCGGTCAACGCCGCTGCGGGCGGCTACCCCATCCGGCAGCAGCTCGGGGACCTGCTGCCGGGCTGCCAGCCGCCAGCAGGGGTCCAGCTCACGAACCCGAAGACACGGCCCGGCCGGCTCCAGGACGTCCTGCCCGCCGCCCTGCTGCAGGCGTTCGGCGGCTACATCGAGGCGCTGGGCCAGGTCGAGCCCGCGGTGCTCGCCGCTGACGGGCTGGTGTACGCGCCGGAGATCAAGTACTACGCCTACCAGGTCCCGGTCGACCAGACCTGGCAGAGCACGGACATCGCGGGACTGTACGTGACCGGCAACGCGGCCGGTTACACCGCCAGCCTCAGCGCCGCCGCGCTCACCGGCATCATCGCCGCCGACGCCATCACCGCGGGTACCCCAGCCACGCCTGATGACCAGGAACGGGCCAGATCATGACCGCCGAGGTGATCCTGCCGTTCCCCGTCCAGCCCGATCTGGCCGCCACGATGGACATCCAGATCCCCGCGCTGGCCTGGCAGCCCTCCGGCAGCGGGACCTGGCAGCGCATCTACCGGACCGCCGGCGCCGTGACCAGGGTCACGGTCACCGAGGACGCCCATGCCCTGCGGTTCAGCGCCGGGCAGCCCCTGCCCGCCCGCACGGCGGCGGCGCTCACGGCCACGCTGAGGCAGCAGTTCCCGGGCCAGGTCGCCGCGCTTGACCTGGACGGCCACCCGGTCCTGGCCGCGATGGGCCGCCACTACCAGGGCGTGGTCATCATGAGCACCAGCCCGTTCGAGGCCCTGATCCTGACCGTGCTGTCGCAGAACCGGACCGGCGAGATCGTCCGCAAGGTCTACCCGCACCTGGAGGCCCGCTGCGGCGGCATGACACCGGGCCTGCTCGCCAGCCTGGACGAACGCGATCTGGCGCAGGTCATCCGGTCTGCCGGGCCGTACAAGGCCAGCCGGCTGGCCGCGGCCGTCCGCCGGATCGCGGCTGACGGCCCGAACGTGTTCGCCAGGACCATCACCCAGGCACCGGCCGCGCAGGCCATGGAGTACCTGACCAGCCTGCCCGGCGTGGGCCACAAGACCGCCGCCTGCGTGCTGGTCTTCGCCGGCAGATCCGGGCGTACGCTGCCAGTAGATACCCACCTGTTCCGCGTCACCCGCCGCCTCGGCCTGACCGGCCACGACGGCGCGCTCACCGCCACCACACGGGACGCGACCGTGGCAGCCATGCTCAGCTACGGCCCCCACCTGGCCCCGGCTCACTTCCTATTCCTCCTCATCGGCCGCACCACCTGCACCGCCGGCCACCCCCGCTGCGATGACTGCTTCCTGCACCGGCTCTGCCCGGCCGCCCGCGGCACAAGCCCCGCAACCACCACGACCGGCCAGGCATGACACATGGTGATCGATATCGCCGTGATCGCCTCGCTGCCGCACCTGCACGACCTGGCAGCCCGGGGCAGCATCGACATGGCGCTGACGCACCTGGCCCTGCGCCATCCCGCCTACGCGGCGCACCACGCAGCGCGGGCCGCCGCAGGCAGCAGCGTCATCCTCGACAACAGCGCCTACGAGCTGGAAGACACCCGCGGCTCCGGCCTGGACGCTGACTCCGTCCTGACAGCCGCCCGGCTGACCAGTGCGGCCGAAGTAGTCTGCACCGACGTCCCCTACGACGGCCCCGCGACCATCACCGCGACCCGCCGCTTCCTCACCCAGGCCGCGCAGACCGCCGGCCGCCTCCGGTTCATGGCCGTCCCCCAAGGCAGCAGCCGGACCGAATGGCTGGCCTGCTACGACGCGCTCACCGCCATGCCCGGCGTGCACAGCATCGGGATCAGCAAGCTATCGGTCCCGCGCTGCTGGGACGCCGGGATCGCCCAGGCGCGGCTGGCCTGCGTCGCTGAACTCCACCGGCACAGCACGCCGCCCAGACCCCTGCACCTGCTCGGCGGCGACGGCTGCCTGCCCGCCGAACTGCGCGCCCACCGCGAACGCGGCCACGACGGCGTACGCAGCTGCGACTCCTCCGCCGCATTCTGGTACGCCCGGCTCGGCATCCCGCTGGACCCGGCCAGCACCGTGATGACCCGGCCAGCACCCCCGAAACCCGACCTCGAAACCACCCGGCTCTCCCCCGCCCAGCTCGCCACCGCTCACGCCAGCATCACCATGATCCGCGACGCGGCCGGGCTGCCGTCCGCCCTCACCACCAGAGGCCCCGCATGATCCCCGGCCCGTACATCACGGTCACCACCCAGGCCGAGGGCCTGCACCACTGGCCCGGCGCCCCCGCAGCAGAGGGTTACCTGGGCCAGCCGCACCGGCACCTGTTCACCGTCACCGTCCGCATGCAGGTCCGCCACGGCGACCGGGAACTGGAAATCAACGCGTTCGCCCGCTGGCTCCACGACCAGGTGCTGCCTTCCCTTACCGTAAAGCCACGCGACGGCGGGCCAGCCGATTTCGGGACGCAAAGCTGCGAGCAGCTCGCCGAGCAGGTCACCGGCCAGATCCGCACCCATCACGGCGAGGACCGCTGGATCGAATGCGAAGTCCTCGAAGACGGCATCCTCGGCGGGGGCGTCCGGTGGCCCGGCTGACCCCCTCGCAGCTACCGGCTCGCAGCCACCACACCGGGCAGCGGGCCGAAAGCCTCGCCCGTCAGCAGGCTGGACATGGCAATCTGCTCACGGGCCAGCCGGTCCGCGATCAGCTCCCGCGGGTAGGCGGCAGCCCCGGCGTCATTCAGGATCGGCATGTCGGTCGGATGCGGCTCCAGCCGGTCCCACCGCTCCTGCCGGACAGCGCTGACATGATGCCCGCTGAACCGCTCCGGGACCACGCCGACCTGCTCGCTGCGGTACGCCCACATCACGAAGTGATGCCCCGGCCCGAGAATCTCATACGCCCCGGTCAGCACCAGCTCCCCCGCATCGCAGCCGGACTCCTCGACCGCCTCCCGCCGGGCCGCCTCCGCGACCGGCTCCCCGAACTCCACCTTGCCGCCCGGCAGCAGCCACCAGCCCGCATAAGGCCCGCGCTCCTGCCGCACGAACGTCACCGTGCCTCCCGGCCCTGGCACCACCACCAGCGCCGCCGTCACCACCCGCCCGCCAGCCTCCGCCACCAGTTCCCCCTCGCCTGGACCGTCCCGTCGCGCACCCGCCTCCCGGACGCCGTGCCGAGTCTAGACCCGCCCGCCAGGCCAGCGCCGGGCAACACGACAGCCCGGCAGCACAAGCCAGCACAGATAACCCGGTGAGCGAGCGGCCCGGCATCGTGCTGTGCGCACCCGCCGCCATCCGCCATGCCCCCCTCCCGGACACCACCGCATCGGCGCGCATCCTGCCCGGCTGCGCCGAAGACATCCAGGCAGGCGCGAACACGATCATCGTGCCCGCCCGCCTGGTCCCCGCCGCGGCCCCGGACCCGGCAGGCCAGTCCAGCCTCCAGCCCGCATTCCTGCTCTGGCCATCCCGCCAGGGAAGCTGGCTGCCTTACACCCTCATGTCCTACAGCGGCGACGACCTGCTCTACATCCGCCTGCCCGGCCCGCCCGTCCACGGCACCCCCGGCAATCCGGACCACCGCGTCCGGTGGGCAGCAGACCTGTCCGCGCGTCACCGCGCCCACGGCGGCCAGCTGAACAACCACGCCTGCTGGCTCCGTAACCTGCTGCCCGGCCTCGAAGCCGAGCACAAATTCACCCTCCCCGCCGACACCGACATCTGGGACCTCGCCGTCACCACCCACCAGCACGTCCGCGATGGAGCCATCGGCGGGTGGATCTGCGAGCACGGCAACGACGGCGGATTCACTCAGGGCGACTACACCAGCCACCTGTTCGCGATCACCCGCCCCGCCAGCGAACGCGGCTACATCGCCTTCATGCCCGCTATCAACGGCCCCGGGTACCTCATCCGCCGCAAACGCTACGCCCGCGACCAGGTACTCCGCCGCGAAGACCTCACCCCGGCCCCCGAACTGGCAGCGGCCCCAGCCGATCTCCCCCAGGTCATCCGCGACCGGTACGGCCTGACCCCCGCATGGGGCGCCGCTTACCGCCGCGTCCGCTACAACGTCATGCTCGAAAGCCTCCGCACCGGCCACGTCTTCTCGATCATGTACGACCGCTGCACCGCAGAACACGCCGCCGACCTGATCCAGGCCGAAGTCGAGTACCTGCGCAGCCGGACCCTGCGCGCCAGCAGCCAGCGGCAGATCCTCCGCCAGCTCAGCGAACTCCGGGACTGGACACGAGACCTGCTAGCCAGAAACGGCATCACCCATACCGAGGACCAGATGTCCAAGCTCACCTGGCTCGGCCACCAGCGCCGCCCGCCGATGGCGTGACCCGGCTCAGCCTGTGCGTCCAAGACGAAGCCCGTTAGGTCCAGGTCTGGAACAGGCGAGGCGCCGTACGCTTTCCTGGACCGTTCCGTGTGCTCCTAGTACTGCATCGGCGTTCAGGTGCTGCCGCCGCCCATCGCTGCTGTCAGCGGGGAGCGCGACGACTGCCCTGTCCGGGATGATGTACAGCCAGGTGATGACCGGGCGATGGGCACCGGGCGAGTCGCGCCAACCGCCGAAGCACGGCCGGAAGCTTTCGCGGAACATTCCGCACTACAACTTCTGATCCGTCTCACTCCGAATCTTCATCCAGAGCTTCCCAAGAATATTCTCCCCTGAGCCATCCGCGCCTTCGCCCCAGAAGTAATCGTCTGGTGAATCCTCGATAATGTCTTCGTTACCGCTCTTTCGCAAGGCTTCTTGAGCCTCTGGATGCTGAGCCACCTTGGCTCGCAAGATTTCCTCCAGCACGGTTACCTTCTTACCATCCCAGTCTGGATCTCGGACGGCCCTGTACAACCCGTTTGCAAGCATTTTTGCCTCAAGCG
>Ga0335074_10016699_pt1 | contig 10338 bp, 8 predicted proteins | sample Lox_Sample_23_FD_206715 | JGI IMG/M metagenome (GOLD analysis project Ga0335074, IMG submission 206715) | Soil microbial communities from Loxahatchee National Wildlife Refuge, Florida, United States - Lox_Sample_2.3 | ecosystem: Environmental > Terrestrial > Soil > Wetlands | place: USA: Florida...
CGCTCAGCGACGCGACCTCGGCGTTTGGCTTTGACGGCCCGCGCATAGACCCGGAGGCGCTCGCGACAATCGCGGGCGCCTGCCGAGACGCGACGTGCCTTCACTTTGCTTACGTCGCCCGCGATGACGCCGCGAGCAGGCGCAACACCGAGCCGGCGGCGGTCGTCTACAGCGGCTACCGCTGGTACCTGATCGCGTTCGACACCGACCGCGATGACTGGCGCACGTTCCGCCTCGACCGGATCAAGGGTCGGGTGCGGATCGGCAGCCGCTGCCAGCGGCGCACCGTGCCCGGTGGCGACCCGGCGGCATTCATGAAGAGCCGGCTACAGGCAGATACTGCTGAGGTGAGCACACGCGGATCGGTTCGGCTGGCGCTCGCCGCCGAACGCGCGCGTCAAAAGATTCCCGAGCGGTATGCCGAGGTCGAACCGGATGGCGAGCGGGCGTGCATCGTCCGCACACGCGGAGCCTGGTCGCCCCAATTCCTCGTCTGGGTGGCACTGCTCGACGCGCCGATGGAGGTCCTCGGTCCGCCTGAGCTGAAGATCGCAGCGCGTGCGCTGGTCGCGCGCTTGAGCGACGCGGCCTGATTCAGCTGCCGGTGGCCGCGTCCGACCAGCGCTTCAGCGCCTCCTCGCCGAGCGGCGTCACCTCGCCGCTCGCGGCGATCCAATCGCGGGCTCTGAGCTCGGCCACTGTCCCGTCCGGCGCGTCCGGTGGCGGGTCATCGCCCTCGGCGGCGACCTCGTTCGTGCCCGGTGCCACCCTCCATCGACCCGAAGCGAGGGCGCTCAGCGCGAGCGCCTGATCTTCGGTCGGAACGTCGAGCGGGTGGGGACCCTGGAGACGCCGCGCCTTCCCTCCTTCCTTCTTCGGCTCGCCCTCGGCGCCCTGCATCCCATTCAGCCATTTGCCGGCGGACTCGGCCAGCTCGCGAACCCTCTCCCCTCCGAGCGCGATCTGGTCGGCGATCGCGTCGACATCGACGCGCTCGGCGGCCCGCTCGACGGACTCGCTGAGATCGCGCGCGATCGCGCGCAGCTTCTCCTCGAAGCTCTCGGGCTGCTCCTCGTCGCTCATCACGCAGATCATCCCACTGCGGGCCGAACATCCCAAGTGCTGCGGCGTTAGAGTCGCCGCAAATGGCCGATTGGTTTGATGAGCTGGCCGAGTTCCTGCGGATCGAATCCAAGAGCGCGGAGGCGGCGCACGCCGATGACGTCAAGCGCGCCGGAGAATGGGTGTGCGAATTCGTGCGGGGCGCCGGCGGTGAGTGCGAGCTCGTCGACTGGCACGGCCAGCCTCTCGCGGTGGGTGAGATCCGCGCCTCGAGCGGCGACTCGGACGCGCCGACGGTCCTCTGCTACGGCCACTTCGACGTACAGCCGGAAGATCCCATCGAGCTATGGGAGTCACCGCCGTTCGAGCCCGAGATCCGCGGTGAATACCTGTACGGGCGCGGCGTGGCCGACGACAAGGGCCAGCTGTACCTGTTGCTGAGCGCAGCCCGTGAGCTCGCGCAGGCGAGCGCGCTGCCCGTGAACGTCCGGTTCGCTTGCGATGGCGAGGAGGAGACCGGCGGGCACTCGATCGTCGAGTTCCTGGAGGCGGACGAGCGCGGCGCGGCCGCGGCCATCATCTTCGACAGCGGCATGATCAAGCGCGGACTGCCGGCCTTCAACGTGGCCACACGCGGGCTCGTGTACATGCACGTGACCCTCCGCTCCGGCGAGCGCGACCTGCACTCCGGGATCTACGGCGGCGCAGCGTTGAACGCGTCGCACGCCCTGCTGCGGACCCTGCAGACGGTGCTGGCCGGCGACGACGGGCGGCTGCCCGAGCCGCTGCGGGCCGGGGTCCTGGCTCCGAGCGACGAGGAGCTTGCCGGCTGGCGAGCACTACCTGCAGGTGCCGACGAGCTCGCCGACCAGGGCGCGCAGGCCGCCGACGCGCACGCGGCGGACGAGTTCTACCTGCGGACGTTCGCCGAGCCGGCTCTCGATATCAACGGGCTCGAGAGCGGCTCGCCGCACGTGGTCAAGACCGTCCTGCCGGTCGTTGCGGACGCGAACGTGTCGATCAGGATCGCGCCGGGCCAGCAGGCCGAGGAGATCGCCTCGACGCTGGAGCGGCTCCTCCGTGAGGCCGCCCCGTCCGGCGCGAAGCTGTGGGTCGACGTGCTGTCGAGCGCTCCGGCGGGCGTCGTGCCTCCCAACTCCCCCGCGATCAAGCTGGGCCAGGGCGCGTTCGAGCGCGTGCTCGGGGTGCGCCCGGCTCTGATCCGGTCGGGCGGGACACTGCCGATCGTGCCGGCGCTCGCGGACAAGGGAATTCCGACGATCATCACCGGCTTTTCACTACCCGACGCGAACATCCACTCGCCCAACGAGCGCCTGCTCGCAGAGTACGTCCCGCTCGGCATCGAGGCGGCCAAGGCCCTGCTGGAGGAGCTCCGCGCGCTCTGACCGGCGCACGCCGCGCGAAGATGTGAAAAGGTTCCGCGCGGTGAGGAGCAGATTTGTGGTGCATTTGGTGGTCGCGGCGACTGTGGTCGCGATCTTTGGCGCGCTCGCCGGCGGCGCGGCGGCCGCGTCCTTCACCGCCACTGCCACGGGCAGCGCCGAGCAGGTGTACGTCACCGGCCTGGCGCCTTCGGCCAAGGCCTCGCTGATCAACGCCAAGGGCAAGACGGTCTACACCCAGAGCGCCGACTCGCTCGGCGGGTTGCTGTTCCGCCTCGTCACCCCGGGCAGCGGCTACCGCGTGCGGATGTATCCGCACGGCGCCGAGTCCGGACCGATCACGGTGCACTCGGACGCGGCGGCGCCTTGGGACCCGAGCGTCTACGACCAGACGATCAAGGATCAGGGCTATCAGTACCTGACCACGCGTGACGGCACCAAGCTCGCGCTGACGGTGTGGCCGCCCACCGAGATCGCAGGCGTAACGCCGGGCTCTGTCGGCGTCATCCCGGCCTACCAGCCGCCGTATCCGACGCTGATCGAGTACGCCGGCTACGGCTATGCCGATCCATCCGGTCCTGACAGCGGCATCGCGGCCCTCGCGAACGCGATGGGCTTCGCCGTGGTCGACATCCAGATGCGTGGCACAGGCTGCTCGGGCGGCGCGTTCGACTTCTACGAGCCGCTCCAGAACCTCGACGGCTACGACATCATCCAGACGATCGCCCACCAGCCGTGGGTCCTCGACCACAAGGTCGGGATGATGGGAATCTCCTACGGCGCGATCACCCAGCTGTTCACCGCGCAGCTTGATCCGCCCGCCCTGGAGGCGATCGCGCCGCTGTCGACGATCGACGCGACGGCCACCACGTTGTACCCGGGCGGCATCCTCAATGATGGCTTCGCCGTCGCGTGGGCGCTTCAGCGCCAGCAGGAGGCGCAGCCCGCCGGTCAGGGACTGCCCGGGACGCAGGCGTACGCGGAAAAGCAGATCGCCGACGGCGACCAGACCTGCAAGGCCAACCAGGTCCTGCACGGCGAGGCGGCGAACCTGATGGCCAAGATCAAGGCCAACTCGCACTACAACGCCAAGGTCGCCGACCCGCTCGACCCGATCAGCTTCGTGCACAAGATCAACGTCCCGGTGTTCATGGCGTGCCAGTGGGAGGACGAGCAGACGGGCGGCCACTGCGCGGACCTCGCGCAGCACTTCACGGGGACCAAGCTCAAGTGGTTCAACTTCACCAACGGCGCGCACATCGACTCGCTCGATCCGTACACCTACGACCACTGGTTCGACTTCCTGCAGCTGTTCGTCGCTCACCAAGCGCCGATGCTCGCCCCCGGTAGGTTGGAGACCGATGCCGCCGCGCCGCTGATCTCCGACGTGGCGTTCGGCGTCAGCGACCCCGGGAACGACACCCTGCCGCCGGACCCGATACAGGACATCCCGAGCTACCAAGGCGCGCTCGCGGCGTTCGAGAAGGTGCCGCAGGTGACCGTCCTGTTCGACAACGGCGCCGGCAAGTCGCCCGACGGCAACTCGGCGCCCGGCGATCCATACCCGGGATTCATCAAGGGCTTCTCGAGCTTCCCGGTCCCGGGCACCACTGCGCACTTCTGGTACTTCGGCGCGAACGGGACGATGACCAACGCACCGGCCACCAAGAAGGGCATCGACTGGTACACGTCCAACCCGAAGGCGCTGCCCGAAAACGACTACTCGAGCTCCAACACCGAGACCGGCGGCCTGTGGGGCAACGCCTCGCAGTGGTCGTGGAACTGGAAGCAGAACCCGGCCGGCACCGCGGTGTCCTACGTGTCATCTCCGCTTACGCAGAACACGGTCGTGATCGGCGGCGGCGCCGTCCACGTCTGGGTCCGCTCGTCGACGCCTGACGTCGACCTGATGGCGACGGTCTCGGAGGTGCGCCCGGACGGGAACGAGACGTTCGTTCAGAACGGGTGGCTCCGAGCGAGCGAACGCAAGCTGTCCTACAGCCCCAACGACATCTTCAAGCAGCCGAGCACGCTGCTCGAGCCGGTCCCCTCGGAGCTGGCGAAGGACGCGAAGCCGATGCCGAAGGGCAAGTTCGTGGAGATCGTGATCCCGCTCTACTTCGAAGGCCACGCGTACAGGGCCGGCTCTCGGATCCGGGTGACGATCTCCGCACCGAACGGGACCCAGCCGATCTGGGGCTTCGAGCACACCGAACCGGCGCATGGCACGGCCAAGGTGTCGATCGAGTTCTCGCGCAGGCAGCCCTCGAGCCTGATCCTGCCGGTCGTGCCCGGCGTGAGCGTTCCCACGCCACTCCCCGCTTGCGACAGCCTCCGCAACGAGCCGTGCCGCCCGTACGTGCCGCTCGTCAACCGGGTCGCGCGCCACTAGCCCACACCCGCGGGCCCGGAAACGGCACTATGCCGGCGGAACCTGGTTGTTGACCTGCGTCCCGTGGTACAGGTGGCGGTGGTCCTTGCAGGCCCGCGGGAAGTAGAACTGGACGCTGTCACTGCGGACGCCGTTGTAGCTCGCGAACAGCTTGACCTGACCGATCGTTCCGACCGCGCAGCGGGGGTCGTTGCTGCTCCTGACCCGGACCGTGATGTTCATGACGTTCCCGGGATAGCCCCACATGTCGGCGTAGTGGGAGTGGTAGCCGAGGTGGTGCTCGACGCTCATGATGATCAGGCCGTCCCGTCCCCGGATCCGGTTGACCTGGCACAGCACCCCAGAGACCGTGTTGGCGGCGAGGTTGATGTCGCCGTGGCCACGCGCGTAGCTGCCGTTCGCACCGGTGATCGGCGCGCCTGTATGGAAGCCCCATGGTGGGATGCCCTGGACTATTGGGACCTGCGAGCAGTACTGGACGGGGTACCCGGTCGCCTGACCGGCCATTGTCGCGAGCCCGAGCAGCGGCGCGATCACGACCGCGCCGAGCCCTGCTCTCAGCGTCAGACATCTACTTCCGAGCCTCACCAAGCCGAATGTAGCTCTGGGGGTGTCGTGGCGACCGGACATACCGACTCCGTATCGGCATCCGCCCCGGAAGCTACAAAGTTAGCTACGCGGCATGGACACGCGAGCGTCGGCAGCCTCGTCGATATAAGAATACATGGATGTCTTTTAACGTGATAGGCTGATCCGCGGATGAGTCGGGTGCGAGCTTTGCGCGTCGGCACGGTCGCGGCGCTGGTGGCGATTGCCGTCCTCGCAGTGCCCGGCTATGCGGGAGCCCGCAGGTTCGAGCGCCACGACAAGCAGGCACCGCCCGCTGCCCCTCCCCTGCTGTCAGCCGAAACCTCGCGCGTGCCGATCGATTCGACGTACGGCTCGGGCTCGTTCGGGACCTGGGGCGCCGACGGCTTCGGGCTGCCGGACTACACCTACACGCTGAACGAGGAGACCGCGTCCCAGGCCGCGCAGCCGGAGCTCGCCGGCAATCGCGCCGCCTGGCACCAGGTCGCGAACGACCGCATCAAGGCCGATGCGTTCAACCACGGCTACGTCCAGGTCTGGAGCCAGGACAACCTCTACCAGTGGCTGAACTATTACCAGGCGAGCTCGGACCACTTCTCGGGCGGCTACGGCTACGTCGATCTGAACGGGCACAGCTGGTCGACCCTGTACCTCGATCGGCAGCCGGGCGAGACCGTGAGGCGAATCTTCGGCGTCGGCTACGCGCAGACGAGCATCACGATCCCGGGACTCGCAATCAAGGCGGTCGTCTATGCGCCGTACGGCAACGACCCCGTGATGCTGCACGACGTGACACTGACGAACACGTCGCGCTCGACGGAGCGCCCGACGTGGTTCGAATACTGGGACGTGAACCCGGCAGAGCCGGAGACCGCGAGCGAGGTGATCCGCGCGACCGCCTCGCCGGCATACGACAGCGCTGACAAGACGCTCTCGGTAGCGCAGCTCCCGACCGCCGATGACCCGGATCCGCTGAGCATCTTCGCAACCGCGCTCGACGCCCCCGTCGCCGGATACGACACCAACACGCAGTCGTTCTTCGGCAGCGGAACCAGAGCGCTGCCAGCCGCCGTCAAGGCCGACACGAGCTACGACTCGATCGCGCTACCGAGCGTCGGCGGCACCAGCGGCGGCGATCAGATGTTCGCGTTCCGATCACCCGTGACGCTCGCGCCCGGGCAATCGATCACGCTCCGCTACGCGTACGGATACGACCAGCCCTCCGCGATCTCGTCGGTCGTCGCGCGCTATCGCGCGGCCCAGCAGCCGTTCCGGACCAGCGAGGCAGCGTGGCGCAGCTACATGCCGCAAGTGAGCCTCGGGAAGAAGTACACGTGGCTCTCGCGCGAGGTCCAGTGGGACGCGTACATGCTGCAATCGGACGCCAGCTACGAGGCCTGCGCCGGCGAGCACATCCTCTCCCAGGGCGGCTACTACCAGTACGGATTCGGGTGGAACGCCGCCTATCGGGACCCGCTCCAGCTGATGCTGCCGATGATCTACGAAGATCCCGAGCTCGCCCGCGAGGTGATCATCTTCTCCGCCGAAGAGCAGACGCAGGGACTCGACCTGATCCCCTACGGCCAGCTCTCGAACTGCGCGCCGCTCGAGCTCGGGACCTCCGACGACCTCGACCTCTGGCTCCTCCTCGCCGCCGAGGAATACGGACTCGCGACCCGCGACACGTCATTCTTCGACACCCAGGTCAGCTGGACCGGCGGCGGTCACGCGAGCCTGTGGACGCACCTCGAGCAGGCCTTCACGCACGAGCAGTCGATGCTCGGACCGCACGGGGACTACCTCAGCGGCTCCGTCGGCGACTGGTCGGACCTGTCGACCGCCGAGCTCCAGATGACCGAATCGAGCCTCGTGACCGCGCAGGCGGCGTACATCTATCCGCGCACGGCCGAGCTCGCGCAGCTCGCCCACCAAAGCACGTTCGCATCGGAGTTGAAGACGGCCGGCGCCAAGGCCGCGAGCACGGTCTCGGACGAGTGGGTCGGCCACGGCTGGTACGCGCGCGGATGGACCGCGACCTCGCAGCTCGGCGTCGGCTCGATCTTCGAGGAGCCGCAGCCGTGGGCGATCCTCGCGGGCATCCCGAACGCCGCGAAGGCGAGGACGCTGGTCGCGAACATCCACCGCTATCTCGACGGCTACGGAGCGCCGGGCGGTCCGACGAAGCTCGGCACGGCCGAGTCGCCTGGCGCGAACGACCCGGGCGCCACCGAGCACTCGACACCCCCACCGACGTCCGGGAGCGCGGTCTTCGTCGGCGGCATCTGGTACGCGCTGAACGGCTGGCTCACCTGGGCCTACGGCACGCTTGACGGCGAGGTTCCGGGCGCGCGGCAGGATGCGTTCTGGGAGCTGACGCGCAACACGCTCGCCCAGCACGCGACCGCGTTCCCGGACTCGTGGGACGGGATCCTTTCCGTCGATGACGTGTGTGCCGCCTGGTACGCCTCCAACCCGTCGACGTGCGGCGTCGGGCTGACGACCTCTTACGACACGCAGATTCCCCACCAGGACGCGTGGACGCTTTGGGACGTGATCGAGCTCGCCGGCCTCTCCTCCACCGAGAGCGGATTCCGGATCGTCCCGCACCTGCCGATGAGGACGTTTTCGGTTCGCATCGGGGACGCCGGCGTCGCGCAGACGCCCAAGACGCTTCGTGGCTACGTCACGCCGCAGCAATCGGGCACGCTGACGATGCAGGTCGCGCGGCCACCGGCCGCGGGGCACCACAAGCTGTTCGTCTACATCGGCCGCAAGCGGATCAGGACGAGGATGAGCGGCGGCCTCGTGACCTTTACCCTGCCAGGAACAGCAGGACGGCCCGCGAACTGGGCCGTGGTGACGCGATGACGATCGACTTCGAAACCGACACCACCCCCGAGCTCGGACCGCTACCGCGGGGCCGCCACAACCTGTCGGCCGAGACGGTCCGCGAGAGCCAGCGCCAGCGGCTCCTCCGCGCGATGCTCGAGAGTGTCGGCGAGCGGGGGTACGACGCGACCTCGGTGCCGCAAGTGGTGGCGCTGGCCAAGGTCTCACGCAATGCGTTCTACGAGCTGTTCAAAGACAAGCTCGACTGCTTCCTCGTCCTGTGCGAGGCGCTCTCCGAGCAACTCCTCGACGAGGTTTTCCGGCCGCGCGGGTTCTCGAACTGGCGCGAAGCGGTGCGCGATGGCGCTCAGCGGTATCTGACCCATTGGCAGAGCCGGCCGCTGTTCGCCCGCGCTTATCTGATCGAGCTTCCCACCGCCGGCCCACGCGCGCTGCTGCAACGCGCGGCGGCGTACGAGTTGTTCAGTCATCAGTTCGAGCTCGTGGCGGCGTGGGCGCGCCAGCAGGAACCTGACCTCGCCCCGCTCCGCCCCCTCGCACCACGCTTTCTCGTGTGGTCGATCACCGAGCTCGTCACCGCCGAGGTCGCGGCCGAGCGCGACGATTCGCTGATGGCGCTCGAGGACGAGGTCGTGTGGCTGATCGAGCGACTGCTGGCCGAGCGTTCGTAGCTGCCCGCGCCGGCGCCGACGTTGACAACCGTCCGGGCGGAACCGAGGGCGTGGTCGATCACCGGGCCTCCGGTTACGATGCTCTGACGATGTTCTGGCGTCGAAAGACCGCGAAGAAGGAAGAGGCGCCGGACGAAGGGCGGCAGGTCTGGACCCACAACCCGGACGCGCTCACGCCGATCGTAGGCGGCGGCGTGGATCTCACACCCGTCACGCACGACGACGGCCAGGAGGGGAAGGTCTACTCGGATGAGATCGATCCCAAGTGGGCTGACCCGGAGACCGCCGAGTAGCGGCCGGCGCCGGCTCGATCGTCCTACGATGAGCAAGCTGCGATTGACGATCTCGATGTCGCTCGACGGTTACGTGGCCGGCCCGAACCAGAGTGAGGAGAACCCGATTGGCGAGGGTGGCCTCGCCGTCCACGAGTGGTTCTTCCCGTTGAAGGAATTCAAGGAGATGCACGGCGATGCGGGCGGCGTCGTCAACGAGAGCTCCCCGATCGTCATCGAGCGCCGGGAGAACGTCGGCGCGACGATCATGGGACGCAACATGTTCGGGCCGATCCGCGGCTCGTGGGGGGACGAGTCGTGGCGCGGCTGGTGGGGCGAGGATCCTCCCTATCACCACCCCGTGTTCGTGCTCACACACCACGCTCGCGCGCCGCTCGAGATGGACGGCGGCACGACCTTCCATTTCGTCACCGATGGAATCGAGTCCGCCCTGGCCCACGCCAAAGCAGCAGCGGACGGTCAGGACATCTGGCTGGCGGGCGGCGCGGAGACCGTCAACCAATATCTCGCGGCGGGTCTTGTCGACGAGATCGATGTCTCGATCGCGCCTGTGATCCTCGGCGCCGGCGAGCGGCTGTTCGCGGGACTCAACCCGAACAGCCTCAAACTCGAGCAGACTCGGGCGGTGCAAGCGCCCGGCGTGACGCACATCAAGTACAAGCTTGGCTGAACGTGACTGACCACGGTCTCAGCGAGCGCGTTGCCCTTGTCACCGGCGCGAGCGGTGGGATCGGCGCCGCGATCTCGCGCGTGCTCGCCGAAGCCGGTGCGACCGTGGCGCTCGGCTATGGCCGTAACGGCGAGCGTGCGGAGCAGCTGGCGAGCGAGCTCGACGGCAGTGCCGCGTTCGGCGCCAACCTCGAAGACCCCGAGGCCCCGGCTCGGCTGATCGCGGAGGTCGGCGAGCGGCTCGGTGCCGTCGATCTGCTTGTCGTAAACCATGGGCTCGGGAAGGTCGTCGCCTGGGACGAGCTGGACGCCGAGAGCTTCGATCGTACGATCGCGATCAACCTGCGCGCGCCATTTCTGCTCGCCCAAGCCGCGTTGCCGGGCATGCTCGAGCGTGGGTACGGGAGAGT
>Ga0335074_10016701_pt1 | contig 10337 bp, 7 predicted proteins | sample Lox_Sample_23_FD_206715 | JGI IMG/M metagenome (GOLD analysis project Ga0335074, IMG submission 206715) | Soil microbial communities from Loxahatchee National Wildlife Refuge, Florida, United States - Lox_Sample_2.3 | ecosystem: Environmental > Terrestrial > Soil > Wetlands | place: USA: Florida...
GACATCTTTATTTGTATTTGTGTCGCACAGTGGCGCGATTCGTCATACCCAGTCCTGTTTGCTGTGCTAATTGTGACGGCCGTCCTCTGTTTCGGATAGAGCACTGTTTCGGCCAGTCCCGTTCCGTACAAGTTCACAGCGGTACCAGCCCGAAGATTAATTGGCAGGCGGCGACCCTTGGAATCGAACTGCTCGAAGTTGAGGACACGGATATCAAGTCGACAGGCTGTAGCGGACGTGTTCGCAAAAATAACTTCTGTGTACTGGCTGCCCATTGCGCCATTCGACCCGTTCGAAGTCGCGAGCACTTGCTTGGGATCACAGATCGAAGCGGCTGCCTTCACGAAGGACGAAGCGAGAAACAAAAGCAGAAGGTGCCTAAGACACAACAGCGCGAATGCGGGTACTCGCATTTCGAAATGGCTTCTATCAGTTTATCTGTTCACGGATCGATGCTCGCCCGAAACGGATTGGTCTTGAACCCGCCTAACGCCTCATCCCGCTGGATTCTTGCGCCGTACTGCTGAATACGCATATATCAGCCGCGATTCCGAGCGCGAGGATGCCAATTAGAGGCTAAAGAATGCAGGCGTGAGACCCGGTCACGTCACCATCGTTTCATTCCACCAGTGATGGTTTGTGCCAGTTGAAGTGGCGTCCCAGTATCCCTTTAATTATCAGGTGGTCGGTCGCCGCTGTAACTCCGATACCCACTCCGAAATTGATCTCCCATTTAGGTGAAACGTTCAGGTCAGTGGCCGCAAAGAATTGTTGTTGCTGCTCGCGAAACGGATCAAACTGCGTGAGGGAGCCGTAGTCGGCGTAATACTCGATTCCGCCGCTGATCTGCTTGCTGAAGTCATAGCTGATCTTGGCGGCGGGGGCGAATCCCAGCCCCTGATGCACGTCCGGTCCGTGCCAAGTGCGCTCGAGCGCAGGATTGAAAGCAAAGTACCAGCGATCTATTGCCTTATCTACGATCGGACGGATTTCCCACGTCCAGGTATCAAGAGAGTAAACCGGGCGCTGATAGCCGATTTCCGTCGAGAGACTCACGCCCACAGGCCAGTGCCATGACGGGGGCACACGCACTCGCGGACGAATGTGGTCGCCTACCCACTGCACGCCGTGGCCATTCTGTGCGCTGGTGAAGATATATAAGCCCACCTCCATCCAATCATTGATGCCTTGCGTGATCTCCAGCGTCTCGTGCTCCTGGTGATAAGTCGGATACACACCCTGGATCACGTAACGCTGTCCGAGTGCGGTGAAGTTGGAGTGCAATTCCACCATGGTGCTGTCGGGCGGAACGGTATCGGACCCATAGACCTGAATCTCGTAATTTCCTTGCGCCTTCAGCGGCACAGAAGAGAGAAGGCCTGCGACAGCAAACAGCCACCAGAGCCCGCGCGCCCGTGGAACTCGCACAAAATGTACGCGAGTCGTCACGGAATCAAACGTAACGGAAGAGCATCATGAAGCCCATATCCATATGGTCCTGCTGATGGCAATGAAAGAGCGTCAAACCGGGATCATTTGCAGTGAATTCCACATCCACCTGCGTATTCGATTTCACCAGAACCGTGTCTTTCACAATGCCCCGAGTCTTGCGGCCAAACAACGAGCGGAGTTCGAACGTATGGCGGTGCAGATGCACGGGATGATGATCCGTGCTTTCGTTCTTGAACTGTAAACGATAGCGTTGACCTGGCTTCAGATCGGCTGTATCGGTGTGTGGAAAAGACTTGCCATTGATCGTCCAATGGTCCATGTCGCCATGTCCGGTGAACTTTGATTTGAACACCAGTGGGATGTCGACCGCGCCGGTATCTTCAGACGAACTTGCTTCCGTGCTCTCGAAGCGCTGGTAATCCCACGACAAAGCCTCCGGCTGCTGCCATTGAGGCTCTCCGCCCCGATTCGCGTACTCCGCCACAATGCCCATCCCCGCAGCCCTGATGTGTTTGCGCACTTCTCCCAAAACCCAAACGCCCGGATTGTTGAGTTGCACAATCGCGCTCACTCGCTCGGCGGGAGCAAGACGGAGCATCGGCACCGCATTGGGATTCGGCACCGGGTTGCCATCCAGCGCAATCACCTGGAACTCATGGCCAGCCATCGCAATCCAGTGACAATCCGTCGCACTCGAGTTCAGCACATGCAAGAGAAGACGCTGACCCGGTTTGACACGCAGCGGCTCACCGAAGCCAAGCACGCGGCCGTTGATGGTTGATACGTCATAGTACGGGTTCATCGAGCCGTCATCGCTTGCCAGCAGTTGCCCTCGCCAGTCGTGCAGAGCCAGAAATATTTCGGCATCGTAGCGCGCCGGATTTTCGCGCGGCTCTATCCATAGAAATCCATGCTGTCCGGTGTATTGGCCTTTGTTGAAATCGCGGCCGGCAAAGACGTGTGTGTGATACCAGCGAAACCCGGCAGGTCGTGGCGTGAACGTATAGCGTGCGCTCCCGCCTGGTGGAATCGGCGGAGTGCCCTCCTCAATCGCCCCATCGACATGAGACGGCAGAAAGAGGCCGTGCCAGTGAACCACTTCGGGATTACTCGTGCGGTTTGTGACATCGATGGTAACCGGCCGCCCTTCCCGGAAACGAAGCAGTGGTCCGGGCACTTGTGAGTTATAAGCGATGGTCTTGATCAGGCGGCGGGGAGAGACTTCGAGCGAATAAGGAGCGATGGTTATGGCGTAGTCTGCCGCTGCAGACTCGGGAGCCCTCACAGCCATCAGCGCGGCAGCAGGCGCGACCGAGGCCGCTTGCAGAAACTGACGCCGGGTTACCAACTCCGATCCTACGTCATTCCCAAATGGTGCTATATATAACTGAAAGTATTTATGCCACCCACTCAATTACGCCGAGAAACACTAGCATCGAGGCTTTTGGCAAAGTGCCTGCTAATTTTCTTTTCAGCCTTCTTCGTTGCAACGCGGCTGGCAAGTGCGACGGACCCGCTCGGCGCGACGCTGCACACGGACGGAACCACCACTTTCCGCGTGTGGGCTCCGTTCGTGGATACCGTCGCGGTCAAGATCAACGGAGGAGCGGTGGTGCCGCTGAGCCAGGAGCCGGGCCACACGGATCCCGCCGATACCACTTGGGTAGGCACGGTGCCCGGCACCAAGGCGGGAGACCAGTATCGCTATGTCATTGCGGTCGGGGGCGTCACGCGCGAATTCAACGATCCGCGAGCGCAACAATTGACCGGGTTCGATTTGCCCAACGGCTTCGGCTTGCCGGGCAATGACGATAAGCCTCAATCGGTAATCGTGGACTCGAACTTCAGCATGCCGGCGTTTACCGAGCCCACTTTCAACACCATGGTGATTTACGAGTTGCACATCGGTACGTTCGCCAACACGTTTGCCGGTGCTGTACAGAAACTGGATTACCTCAAGAGCCTCGGCATCAATGCGGTGGAGGTGCTCCCGATCACTCAGAATCCACTGTTTTCCGATCACACGCCGCCAGACCATGACTGGGGCTACGATCCGGTGCAACTCTTCGCCATAAAATCCAAATACGGCACGCCGCAAGATTTTAAGGAATTCGTCAAGCAATGCCATCAGCGGCAGATCGCCGTAATCGTAGATGTGGTCTACAACCATTTAGTCGGTAACAATCTGCTGAACGCGTTCGGCGGTTTTACTACTGCGCAGATCCCGGGCGGAATCTTTCTATATGGCGGTGACCGCGCCAACACCGGCTTCGGGCCACGCCCGGATTATGGCCGGCCGCAAGTCCGGCAGTACATCATCGATAACGCGCTGCTGCTGCTTCGCGACTACGGCGTGGATGGACTGCGGTTCGACGACACAATTGACATCCGGACGTTTGGTCAAGCGCGCACAACCAATAACGAAGGAGTGGAACTTCTGCAAGACATCAACTCCGCCTATCGCACCACTGACCCTAAGCAGCCGGGCAAGATTACTATCGCGGAGGATTTGCAGAGCTCCGGAGATGTCACGTTCCAATCCGCCCCGGTCGGCCTCGAATTCAATAGCCAATGGGACGACACGATGGTGAATGTCCTGCGCAACGTTGTCACCCGGGTCAACGATTCGGATCGCGATCTCGGCGCCGTCAAGGGCGCGCTCGAAAAGAAAATGGCCGACGATGTCTTTAGTCGCGTTATCTATTCGGAAGATCATGACCAGGTAGGTCACCCGCCCGGCCAGAGCCGCCTGCCGGCAATGATTGACACGAACAACCACGAAAGCGTTTTTGCTAAGAAGCGTTCCACTCTGGCGGCGGCGATTGTGCTCACTTCACCGGGAATCCCAATGATTTTTCAGGGTCAGGAGATGCTGGAGACTTGCGCTTTCGGCTTCAACACGCCGACGAATATGCAATTTAGCCGGGCGGACGACCCGAACTTCAAAGGGATCGTTCAAATGTATCGCGATTTGATTGCTCTCAGGCGCAATCAAGCAGGAAAGACTCGGGGCCTAACGGGCCAACATCTGAACGTCTTTCACTTGGATTCCGGCAATAAGACGCTGGCCTACCATCGATGGGAGAACGGCGGCGCCGGTGACGACGTCGTGGTGGTGGCAAATTTTTCGAATGTGCCCATGCAGAACTTGAACATCGGCTTCCCCCGCCAAGGCCAATGGCACGTGCTGTTCAACAGCGGCGCCAGCGTTTACGATCCCAGTTTCACGAATGGCGATAGCTTCGACACGACGGCCGACCCCGGCGGCCAGGACGGGTTGAACTTCAACGGCAACGTGGGCATCGGACCTTACAGTGTTGTGATTTTCTCGCAATAGGCAGGCGACGCGGAGAAATCACACGAAGTCGGCCCGTCGGGCCGATGCAAATTGCGCGAAAATCAGCAGTGACATTTCGCCAACATTACTAGCCATATTAGTTATTTTATCCGCCAAGATTATCTTCCCCATTAAACCATTGCTTTAGCTGAGATATTCGGATAGCTTAATTCGTAGGTGCAGCGTGTCCCCCGGGCGGACCTTTGCCAAGAGGCACTTAATTGCAAGGGAGATTCGACAGTTTAGCCTCCTATCCGAACCTCCTAATAAAGATGGGCAAATCAATTACATCCTCGGCCGGCATCCTGGCGTTGATTGCCTTCCTGATTCACGCGCTGGGAACAACAGGCACAGAGCACCAGACAATAGGAGCGGCGCAGGCCGCGAGCATCGTGGCGCGACCCGCGACTGGGGAAAGCACACAAGCGCTGGAGCCGCACAGCGAGGGACCCTGGACGGCGACGCAAAAGTATTTTCATGCTCAGCCTCAACTCAACGAGAACAGCTATAGGGCGGCGTGTATTGCGAAACCGAATGAACCCTGCCCGCAGAGTATAACGACTGCGTTCTACGGATTTCCTGAGCAATTTCCACTGCGCCAGGTACACACAGTGATGGCCGCTGTCCCCGATCCTTTGCGTTCGCGCCTGGCATTGGAGACGGATCGGTATCTGGACGCAATTCAGCAGGCGGCCTTCGATTCGGGCTACGAACTCGCGACGCAATGGCTTCCGTGGACGCTGAAAACAGCCGAGGAGAAGGCCAAGGGTAAAGAGGCGGCTTCCCAAGGCCTCGAATTATACAAGCTGCCGGGATTACTCGTGTTCCGGCGGCACTTCAGCGCCGAAATGCCACAAGACGAAGTGCATTCGCTCCTGCTGGTATTTATCGTCGGGGAAACACCCACCGCAGGAATTGACGGCGAACAATTCGAGATAGCGCGCCAGACAATGCTTACTTTGGACACGAATTATCCGAACGAGCTGCGCATCGCGGGGCCGATTTTTTCAGGATCGTTTCTCCCGCTTGCTCGGCTGCTGGAGGAATCGCCCCCGCCGGTGCACATTGAACTACGAACCGGTCCGGCAACAAGTTACGAATATGCGAAAGCAATGCTGCGATATCTGGAGCAGCAAAAGTTTGTAATAGACCCGAAGCCGGGCGACAAAGAACCGGGACGCAGCCTGACTTTCCACGGAGCATCACTGCCGGGCTCCGTCTTTTACCAGGACTTTTTGCAAATAGTCAGGCAACTGGGGATTCCCCGCCAACGAGCAGCCCAGATTATGGAGGATGAAACCGGCTTCTCCTTTGTCAATTGGGCAGCGACGAACCACCAACCGTCGCAACCACGTGATGACCGACCGATCATCTACCGCTACTCGCGTGACATCGCGCAGCTTCGGAACCAGTACAACGACGCGGACTTCAGTTCTTCCCGGCAGGAACAGAGCGCAGTCCCACCGGTTGAGTTGTCATTGAAAGACAGCGCGCTGGGCGAAGATTCATTTCCAACTTTCTCCCCAAGTCATACACCGATATCGCAGTACGCGGCGCTCGAACAGGTTGCCGATCATCTGAGACGCACTCATGTGCGCGTGGTCAGTTTGTCGGCAACTAACATTTTCGACACGCTGTTCCTCGCAAAAATACTGGCACGTGACTGTCCTGACACGAGGATTGTCGTGCCCGGCGCTGACCTGCTCTTTCTGCAAGAAGCTGCCGGAGGGGAATTATCCGGAGTGATGGCTATATCGCCGTTTCCGTTCTTTCTGGAAGGCACAGCAGTCAGCCAAGGAAAGCTCGGCACGGCCACGCCTCCCGATGTCACCACCTTCACGAGTTCCAGCCAGACCGCGGAGTTCAATGCAGTCTTATCGTTGCTGAGGGATTTCGCGCCGCGGGATCAGTTCAGCTATCGCCGGAAGTACCTTGCCCGGCTTAACGGCAGCCACCCCTCCGCGTGGTGGCTGGTGCTAAGTTCTCGAAGCTGGATGCCGGTGGATATGTTGCAACCGCGCGATAAGAAGTGGCAGCTTGAGCTCTCAAACAATAAGGTAGTTGACTGGTTCGATCGGGACGACCTGGCCACAGTGTCTGACGATCAAATCGGCGCCGTAATGACGGCCAGCTTCGGCTGGATCGCACTTTCGATGTTGGTGGCGGGCCTGTCGCTTGCATTTTGCTTCCGGCTGGTTCAGCTTGTGCTTCAGCCGAAAAAGCGGATTTGGAGCGCATTGTGTTTAAGCGATATCTGGACACCCGGATCCGCGAGAGTACTGTCTCTGGTGGCGCAAGCACGCCATTTCTGTATCATTGCCTGTTTTGGCATGCTGGCTGCCCTGAACGGATTCTTGCTCTGCCCCACGCTTGTGTTTCTCAGAAGCCACGCTGCAAGTTCACGCCCGAGCGTTTGGGTCGCCTTCTGCATTGTGGTGGCGGCGTTTGCCACGAGCAGCTTGATCATGATTGGATTATCGGCGCTTGTGCCTCTGCGGGTGCAGGTCCGGAACGGCGATGGAGCTAACAAGGTTCGATTATCGATATTGCCCGTCTGCATGAGACCCCTGCCGGCGATGGTTGCCCTCGCCTCGGTCTATATCTGGTGGACCTGCTGTAACAACGGCGTAAGAGGGTACATGTTATGTTTCCGAACTATGGCGCTGTCTTCGCCGGTTTGCGCGATCTGGCCACTGCTGCTCTCCACCTCAGGACTGTTTGCTTTTTTCTTCTTCCAACTGCGGCGTTTTACCTGGGGTCAGAGGCGCCAACCGCATCTGCCAACCTCAATCTTCAAGCGAGCGCTGAACGCCGAGTTCGGCCATATCAAGAAGGAACTCGAGCGGGCGCTGATCTGCATCGCCGGGCTAGGCGGCAGATCAGGAGTGGTGCTGATCGCAATCGTGATCGTGATCTTCGGTATAAGCATTCTTGTTTTTTTATCTGACGGAGATGTGTCGTCATTTGAACGCTTCAGGTTCTCGTGGATGGTACGTTCGCTGCTTGCGCTGCTGGGGTTATTTACAGTCGTGACACTCGTGCGATTCACTTTCGGCTGGAATCTGTTGCGGGCCATGCTGGTGAATCTCAACAGCCTGGCTCTGGGCCGGTATTTTATGGCCGTTCCTGAGTTCAGCGGAAGCAGTGGTCCCGTTTGGATACGTGAAGTGAAGCTCATGTCGATGGCGACCGTAGTCAACGGCGGCATCACGCTGCACAATATCGAACTGATTCAGCACAAACAGGGTAAATACACGGGCCGATATGGCGACGCTCTAAAAGCGGTTCTGTCGCCGGAGCCAAACGCCACGCGACTGCAGTTCCTGGAGGCTTATGGAAGCCTTCTTAGAACGGCCAAAGACATAGCCGCGGAGCTTGGCGAAGAAATCCTGCATCCGTACTGGCGAACAAACCAAGTGCCGCTGGTGGGCAGGAGCGGTGAAGACCCGGCTGGAGAACCGGCCAAGAAACCGGAGAAGACCGCGGGGATGGTTGCCTCCACTCCGGTCGAAGAATTAGAAGTGCTGGCGGCCGCCGCAGGTACGGTCCAGACGTTTTATCTTCAATCGCAAACCGCGCGCGCAGCTTTCGTCCAGCAGGCGCCTGAATTAGCTCATCAACTTCACGAAGAAAGCCCCTCGAGAGAGGAATACGAGCAGGCTTCGCGCTATGTAGCGCTGCTTTTTTCAACTTACATTGGATATGCGTTGCACCAACTGCATAACTTGCTGATCTGTTCGGTGGTTTGCTTTGTTCTGCTCGTGCTAGCGGTGAACTCGTTCAGCTTCCAATCGCCTCAGGCTATTTTCCACCTGATTACGGTGGGATTGGTCCTCGGCGGTGTTGCCGTGCTGGTGGTGTTTGCACAGATGGAGAGGGACCCCATTCTGAGCCGCCTGGCCGCCACCAAGGAGGGCCAGCTCGGCAAAGAGTTTTACCTGCGGGCCCTCACTTTCGGCGCTGTCCCGATTTTGACCGTTTTGGGCACCGAGTTTCCGGCCATTGCGCGCTTCTTCGGCTCGTGGACCCAGCCGTTGACCCAATTGCTGCATTAGCGGAGTCGATTGAGCGGCGACCCTTCACGACGCCTCTTACTTTCGATGTAGGGATCTTGGGGAGGATCACGACGTTGCCGTCGAGATGCACGAAGAATTTAATTCGCCAGCTACGGGGTCACAAATTGGACTCCCCCTTTTGAGACCATGGCGCGCCGTCCAGGGAAGTGGCTTCGATCTTGAAGACGGCGGCCTATCGGTCTAATCCATCATCACGGTCGTGATCGCGGTGGTGGTTTTTTTCGTCGACAGCGTCACGGACCATCTGATCAAGAGCACGCTCCCTCTGCGCCTCGCGCACCGCCTTAACGTCAAGGATGTCTTGCTCGCGACCGGCTGCCAGCTTCGCTTGTATGAAATCCTCCGCTGAAATAAAGGGAACCTTCATGCCCGGTTCAACCTCAATTTCTATCCGGTGTTTCCATGCGTCCTCAAATTCGATGCCTTTGATGTTGGACAAAACGTCCACCATAAGAGGCGGCGTACCCATGCGGTAAAAAAACCCTGGCTCAATCAAATCTGCTGCCTTAAGCCCTTCTAGCGGTGCACCGAATTTCGCCAATGCATTGTAAACGGCTCTTGCATTCTCCGGATCCGGGCTGATAAGTATATCCATGTCCTTGGTTGCTCGCGGCTGCGAGTGCGCGGCAAGGGCATAGGCGCCCACGATTAAATACTTACTATTCTGGCTGTTTAAGTCGGACAAGAGTTCTTTGAAGTCGGTAGGGAACATTCCTCCGGTCCTTTAGCTGATGGGCCATGATCGAAAGCTCGGCGGCTGCATGTATTCTTGCCTGTGCAGGTAGCCGTTGCCATTCGCGATACTCGTCGCGTTTCATATCGTCGAGACTGGTATAGCGGCGAATGGTCTTGTCCATGCCTTCTTCTAGCATCTCAGGGCCATAAATTCAAATCGCAACACGTACTCTTTGTGGAAATTTTAGACTTGGCCCGCCGGCGGAGCGGGAGCAACGGAACTTGGAAGCCTCGAACGGCACGGTAAAAGTCATTTGCTTGCTTTCCACCCATGTGTCTGAATGGTAGGCCTATTCGGTTGCCGAGTGCTAGCGGGACGGTGAGTGGCCAAGCCAAGGCGGGAAAATCGGTGCGTCGCAGCACTTCTTCCGGCGCGGCGCTCAGGGCGGACTACTGCGACGGAGCATTTTTCAAATCCCTTCGCTTGGCCGCGCTTCTTCGGAATAGACATCCAACCGCCCTCACCCTCGCCGGGCACTTGACAGGACAATCGTGCGGTCTAGAATAGGTGTTACTTCGCTATGCAGGGATGTCAGCATGACCGCACCGAGTTCCTCTACCGGCGGGACGGCATCGATTATGTGCGCTGTCTAGACTGCGGACAGGTTTTTGAGGCAGAGGATCTGGACACGGTGCCTGTTTACGACGACGAGGAAGAAGATCCACCCAAACACCACTGACGCCAGCCAATCCGCGCTTGGACACCGTCCCATGTCCAGTCTGACCCGCGTTTCGCC
>Ga0335074_10016702_pt1 | contig 10336 bp, 7 predicted proteins | sample Lox_Sample_23_FD_206715 | JGI IMG/M metagenome (GOLD analysis project Ga0335074, IMG submission 206715) | Soil microbial communities from Loxahatchee National Wildlife Refuge, Florida, United States - Lox_Sample_2.3 | ecosystem: Environmental > Terrestrial > Soil > Wetlands | place: USA: Florida...
CACTCTCCAAAAGTCCACAGCTACGGTCATTTGACGCCAATGATAAAATCAAAAGAGGTATGAAAAATCTCCATGTCGCCGCCGCTGAAATCCTCCCAACCTTGGCGATCCTTCCCCACTCGTTCTAGACCCAAACAAAACTCGCGCCTCAAGTCCTCTATTGCGTTGATTTCCCTCTCCTTGTCCCCCGCATCTCGTAAATCTGCGAATCCTGGCCACATCTCCCGAACGCACGCGCTTGCTTTCTTCCCTTTTTCACGAATCACGGGTCACGGATCACGGGCCACGGCCTCTCGGTTCGCAACACATCGAAAAACCGGAATCGCCATAATCTCCACAAAACACACGACCGGGCCTCTTGCGGTTCGCAACACCTTCCGACCCCTCCCCGTCCGCAATCCTGCGGAGCGCAAACCCGAAAAATTAACGCGCAGAGACTCCTCGACTATCACTTTAATTTCAAAAAGGGCGGCAAGGAAGGAAACGGAAGATGCAGCGCGAGCAAATTTCAATTGGCAATTTCGCAAAATCGCACTTCAAGTGTTACTCGAATTGTCGATTTGCCGACAATCCGGATCAAACCGCTCTCTGCGGCTTCAGTTCCGCACAAGAGAGCGAATCTTCTGGATCACCAAATCAATTCCCACCTGGTTTTCTCCGCCCTCGGGAATGATCACATCCGCGTATCGCTTCGACGGCTCGACGAATTCCATGTGCATCCGCCGCACCGTCTTCAAATACTGCTCGACCACCGATTCCACCGTCCGTCCGCGCTCCCGAATGTCCCGCACCATCCGCCGGATAAAGCGAAGATCCGCGTCCGTGTCCACGAATATCTTGATGTCCATCAATTCGCGGAGCGCGCCGTTCTCGAAAATCAGGATCCCTTCCACAATGATCGCCGCGCGAGGCTCGATCCGCACCGTCTCTTTCCGCCGCGCGTACTTCGCAAAGTCGTACGACGGCCGATCGATCGCCTTTCCGGCGCGCAGACTCTTCAAATGCTCCACCAGGTAAGGCGTGTCCATCGACGCCGGGTGGTCGTAGTTCTGCTTCACCCGCTCTTCAATCGGCAGCTCCGGCATGTCTCGGTAGTAGTTATCCTGCTGCAGGACAATAACATTCGCTTCGGACAGGGCGCTGATAATGCTCCGCGTGATCGTTGTCTTTCCCGATCCGGTTCCCCCGCAAATGCCGATAATCAGCGGCCGAATTGCCTCACCTCGCCGGTTTTTTCTTGCCCTTCTTTTCTTCGATTGCGGCCTGCGCCGCCGCCAGCCGAGCAATCGGCACGCGAAACGGCGACGCGCTCACATAATTCATCCCCACCCGGTGGCAGAATTTTACGCTTTCCGCGTCTCCTCCATGCTCGCCGCAGATTCCCACCTTCAGCTTTGGCCGCGACGATCTCCCGCGCTCGATGCCCCACCGCATCAACATGCCCACGCCCGGAACGTCCAACGTCTGGAACGGATCGGCCGGAAAGATGGCGGCCTTCCGCTCGTCCACGTATTCCGGCAGAAATCGTCCCGCATCGTCGCGCGAGAGTCCCAGCGTCGTCTGTGTTAGGTCGTTTGTGCCAAACGAAAAGAACTCCGCGACTTCGGCAATCTCATTCGCCAGCAGCGCGGCCCGCGGCAGCTCAATCATCGTTCCAACCAGATATTCAAGCTTCACTTGAGATTCTGAAATGATCGCGTCCGCCACTTTTCGTGTCGCTTCCTCCAGAATTTTCAGCTCGCGTTTCTCCATCACCAGCGGGTGCATGATTTCAGGCAGTACTTTGATTCCCCGCTTCTTGCAATCGATCGCCGCTTCGATGATGGCACGGACCTGCATCTCCAGAATTTCCGGATATATGATGCAGAGTCGGCAACCGCGCAACCCCAGCATCGGATTCGCTTCGTGCAGTTGCTCCACTCGCCGTTCGATGGCCGCGCGAGTGGTGCCGATCTTTCTCGCCAGATCCTCCTGCTTCTCCGGATCGCGAGGGATGAACTCGTGAAGCGGCGGATCAATCAGCCGGATCGTCACCGGATAACCATCCATCGCCTCGAAGATGCCGATGAAATCCCGCCTCTGGAACGGCAGGAGCTTCGCCAGCGCCGTTCGCCGCGCTTCCGTCGTGTCCGCCAGAATCATCTCCTGGATCGCCTGTTGCCGCAGCACGCTTTGCTCCGGATGCACGAAGTCCTTGAAGAACATGTGCTCGGTGCGGCACAGCCCGATTCCTTCCGCTCCCATGTCCCGCGCCACCTTCGAATCGTGCGGCGTATCCGCATTCGTGCGCACTCCCAGCCGTCGAGTCTCGTCGGCCCATTTCATCAGCGTTTCGTATGCTTTCGGCGGTTCCGGCCGCACCAGCGAAATCTCGCCCGAGTACACCGAGCCGTCTCCGCCATCGAGCGAAAGCCAGTCGCCCTCCTTCACCACGTTTCCCTTCACGCTCATCTGCTTTTTCTCGGCGTCGATTTGGAGAGATTCTGCGCCAACAATGCAGCATTTTCCCCATCCACGCGCCACCACCGCGGCGTGGCTCGTCTTCCCTCCCGTCGCCGTAAGCACTCCCTGCGCCACGAACATTCCCCCTACGTCCTCCGGGCTCGTCTCGCGCCGTACAAGAATCACTTTTTCTCCTCGCTCGGCCCAGTGCTCTGCGTCTTCGGCGGTGAATACGGCCTTGCCTACGGCCGCTCCGGGAACCGCGTTAATGCCAGAAGCGATTTTTCTTTTTTCGAGTTCTACTCGAGAAAGCGAGGGGTCGAGAATGGGATAAAACAGCCGCTCGATGTCTTCCGCTTTAATTCGCTCGAGCGCTTCTTCTTTTTTGATCAATCCTTCTTTCGCCATATCAACGGCGATGCGGAAAGCGGCGCTCGGCGACCTCTTGCCCGTTCTCGTTTGCAGCATGTAGAGTTTGCCGCGCTCGACCGTGAACTCCATGTCCTGCATATCGCGATAGTGTTTCTCAAGCTTTTCTCTAACTTTCTCAAGCTGCGTGTAAACCTTCGGCATCGCCTTCTTCAATTCGGAAAGGTGCATCGGAGTGCGAATACCCGCGACAACATCCTCGCCTTGCGCATTCAAAAGAAAGTCTCCGTAGAAAACTTTCTCCCCAGTCGAAGGGTCGCGGGTGAAGCACACTCCCGTTCCGGAATCTTCCCCTGTGTTCCCGAACACCATTTGGACCACATTCACGGCCGTGCCGAGCAGGCCAGTGATTTTCTCTACGCGGCGGTACGTCACAGCTTTTTCCGCCATCCAAGACTCGAAGACGGCGCCGATGGCGCCCCAAAGCTGCTCGATTGGATCCTCCGGAAACTCCTTCCCCGTTTTCTGCCGGAAATGCTCTTTGTACTCGCCCACCAGTTGCCGCCAGCCCTGCGCGGAGACCTCCGTATCGTCTTTGACTTTCAGGTATTGCTTCAAAGCGCGCAACCGGGCTTCGAGATCTTCCTTCGAGAGGCCGATGACCACGGTCGAATACATTTGAACGAACCTGCGGTAGGCGTCGTAGGCAAAGCGTTCGTTGCGCGTCGATTCGGCAAGCCCCTGAACGGATTTTTCGTTCAGTCCGAGGTTCAGAATTGTTTCCATCATGCCGGGCATCGAGCGAGCCGAGCCGGAACGCACGCTGACGAGCAGCGGATCCTTCGCGTTGCCGAGCTTTTTGCCGGTCAGCTTTTCCAGCCGCGCCAGGTTTTTTGCCACTTCCGCGCGCAGCTCCTTCGGATACTTCTTGCCGTGATTCAAGTAGTAGTCGCAGGTCTCCGTCGTGATGGTGAAGCCGGCGGGAACGGGCAATCCAATGCGCGTCATTTCCGCAAGGCCGGCTCCCTTGCCTCCCAGCAAGTCGCGCATATCGCCAGTTCCATCCGCTTTGCCCGCACCAAAGAAATAAACAGATTTCATTTCATCCCCCCGAGATTTAGAAATAAGAATTCAATCTTGCGTTTTGTCGGCAGGCCGACAGCTCAAGAAAAAGTTGAAGTTGAACAATGGCATTGATCCTTCTTTGACCACTTCATGAGATCCCACGGCGACTACTCTTGCGCCTGAAATTGAAGTTTCACTTTCGCTTGCACCCCAAATTCTGCCGTCAAGCTTAGCGCCCTTCTTCCGAGCCAATCTCGGAGAAATCGGCAATCGTCGAGAACTCCTTCAGCAGTCCGTCGAGCAGCGCCAGCCGGTTTCTCCGAACGGTTTCTTCCTCAGCCATCACCAGGACTTTGTCAAAAAATCCATCGACTGCAGGACGCAGCCCGCTGATGGCCTCGAGCGCCTGGCGGTATTTTCGCTCCTTGCGCATCTGCGCAGCACGTTCGCCGATCTTTCGCGCCGCGCCAAAAAGCTCGCGCTCCGGTGCCTCGCGGAAGAGTTCTGGCTGCACGGCCGATTGGCCCCGGTCCGCTTTTCCCGCCGATTTCTCAAGAATGTTGCGGATTCGCTTGAACGACGCCGCCAGCGGCACGAAATCGCGCGTGTGGCGGATGGCCTTTATAGCCGCCACGCGCTCGACCGCGTCTGCCAAATCATCCGCGCCAGCAGCAAACGCGGCATTGATCTCGTCATAGGCGTATCCATTCCGGTCGCGAAGGATGAACTTCGCTCGATCGAGAAGAAAATCGAGAACCTGCTTTTCCAGCTCCGGTCCAGCTTGAATTTTGGGCGGGTGTTCGTGAAGCGCCCGCGCAGCCGCAGAGATGGCAGTCGAAAGCGAAAGCGGCAGCTTCTTCTCAAGTATCACTTTTACTATGCCAAGAGCGGCGCGCCGCAAGGCAAAGGGATCGCTCGACCCCGTCGGAATGGCTCCCACTGCGAAGCACGCCACCAGCGAATCCAATTTGTCCGCGAACGAAACTGTGCAGCCCGTCAGATTTCTCGGCAAGGGATCGTCGAGGCCCACCGGTTTGTAATGATCGTACACGGCCGAGGCAATCTCTTCCGGTTCCCCCTGCGCTCTCGCATAGAGCCCACCAACGATTCCCTGCAATTCCGGAAATTCTCCAACCATTTCCGTGATGAGGTCGCATTTTGCCAATTCTGCAGCACGGTCAGACCCGGCAACGTCCGCCTGCGTGATGCCGCCGCTGAACCATTGCTCGGCAAGCCACCGGGCAATGGCTCGCATCCGCTCCACTTTGTCGCGATAGCTTCCAAGGCGGGATTCGTAGGTGACCGCAGAAAGTTTCGGGAGGTATTCCGCGAGGGGAATTTTCTGGTCCGTTTCCCAGAAGAACCTCGCATCGGCAAATCGTGCCCGCAGCACCCTTTCGTGCCCGCCGCGAACCAATCCCTTCGCATCGCGAGGCAGATTAATCACTGCAAGGAAATGCGGAGCGAGCTCCCCATCTCGCGATTCCAGGGCAAAATACTTCTGGTGGTCGCGCATGACCGTGATCAGGATCTCCTCGGGCAGCGCCAGAAACGAAGGGTCGAAGTCCCCGGAAATTACAGTCGGATATTCATTCAAAAAGGTTACGGATCGGAGCAGCGCGGCATCCTCGTGCGCGCGCAAGTGTCTTCGCGCGGAAAGCTCTTGAATCTCCGATTCGATCTTGCGCCTCCGTTCTTCCGGGCGGACCAGGACGAAATTCTTTTTCAGACTGGATTCGTAGTCTTCCGGAGAAGAAACGCGAATCTGACGCTTCCCGAGAAAGCGATGGCCGTCCGTGCGATCCCCCGAGTTGACGGCGGCAAACGAAAAACGGATGACGTCGCTACCCAGCAGAGCAACAATCCAGCGAACCGGGCGGATGAACCGCGGCCCCTGCGCTCCAGTCCAATACATCGAACGCGGCCAGGAAATCTCTTGGATCACTTGCGGAAGAATCTCCGCGAGAACGTCTGCCGCAGGACGACCCTTGATCGTCCGAGTGATCGCCACGCACTCGCCCTTTGGAGTCGCAATGATTCTTAAATCGCTGACGCTCACTCCCTGTTTTTCAGCGAAGCTCTGCGCGGCGCGTGTCGGCGCGCCGACATTGTCGAAAGCAACCGATTTCGGCGGGCCGACGATTTCATTCGTTACGTCCGCTTGGCGCAGGAGAGCGCGGCGCGAAATCGCGGCCAATCTCCGAGGCGCACCGAATGTCTCAACGAAATCACTCGTCGAGGTGGGCGCTACGAGAGCATGCGCAAGAAAATATTTTTCAAGTAGCACTTTAAGTTCTTGCGATGCACGCAAAATCATTCCCGCGGGAATCTCTTCACATCCGATTTCGAAAAGAAAATCACCAAACTCGGACTTCGAGTTTTTCTTCATGCCCGCACGTGACGTTCGAGAGGATTGCTTCATGAAAGAGCCTTGGCAGTTGAAGAATTCGTTGAGAATTGCTGGTCGAGCCATGCTTCGGCAACGCGCGTAGCCAGCTTGCGCACCCGGCCGATCATTGCAGCTCTCTCCGTGACGGAGATCGCGCCGCGCGCGTCGAGGACATTAAATAGATGAGAGCACTTCAAAGTGAGATCGTAGGCGGGAAGAATAGGAAAGCGAGCCCGCGCAATTCCCTTCGAACCGGGATAAGCCGCGAGAAGCCGTGTCGCCTCCGCTTCGCTGAGATCGAATTGCTTGCGAGTGGCTGAGGCATCGGCATACTCGAAATTGTAAGCCGAGAATTGCTGCTCCTCCGCCAAGCGAACCTGGCCGTAGCTCACATCTTTCGACCACATCACGTCGTAGATGTTCTCGACACCCTGAAGGTATGCCGCGATGCGGTCGAGGCCATACGTGAGCTCGACCGGCACCGGATCGAGCGCCTGTCCGCCGCTTTGCTGGAAGTAAGTGAATTGCGTAATCTCGAGACCGTCGAGAAGCACCTGCCAGCCAATTCCCCACGCTCCGAGAGTGGGAGACTCCCAGTTATCCTCCTCAAACCGAATGTCGTGGTCGCGCAGATCGATTCCGATTTCGCCGAGACTCTTCAAATAAAGGTCCTGAACGTCGGATGGCGATGGTTTGAGGATTACTTGAAGTTGCGTGTGTTTATAGAGGCGGTTCGGATTTTCACCATAGCGGCCATCGGCAGGCCTGCGGCTCGGCTGTGTGTATACGACGCGATATGGATCCGGTCCGAGGACGCGGAGAAAAGTCTCCGGGTGCATGGTTCCGGCGCCGACTTCGACGTCGTACGGCTGCTGCAGGATGCAACGGCGCGTGGTCCAATATCGCTCGAGCTTGAAAAGCAAGTCCTGAAATGTGAGGCCCTGCAGCGGGCGGATTCCGGATTTCGGCGTCATTGCGCGGGAGACTCCAGAAGATCTCGTGAAACAAGCTTTCGATCGATCTGCGATTCGATCACGTCCAGCATAACATCGGTCACCTCGCGAGCCGCGCGCGGCGCAATGTTTTTTTCGTCGAGTCGGTCGAGCTTCTCGGCAAGCATCGCACGCGCCGAGGCAAGCGCGGCGGGAGAAAAGGTTCGCATTCCTGAAGTCCGGCAGCGGCCGCAAGCAAGGCCGGAGGCGCCGCGCGAAAAGTATGCGGGATCGCCAGTGGCGATTGCTTTTCCGCAACGGAAGCAGGCGTTGAGCGCCGGAAGCCATCCGGCCAGGCGAACAGTCCACAGCGAAAAGTACGCAAGCGGGAGTTCTGGATGAAGAGTCCGTTTGATCGCCTGAGCGGCGAGAAGAAGAAGCCGGAAGTTGGCGTCCGAAGGCTCGTGCTCGGGAAGAACAGACTCCGTGACCTCGCACAAAATCGAGAGCGCGACGCTCGAAGGAAAATCGGAAAAGGCGCTGACGAAAGATTCGATCAATTCGGACTGGGTAATGCGGACGAGCTCGCGAGTCTCCTTCTGGAAGAACCAGATGCGGTCGTGCGAAAGGCGTTCGAGCGTGGAGCCGAAGCGGCTCTTGGTCCGGCGAGCCCCCGCGGCGACTCCGCGAACGCGGCCCATTGTGCGGGAGAGAAAGCTAACCAGCCGGTCGGATTCTCCGAGCGAGTAGCTTTGCAGGATGATCGCTTCGGATTCGTGGAGTGGCATCGGATGTCGGCGCGCCGACAGACCCGCCGCCTTCGCGCGCAACACAGAGCGCGCAAGAAGCAACAGGCCGCGTGCGGGAACCGATTTTTTTATCACAGCCATCACGACGGCGCAAATGAGAAACAAGATGCAGCCAGAAATTCAGATCGCCATCGACGCGATTGGCGTTTGCAAATCGGAACCGCTTCGCTACAGTGTGGCGCGATGAGAAGACACCTTCGTGCAGTCGACGTTGCCGGTGTTGGATTGAACGCAACGGACACGATCATCCGTTTGCCGCACTACCCGGCCCTGGACTCGAAAGTCGAGATTCGCTCCGTCAACGTCCACGCTGGAGGGCAAGTGGCGAGCGCGATTGTCGCTTGCCGCCGCTGGGGTTTGAAGGTGAGGTATGCGGGAAAAGTGGGAGACGATGAAGCTGGAAGATTTCAGATTGCGGAAATGAAGAGAGAGAAAGTGAAAGCGCACTGGGTTATCGCAAAGGGGCAATCGAGCCAGATTGCATACATCCTTGTGGATGCGATCTCTGGCGAAAGAACCGTCTTGTGGAAACGCGACTTGAAGATTTCCTTGCAACCTCAAGAAGTGAAGGAGGTGTTGGTTTTGAAATCTAAAGTATTACTTGTAGATGGCCATGACCCCGGAGCGGCAAGAAAAGCGGCAAAACTCGCAAAGCGAAGTAATACTTTCGTTGTCGGAGATTTCGACAATTTGTACGCAGGAGTTGAAGGCCTGCTTGAATATGTGGACTTCCCAATTACTTCTCGCGATTTCCCGCGAAGGCTGACCGGCGAAAAGGATCTCTTGAAGTCGCTTCCTCTGCTCTTCGAAAGGTTCGGATGTCGTGCGTGTGGTGCGACGATCGGGAGGCTGGGGGTGATTGTATGGGACGGCGTGAGATTTCATCTCTGCCCGGGATACCGAGTGAAGGCCATCGACACAACGGGCGCGGGGGATATTTTCCACGGCGCCTTCGCGTTTGGGCTGGTCCAGAGGTGTAGCATGGACGAGATTCTGGAGTTCAGTTGCGCGGCGGCGGCGCTGAATTGCACGGCGCTCGGCGCACGGGGAGGTATTGCTTCCCTGCGGGAGATTCAAAAGTTGAGGGCGAAAGGCGCGAGGTCCGAGAGGGCTTACCAAGAGGACAAACTACAACAAGCCGCAAGACGGGCTGTCCACGACACGAGCAAACCAGCAAAATTCCGAGGAAGCCGCTGAAGGCAAATAGGACCCGATGATTCCTCTGAAGAATTTGGACCCGAGGCGGTCGTTCCCTTTTCTGACGATCGCGCTGATTGTGGCGAACTTCGTTGTGTTCTTTCACCAGATTTCGCTGCCGGCAAAGGCGGCCGATGCGTTCATTTATCACTACGGGCTTGTGCCAGCGCGAGTATCGGAGTTCTTGGCCAGCGCTCGGCACGTCAGCGCCGCCGACGCGTTCCTGCCCTTCTTCACCTGCATGTTCCTCCACGGAGGATGGCTGCACATTCTGGGGAACATGTGGTTCCTGTGGATTTTCGGCGCCAATGTGGAAGACCGGCTGGGCGGAACGGTTTATCTTCTGTTTTACTTCGTCTGCGGACTTTTTTCCGGCGTGACGCAGACTGTCTTCTCATGGGGATCGCACATCCCATCAGTGGGAGCGAGCGGCGCGATTGCGGGAGTCCTGGGAGCGTTCATAGTCTTTTTCCCGCGCTCGCGGATATTGACGCTCGTGCCGCTGATTGTCTTCTGGTTTCTGGCGCGCATTCCGGCAGTCGTTTTCATAGGACTGTGGTTCGTGGTGCAGTTCTTCAGCGGCGTAAGTTCGCTAAGCGTTTCAAGGGCCTCGGAAATGGGAGGCGTTGCTTGGTGGGCGCACGTTGGAGGATTCATGATGGGCGCGATTCTGGCGCTCGTGGTGAATGGCGCAAGTGGCGGGCAAAGAAGAAGGAGCGCTTATTATGAACAGTATTGAGCCGTGGCGTGTGGGACGATGAGGACAAGCGGTCGCGCAATACCGTAGAATGTTTGCAAGACCAGCCCTTCGTGCGCGCAACCCAAGCCCTGCGTTTCGAGTCCAAATGGAAGTGCAGCATTGTCTCTAGGGGGAGTGATGAAAAGACAACGAATGATTGGCTTCGCGATTTTGGCGGTCATGATTCTCGCGCTGGGAACTCCCAGTCCCCTGCCAGCGCAGAATCAGGTGCTCGGAAAAGTGGAAATCCAAGGGAAGACCAAAATCGACAAAACGTCCGGCGTGTGGGTGGACGGGCAATACGTTGGATTCGTGAAAGAACTCAAGGGGAACAAGAAGCTCCTGCTTTTGCCGGGAGAGCATGAAATCACAATCCGGCAAGCGGGGTATTTGG
>Ga0335074_10016704_pt1 | contig 10334 bp, 9 predicted proteins | sample Lox_Sample_23_FD_206715 | JGI IMG/M metagenome (GOLD analysis project Ga0335074, IMG submission 206715) | Soil microbial communities from Loxahatchee National Wildlife Refuge, Florida, United States - Lox_Sample_2.3 | ecosystem: Environmental > Terrestrial > Soil > Wetlands | place: USA: Florida...
GTTCACCGGAACAAGCTCGTCGCGGGCCTCGTCGTCGGGCGCGTGCAGCGAGACCGCGAGCGTGACCGACAGCTTTTCCGCGGCCAGCCGGCTGATCGCCGGGACCAGGCCGACGGTGGACACGGTCACCGAGCGCTGCGAGATGCCGAGCCCGGACGGCACCGGATCGGTCAGCCGGCGGACCGCGCCGATCACGTTCTTGTAGTTCGCGAGCGGCTCTCCCATGCCCATGAACACGATGTTGGAGACGCGCGCGTGCCGCTCGCCCGCCACGACCTGCGCGACGATCTCCGCGGTGGACAGGTTCCTGGTGAGCCCGGCCTGGCCCGTCGCGCAGAACGGGCAGCCCATGCCGCACCCGGCCTGCGACGACACGCACATGGTCACCCGGTCGGGGTACTTCATCAGCACCGATTCAACCAGCGCCCCGTCGAACAGCCGCCACAGCGTCTTGCGCGTCGCGCCGTCGTCGCAGGAAAGCTCCCGCTCGGGAGTCAGCAGCCGCGGCAGCAGCTCGCCGGCGAGGGCCGCGCGCGCCGCCGCGGGCAGGTCGGTCATGTCGTCGGGCGAATCGGTGTGCCTGCCGAAGTAGTGCCGCGACAGCTGATCCGCGCGGAACTCGCGTTCCCCGAGCTCAGCGACTGCGCGCCGTCGCTCCGCCAGCTCCAGGTCGGCGAGGTGGCGAGGTGGACGAGACACAGCGGCTCCGTTCGCGTAAAAATGGGGATTGACCTACTGGTATTACCTCTACGTGAAGGCTTGATCACGGAGGGCAAACTAGGCGATATTGGAGATATGGCAATTATGCGGTCAGGACCCGACCCGTACCCGCAAGTAGCCACGCTGCTCGACAGCGTGAGCCCCTACGGGAGCCGACGGCTGACGGTCGAGTTCGACGGCACCACCACGGCTGCGTACCTGCACGACGAGACGACAGTGATCGCCGCCACCTGGATAGCCAACCATGTGCGCGCGCCGCGCACCACCGACCTAACCAGGCTCAACGCCGGGCAGACACCGGTTATGCCCGCCTCCCGCACCCGGCATCCGCGCGGCAGGCCACCGCTTGACCCGGCGACGCTGCAGGCGCTGTGGTTCGAGGAGGGCGACGGGGTGGCCCTGCTCGAGCGCGGCACGCTGCTCGCGGTCATCCCGGGCTGGTCGGACATGAGCCGCGGCATGCCCGGCTACAGCAGGGACGTGATAGGCCAGACGCCGTTCGGCTGGTCCCTCGACGACGCCATCGAAGGCCTCGGGCCGCGGGTCGAGCGAGCGAGGGAGTTCTGGGAGTGGCGCAACTCCGAGGCCGGCTGGGGCCAGTTCCAGCAGGCGACGCTCGCCCACCTGACCGCGCGGCTCGGCCCTGGCGCGCACTACTGGAACGGCGCGCCGGGCAGGCGCCCGTCCATCGGGATCTCCGAGCGGCCGCCGGGTCCTGGGCGGCCGTACACCGTGCTGTCGACGGTGGGGATGAGCGCGCAGCGGATGCCGGTCGTCGAGCAGGTGATCGACAACCCGGCCGAGTACTCCAGGATCGAGCTCGCAGTCGCGACCACGCTGCCGCCGGGAGTGGCCGCGCTGGTGTTCCTGTGGCTGGCCGGATACCCGTGGCGGGCGGTGACCTGGTTCGGTCCCGGTCACAGCGTCCGCTGGTACGACAAGCCGTCGACCTTCCCGCTCGGCGGCGGCCACGAGGCCGTGCTGCTGCTCGACGACCCGTCCGGGCTTCCCGGGCCGCCGCCCCCGGACCTGTCCGGCCTGTCGGTCGACGGTGACCCGGTGCGGTGGCTGTGGATAATTCCTATTTCGGAACGATCCCGGCTCCTTGCCAAGGAACGTGGCTCCGCGAGCCTGGTCAGCCGGCTGGCGGCGGAAGGCCGCGGCTGGATCGTCAATCCACCAGCCACGGCGCTCCGGTAGCGCGACCGCTACGCGTGAATGTGCAGGTTCACGCCCAGCAGGACCAGCCACCATAGCAAGATCGCGAGGACCGCGCTGGCCAGCACGCGCAGCCAGGCGAGGCTAAGGTAGCCGTGGTCCCAGGCGATGAAGCCGCCGATGACCAGGTAGACGAATACGACGAGGCGGCCAAGCCATCTTCCTGACATGTCCCTCGACTCCGTTCCGGGTATTCCGCGGGGATTTCCTGCCCCCTCAAGTCCCGTAAAAGACGGCGAGTAAACATTGGCTGGAGAGAATGCCCGGACCGTTCCGGATAAGTAAAAGCAGTAACCGGAGCTGCACGGAAAGGCAAGACGCCAACCTCAGCGCAGGAATACCGCCAGCAACAGCCATGCGACCGGAGCGCTAACAAGCAGCGAATCGATGCGGTCCAGGATCCCGCCGTGCCCCGGCAGCAGCGACCCCATGTCCTTGATCCCCAGGTCCCGCTTGATCATGGACTCGGCGAGGTCGCCGAACACCGCGGCGGCGACCACGGCCGTGCCGAGGATGGCGCCCTGCCACCAGTAGCCGTGCAGCGCGACCGGCATCACGATCGTGCCCGCCGCGATGCTGGCGACGACGGAGCCCGCCAGGCCTTCCCACGTCTTCTTCGGGCTGATGGCGGGGGCCATCTTGTGCGCGCCGGTCCTGCCGAATGTGATGCCGGCGAAGTAGCCGCCTATGTCGGTGCAGATGGTGATGACGATGAAGGCGAGCACCCGGCGTCCGCCATCGGCCGGCGTGAGCATCGCGGACACCGTGGCGCCGAGCAGGCCCAGGTAGGCCGCGGCGAACACGGCGGCGGTGACGCTGGCCACGTAACCTTCGGTCCCGCCGAACAGGCGCCAGATCAAGACCGCGACCAGGGTCAGCGCGAACGCGGCCATCACGGCGCCGCCGGCGGCCCAGTAGGCGCACGTCACCATCGCGGCGCCGCCGAGCGCGACCGGGATCGCCGGGATCTTGATGTCGCGGGACTTCCGCAGCGCCGTGTCCAGCTCATGCAGCGCCACCAGCAGGGCCGCGCCCATGTAGATGAGGAACGTCGCCTTGACGGTAAACAGGGTGATCAGCGCCGCGCCGCCCAAGAGCACCCCGACCAAGGTCGCGGCGAAGAGGTTCCGGCCGGTCCTGATGCCCCCGTTAGGCGGGGTCGGCTCCGTGGGCGTCGCGTCCTCGGGCGCGGTGCTTGCGGCGCTCACACCTCGAGAAGCTCGGCTTCCTTGTGCTTGAGCAGCTCGTCGATCTGCGCGACGTACTGGTCGGTGAGCTCCTGCAGGTCACGCTCCGCGCGGCGCACCTCGTCCTCGCCGGCCTCGCTGTTCTTCACCAGCTTGTCCAGCGCGTCCTTGGCGTGCCGCCTGATGTTGCGGATGGAGACCCGGCTGTCTTCGGCCTTGGACCTGGCGGTCTTGATGTACTCGCGGCGTCGTTCCTCGGTCAGCTCAGGGAAGACCACCCGGATAATCACGCCGTCGTTCGACGGGTTCACACCGAGGTCGCTGTTCCTGATCGCCTTTTCGATCGCGCCGAGGGAGTTCTTGTCGAACGGCTGCACCACGACCATCCGCGGCTCAGGCACGTGGAAAGACGCGAGCTGGTTGAGCGGAGTCTGGGTGCCGTAGTATTCGGCGGTTACCTTGGCGAAAATGCCCGGGTGGACACGGCCGGTGCGGATGTTGCTGAAATCTTCCTTCGCGACCGAGACGGCCTTGTCCATTTTCTCCTCGGCTTCGAGGAGGGTGTCATCGATCATCGTTACGGCTCCTGTGCACACAAGAGAGTGCCGATCGGCTCGCCCCGGACGGCCCTCACCACATTACCCGGCTTCATCAGCTCGAAGACGACGATGGGGAGTTTGTTGTCCCGGCAGAGGGCAACCGCCGTCGCGTCCATCACCTTCAGCCCGCGGCTGAGGTACTCACCATAGTCCAGCCGCGGGAACCTGGTCGCCGCCGGGTTGGTCCGCGGATCGGAGTCGTATACCCCGTCCACCTTCGTGCCCTTCAGCAGCGCCTGCGCCCCGATCTCCAGCGCACGCTGCGCGGCCGCGGTGTCCGTGGAGAAGAACGGCGCGCCCAGCCCCGCGCCGAAGATCACGACGCGGCCTTTCTCCAGGTGCCTGATCGCGCGCCTCGGGATGTACGGCTCCGCCACCTGCCGCATTGTGATGGCGGTCTGCACCCGGGTATCGATGCCGTGCTGCTCCAGCGCGTCCTGCAAGGCCAGCGCGTTGATTACCGTGCTGAGCATGCCCATGTAGTCGGCCCGCGCCCGGTCGATGCCCCGCTGCGCGAGCGCGGCGCCGCGGAACATGTTGCCGCCGCCGACCACCGCGGCGATCTGCACGTCCTGCGCGCGCGCCTCGGCGATCTCCTGGGCCAGGTGTGCCACCACATCGGGCGAGATGCCCAGCGACTCGTTGCCAGCGAACAAGGCGCCGGAAAGCTTGACTACCACGCGGTGCCAGCCGTCCTGGCTGGTCCCGCATTCTCGTCCGCCTTCCGGCGCCCAGTCGTCAGGCATGCGGTTGTGCGACTGGTCTCGGGCCGCCGCGTGGCCTCGTGGCGGGCCTCAGGCCTGGCCGACCTGGAACCGGGCGAAGCCGCGCACGGTCACGCCGTCGCTCTTGAGCACCTGCGCCACCGACTGCTTCGGCTCCTTCACGAACGCCTGCTCGGTAAGCACCACGTCCTTGTAGAAGGCGCCCACCCGGCCCTCGACGATCTTCTCGATCGCCTGCTCCGGCTTGCCCTCCTCGCGGGTGATCTGCTCGGCGATCCGGCGCTCCTTCTGGGTCACGTCGGCCGGCACCTCGTCCCGCGTCACGTACTGCGGGCGCATCGCCGCGATCTGCTGGGCCAGGTCCCTGGCCACGCCCTCGCTCGGCTTGTCCAGCTGCACGAGCACGCCGAGGGTCGGCGGCAGGTCCCGGTCGGAGCGGTGCAGGTAGCTGCTCACGTACCCGCCCTCGAACCGGGCGTAGCGGCCCAGCTCGATCTTCTCCTTGATCGAGGCGCTGGCCTCCTCGATGAGCTGCTCGACGGTCTTGCCCGGCCCGGCCTCGGTGGTCAGCAGGGAGAGCCGGTCGGCGACCTTGTTCGCCAGGGCCGCCTCCGCGATCCTGGCCGCCAGCACCTGGAACTGCTCGTTCTTCGCCACGAAGTCGGTCTCGCAGTTCAGCTCCACGAGCACGCCCGCGCTGTTCCCGTCGAGTTCAGCCGTCACCAGGCCGTTGCCCGCCGTGCGGGCGGCGCGCTTGCCCGCGTCCTTGACGCCCTTGAGCCGCAGGATCTCGATGGCGGCGTCAATGTCGCCGTCGGCCTCCTGGAGGGCGTTCTTGCAGTCCAACATTCCGGCGCCGGTCTGCTCCCGCAGCCGCTTCACGTCAGCGGCGGAGAAATTCGCCATGTCCTGATCCCTCGTTCGTCAGTCTTTGTCTCGTCATCGTCGGCGGCGGGTGACGGTCTGGCGGCTCGCCCGCACCTTGCCAGCGGCAGGTTTTGCCTTACGGCCAAGGTGCTTGCGGCCTTTCTGGCCGTTGCTCCTCGCGCAGTTACTCGGCGACCTCGGCGACCTCGGCGACCTCGGCGACCTCGGCCTGCGCCTCGGCCACTTCCTCGGCGGCCGGCCCGGTCTCGCTCACCACGTCGCCCTCGAGCGCCGCCTCCTCCGAGGCGTCCTCCGCCTCGTCAGCGGCCTCATCGGCCTGGGCGTTCTCGGTCTCCGCGGCCGCCACGGCCTCGGCTGGCGTGGTCACGGCCGCCGCGGCAGCGGCGTCGGGGGCCACGGCCGTGTTGCCCTCGAGCAGGTCCCGCTCCCATTCAGGCAGCGGCTCCTCGCTGGTGAACTGGTCGTCGGCCGGCTTCTCGTCGCCGTCCGACGCGCCGGCCCGTGCGATCAGGCCGTCCGCCACCGCGTCCGCCACCACCCGCGTAAGAAGTGCAACACTGCGGATGGCGTCGTCGTTCCCGGGAATCGGATAGCTGACCTCGTCCGGGTCGCAGTTGGTGTCGAGGATGCCCACGACCGGGATGCCCAGCTTGCGCGCCTCGCTGACCGCGATGTGCTCCTTCTTGGTGTCCACCACCCAGATCGCGCTCGGCACCCGCGCCATATCCCTGATGCCGCCCAGCGTCCGCTCGAGCTTGTCCCGCTCGCGCTTGAGCTGCAGCAGCTCCTTCTTCGTCATGCCGGATCCGGCCACGTCGCTGAAGTCGATCTCCTCGAGCTCCTTCAGCCGCTGCAGCCGCTTGAACACGGTGGAGAAGTTCGTCAGCATGCCGCCCAGCCAGCGCTGGTTCACGAAGGGCATGCCCACCCGGCGCGCCTGCTCGGCAATCGCCTCCTGGGCCTGCTTCTTGGTGCCGACGTACAGGATCGTGCCGCCGTGCGCGACGGTCTCCTTGATGAACTCGTACGCGCGGTCGATGTAGTCAAGCGACTGCTGCAAGTCGATGATGTAGATGCCGTTGCGCTCGGTGAGGATGTAACGCTTCATCTTCGGGTTCCAGCGCCTCGTCTGGTGGCCGAAGTGGACGCCGCTCTCCAGGAGCTGCTTCATGGTGACGACCGGGGCCATCGCTACGGTCCTTCCTTACAGTGCGCGCGGCATTTCCGTGCTGCGCGCGGCTCGGTTATCTCCTGGTGCCCGCCGTTTGTATCCGCACCGTGCGGCCGGCCTAGTGGCCGGCGGACCGAGTGGTGCGGTTCCGCGTTTCCCCGAATAGTCCCTGCTGGGTGCCGGGGTCGTGCGGGTACGGGCACGCGAATTTTGGCCGCTGCATCCGCTCATGAGGCGCGGGTACGAGACGACCGGTATCTAGGATACTTCAACCAGTGCGGCGTTAGGCGCGCGGATGCGCCTGACGGTAGCTCGCCTTCATCCGCTCCGCGGACACGTGCGTGTAGATCTGGGTCGTCGCGGGCGAGGAATGACCCAGCATCTCCTGGACGCTCCGCAGGTCAGCGCCGCCTTCGAGCAGGTGGGTGGCGGCGGTGTGCCGGATCGCGTGCGGGCCGGCGTCCCTGACCGCCTGCCCGCCACGGGCGACTTGATCTCCGTCCGCCGTCTCACCGGTCAGCAGGCCGGCCGAGCCGGCCAGGTTGGCGTCCCGCAGCCGCGCGTGCACGATCCGCCGGGCCGTGCGCGGATCGAGCCGACCGCCGCGCGCCCCGAGGAACAGGGCTGTCCCGCTCCGCGAGTTGGCCAGCACCGGCCGTCCCAGTTCCTCCCACCTGGCCACCGCCCGCATCGCGGGCACGCCGACGGGAACGACCCGCTCCTTGCGTCCCTTGCCGAGCACCCGCACGGTCCGCCGCCCGGCGTCGAGCCCCCCGGCGTCCAGCTCGCACAGCTCGCTGACCCGGATCGCCGACGCGTACAGCAGCTCGAGGACGGCGGCGTCGCGCATGGCCACCGCCGCGGCGGCACGCTGCCCTGCCGCCAAGTCGCGCAGCGCGCGATCCTCGCAGTCCGCCAGCACCGAGTTCATCTCTTCCCTGCGCAGCACCTGCGGCAGCACGCGATGCGCCTTCGGCGTGCCGAGCTGCGGTCCGGGATCGGCGGCCAGCCACCCCTGCCGGTGCGCGAACGAGGTGAACGCGCGCGCCGCCGCGCCGCGCCGCGCCAGCGTCGCCCGCGCGGCCCCGGCCTGATGCTGGCTGGCCAGCCAGCCCCGCAAGGTGCTTACATCCAGCCCGGCGGGTTCGTCGACCCCGGCGTTGGCCCACGCGTAGTCGAAAAGCGCTTGGATATCGCCGTGATACGCGCGGACCGTGTGCCGCGAGAGGGCACGCTCCGCGTCGAGATGCCGCCTGAACGCTGCCAGCGCGGCGCCCAGCGCCTCCGGCAGCGGCTGCCTCGGGCCGGCCGCGCCGCCGGCGCGCGCCTGTGGCGTAGCCATGGCCAAAAGTCTGCACCGGACCGGACCGGTTAGGAACAACCTCTCAAAGGTTTTACCGGCCTGTTGCACGCCGGGCCCCGCAACTGGCCCGGCCCCGGCGGATGGGCTACTTCCCTGTCAAGAGCGGCGGAGCCGCCAGCCCTGCTCGCAGCGTTCGGCGAAGCCAGCGGCCGCTAGTGCTCCGAGGCAGCGCAGGACCGTGCCCGGTTCGAGACCGGCCCGGTGTCCTATCCGGTTCGGGCCCATGCCGCCGCGCGATGGCAGCGCGTCGAGTACCGCGGCTGTCTCCGGGTCGAGCGCGTCACGGCCCAGCACGGCGGGCGGCGCCTGCCCGGACGTGGCAGCGATCGGGGAGAGGCATTCGATGACCTCGGCGGCGCTGGTGACGAGCGTGCCTTGCCACTCCCTGATGATGTGGTGGCACCCCGCGGACAGGTCGGAGGTGACCGGGCCTGGCACCGCCATCAGCCGGCGGTTCAGGTCGCGGGCGTGCCGGGCTGAGTTCAGCGCGCCGCTGCGCTGGCCCGCCTCGATGACGAGCGTTCCCGGGGCCAGTGCCGCAATGACCCGGTTGCGGACGAGGAACCTGAGCCTGGTGGCGTGAGCGCCCGGCGGCCACTCGCTGACCACCACTCCCTGCGCGGCGATCGCGTCGAGCAGCTCCTTGTGCCCGACCGGATAGGATATGTCTGCCCCGCAGGCCAGCACGGCGATGGTCACGCCCTCGGCGCCGAGGGCGCCGCGATGCGCCGCCGCGTCGACCCCGTAGGCGCCGCCGGAGATCACCGCCCAGCCGCGCGCGGCAGCCGAGGCGGCGAACTCGGATGCGACGTAGGAACCATAGGCGGTCGCTGCCCGGGATCCCACGATCGAGACCGAACGCAGGCAGCTGAACCGCAGGTCCGCACTGCCGCGCAGCCATAGCGCGTACGGCTGCGCGTCGCCCAGGTCGCCGAGCTGCGCGGGCCATTCCGGGTCTCCGGGGCAGACGACCCTGATGCCGGCGCGGCAAAAGCCAGCCACCTCACCTGGTGACGGGACCTCAGCCAGCCGCACCTGCCAGCGCCGCATCGCTCGGGTCGCGGCTGCCCCGGACGCGGCGAGACCGGGGAACTCGCCCGTCTTGATCGCCGCTAGTGTGCTCCCCGCTCCGCGGTCCCGGACCAGGGCGCCCAGCCTCAGGTCTCCCGGTTCGGCGAGGTACGTGAGCGCGGCGCGGGCGTAGGACTCCTCGTCGAACGGGGCGCTCATCTGGTCACCCCCAGCCATAGCGCGATCGCGACGTCGATCTCTCCGGCGCCAGGGCGGGGCTTGCCCGCCAGGTCGGCGACGCTCCAGGCCACCCGGACGATCTTGTCGGCGCCGCGCGCGGACACCTGGCCGAGCTCCATCGCGCGGTCAAGCGACTTCAGCGCGCCCTGCTCGGGCGGGAAGGCCCGGCGCAGCTCGGCGCCGGGAATCTCGCCGTTCAGCCGCCACGGCGTCCCGGCTAGTCGCCGCGCGGCGTGGTCACGGGCTGCCTGGACTCGCCCCGCGACGACCGCGCTTGTTTCCGCGCGCTTGCGGTCGTACAGCATCTCCTGCCGGTTGACGGGCTCCAGGGTGATCTTGATGTCGACCCGGTCCAGCAGCGGCCCGCTCAGCCGTCCCAGGTACCGTCTGCGGGCCGCCGGGCTGCACTCGCAGGCCGCCCCGCCGGGCGTGGCTGCCCTGGCGCACGGGCACGGGTTGGCCGCCAGGACCAGCGTGAACCGGGCCGGAAACCGGGCGGTCATCGCCTGGCGGGCGATCACCACCTCGCCGGCCTCCAGCGGCTGGCGCAGCGCGTCCAGTACGTCCCGGCCGAATTCCGGGGCCTCGTCGAGAAACAGCACGCCGCGATGGGCCAGGCTGGCCGCGCCTGGCCGGATGAGCCCGCTGCCGCCGCCCACGATCGCGGCCTTGCTCGCCGTGTGATGCGGTGCGCAAAACGGCGGCTCGGACACCAGCCCCGCCCCCGGCACCAGCGTGCCGGCCACTGAGTGGATCGATGTCACTTCGAGGGCCGCGGCGGCGTCCAGCCGCGGCAGGATGGTCGGCAGCCGTTCCGCAAGCATCGTCTTGCCAGCGCCTGGCGGCCCAAGCAGGGACAGGTTGTGGCCGCCTGCGGCGCAGATCTCGGCTGCCATCCTGGCCTCGGACTGGCCGAGCACATCAGCGAGATCCAGGACCGCTCTGGCCGTGAGCGGCTTGCCGCCAGGACCGCGAGGACCGCGAGGGCGTGGGGACGGCGCGGGCGACGGGGGCGGCGTCGGGGGCGGCCCGCCGCGCAGCCAGATGGCCACCTCCGCCAGGCTGCTTGCCGCGACCACGCGGACGCCCGGCACCAGCCTCGCCTCGGCCGCGTTCTCCGCCGCTACGACGACCGTGTCGACGCGCGGTTCCGCCGTGGCGACCGCAGGCAGGACTCCAGGGACCGGTCGCAGCTGCCCGTCGAGGCCGAGT
>Ga0335074_10016705_pt1 | contig 10333 bp, 2 predicted proteins | sample Lox_Sample_23_FD_206715 | JGI IMG/M metagenome (GOLD analysis project Ga0335074, IMG submission 206715) | Soil microbial communities from Loxahatchee National Wildlife Refuge, Florida, United States - Lox_Sample_2.3 | ecosystem: Environmental > Terrestrial > Soil > Wetlands | place: USA: Florida...
TGCTCCTCGGAGGCGAGAACAGCGACGGCACGATCGACACCATCGCGCAGAGCGTCACGATCCTGAGTGGCGCGTCTCTCAGCGCTCCGCAGCTCCTGCTGACCGCGCAGCAGGAGGTTTCGGTCGAGAGCGGCGCCTCTCTTACCGCTACCGGGACGGCGCCGTCCTCGGAACCCTCCTACTCGCTCTCCGGCGACGGGGCCTTCCTTGGCGTCAGCGCGGGGCCGCAGATGAGCGTGGTCCGGTCCGATGCCGACGACAGTCAGGGCGTCCTGGATCTGGCCGCCGGTTCCACTGTGGGAGCGAGCAAGGGCTCGGTCTACCTCGATGCGACCTCCGGCATCGATACGAACGGCAGCATTGCCGTCGCCGGCGGTAATCTCGCGATCCAGGCGCCTCAGATCGCGCTCGGCACCGCACCGAGCAGCTTTACCGGCGCAGTGGTCGGGCAAAGCGTGGTCGGCTCAGGCAACATAGCCAACCTGTTGCTCGTTTTGAGTCCGCCGCCGCCATCGAGTGGCGGCTCGGCGAGCCCCGTACCCGGCATTGCCGTCTACAGCGGCACTGACCTCAGCGCGCAGGACGTCACGATCGACGCGCCTGGCCTGGTGAGCAACCTGGCCGCCGGCCAATCCGCCTCGCTCAGCGCCACCGGCACACTCACGCTCGGCAATTCGCAAGGCACCTCGATCAGCGGCACCGGACAGCAGGCCGGCGCGCTGACATTGAGCGCCGCCGACATCGTTCTGCAGGGCACGCCGCCGGCGGCGAACGACGCTTCGCCCGCGGCGGCTGCCTCGACTGCGGCGACTCCGACGTTCGCGCTCGACGGATTCAGCGCGGTAGCGCTCGCGGCGCAGAAGACGGTCACCGCGGCGAGCGATGTCGATTTCTCAACCGATGGCGCTTTGTCGATCACTGCCTCCCAGATGACCGGCGGCGCGGGAGTGACCGCCACCATCGAGGCCGGTTACCAACCGAGCGCATCGGGTGCTGCGTTCGTCTATCAGCCTGTGGAACTGCTCGCACCCGCCAAGACGGTCAGCCCGTCGGCCGCGACCGCTCTCGGCGGCTCGATCAGCATCACCGGCGCAAGCATCGATCTCGAGACGGCGATCGACCTTCCCTCGGGCGATGTAGCCCTGAGCGCCGCGGGCTCGCAACCCGCGAACATCACGCTCGATGCGGGTGGTTCCATCGATGTCGCCGGCGTGGTCGAGCAGTTCGGCACCACCTCCGTTGCCACCTCCGGAGGGAATATCGCGCTTTCCGCGACGGGCAACATCACGCTCGCGGGCGGCAGCAAGCTCGACGTGAGCGCGGGCACGGGCGGCAATGCAGGCTCACTGTCCATCTCGGCGCCCACGGGGTCGGTAGTCGCCGGTGGCGCGCTCGCCGGCTCGGGCGCGCAGCAGGGCGGAGCCTTCAGCATCGATGCGCAAAGCTTCGATTTCGGGGCTCTGAGCGCCGCCGTCAACGCGGCGGGCTTCAGCGGCTCGCAAAGCTACTGGTTGCTCGGCAGCGCGGCACCAGGCGCAAACAATGATCTGACACTTGCCGGTGGCGATGCGCTACGGGCAAGCAACGTAGCGCTCGAGTCGGATAGCGGCGGGATCGACATCGAAGGCACGATCGACGCCTCCGGCCCGAGCGGCGGCGATGTGACGCTGTCCGCGGCCGATGGAATCACGGTGGCGGCCGGCGGCGTGATCGATGCCCATGCCACCTCTCAGGGAGGAAACGGCGGCAACGTGGAGCTCGATGTCGAGAATCCGGGCGCGGGCCTCACGCTGGCCGAGGGCTCGCAGATCAACGTCCAAGGTGGCGGACCCACTGAGATCTCGGCCGGCCCTGATACCAATGCCACGGTGGATCTCTCCGGCTCCAATGGCAGTGTGCTGCTGCGCGTTCCGTATCAGACCGTGAACGATGTCACGCTCGGGGGTACCATCACGGGAGCTTCCGGCACGGTGCTCGAGGCGTACGAGCAGGTACCGGTAAGCAGCGACGCTTCCGGCAACGTGGACATCACGGACGTCTCCGCCTTTCAGGCCGACGCTTCGGGCATAGTTGCCGCCGCCCTGCCAGTCGTGGAGCAACTGAGCTCCTCCAGCGGACTGAATCTGATACTCGAGCCGGGTATCGAGATCGACGCGCCAGGCAACATTACCCTCGATACCCCCTGGGACCTCTCCACGTGGCGCTTCGCGGATGCGACCGGGACCGCCGACTTGCCCGGAGTCCTCACCTTGCGCGCCGGCGGCAACGTCACATTCAACGACTCCCTGTCGGACGGCTTCACGGGCTTCGCGCCCGGGGGCGCCAATGGCACGCTGATGGCCTCGGGCTCGGGCTCCTGGTCCTACCGCATCGTGGCCGGCGCCGACATGTCCGCCGCGAATCCGCTCGCGATCGCCCCGAGCGCGGCTCAACCCGCCGCCGATGTCACGATCGGCGGCCCGACCTCCGGCGCCGTCATGGTTCGCACCGGCACGGGTTTCATCGACGTGGCAGCCTCCGGCAACTTCGTGCTCGCCAATCCGGACTCGGTGCTCTACACCGCCGGTGTGCAGGACAGCGGCGATCCGACGGCTCAAAAGCCCACGTGTGAGGGCCTGCCGTGCGGATCGGCGGCGGTCAAACTTCCGCCCTATGCCATCAATGGCGGCAACATCGGCATCAATGTCGCCGGCGACATCGACGGCTCGGCCGCTACGGAGCAGTTCGTCAATGACTGGCTCTGGCGCCAGGGAGGGCAGTTTGAGGGCCAGGACGCGCCGGTCGCGTGGAGCGTCGAGTACGCGCAGTTCGACCAGGGGGTCGGTGCCCTGGCCGGAGGCGACGTGACGGTTCACGCGGGAGGGAATATCGAGAACTTCTCCGCCGCCGTCGCCAGCATCGGCGTAGCGGCGGCGGGCGGGAGCGTCAATGTGAAGGATGGCGGAGCCCTCGCGCTATCGGCCGGCGGCTCCATCCTCGGCGGCAGCTATTACGCCGGCGCCGGCAGCATCACGCTCACGGCCGGTACTTCCGCGCTGGCAGCCGGAGACTCGGTGGGACCCGACGTCGCCACGGGCACCGCATCGCCCCTCATCGGACTCGGCGAGGCTTCCGTCAGCGTCACCGGCAGGGGCAACGTGCAGGTGGCGGGCATCGTGACTCCCACCCTGTTGAGCAGCGGCGCATCGCAGGAGCCGAATGGCTTGCCGTTCAGCAGCTCGCAGAATTATTTCTCCACGTACGGATCGGCTTCCTCGGCCCTCCTGACCTCGATCGGCGGAAACGTTCTGCTCGATGATGAATGGAGCGCCGCGAGTAATCAGTACGACGCCTCGTTCTATGGGGGAGCGATGGCGAACAACTACTATTACGATTCGAGCAGTGGCAAAGTGCCGGTTCAGTTCGACGCGTTGCCGCCAGTGCTCGACGCGTATGCATTGAGCGGAGACGTCGACGTCTCGCGTGACATGACGTTGTTCCCGTCATCGCAGGATAACCTCACGTTTCTTGCCAAAGGCAACGTCAACTTCGGCACCGACGCCAGTTCGGTAATGCAGGTCGTGGTGCCGGACGCGGATCCGGCGCAGATGCCATCGATCGCCAATCCCGCGAGCGATGCCAGTCTGGCCGCGCTGCAGATCGTAGCGAACTCGATGCAGGACCCGGGCTTACCGGGTCAACACGGCTCGACGCCGCTGTTCAGCTCGGTGTCCGCATTCGATGAGAATCCGGTGCAGGTCGTGGCACTCGACGGTAACATCACTTTCTCGACGCCCGATGGGTCTGTGGGCTTGTGGTCCGGCAAGCCCGTGATCATGAGCGCCGGCGGTGACATCGTCGATGCGAACCTCTACGTGCAGAATCTCACCCCCGCGGACGTCACCGCCATCACGGCCGGCGGAGACATCGCCTACCCGCAGGCGCGCTCGCCGTATGGCAGTATCGAAACAAACTCCGATCAGATAGAGGTGGCGGGGCCCGGCGAGCTGCAGCTCACCGCGGGGGGGAACGTGGATCTCGGCACGTCGTCAGGCGTCACGACCGTCGGCAACCTGGACAACCCCGCGCTGCTCCCCGCCGGCGCCAGCGTCAGCGTCGAGGCCGGCGTCGGCGCGACCAGCGCGACGACGGCGCAATACACCGCATTCATCCAACAATACGTAGACGGCAGCTCGCAGTTCGACGGCCAGCTCGTGAGCTATGTGGAGCAGATCACCGGGCAGCCCGGGCTCACCGATAGCGAGGCGAAGCAGGAATTCGCCGCCATGACGAGCCAACAGCAACGCACCTTCGTGGAGCAGCTCTTCTTCTATCTGCTGCAGAGCAACGGCTATGAGGCGGTGAAATCCGGCGACAACGCCGATTATGCCGGCGCCTATGCGGCCATCCAGACGCTGTTCCCCGGGGCGAATGCTGCGACGAGTGCGACCAACCCCTTCAGCGGCAGCATCTCCGCCTACTTCAGCGGAATCTATACCAAGGACGGCGGCAGCATCTCGCTGCTGGCGCCGGGGGGTCAAGTGAACGCCGGTCTCGCGCTGGCGCCGAGCGGCTATGGCCTCAGCAAGTCCCCGGGAGAGCTCGGAATCGTCGCGGAGCGCGCCGGCACCGTCAACTCGTTCTCGTACGGTGACTTCGAGGTGAACCAGTCGCGGGTGTTCTCGGCGGATGGGGGCGACATCATGATCTGGAGCACTGAAGGTGACATTGACGCGGGCCGCGGCTCGAAGACCTCCCTGTCCGCGGCGGCGCCGAGCGTCACCTATGACGATAATGGATTTGCGAGCGTGAGTTACAACCCGCCCACCACGGGTAGTGGCATCCAGGCGCTGGCGGACACGCCCGGCGTGAGCCCGGGAACGGTGTACCTTTTCGCCCCTCACGGAGTGGTCAATGCCAACGAGGGGGGCATCGTCGCTGGCAACCTCGTCGTCGGGGCTACCGAGGTGCTGGGCACGAACAACATCCAGGTCTCCGGGGTGACGGTGGGCGTGCCGACGGTGGCCACCGGCCTCGGCACCGTAGCTTTGGCCGGCTCGACTTCCGCGGCGAGCGCCACCAGCACGGCGCAATCGAGCCTCGGGCCGGGCAATCAGCAGCAGCAGGCGCCCCAGGCGGCCGCCGAGCTGCGCTGGCTCGATGTCTTCGTGCTCGGCTTCGGCGAGCAGACCTGCAGCGCCACCGACATCGAGTGCCTCAAGCGCCAGAAGCATACGGCGCACTGATGACGGCCCGGCACAGCTCGCATCCCGCGGGCTCCGCCTCTGAGCCGCCCGCCGCGCCGGAGCGGGTGCCGGATGCCGCGCAGGAGCTCGCCCGGCTCTACGCGCTCGCCGTCGCGCAGCAGCAGGCAGGGAATTTGCAGGCGGCGGTCGGCACCTATGCGCGCTGTCTCACGCTCGATGCGCGCCATGCGGAGATCTACAACAATCTCGGCACGGCGCTCGATCAGTCTGGGCGGCTCGATGAGGCGGTGGCCTGCTTCGAGCGCGCGCTCGCCCTCGATCCGAGTTACGTTCGTCCGCTGGTGAACCTTGGCCGCGTGCTGCGGCTGCAGGGCAGGGCGACCGAGGCACTAGCGACCCTCGAGCGCGCAACGGCGCTTTCCCCAAGCAACGCCGCGGCTCTGACCAATCTCGGATTCGCCCTCATCGACCTCGGCCGGCGAGCGGAGGCCATCCAACACCTGCGTCGCGCCATCGCGCTCGATCCCGCGCTCGCCGAGGCTCACCACGGCCTTGGCCGTGCCTTCGCCTATCTGGGTGATTCGCTGGCGGCCCGGGATGCTCTGCGGCGCGCAATCGAGTTGAAGCCCGACTTGCTCGAGGCCTATGTGCTGCTCGCATCCTCTCTCATGGCGCTGCGACAGTTTTCGGACGCGCTCGGCATCCTCGAGGCGTATCTACAGAGGCGGCCGGACGATCCGAACGCGCTGGCGGCGGCGCTCAGCTGCGGGCTCAACGTGTGCGACTGGGTACGAGTCGACACTACCCTGGCGCGCATGCGCAGCCTGCCCGCCGGGACCGCGCACGCGCAGCCCTTCGCCATCCTGGGAACCTCGGACGATCCTCTGGAGCACCTGCAGGCCGCGCGCCATCGGGCAGCGTCCATCGGGCGTCAGCGTCGGGCCTTACCGGGCTCCTTCGCTTTTAGGCACGAGCGGATCCGGGTGGCCTATGTGTCGAGCGATTTCCTCACTCATGCCACCGCCTTCCTGATGGCGGAGCTTCCCGAGCTTCACGACCGCTCGGCTTTCGAGGTCTACGGAGTCTCCTTCGGACTGGATGATGGCTCGGCGCTTCGCCGGCGGCTACTCGGGGCGTTCGATGCCTGCCTCGAGGCCGCGGACCGATCGGATGAGGAGATCGCGGCCTGGATGCGTGAGCGCGAGATCGACATCGCTGTCGACCTCAAAGGGTATACCGCCGCCGCGCGGCCCGGCATCTTCGCGCTGCGCCCCGCACCCGTTCAGGTGAGCTATCTCGGTTACCCCGGAACCATGGCGGCGCCGTTCATCGACTATCTCATCGCCGATTCGTTTCTGATTCCGCAGACCGAGCAATGCATGTACACGGAGAAGATCGCCTACATGCCGGACTCCTACCAGGTCAATGACCGCCGGCGCCAGGTCGCGGAGCACCCACCCACCCGGACCGAGGCCGGCCTGCCGGCTGAGGGCTTCGTGTTCTGCTGCTTCAACGCGAGCTGGAAGATAACCCGGCCCGTGTTTGAAGTCTGGATGCGACTGCTGACGCAGGTTCCCGGGAGCGTGCTCTGGCTGCTGCAGGACAATCCCTGGGCGGCGGAGAATCTGCGCCGCGAGGCGCTCGCGCGCGGCGTCGCGCCCGGGCGGCTGGTCTTCTGCCCGCGGGTCGATAACGAGATCCATCTGGCGCGGCATCGCCTGGCGGACCTCTTTCTCGATACTTTGCCGTGCAATGCCCATACCACGGCGAGCGATGCGCTCTGGAGCGGGCTTCCTCTCGTGACTTGCGCCGGTCGCACGTTCGCCGCGCGAGTGGCGGGCAGTCTGCTGCGCGCCGCCGGCCTAGCCGAGTTGACTGCGGCCTCGCTCGATGAGTACGAGCGGATGGCGCTCGAGCTGGCGCACGATCCCGCGCGCTCAGCATCACTTCGAGCACGCCTGATGCGCGATCGGGAAACACTGCCGCTCTTTGACACGCCGACCTTCTGCCGGCACATCGAAGCCGCCTACCGTCACATGTGGTCGCTCCATCGGCAGGGAAGGGCGCCGGAGACCTTCGCCGTGGAGCGCCTGACCGGCACGGCCTCGCGATGCTGAGTGCCGAGCGACTCGTGGCGCAGACCGATGTGGCGCAGCTCTACGCGCTTGCCGTCGCTCAGCAGAGAGCGGGGGCGAGCGCCGCGGCCATCGAGACCTATGGCCGTTGTCTCTCGTTGAGCCCGCGCTCGCCTGAGATTCACAACAATCTCGGCACGGCGCTCGATCAGCTGGGTCGCCTGGAGGAAGCGGTAGCCTGTTTCGAGCGCGCAGTCGCTCTCGATCCGGCTTACGTGCGCCCGCTCGTCAATCTGGGCCGAGTGCTGCGGCTGCAGGCGAAGCCATCCGAAGCCGTGACGAGCCTGCGGCAGGCCCTCGAACTCTCCCCCGGCAATCCCGCCGCGCTCACCAACTTGGGATTCGCGCTCGCCGATCTCAGCCGCTCGCGGGAGGCCATGGACGCGCTGCGCCGCGCGATCGCGCTCGATCCGGCGCTCGCCGAAGCGCACCATGGGCTCGGACGGGTGCTGCTCGACCGGGGCGATGCCTCGGGCGCCCTCCATAGTCTACGCACCGCCGTGACGCTGAAGCCGGACCTGCTCGATGCTTATCCGTTGCTTGCCAACGCGCTCATCCTCCTGCAGCGGCTGCCCGAGGCGCTCGCCGTCGCCGAGCGGCTGCTCGAGGCCCGGCCGGAGGATGCCAATGCTCTGGCCGTGCGCCTCAATTGCGCCACCAAGATGTGCGATTGGGACAGGGCCGGGACTACGCTGAGTCGAATCCGGCGCCTCCCCGGCGGCGCGGCCAAAGTCCAACCCTTTCTCCTCTTGGCCATCGGCGATGATCCGGCGGAGCATCTTGCCGCGGCGCGCTCGCGGGCGGAGGCCGCCGCGCGCGCCAGGGTGCAACTCCCGCCGCCATCGCCGCGGGTGCACGATAGAATCCGTGTGGCGTACGTTTCGCGAGACTTCTTTGCTCACGCTACCGCTTTCCTCCTGGCGGAGCTGCTCGAGCTTCACGACCGCTCCGCGTTCGAGGTCCACGGGGTCTCCTTCGGACCGGACGATGGCAGTCCGTTGCGCCGTCGCGTGCTCGGCGCCTTCGACGCGTGGCTGGAGGGCGCCGACAAGTCGGATCTCGAGATCGCCACGTGGATGCGGGAGCGGGAGATCGACATTGCAGTGGATCTCAAGGGCTATACCGCCTACTCCCGCCCGGGGATCTTCGCCTGCCGCCCGGCGCCGGTGCAGGTGAGCTACCTCGGCTATCCCGCGACGATGGCGGCGCCGTTCATCGATTACCTCATCGCCGATCCTTGCGTCATCCCCGAGGCCGAGCAGGAGTTCTACACGGAGAAGATCGTCTACCTGCCCGATTCCTACCAAGTCAACGATCGTCAGCGGCGCATCGCCGCGGAAACGCCCACTCGGGACGAAGTGGGCCTGCCCGCCGGAAGCTTCGTCTTCTGCTGCTTCAACAACAATTGGAAGATCACAGCGCCGATCTTCGATGTCTGGATGCGCCTGCTCGCGCGCGTGCCGGGCAGCGTCCTCTGGCTGCTCGAGGACAACCCGTGGGCGGCGGAAAATCTGCGCCGCGAGGCCGCCCGGCGGAGCATCGACCCGAGCAGATTGGTTTTCGCGCGGCGCGCGCAGAGCGAGATCCATCTGGCGCGGCATCGCCTCGCGGATCTTTTCCTCGACACCCTGCCTTACAACGCTCACACCACGGCAAGCGATGCACTGTGGTGCGGAGTACCCGTGATCAGCTGCGCCGGCCGCTCCTTCGCCGCGCGAGTCGCCGCCAGCCTGCTCAGCGCTGTCGGCCTGCCGGAGCTCGTCACGGGCTCGCTCGAGCAGTACGAGGCGCTTGCTTTCGCGCTCGCCCGCTCGCCCGCGATGCTTGCGGCGCTGCGCGCCCGGCTAACGGGCAGTCGAGCAACGCTGCCGCTTTTCGACACGACAAGTTTCTGCCGGCACCTCGAGGCGGCGTACCGACGAATGTGGCTCATGCATCGCGAGGGTCGGCCGCCCCTTGGCTTTGCGCTGGAGCGGATGACAGACGCGCAGGCTCGAGGCGGGCAGGCGCGATGAGTGGCGAGCCCCTGCTGCCGCCCGGCCGTGGAGCGGCACCAGACGGGAGATCTCGCGCTCGCTGGCCATGCCTGCCACCAGCGGTTTGAGGCAAACCCTCGTCAATTGCGTTGGCGCAGATCGAGATGCTGCGGCGCAAGGCCCGCGCTCGCTCGCTCGAGCATCGCGGTGTAGGCGGCCTCCAGGGAGCGGGTGTAGCCTTCGGTGTCGAAGAGCGGCTTCGTGAGGCGCGCCTCGGCGAGCCGCGATCTGAGGCTCTCGAGCCGCGGGCGGTCCGTGGCCAGCGTGACCGCGAGCCGCTCATACTCGGGAAGCGACCCGGCTATCAGCTCTTCGAGTCCGAGCGCGCCGAGTAGGCTCGCCCCCACCCGCGCCGCGAAGGCGCTGCCGCGGACCGTAAGCAGCGGCAAACCGGCCCAGAGCGCATCGCTGGCGGTGGCATGCGCGCCGTACGGCAGCGTGTCGAGAAAGAGATCCGCCGCGCGGTAGCGCGCCAGGTGATCCTCGATGCGCGGCATCTTCGCCGCGAAAATCAGCCGCGCCGGATCGATGCCGCATCGCTGCGCCTCGGCGCGCAGGTTCGCCGCTGCCTGCTCGGTCACCTGCGCGAGCCAGAGCACGCTCTGCGGCACCTGCTGCAGCATGCGCATCCAACAGCCGAAGACCGGCGGCTGGATCTTGTAGACGGTGTTGAAGCAGCAGAAGACGAAGCCGGACTCCGGCAGATCGAGCTCGGCGCGCGAGAAACCCCGTTCGGCGATGCGCCGGCTGCGGTCGTTAGGTTGGAAGCTGTGGGGAAGATAGACGATCCTCTCGGCATACTCACTCCGACTCTCTTCGGGCACGACGACGCGGTCCGCGATCAGATAGTCGATGTAGGATGCGCCCAGGGTGCCGGCATAGCCGAGAAACAGCACCTGCACGGGCGCCGCCCGATGAGCGAATATTCCCGGGCGCTGATGCTCGGTGAAGCCCTGAAGATCGACGGCGATGTCGA
>Ga0335074_10016707_pt1 | contig 10333 bp, 8 predicted proteins | sample Lox_Sample_23_FD_206715 | JGI IMG/M metagenome (GOLD analysis project Ga0335074, IMG submission 206715) | Soil microbial communities from Loxahatchee National Wildlife Refuge, Florida, United States - Lox_Sample_2.3 | ecosystem: Environmental > Terrestrial > Soil > Wetlands | place: USA: Florida...
TGCCGGTTCACCTCCGGTTGCTCCCCACCCCACCTCGCGGCGACGCAGTTACCTTCGATTTCTGGGCTGCGACCAACCCAGGCACGGACTTGCACCGTGCTGACATGACGCTCTCACGGACGCACTCGTGGCCGGGCTCGACCCGGCCATTTGCCTGACGCCGACCAGGTCCTGTTGATAATGCTCGATATGCAAGGGCAGACGGCCAGGTCAAGCCCGGCCGTGACGAGTAGTCCGGTCATCACTCTCAGGCGTTTTCCGTCAGGAGGCTCAGTTGGCGTTCGGAATTATCAGCTTGATCCGGCAAGGGCACGGGGTATTCGCCGGTAAAGCATGCATCGCAATAATGCGGGCGGGTAGGGTCTCGTTCGGATTGGCCCAGCGCACGATACAGGCCGTCGATCGAGATGAACGCCAGACTGTCGGCGCCGATCAGCGCACCCATCGCCTCCACGCTGTTATGTGAAGCCAGCAACTGGCTGCGCTCCGGCGTGTCGATGCCATAGAAGCAGGAATGCGTCGTGGGCGGCGACGAAATCCGCATGTGCACCTCGCGCGCACCCGCTGCGCGGACCATCTCGACAATCTTGCGGCTGGTGGTGCCACGCACGATGGAATCGTCCACCAGCACCACGCGCTTGCCCTGGAGCACCGCGCGGTTGGCGGAATGCTTCAGCTTTACGCCGAGGTGGCGGACCTTGTCGGTCGGCTCGATGAAAGTGCGGCCGACATAGTGGTTACGGATGATGCCGAGTTCGAACGGGATGCCGCTTTCGGCGGCAAAGCCCATGGCCGCGGGCACGCCGGAATCCGGCACCGGGACAATGACGTCCGCCGCCGCGGGGGCCTCGCGCGCCAGTTCCAGGCCGATGCGCTGGCGCGCGTCGTACACGGACGTTCCTTCCACCACGGAATCCGGCCGCGAGAAGTAGATGTATTCAAACACGCAGAAGCGCGGATGCACGCGGCCAAACGGCTTGACGCTATGCACGCCCTGGTCGTTGATCACCACAATCTCGCCGGGCTCCACGTCGCGGACGAAGGACGCGTTGACGATGTCTAAAGCGCAGGTTTCGGACGCCAGCACCCAACCGCCGGTGCCTTCGTTGCCGATGCGCCCCAGGATCAGCGGGCGCACGCCCAGCGGGTCGCGCACGCCGATCAGCGCCTCGTTCGACAGCGCCACCAGCGAGTAAGCACCGACCACCTGCTTCAGGGCGTCGATCAGGCGATCAACCACGGTGGAATACAGGCTGATGGCGATCAGGTGGACGAACACCTCGGAATCGGTGGTGGACTGGAACAGACAGCCGCGCCGAACCAGGTTGCGGCGCAGGACATGGGCGTTGGTCAGGTTGCCGTTATGCGCCACGGCGAAGCCGCCGAACTCGAAATCGGCGTAGAGCGGCTGGATGTTGCGCAGGATCGTGCCGCCGGTGGTGGCGTAGCGGTTGTGGCCAACAGCGGATTGGCCGGGCAGGCCATTGATCACCCGGGCGTCGCTGAAATTGTCGCCGACGAGGCCCATGCCCTTGTGCGAGTGGAAGTGCTTGCCGTCGCTGGCGACGATGCCGGTGGCTTCCTGGCCACGGTGCTGCAGCGCATGCAGGCCGAGAGCGGTCACCGCGGCGGCATCTGGCACGTTCCACACGCCGAACACCGCACACTCCTCATGCAGCTTGTCATCGTCGTGCGGCTGGGTGGTCGGCAGGTCCATGCCTTTCGGTCTCCTAATCGCGCGTCGATCCACCGGAGGTCCGCCTGAGGGCGGACCCCTGCGGCGTGGCGTGCAGCAAGTCATCGGCGGCGGCTTCGCGCCCGGTCGGAGCGTAAAGCCGTGGCCGGTAGTCAACTGGCAGTTGATGAACCGCCCAGCGCGCCCCGGCATAGGCGGGTGAGAGCAGACGCGCCTGCTGTACGGGCTCCGGCCAGCGGTCCACCGGCACAACCATTCCCGCCACGATATAGGCAAGGATCAACACCGCCGCACCCCGCGCGAGGCCGAATACCAGCCCCAACGTACGGTCCAGGCCTCCAAGCGGTGAGAGACGGACAGCGCGGCCGATCAGGTGTGCGACGACCATCAGCACGATCAGGCTGACCACGAAGATTACGGCGAGGGTGGCCGGATCGACCCAGTAGGCCTCGCCGAACCAGGCATGCGCCTGCGGCTTGGCAAGCGGCAGGCCAAAATAGGCTGCCGCTGCGGCGCCGGCCCAGGCGCCAATGCCCAGCACCTCCCGCACCAGCCCGCGCATGAATGCGAGCAAGGCGGAGATGGCGAGCACGGCCAGGGCGACGAGATCAACCCAGGTCATGACGATGGTCCCGAAAGAACTGCGATGATTGCCCCACGCCGTCGAGTCATGCCCCTGCCATATGGTGGTTCCAAAGTCTTATCGTCCGCTCCGCCCGGCATGCCAAGGCAAGATAGCGTAATGGGCTGCGAGTCGCGGCGCTGGCACCGCAAGCCCGGCGATTTTGCCACGCTGTTCTCGCCATCTTGCCGCTGGCCATGCCGAGGCAATGTGCCGCGGGGAGCGCATGGCCACGACACCGACGAGCGCGGACCGACACTACCGCCTGGAAATATGTGGACATGCGGTGGCTTGGAGGGAAGCCACGCACGAGGTCCCCGTGTTGGAGGTCACGGGCACCTTCAGCCGATTGCTCGCCCAGGCGGATAGCGCGGCGAGGCGATCGTCATCGCCCGCTGCCCAACTCGCGGCGTTCAAGGCAGGCGCGCGTGCACACGCCGCCGCTGAACGGGGAACGCGGTTCGATGCAGGGGCGATGCAGGGGGGCTGGCTGTGGTCCGGTCCCGGAGGTACAACAATATGCTCAGGGCATTGCCGTGGCGGCGACCTCCCGCGCCGGTGAAACCGGCCATTGCAGGGCTGACCCGGTTTCCGTCCGCTCGAGTGCTTCGCCCGACGCCGTACACGGTCCGGTTGCCGGCCACGCATATTCGGCGGACGATTGCTGCGGCGGTGCAAGCACGCGGCTGCTCTGCCGCCAAGAGACAGCCCGGGCGGTGGTATTCCGGCGGCGCCCCAAAGCGCGGCGTCTCGGAGACGAGACGCAGGCGCTTTGCGCCGGCCAACCGCCGCGATGAATTTCGTGAGAGAGCGGCCGAGGGGCGGGGGCGGGAGGTAGACATGCCAGCCCCTATCCGACCGAGGTTGCTTCGTCGCTTCGCTCCTCGCAATGACATGTACGGTTGCGGCCCGGAACCGATGCAGACACTGTCAAGAACCTGGCGTGAACCGCCCTACCAGGTCGGCAATGTGCCCAACCTCCTCCAGCCTCAGCCCATCCGGCGCAGCCAGCGGTCGGTTTCCGCGCGCGACCCTTCGCGGCAAAGTTGCTGAATCGAATCCGAGCTTCGTGGCTTCCTTCAGTCGCGCCTCGGCCTGCGACACCTGGCGAATCTCGCCCGAAAGGCCGACTTCACCGAAATACACGGTGCCAGCGCTGGTCGGCTGATCGCTCGCTGCCGAGGCCAGCGCCGCAGCCACAGCCAGGTCCGCTGCCGGTTCGGTCACGCGCAGGCCGCCGGCAACGTTCAGATAAACGTCGGTTGCATTCAGCCGTAGCCCGGCCCGCGTCTCGAGCACGGCCAGCAGCATCGCCAGGCGCCCGGAATCCCAGCCGATCACAGAGCGCCGCGGCGAGCCGCCCGGATTGGGCGCCAGCAGCGCCTGGATTTCCACCAATACTGGCCTGGTGCCCTCAAGTCCGGCGAACACCGCGCTACCGGCGATGTTGCCGCGGCGCTCGGCCAGGAACAGGGCGGAGGGATTGGTCACTTCGGCCAGGCCATGCTCGGTCATTTCGAACACGCCGATCTCGTCGGTGGCGCCGAAGCGGTTCTTCACCCCACGGAGGATGCGGAACTGGTGACCGCGGTCGCCTTCGAAATACAGCACCGCATCGACCATGTGCTCCAGCACGCGCGGGCCGGCGAGGGCTCCGTCCTTGGTGACGTGGCCCACCAGGGCCAGAGCGAAGTTTGCGCCCTTGGCGAGGCGAATCAGCTCGAAGCTGGCGGCGCGGACCTGTGCCACCGTGCCTGGAGCGCTATCTATCGAGTCTAGCCACATGGTCTGGATCGAATCGATCACCACCAGGGTGGCGTCCTTGGCATGTTCCAGGCTGGCGGCAATGTCGCGCAGGTTGACCGAGGCGGCGAGTTCCACCTGCGCCTCCGCCAGCCCTAGCCTTCGGGCGCGCAGCCGTACCTGTTCTATTGATTCCTCGCCCGACACGTAGAGTACGCGCCGGCCAGACCGGGCCAGCGACGCGGCGGCCTGAAGCAGCAGAGTTGACTTGCCGATGCCTGGGTCGCCGACGACGAGTACTGCGGAGGCCGGCACCAACCCTCCGCCCAGCACGCGGTCCAGCTCGGCGATGCCGGTCACGGCACGCGGCGGCGGCGCGGCGCTGCCAGCCAGGCCGACAAATTCTACGCGCTGTCCTGGCTTTGATTTGCCGGCGGGACCCGGACGGGAGGGGATGGGCTCCTCGACAATCGTATTCCACTCGCCGCACGTCTCGCAGCGGCCCGCCCATTTGGGCGTGATCGCGCCGCAGGAATTGCAAATGAAGCGGGAGGTGGGTTTGGGCATGCGAAGAGGAACGATGCGGCGGAAAGGTTGATGAGTGGTTTAACCAACCAAGCCGAGTCGCGGCGAGGTGCGATTGGGACCCTTTGCCAGCACCTCTGCTGCGCGCGGTCCAGAATCATTCACCACGAAGGCACGAAGCCACGAAGCCACGAAGATGGACTGCACCGCACGAATTGGGAGCAATCCGGCTTCGTGTTTTCGTGGCGAAAATAAGTTCCCGCTGCTGTTGCAGTGAATGCCAGCCAGGCAAAGAATAACCTCATTTCGGCGCAACGGACTGTTGCATGGCGGTGGCCTTCCCCCGTTTCCCGGCTGGCACGCCTTTCGTCGTCGAGTATTCGAAGTGCAACGCCTCCCCTGGACGCGCCACGGCGAAGATTGCGTGTGCCGCTACCGCCGCTTCGGAGAACCCTTGCAGAATCAGCTTCAGTTTCCCCGGGTACGTTGCCACATCGCCGATCGCGAACACCCCAGGCCAGCTCGTGGCGCAGGTAGCCGGGTCGATCTTCACGTGATGCTGGGCGCTCTCCAGCCCCCAAGCCGCGATCGGTCCCAGATCCATCGACAATCCGAAAAACGGCAGCAGCACGTCAGCGGGGAGCAGCCGGGTCTCGCCTCGCAGCGTCGCGACCTCTACGGCTGACAGCACCCCATGCTCTCCGCACAAAGCCTGAAGCTGGTAGGGGATCACCAGCTCCACTTCGCTCCGCGCGGCGGCGGCATCGAGCCGCGCCGCGCTTTCCGGCGCGGCGCGGAACTTCGCCCGCCGGTGCACCACCGCGACGCGGGCAACGTCTTTCAACCCCAGCGCCCAATCCACAGCCGAATCGCCGCCACCCGCGATCACTACGCGTTTGCCACGGAAATCCTCGCGCCGCCGCACGTAGTACTGCACCGCGCCCGTCGCCTCATACGCGTCCAGCCCCTCGATCGGTGGCCGGTTCGGCCCGAATGCACCCGCACCGGCGGCGATCAGGACCGCCTTGGCATGTACGGTGTCGCTTTGTTCCGTCGTCAGCGTGAATGTGCCTGCCTCGCCCGCCAGTCCGGACACGCGCCGCCCCAACAGCCGCGGCGCATGAAACGGGGCGATCTGATGATCCAACCGGGCGATCAGTTCGCCCGCCTCGATCGCCGGATGCGCCGGAATGTCATAAATAGGCTTCTCGGGATACAGCGCGGCGCACTGGCCGCCGACCTCGCCGAGCGCATCGATCAGCACGCTCGACAGCTTCAGCATCCCGAGTTCGAACACTGCGAACATGCCCACCGGGCCGGCGCCGATGATAGCAACGTCGGTGGATAGATCGGCTGTCATGATGCGCCCCTAACCCGCGACGCCGGCTGGATCAAGCAGCAACTGCCGTTGGCATTCCCTTTTGCCGGCGAGACGCTATGTCCGGATCACACCGTTGGAGGACCTGCAATGCCCGAGACGCCGACCGACACCGACGTGCTGGTGATCGGCGCCGGCCTCACCGGCCTGGGCGCGGGCAATGCACTGCGCCGCCTGGGCGTCAAAGCGATCGTGCTCGAGGCGGCGGACCGCATCGGCGGCCGCGCGTGGACCACGAATCCCAAGCAATTGGGCGGCGTATGGTTCGACATGGGCGCGGTCTGGCTGCATTCCGCCGAGCGCAACCCGCTGGTCTTCATTGCCCAGGCCGCCGGCGATACCTTGCTCCGGTCCGACGAGTTGCGTCGCGAGCGGCTGTTCGTTGGCACGCGGGAAGCCACGCCGGACGAGCACGCTGATTATCAGGCGGCGTGGGGCCGCTTCGAAACGACCACGGACAGGCTGCTGCGTGACCTGCCGGATGCGCCGCTGTCGGCCGTGGCTGATCATTCGCCGGGCGATGCCTGGGCGTTGACGATAGAGGCTTGGGAAGGTCCGGTCATCTGCGTCGCGGAGGCCGAGGACTTCAGCCTGCGTGACTGGCGCCGCAACGCGCTGGAGGGTAGCAACCTGGTCCCGCAGGGCGGCATCGGCGCGTTCGCGGCGCGTCGGCTGGGCGAGGGGCTGGACATTCGGCTGAATACGCCGGTGACCCGGCTGCGTTGGAACGGGCCTGGCGGGCAGGTCGCGACCGAGACGTCACGCGGGACGCTGACCGCGCGAACGGCCATCGTCACGGTTTCTACGGGTGTCCTGGCGGCTGATGTGATCGCATTCGATCCGCCCTTGCCGCCCGAGATACGGCAGTGCCTGGACGCCATGCCGATGGGACTGGCGATGAAGGTGGCTCTGCGTGCGAACGGGCCCGACCGGCTGGACCTGCCGTTGCATTGCTCTGTCGAGCGCCAGGTGACACGGCGCGGTGACCGGCTGGTGCCGTTCCAGTGCTGGCCGTACCACCGCGACTACGTGCAAGGCTGGATCGGCGGTGCGGTCGCGTGGGACCTGGCGCATGCCGGCGACGCAGCAGCGGTTGAGTTTGCGTTGGAACGACTGCGGGCCATCTTCGGCAGCCGTGTCGATCGGTTGTTCCGCGGTGGCGGTCATCTGGTGACTCACTGGGAAGCCGATCCTTTTATCCGCGGCGCTTATTCCTGGGTGCGCGTCGGGCATGCCGATGCACGAGTGCGGCTTGGACAGCCGCTGAGCGATGGGCACCTGCTATTTGCTGGTGAAGCCTGCCATGACGGTCTGGCAGGCACCCTCGCGGGCGCATGGCTCAGCGGCGAGCAGGCGGCGGAAACGGCGGCGGCCGCTGTGAGTCGGCGATAACGTCCGGCACTGTGTCATGGAGCAGGCGGGACATGGGCGGTCGGGGCAGGACGTGCCGGACTGCCGGGGGCCGCTCCTACCGGAAGTCCCCTCGGCCCCCGCTCTCCCCAGCTATGCCGCGGTCCGGGCCGATCGCGCCAGCCTGGAGCGCGGAAGCGTCCCATGCCCCGCTAACCCGTGCCCATGTTCCGTGGCCGCTTCACGGAAATAGCGCAGGACGAACACCCGCACGGCGCTGGTACGGCCGCCTTCGTGACCGGCTTGCTCGACCTGGCGAACGAGTGTGCTCATATCCGCACTCTCACGCTCACATATCTCAAGCAGCGCATCCCACAGCTCGGGCTCCAGCCGCATGCTCGTACGGCCCCGCGACGCGACCACATTGCGGTTGATCAGACGACTGACCGTCACGGCAGCCCCCTCCTGTGAACCAGGGAGCAGATGACCACGGTTACATTAAGAGAAGGTTGTCAGACGGGGCTTGCTGTCCACACCACTGTAACCACAGGCGGATTTTTTGTGTGTCGCGCCTGGGAATCGGCCGCCCCCCGCGCTAGCGCACCGACCGCCTGTTTCAGCGGGCTTTCCTGCTGCCCGGCCCAATTGCGTGACGGCCCCTCCACAAGACGCTAACCTTCCGTCCACAAAGACCAGTCGGACCAAACAGCATGGACGGCTTGATGGGAGGAAGATCGGCGGCGGCTCCGGCCACCGCGACGGCGCCGGCGATCCGCCGCCACCCTGCGCTACGGGGCATTTCCCCATGGCTGGACCGCCAGTTCGCCCGCCTCGCCGTGCTGCCCACCACCGTCCTGATGCTGCTGGTGTTCGGCATCCCACTTATGTTCTCGCTGTATCTCAGCTTCGAAGGCTGGTCCGCTGACAAGCCCTTGTTCGGCGGCGACTTTGCCGGCCTCGACAACTACCAGGACCTGCTGACCGATCCAGCCTTCGTTGGCAGCCTGGGCATCACCTTCGCCTACACCGCCGCAGCCGTCGCAGCCGAACTGGCGGTCGGCCTCGGCATCGCGCTGCTGCTGAACATCGACCTGCCGGCCATCAATCTGTTCCGCACGGCGCTAATTATCCCGATGATGATAACGCCCGTGGTCGCCGCCTTCTGCTGGAAACTGCTGCTGGACCCTGACCACGGCATCATCGACTACCTGATTGGCAGTCACGTCATCTGGCTGGGCCGTCCCGATACCGCTCTGGTCTCGGTCGCGGTCGTTAACTTGTGGCAGAACGCGCCCTATGTCGCGGTGCTGCTGCTGGCAGGGCTGCGCTCGCTACCCAGCGAGCCGATTGAGGCCGCGGCGATTGACGGCGCTAACCGCCTGCAGGTGTTCTGGCACATTACCCTGCCGCTGCTTCGCCCCTACATCGTGGTGGCGCTGCTGCTGCGCACAATTTTCGAGTTCCGTGCCTTCGACAACATCTATGTCCTGACGAGCGGCGGCCCGGCGGACGCGACGATGGTGCTGTCGATGTTCACCTATCTGGCGTCGTTTGTTCGCTTCGACCTGAGCCTCGGCGCCGCAGCGTCCTGGATGATGCTGCTGATGTCGATGGCGCTATGCGGATTCTTCATCGCGGTGATCCGCCGCCGGGAGACACACTAGATGGCCATCCCCGCTCGCGTCGGTTCTCGCCGCAGCCGGCTGGTGTTCGCCGTGTCTGTCTATGCCGCGCTGATCGCACTGACCGTCGTGTTCCTGTTCCCGTTGGTCTGGATCATCGGCCTGTCGCTGAAGACGCGCTTGCAGATCTTCGCCATGCCACCGGTCCTGATCTGGTGGCCGACGTTTCAGAACTACGCATCGACGCTGAGCAGTGGCGACTTTTTACTTTGCTTCTGGAACAGTCTGGTGGTGGCTACCGGGGCCGTACTGTTGTCACTGTGCGTGGGGGTGCCAGCGGCTTATGCCATCGCCCGTTTCCCATTCCGCGGACGTTCAGTACTGTTCTTTGGCCTGTTGGCGATGCGCATGCTGCCGCCGATCGCCGTGCTGGTGCCGATGTACATCCTTTTTTCGAAGATTGGCCTGACCACGACGCGGTTCTCCGTCGTGCTAGCCTACACCACCTTCAGCCTGCCGCTGGTGGTATGGATCATGCGCGGGTTTTTCGAGGAACTGCCGCGCGAACTGGAAGAGAGCGCCTGGGTGGACGGCGCCACACGTGCGGCCGCCTTCACCTATGTGGTGCTGCCGCTGATCCGCCCCGGCCTGGTTGCCGTCTGCATCCTGTGTCTTCAGCTTGCCTGGAACGACTTCCTGTTCGCCGCGGTGCTGACCAATAACGCGACGCGCACGCTGCCAGTGCTGATGGCGGCCTTCTCTGGCGGCGATACTGGCGTCGATTGGGGCGGCATGACCGCGTCCGGCGTGCTGGTGATCCTGCCAGTCATCATTTTCTCCTTCGCCGCGCAACGGCACCTGGTCGCCGGGTTGTCGTCCGGTGCGGTGAAAGGCTGAACCAACAACCAGGGGAAACGCGCCATGGCCACACTCAACCGACGCCGCCTGCTGGCGGCATCTCTCGCCGCTGGCGGCGTGTTGGCCGCACCTCAGATCAAGGCACAGAGCAAACCGGAGAAACTGGTCTATGTCGGCGACAACGGTCCCTGGCACTGGACGATGGTCGAGGAGGTTGCTCCGGAGTTCCAGAAGCAGACCGGCATCAGGATCGACTTCACGCTGCTGCCGGTCGATCCATGGCGCGCGCGATTGCGTGCGGAACTGGGCGCGGGGAGCAGCGGGATCGACATCGTGCAGTGGTCCGTCGGCATGGCCGGCTGGATTGCGCCGCACATGGAAGACCACGAGAAGGTGGTGCAACAGATCACCGCCAAGCATCCCGATTTCGACTGGGACGATTTCCTGACCGGCACCAAGAAGGCCGCCACCTATGACGGCAAGCTGGTCGGCATCCCGTACCGCATCACCACCGGCATCATGCACTACCAGAAGGCATT